>Ga0315336_1007369_pt1 | contig 10592 bp, 10 predicted proteins | sample ASW5metaG_FD_204512 | JGI IMG/M metagenome (GOLD analysis project Ga0315336, IMG submission 204512) | Ammonia-oxidizing marine archaeal communities from Monterey Bay, California, United States - ASW #5 | ecosystem: Environmental > Aquatic > Marine > Intertidal zone | place: USA: California... | reverse complement strand
GGGGTCCCGGCAGTAATGGCGCAAAAAACAACGAGGTTCGCGTAGCGCCTGGTCCGGGTAGACGGACGAGTCGTTGTTGGTGGCCGCTATCGGTGGCCGCGGTCGGGACCGAGGAGGCTGGTGATGCCGCGCATGGCCGCCGGTGAGGGTTTGAAGTAGCGGCGCAGGTTGTCGGGTTTGCGGTGGCGGGACTTGGCCATTAGCTCGAGCAGGCTGGCTCCGGCCTCGCCGAGATGCGTCAGGCCAGAATGCCGGAGTTCGTGCAGGTCCCAGCCGGTGCCGGGTCCGTTGGTGGCGGTGGCGGCATCGAGCAGGGCGCGGGCCTGGCCGTAGGACAACCTGGCCAGGCCGGTGTCGGGGCAGATGTCGCGGTCGGCGACGGCTTTGCGGGGTCCGGGTCGGCGGTGGGTGACGAACAGCGGTCCGCGGGTGCGGCCCTTGGTGAGGCGTGGCAGGAGCCGGGCGGTACCCGCGTCCCAGTACACGAGCTCGTGCGCGTACTCGTGATGGGCGGCGCCGCGGCGGCGGGTGCGGGGCTTGGCGCCCTTGGACTTCACCGGGCAGCACCGCCCGGCCAGGTCGAGGTCTTCGATGTTGACCTGGAGCAGTTCCTCGGTGCGGGCGCATGTTTCGTAGAGCATCCGCCACAGCGTCTTATCCCGCAGGTCGATGTCGCGGCGGGTGATGAGCCGGTCGATCGCGGTGCGCGAGCGCACCGGGGTGGCCGAGTCCGGCGGGGTGGAGCGTTTCACCCACGCGGGGACCGCCGGGGCGAGGTGTCCGTGCTCGCGGCACCACGCCAGCCAAGACGCGACCGCGGCGCGGCGGGCGTTCCAGGTGTTGACCGCCGCCTCGCCCCACAAAGTTTCCAGGGTTTCGCCGATCTCGTCGTCGGCGACATTGGCCAGCGGCCGGGCCTCGCCGAGCCTGGCGGTGGTCTTATCGACGGCGATGGCGTAGGAGCGGCGGGTGTTCGGGGAGCGGATCGAGTCGAGGAAGCCGTCGCCGGCGGCGCGGACGGTGATCCCGGACGACAACATTGTGACCTCCCTGGCCTGCTTGCCACAGATAACAGGGCCGCTTCGCGCACCGCCGGAGCGGAGTCGTCGCAGGCCGGGTTTCATGGTGCCACAGATAACAGGGTGTTATCTGTGGGATCAGTCGGCGGCGGGTCGGTGGACGCCGCCGGCGGCGGCGTTGACGGCTTCGGCGAGGGTGGGGTGGATGTGGATGGCGGCGGCGAGTTGGCCGTAGGTGGCGCCGCAGGTCATGGCGATGACGGCTTCGTGGACGAGGTCGCCGCCGTCGGGTCCGGCGATGTGGCAGCCGAGGATCCGGTCGGTGGCGGCGTCGGCGACGAATTTGACCAGGCCGCGGGTGTTGCCGATGGCGCGTGCTTTGGCAACGCCGGTGAAGTTCTGGCGGCCGATGATCACGTCGTAGCCGGCTGCGCGGGCGGCGGGTTCGGTCAGGCCGACGGCTCCGACTTCGGGGTCGGTGAACACCGCGTGCGGCACGACACGTCCGGTGGTGGTGCGGTCCTGGTCGCGGTAGACGGTGCGGTAGACGATGTCGGCGTCGTCGCGGGCGGTGTGGGTGAACATCGGCCCGCCCCGCAGGTCGCCGATCGCCCACACGTTGTCGGCGGAGGTGTTCAGGGTGTCGCCGACGGTGAGGAAGCCGTGCGGGTCGGGTTGCAGGTCGAGGTGTTCCAGGCCCAGGGCGTCGGTGTTGGGGGTGCGCCCGGTGGCGAGCAGCAGGTGGCTGCCGGTGATCTCGGCGGTCTCGGTGCCGGTGCAGCCGATCCGGATGTTGCCGGCCGTCCCGGCGGCGTGAGTACAGGTGGTGGCGGTCGCGACAGTGATGCCGTCGGCAGTCATGCCGTCGGCGACGGCGGCGCTGATGTCGGGGTCTTCCCCGGGCAGCAGCCGGTCGGCGCGCTGGACGATGGTGACCTCGGCGCCGAATCGCCGGAACATCTGCGCGAATTCGCAGCCGACGTAGCCGCCGCCGACGACGAGCAGGTGGGCGGGTAGTTCGGTGAGGTCGAGCAGCGTGCGGGAGGTGTAGTAGGGCACGGCATCCAAGCCGTCGATGGCCGGGAGGGTGGTGCGGGTGCCGGTCGCGAGGATGATCCGGTCCGCGGTCAGGGTGGTGCCGTCGACGGTGAGGCGCCGGTTACCGGTGAATTGTCCTGCGGCGTGGTAGAAGTCGAGGTCGGCGGATTTTTCGACGGCCCGATACGATCCGGCCCGGATGGAATCGACGAGGGTGTTCTTACGCTCCACCACGGCGGCCAGGTCGACGGTGACCGGACCGCCGACGCGGACGCCGAACTCGGCGGCGCGGCGGGCCTGATGGGCGACGGCGGCGGAGGCGATCATCGTCTTGGTGGGGATGCAGCCCCGGTTCAGGCAGGTCCCGCCGAGCAGTTCCTTCTCGACGAAGGCGACCCGGCCGTGGCGGGCGGCGCGCAGCGCCAGTGGCAGCCCGGACATTCCGCCGCCGAGCACGAGGGTGTCGTAGCGTTCGGTCATTGCGGGCGCCCTTCCTCGATGACGGTCGTCGGGGTGCAGCAGTCGACGGGTGCGGCATCGGTAACGCGGCGCCGGATCATGCGGTGAGCGAGGACGGTGACGGCGGCGGTGAGCACGGTCAGTGCCGCGATCGTCGCCATCAGTGGTGTGTGGTTCTGCAGCCAGGTGCTGGCGGTGGTGGACAGGGCCGCGAATCCGTTGGTGCCGGTGGTGTCGCCGGTGACGGCGGGCAGCCAGTACCAGGCCAGGTAGGCGCCGGTGAGGATGAGCACGGTCGCGGTGATGCGGGTGCCGTGCCGGGCGAGGGCGGCGAGATGGTGGGTGAGCGCGGTACCGGCGGCCGCGGCGGCGAGGCTGACCAGCAGCAGGATCGTCGCGGCGCCGAGGGTGTAGGCGACGAACACCGCGAGCAGCGCACCCCAGCCCGCGGTGGCCTGGGCCTGGGCGATGACGGCCAGCAGCACCCCGAACGTGCACGACAGCGACGCCGCGGCGTAGCCGATCCCGGCGAGGACGATCCCGGTTGTGCCGCCCGGCCCGGTGGCCGGGCGCAGCGCTCGGGTGGGCAGTCGCAGACCGAGCACGCGGCCGGTGAACATGACGACACCGAGCAATACCAGGGCGACACCGACGACCAGACCGAGCCACGGCGCGGCGCTGATCAGCGCGCGGGCACCGGCGCTGATGGCCAGCCCCGCCACGGCCAGGGTGCCCGCGAACCCGAGGGTAAAAGCGACGCCGGTTCGCAGCGCCCGCGCCGTGCGTACCCCGAGCGGTTCGGTGGCGGTGTCGCCGAGGGTGTGGGTGATCCAGGCCGGCAGCAGCGCGAAACCGCACGGATTGACCGGGGCGAGCATGCCCGCGGTGAACGCCAAGGCCAGCAGCCCGTTCACCGGTCCCCGGCCTTCGCCAGCGCGGCGGTGATCTGATCGGCGGACGGGTCGGCGGCCCGGTAGGCGACCGCACCGCCGGGGTCGACGACGAGCAGGGTCGACAGGGCGGCCACGGAGTACCGCTTGGTCAGGGTCGCATCGGTGTCGATGACCGCGGGCACGGTGTCGGTCCCGGTTTGCTGCTGGAAGTCGGTGACGACCTGGGCAGGTTCGGCCGGATCCATGTCGACCAGGACGAAAGCGGCGGTGTCACCGAGTTGTCGCGCAGCCTGCGACAGCGACTTCGCGCCGCCCACGCATTCACCGCAGCCGACCGAAAAGAAGAACATCGCCGTCGGCTTGCCGCTGGGCACGGTCACCGGCGCCCCGGACAGCGCGGTGACCGTGACGGGGTCGGTGGCGGCGCGGGGCGAGGCGGTGTCGGTGCCGCAGGCAGCCAGCACCGTGACCGCCAGGGCGGCGAGCGCCGCGCTCACCGTGCGTCGGGTGATCGGCGTGGTCACGGCTGGGAACTCCGATCGGTCGACGCGTTGGGCTGATGCGATCGGCGGGTGCCCAGCAGTCCGCGGACTGTCCCTCGCTGCGGCGGCTTACGACGGCGCGCGGTGTAGCCGACGGCGGCGAGGACCATCACCGCGGCGGCCACGATCGGTCCCCAACTGCGCAGCGCACCGCCGAGGGCGGTGAGCGCACCGGCCGCGATCAAGGCCGGTCCGGCGCAGCACACGATCATGGCCACGGCGGCACCCACCACCGCGAGCGGGCCGCCGATCCCCGTGGAGTTGTTGCGTACGTTCATCAATGTCCTGCTCCGTTCACACGAGCGGTGTCGATGCGGGTGCAGCAGGTCAGCGCGGCGGCGTTGTCGGCGGCGAGGGAGCGGGCCAGCATCACCAGGTCCGCGACGCGTGGGTCGCCGACGGAGTAGCGCAGCTTCTTGCCGTCACGGCGCGCGGTCACATAACCGCAGTCGGCCAGGCAGGACAGGTGCACCGACACCCGCGGCTGGGAGATCCCGGCATGCTCGACACACTCCGCGGAGGTGCGCTCGGCGGCCAAGATGAACTCCAGCAGCTTCAACCGCGTCGGATCCGACAGCGCGCGAAAGAACTTCGCCGTCGCATCCAGGTGCGTGCAGGCCGTCTCGCCACCGGGCGCGGTGACGGCGGCGGTCGTGGACCGGGGCAAGGGGATCGCCTCCACAAGAAGAAAGTTGAACTATTCGGATAAGCGCATAGTATGATGTCCGGAGATATTCGTCAACGCGAATAGCAACCTGTTCCGTGACCGGAGTCCCCCAGCAAGGAGAACCCGCCGTGACCACGACATCCCCGCGCGCCGATCTGGCGATCATCGGTTCCGGTTCGGCGGCGTTCGCCGCCGCCATCGCCGCGGTCAACCTCGGCAAACGGGTGGTGATGGTCGAGCGCGCCGCGATCGGCGGCACCTGCGTGAACGTGGGCTGCGTGCCGTCGAAGGCGCTGCTGGCCGCCGCGGAGGCCCGGCACACCGCGGCGAGCGCCGACCGGTTCCCGGGGCTGGCGGCGACCGGGGCACCGGTGGACTTCGCCGAGCTGATCGCGGGCAAGAACGCGCTGGTCGACCGGCTTCGCGGCGAGAAGTACCTCGACCTGGCCGCCGACTACGGCTGGGAGATCGTCTCGGGAACCGCCGTCTTCACCGGTACCACCGACGCACCGGTGCTGCGGGTCGAGCAGGGGGCCGATGGCCCGCGGGTGATCGACGCCGATCAGTACCTGATCGCGACCGGCGCCGCGCCGTGGGCGCCGCCGACCGACGGGCTCGCCGAGGCGGGGTATCTGACCTCGACCACCGCGATGGAGCTCGACGTCCTGCCGGGGTCGCTGATCGTGGTGGGCGGCAACGCCATCGGTCTCGAACAGGCACAGTTGTTCGCCCGGCTCGGCACCCGGGTCACGGTGATCGAGGCCCTGGATCGGCTGGCGCCGTTCGAGGAACCCGAGATCTCCCGGGCCATCGCGCAGGTGTTCGCCGACGAAGCCATCACCGTGCTCACCGGCGCCACCCTCGACAAGGCACTGGCCGAGGGCGGCGAGAAACTCGTCACCGTCCGCACCGCCGACGGGGCCACCACCGAACTGCGGGCCGCCCAGCTGCTCATCGCCACCGGCCGCCGCCCCGACACCCCCGGATTGAATCTGGCGGCGGTCGGGGTACGCACCGACGACCGCGGCGCCGTCGTCGTCGACGCCCACCAGCGCAGCAGCAACCCGCGGATCTGGGCCGCGGGCGACGTGGCCGGCGGCCCCCAATTCGTGTACGTCGCGGCGGCGCAGGGCACACTCGCCGCCGGCAACGCCCTCGGGCACGCCGGCCGCACCCTGGACTACACGGCGCTGCCGCGGGTGACATTCACCAGCCCGGCCATCGCCGCGGTCGGCCACACCGACAGCCAAGCCGCCGCAGCCGGATTACGGACCGAGTCGCGGCTGCTCACCGGTGCGAACGTGCCGCGTGCCCTGGTCAACCGGGACACCCGTGGTGTGGTCAAACTCGTCGCCGAGGCCGGGACCGGGCGGGTGCTAGGCGTGCACGCCGTCGCCGAGGGTGCCGGGGATCTGATCACCGCCGCCGGGTACGCGATCACCGCGGGCATGACCGTCGACCAGCTCGCCCGCACCTGGGCGCCGTATCTGACCATGGCCGAAGCGCTGAAACTCACCGCCCAAACCTTCACCGCCGATGTCGCCAAGCTGTCCTGCTGCGCGGGCTGAGGACCGGATCGAGCCGTCATGAACACACCGGTGATGACCATCGGAGACCTGGCCCGCCGCACCGGAGTGCCGGCGAAAGTACTACGCCGCCACCACGACCTGGGCCTGATCTACAGCCTCGGCCGCAGCCGGGCCGGATACCGGCTCTTCGACGAACACGCGCTGTGGTGCGTCGAGGTCATCGCCACCCTGCGCGGCCTCGGCCTCACGGAGGCCGAAATCCGTCAGCTCGCCGCCACCTGCGACGACAGCGCCCGGCCGGTCGGACCGCAGCTGGCCGAACTACTGGCCCGCTCCCGGACCCGGATCGAGGACCGCATCCGCGACCTCGACGAGCAGCGCCGCCGCATCGACGAGTTCGAACACCACCACCACGACGCGTTGACCCGGGCGACCAGCCACGACCGAGCCGCCGCCCCGCCGTGGGTGCCGGATCCGAGGACATGCGGCTGCGGCGCTTGACCTTCCCTGCGGTGGCAAGCCCGACACTCGATCCCACACCCGTGACTACACGCTCCGAGGGGACACCAGCGATGACGACCAACCCGTTCGCCACCACCATCGTCGACACACTGTTCGACTCCACCGCCAATACGGGAACGAACCTGATGGGCACCGCGATGCGGCTGCTCGCGGCCGGTGAACCGATCACCATCGAACAGCTCGCTACCGCCGCCGGCGCCAGCGTCGCCGACGTCGAGAACGCGCCCGCCGCCGCGGACATCGAATACGACGACCGGCACCGCATCCTCGGCTGGGGCCTGACCCTCAATCCCACCCCGCACCGGTTCACCGTCGACGGCCACCAGCTCTACACCTGGTGCGCCGCCGACACCCTGCTGTTCCCCGCCATCATCGGTCGCCCCGCCACCGTCGAATCCACCTGCGCCGCAACCGGAACCACCATCCGACTGTCCGTTGACCCGGCCTCCGGGGTCAGCGGCCTCGACCCGGCCACCGCGGTCATCTCTGTACCCGGCCCCGACGAACTCGACCCGACCCGGGTCCGCGCCACCACCTGCAACCCCGGCCGCTACTTCGCCACCGCCGTGGCGGCCGCCGACTGGCAGAGCCGGCACCCCACCGGGCTCGTGCTGCCCGTCGCCGACGCCTACGCCCAGCTGCGCCCGATCAGCGACCGCGTCCTCACCGCCACCGAACCACCACGCTGTCGCTGACCCAACCCAGGCCACCGATGTGCCCAGCTACGCCCCAGCACCCTCTCCCGGAAGGTGGTAGCCGGCGGTCAGAAGAGGGTGTCGCGGACCCGCAGCGGCCGGTACCCGGTGGGGCCGAGCTGGGCCAGTTCGGCGTCGATGTCGACCTCGATGGCGCCGAAGAAGTTGATGTTCTCGCTGTGCGCCGGAGAAATGTGCGCCAGCACCTCGTCATCGATGCGCCGCCCGGCCCGCCGCATCTGTTCGGTCGCCAGACCGTAATACTCCGTGGTCCAGGCGATGACGGCGTTGGTCGCCAACGTGAGGCACCATGCCTGTTCGGTCTGTCCCTCCAGGTGCCTCGCGCGCACGGTTCCTTCATGCGCGTAGAGCAGGTCGCGGCGGAGCGCGTGCAGGGATTCGCCCTTGTTGAGCTGGCGGGAGATCTTGCGTCGATAGCCCGGGTCGGACAGATACCGGGCGGCGTAGATCGTGCGCCGCAGCGCCCCGTACTCCTTGAGCGCCGCCGCGAGGGCGTTCTGCCGGCCCGACGCCGACAGCTTGCCGACCAGCAGCGACGCGGTGGCGTGCCCGAACTTCAGCGACCCGGCCAGCCGGAGCAGGTCGTCGTAGTGCTCGGCGATCAGATCGAGATTGCACCGCCGGGTCAAAAGCGGGCCCGCGTGCGGGAACGCGGACTCGACCTGGGCTCGCGGCGCCGCCCGGTACAGGGTGATCCGGCCCAGGTCCCGGATGCGGGGCGAGAGCTGCAACCCGAGCAGGTCGAACAGCCCGAAGTTCACCAGGGTGACGCCGTGCGTGTCGGTCGCATGCTCGGTGATCGGCAGATCCGTTGCATTGCCGAGGATTTCGTCCAGCACGTAGTGAGCTTCACGTCTCGTCGCGACGATGACCTTCGTGCCGTAGGTGGCGTGCTGATCGGTGACATGGGTATACGTGCTCAGTCCTTCGTTCGCGAAATAGCGGCTCAACGCTCTGGCAGTGACCGATTTGCCACGGGTCGGGAACCGCTGCCCATCACTGGAGGACAGGGTGCCGGCCCCGAAGATCGGGGTCAGCGGCAGGCGTTGGTGGTAGTCGATGATCGTCAGGTTCGCCGCCCGCAGCGTCTCCTCCCGCACATACCACTCCGAAGTCCAGGCCAGGATGTCGTAGGAGATGCCGGAGGCCTCCGCCATACGGGTGAGACCCAGGTTGGTGGAGTAGGCCAGCAGCACCGCGATGAGGTTGCGCTTCAACTCCGGGGTGCGGGACTGCTTACCGCCGGCGTGGGTGAAGCAGTCCAGGTAGCCGGTGCGTTTGTCCAGCTCGATCAACAGCGACACGATCGGCGCGAACGGCAGCATCTCCGTCAACTCCTGCTTCAACGCCACCGCTTCGGCCGGAACGTCTTCTGCCGACAGCGGCGAGACCACCAGGTCACCGGCCTCATCGAGACGGACCGGGCCGTCGCCGTCGGCGAGCACCTTCTCCAACTCGCTCATAGCGTCGTGCAGCTCGTCGGTGGCGGTCGCCAGGGCGCGGGCCGGATCAGCGGACTTGCCGACCAGGCGGCAGAACTCGTCACGCTGCGGCTCCCACGCCTGCGGGGTCAGCAGGTAAGCGGCCGGGTCGGCGTAGCGGCGCGACCCCGGCACGAACACGTCGCCGCTGCGCAACCCGTCCCGCAGCCCCAGCAGCACGCACAGCTCCCAGTAGTGCCGATAGGCGGTGGTGTTGCCGGCTTTGCGGGCCTCGTCGAGGTAGCCGCGCCACTTCGTCGGCACGAACCCCGTCGGCGCGTCGTCGGGCACCTTGCGGGTACCGGTCGCATTCAGCTCCCGCAGCATGTGCACCCCGATCAGCAGCTCGATCGCCGCGGTGCCGCCGGCGAACCGGACTGTCGACAGCACCTGCGGGGTGAACTGCCGCAGATAGGAGTACGAGCTGTCCAGAGCGGCCAGGTGCCCGTGATCGCGCGGCAGCCGAGGTTTGGCCTGCGCGACCGCGGCCCGCAACCGCTCCCATCCGATCCGATCGCCCCGGATCAGGCCGCCGATCTCCTCGTCAGGGATCTGCGTGTCGGTGATGATGGCCAGCAAGTCGTCGAGCAACCCCTGCCGATCCTCTCCGGCCTTACCGCGCTCGGCGAGCTCGTCGCGCATCCGGCGTTCGGCTTTGCTCAACCTGGCCGAGATCGCCTGATCGAACAGCTGCACCACCTCGTCGAGCACATCGGTGGCCGACTGAGCCAACACCGTGAGCAGGATCGGGTAGCGGCGTTGCGGATCCCGGCGTTCCAAGGCTTGGCCCGTCAAGCGTCGGCCCACAGTCGCCAGGAACCGCCGCCGCTCCGCCGGCAGCACCGACATATCCAGCTCATCCGCGCCCAGGTTGCGCAGGAACACCAGCTTCTCGACCTCGGCCTTCACCGCGGTCGCCGACGCCTCCACCGGGCCGGTCGACAACCACCGCAACCGCGACATCCCGATAGACGGGTCGGCGACCAGCAACGCATCCAGTTCCTTACACCGCTGCGGCGTGAACTCGCGCGCCAACCGGTCATAGGTCTCCCGCTGCGCCTGCGTGCGAGCATGCGCGACCCGGCGGACCACCGTGTCCGGGCCCGGCCGGATCACCCGCGCCGAGATCAGGTACTCACACGCCAGCCGGAACAACAGCGTCGGCGAATCGTGCTCCATCGCCCGCGCCAGAAGGAACTCATCCAGCTCCTTCAACTCCATCGACCCGGCAGGCCGCCACCCCAGATACTGGGCCACCAGCCGCACATGCTCGGTCCGCGTCTGCGCCCGCTTGCCATACGAACGAAGCTGCACCGCATCGACATTCAGCTGATCCGCCAACCGGGCCACCGCCACCGGCGGCGCCGACGACACCTTGTCCGGCACGAACCCCAGCCACGGCAAGGTGCACAACGCCACCGCCAGGCCCAGACGGACCGCAGGGCCCCTGCCCTGCGGAGCAACGAACGCCAGATCCGCCGGGGTCAGCGTGAAGTACCGGAACAACTCCTCACGACTGATCTCCGGGAACTCCCGCAGGCGCTGCAACTCCTCGTCCGCGAATACCCGCGTCGCCACGAACCCCAGCCTCCAAAACGCCGACCAACCTCATCGGCAGCCAAGCCAAGCACCAACCACCCCGGCCCGCAGCCCGAACCGAGAAATCACCGCCGACCAGGCGCTACGCGAACCTCGTTGTTTTTTGCGCCATTACTACCGGGACCCC
>Ga0315336_1007367_pt1 | contig 10595 bp, 10 predicted proteins | sample ASW5metaG_FD_204512 | JGI IMG/M metagenome (GOLD analysis project Ga0315336, IMG submission 204512) | Ammonia-oxidizing marine archaeal communities from Monterey Bay, California, United States - ASW #5 | ecosystem: Environmental > Aquatic > Marine > Intertidal zone | place: USA: California... | reverse complement strand
TAAACGAAAAACTTGTTTTGCAAAGTACAGGAAATATGTTACATATTTTTGGCTTTGGTTTTGCTAGAGATAAGGGAAAAGCTGATGATGAAAAAATTAAATCGGTTGAAAAAATCAATTATGCGTCCGGTACATGCTTATTCACATCAAAAATAGTTCTAGATAAGATAGGATTACTAGATCCGTTTTTATTTTTGTATCATGACGACCTTGACCTAGGATGGAGAGCAGCGCAGATTGGAATAAACTCATTTTATGTTCCACAGTCAATTATCTATCATGCGGAAAGTTACTCAATAAAATGGAGTTCCAAGAAATTTTATTGGCTGGAGCGAAATAGAAAATATTGTCTTTTAACGCATTATTCAAAGGAAACATATGCAAAAATGCGTTTATCGTTATTTCTAGTTGATGTATGTGTTTGGCTATTTTATTTATCAAAAGGTTTCCTAGGAGCAAAAATAAGGGCTGAATTAGATATTTTTCGAAACAGAAAAGATATTAAAATTAAATATAATCAATTAGAAAAGATAAAAATTATTTCAGATAAAGAATTGATTAAAAAATTTCCTGACGAAATTTTTGTTCCAAAAAATGTTTCAGAGCCGATCTTTAACCAATTATTTAATAATATTCTGTCAGCATTAAGTAAAAAAGTGAAAAAGAAGGTTATTTAATTTTCTCAGATATAACAACTGCTATAGCAAAATCATTTTCGTGTGATATGGAAATAATAAAATTATATTTCTTATCTAGTGAACTCTTAACTTTAACTATAGGCTTGGAATTTTTGTAAGATGTGTTTATTTCATGCAAAGAGATTTTCTCATTAACTGATTTGATTAGTGCCTCCTTAACTGCAAATTTCCCAGAAAAGTGCGGTGCATGATTTTTATATTTTAGGCAGTATTTTATTTCAGAATCACAAAAAATTTTTTTATAAAAATTTTTATTCGATGGATATGGTTTGTCTTTAAATCTGCTAATTTTTATTATATCTATTCCTATTCCAAATTTATCTAGCATGTACAAATTACAAACAAGATTTATTTATAATATCACAACGTTCAACGATTATGAACGATCCTGATAGATTATCCAAGAGAATAAACCAATTCAAGAACCAGCCATCTCCTATAAAGGACATTATGAATTATGGTGACCCACAATACATTCAAAAATCTGGAATTAACCCAAATGACTTAATTTCCTTTGCAGGTGGATGGAGTAATCATACCGCGCCTGAAAATTTAAGAAAGGCATATGAAGATATAATAGCTGATCCTGAACGTTTTCATTTTTCTGGAAATTATTCTACAAGTATAGGGGATAAAGAATTTAGAAGCACATTATGTAAGTTTGAAAATTATTTGTATGGAATGGATATCACTGAAAAACAAATTGCTATAGGTTTAGGTTCAACACAGCTTACAAATGATTTATTTTCAGTGTTACTAGATCCGGAAGATAAAGTAGTATTATTGGATCCATCATATTCTAATTACCCCGAACAACTGTCACGTGGAAATGGGGTTGCTTCTGTTTTACGTTTTTCAGTTATAGATGAGGATAAATGGGAATATGTTGCTGATCAAAAAACTGAAGAGTTTTGTGAATATATTTTAAAAAATAAACCAAAAATTGTTTTACTGGTTTCACCCGATAATCCTACATCAAAAGTTTTATCACAAGAATTTGTACAAGCAGTGTTAGACACTGTTAAAAAAATTAGTGGTTATCTGATTATAGATTTTGCATATAAAGAATTAGTGTATGAAAAAACAGTGCCTGACTATTTTTCATGGGCACCAAATGAAAATTTTATTTCATTACGAACAAATTCAAAATGGTGTAGAAGTTTAGGCAGGCGAATTGGCTGGATAGAAGCCCCAGAATTTGTCATAGAAGCGATGGAAGATATACAAAGCTGTACAATACTGTCACCTGACAAATTGCACCAAATGGCATTTGGGAAATTCATTACTACTTCAATAGAGGATGGTAGTTTGGATACATATCTGGAAAAAATTAGAAAACTATACAAAAACACTGCTGAAAAAACTGCCGAAATAATTCAAAAGCACCTGGATTTTCCCATAATACAACCTGAAGGTGGTTTGTATGTTTTCATGAAAGTAAACACAGATAGTACCAAATTTGTTGAAACTGTACTAACTAAAACAGGCGTTCTATTCATTCCTGGCCGTGGCTTTGGCATAACTGGGAATAATGCAGTAAGAGTTTCTTTTGGCCCGCTAGTTGAAGAGATAGATAAGATTGAAGAGGGAATAATCAAAATTGCAAAATATCTAAACGAAACAAAACCATTTTTAAAAATTAACCAAAAATAGAACCTTTCTTATTGAAAATTTGTAAACAAGGTTTATTTGTAATATTCTAATTGCGATTAATTGATGGTTGATTCTAAGACTGTTTTAGATGCTAGATTAGAAAAAATTTTAAAAGAAGTATTTCAAGCTGAAAAAATAGATCTTAATTTCTCAATGGATGAAATTCCTGAATGGGATTCATTCAAACATTATGAATTAATTATTGCAGTAGAAAATGAGTTTAAAATTAAATTAGAGGACGCAGACACTATAGAAATTACATCAATACCAATAATAAAAAGCAAAATCTTAAAGTATCTTAATGAAAAATAATTATTTAATTCAGGAACACCAAAAAATCAATTATCAAATTAAATTAGATTATAATAATGTGTGTGACTTATTATTCAAAAAGGCTGCAAAAAATCCCAACAAAAAATTTTTGATTTGCCCGGGAGAAAAACATGAAGAGTTTACCTATTCGGAATTTGAAACTATTGTCAGTCAAACCAGTCAATTCCTAATTAAAAGTGGTTTAAAAAAGAATAACAAAATATCTTTAATTTTCCATAATTCTTCTGAATTTTTAATCTTGTATTTTGCTGGTCTCTGTTGTGGCCTAACTATAGTACCAATAAATCCAATAATGTCATCAAGAGAAATCAAATATATTATTGAAGATAGTGATTCTAAAACTGTTTTTTATAGTGATACTTTGGAATCAAAAATCTCTCAAATAATAGATTCTTTAAGCAATACAAATTTTAAAAAAACTAAATCAATAAAGGATCTAATTTCTCTGCATGATACAGAGAAAAAAATTGAATGTGATCAAGTATCATTGAATGATATGGCAGTAATAATCTATACCTCAGGAACCACTGGAAACCCGAAGGGGGTCATTTTATCTCATTTGAATTTATTATCTGATGCCATGGGCATTTCTAAGTGGTTTCAATTTACTGAGGACTCTAGGTGTCTTTGTATACTTCCTTTATTTCATAACAACGGTCAGATTACAACTCTATTAGCACCACTTTATGCCGGAGCTTCAACTGTTATTATAAAGGGAAAAATCAGTCTGTATGCTTTTTGGTTTCTAGTTAATGAATATCAAGCAACATGGACAAGTGTAATGGCATCAATTCTATCAATATTACTTAGTTTACCAAATGAAAGAAAAGATAATAGCTTAACTGGGATACTCTGTGGTGGTCAAATTTTAACGCGCTCAGTTCAGGAACAGTTTGAAAAAAGATTCAATGTTCCAATTTTTGAGGGTTATGGATTAACAGAAACAACTTCTTTTTCATGCATAAATAACTATCCTGCAGAAAACAGAAAGATTGGTTCTATCGGAAAACCATTACAAATCAATGAAATGTCAATTTTAAATGAAAATGGTCAGGAGGTTGAAGAAAGTATAGAGGGTGAAATTTGCATTAGAGGATATAATGTTGCAAGCGGATATTTAGGAGATACTAAAATAAATCACGCTTTTCGTAACGGTTGGTTTCACAGTGGAGATTATGGAACAAAGGATAAAGATGGAAATTTTTATTTTCATGGCAGACAGGATTCTTTAATTATAAAAGGTGGTGAAAATATTTATCCTGCTGAATTAGAAAATGTGTTATACAATCATCCAGATGTCGATGAATGTGCCGTTATAGGTATATCTGATGAATTATTGGGTGAAAATATTTGTGCATTCGTCAAAATTAAGGATAAATCACAGTTAACTAAAAATGACTTGGAAAAATTTTGTAAGGATAAAATCACATCTTATAAACAACCAAAAAAAATTATCATAATTAATGATTTGGTGGATTTGGATGAAATTCCGAAAGGGCCTACAAAAAAAATTCTCTATAGAAAATTGAAAGAGTATTATCAGAATTCTCTTTAGAGATTATTTAATTAGTTTCAGATGTAAGATACGTATCTGTTACTGATTCTTACATCAATAGATGTTATCAGAAATATTTAGATATATTCAGTAAATCTGACGGTTGTGAGTAAATATAATGATCTAATCGATGATGCAGTCAAGCTCAATGAAAAAGAGCTTATGGAATATTATGGTTATCGTGGTATTTTTGGCCGTTTACAAATTAGGATAAAATTTGTTAATTCTTGGATATTACACAGACTAGCATTTTCCTCCCCCGATTCTGGTTTTGCTATTAGAATGCAAAGAGCTAGAGGTGTCAAAATTGGAAAGAATTGCCATTTTAATCCTTATTCCTTCATTGATCTTATCTACCCCAAGCTAGTGCATATTGAAGATAATGTCACGCTTGGATCCTTTTCGATGATCTTTGCGCACAGTAATCCCACTGCAAATTTATTTTTAAAAAAAGGTAGCTATCCTAGAAAGGTTGCTGAAGTCACAATAAAATCTGGCGCAGTTATTAATCCGGGCAGTATTATCACTTCAGGTGTTACAATTGGAAAAAATTCAATCGTAACACCAGGAAGTGTTGTTACTCAAGATGTTCCTGATCATTGTGTTGTAGTAGGTAACCCTGCTAGAGTTGTTAAAAAAATAGAGTAAACAAATTGAATATTTTAGGAATTGATTTTGAAGAATGGTATCATCCAGAACTTGTTAAGCCACACATCAAAAATATAAAACGTAATCCTTCCGTCATTAACGGCATTGATAAAATATTAGATTTATTAAGAAAGCATGAAACATTTGCTACATTTTTTGTAGTAGGTGAATTATTAGAAACTCAACCAAGCATTTTTGATAAGATTATTGAAAATGATCATGAAATTGGATTTCATACTATGCACCATGATAGATTGGATTCATCAGGATTTGAAGAGAAATTTTCCTCTGAAGTTAAAGAATTTGCAAGATTAACTAATCATAAATCACAAGGATTCAGGGCGCCTACGTTTTCACTTAACAATACTAGCTCATGGGCAATCGATGTTTTGGAAGAAAATAATTACACCTATGACAGTAGTGTTGTTCCCGCTAAAACTAGTTTGTATGGATTGCCAAATGCAGAACATAAGCCCTATAGAATTACAAGTAATTCTATTGAAAAAAATGACTCTTCTGGGAAATTAATTGAATTTCCATTATTAGTAACAACATTTCTAGGTAAAAAAATTCCTGCTGGGGGAGGATTCTATTTAAGAACGCTGCCTGAAAAAGTTATTAAAAACGCATTCCAAAATTATCAAAATAAAAACATGCCAGGATGTTTTTACATTCATTCCTGGGAATTGACGCCTGAATTCATGCCGAAATTGGAATTACCGTTTAAAGACAAGTTTGTAACTTATCATAATTTAGGTAAGGCTTATTCCAGAATGGACAAACTACTAAAGAGTTTTGAGTTTACATCATTTGAGAGATATCTATCAGAATATAATTAATTATTATTTTAAATTAGAGTCTTCAAAATACTCAAGTGTTTTTTTGATTCCATCTTTAACAGAAACCCTTGGTTTCCATCCAAGTGATTTTAATTTTGAATTGTTTACAACAAAGTTTCCTACATCAACTTTTTGAGTATAAACAGGCGAGTTAACATATTTAATTTTTACATCTGAGAATTGCGTTAGCCAGCTACCTAATTGATGGAACCAAGTCTTTTTGTTAGAAGATATCCAATACAAATTGCCCTTTTTGCCTTTTTTTATAATGGTCTTTATGCCTGTGATTACATCAGAAATGTAAATCAAATCTCGATAAAAGTTTCCGTTGTTATAGATATTCACTTTATTGCCTTTGAATGCTTCGTAAATTAAATAGTTAACTGCATTTTTGTTTTTAATTATTTGTTCGCGTGGTCCAAATGAATTAGTTATTCTAAAAATTAAAGTATCTAAACCATATACTTGATTGAATATTTTACAATAATACTCACTAACTAATCTGTTTGCACCATAAATCGTAGTAGGATTGCATATACTTTTTTCATTAACAGGTAAACTCTCAGGTTTCCCGATAACTATGAAAGTACTGCCTAACACAAACCTACATTTGAGATTTAACTCTTTGATTTTTTGTAACATGAATAATGTTGATTTTGCGTTTACATCAATGTCATACACAGGATTCTCAAAAGATTTAGAATGTGATGTTTGTCCAGCCAAATGAATTAAAACATCAGGTTTGTTTTTCTCAATTGACTTCCCTAACTTTGGAAAATTAGTGATGTCAATTTTCTCCTGTTTAATTTTTGTTTTAATATGTTCAACATTAGGTTTCTTTTTAAAACTCTTAGTAAGAATAATCAAATTGTGATTTTCTTTGAGTAGACTCTCACACAAATGACTGCCCACAAATCCCATGCCACCAGTGACCATTATTTTCATGAATAACTCATCAATAATCTATTAAAGAAACGTTACGGAGAATTAGGAATAAAGGAATGTTAACATATCGTGAAAAAATTGCAATTTTGCTAAGATCCCGTAAAAAATTCAAAAATTGGTATCTTTATCCTCTTATCTATCTGAATATTATCAAACATGGTTTTGTAACTTTTAAAACGAATTCTGGTTTAAAAATGAAAATACGTGTGAAGTCTACTGATTTGATGCAGCTAACAACCATCTGGTTAACTAGAGAATATGAAGCTCCAGGTTTCGAAATAAAAGAAAATGATACAATTATCGACGTTGGTGGGCATATTGGACTGTTTATGTTATTTTGTGAACAATTTTGTCCTAAAGGAAAAATATATTGTTTTGAACCAGCATCAGATAATTATAGAATTTTTTTAGATAATATCAAGCTGAATAATTTCAAGAATATATTTTCATTCAATATTGCAGTATCGAAACAAGATGGAAATATCCCTCTATACCTGAATGATGATGCCTCAGGTCATAGCATATTCTTAAAAAACTCTAATTCTATTCAAGTAGACTCTATCACCTTACAAAAAATCTTTGATCTAAATAATATTAAAAAATGTAATCTGCTAAAACTAGATTGTGAGGGTTCAGAATATGAAATAATAGATTCCCTTCCAGAGAATTATTTTTCTATGATTGACAAAATGATTGTCGAATATCACTTTGCGGAAAAAAATCCTAAGTTATTAACCAATTTAATAAAAAAATTAGAACGGACCTCATTCTCTGTAGATGTCAAAAAACTAAGTGATGATATGGGTCTAATCTTTGCTATTAAATCAACAGATTAAACTGATTCGAAAATATCTGACATTTGTTTACTAATTACAGACCAATCATGTAATTCTGTAAACTTTCTTCCTGAAATTCCCAAATTATGTTTGTCTTGAAAAACTTTACTTACTGCCATTGAAATTTCTTCTGGATTTGATTTAGAAAAAATTTTGCCTGCATTTGATATATTTATCATTTCTTTATGTGGTTCTATGTCTGATAACACCAACGGTTTTCCACATGCCATTGCTTCAAGCGTTGGAACTGGACACACTTCAAAAGTACTGGCTGATATATACAAGTCGCAAGATGAATAATAAAATCTTAATTCATTCTGGTCTATTTTTCCTACTAATTCAATCCTGCTGTCTAGTTTCCTTTCTTTTATAATGTTCTCCAGAACTGTAAAATCTTCACCATCACCAATTATTTGTAAGTGCGCGTCAGGAAATTTTTCTAATATTGATGGCATTGATTCTATTAGAATTCTAGTTTTTTTATATTTTCTAAGCCCACTTACAAAAAGTAATTGTGGAGTTCCTTTTTTGTATGGTGCTGGTAAATCCTGATTAAATAATTTGGTATCTACTCCATTGTAAACAACTTCCGCGGAAATATCTTTTACAAGCTGTTTCATTTGATCTATTCCAGCATAAGAAACTGAAATAATTTTAGATATTTTATTTTTATATCTCCACATTGCCATTTTAAAATTAGTTTCTTGAACTTTGTTAGAAGCACCATGATAATGAAATACCACAGGCTTTACTGGCTTTATTGAGAGTAGATAGTACAGTACGCGTGCTTGGTGTGCATGAATTATATCAAAATCTAGATATGAATTTCCAGTTGTTAGTAATTTTCTTTTATTTAGTTTAATCTTCTCTATGTTAAAAGGTGGGTCTGCATCAAAAGAAAAAGCACCAATTGCAGTTCGATAACCCAATTCATTTAATCCCTTACAAAGATAGTTGATTACAGATGTGTGACCAAATGTGGTAGGATATTTGGATACCACCATAATGATGGATTTTTGTTTTTTCATGAATTAGGATTAGTTTTTTGATTTCATATTAATTAATAGAATGATCAACTAGTTAGTAAATTCTGATTATAAAAGTACAGATAAATTGTCAATCAGATTTTTATGCATTACAAAATCCATCTTTTCTGATTACGATGAGTTATACTGCAATCAAAGAATCTAGTTTGAACCGAAAAGCGATTTTTTTGTGTTTATTATCAATTGGAATTATTGGTTTGTTAATTAGACTATATTTTGAACCATATATCACATTAACTGGAGATGCGACAAATTATTTTGTATATGCTGCTGACACTAGTTTAACAGGAAAATTATCAGAAATCTATTATTTAACTAATAATGGGTGGCCTATGTTTTTGTCAATTTTATTTTCCAATACAAAACTAGATGATCCATTTTTTTTGATGGAATTACAACGTTTTTCTTCGATAATTATTTCAGCTGTCACAATTATCCCAGTATACTTTCTTTGTAGAAGATTTTTTAATCCACAATGTTCCTTGATCGGTTCATCATTATTTGCATTTGAACCACATATAATTATCAATTCGTCACTAGGTATTACCGAACCACTTTTTCTATTTTTAGGAATTTCATCATTAGTGCTATTTTTGAATGGTAATCATAAACTCATTTACGGTTCTTTCGCAATAGCGGGTTTGTTCACATTAATTCGATTTGAAGGTATGTTTTTTTTTGTAATCATATCAATGATGTTTTTAATAAAATATAGACACAAAAAAAGAATTTTTGTCCAGTATCCAATACTTTTTGCAATATATGTATTAATTCTGTTACCGGTTGCATATTCAAATCTTGAAACACATGACAGGGATGGTTTTCTTGACGAATTATTTTCTGTAGGCGGATATTCATACACGCATTTTGTTCAAGGAACCCCAGAAATCGGTGATCCACTTTATGGAGATACAGAAGATTCCAACATGTACAAGTTTCTTGTTATTGGAATGACAAGCATGGTGAAATTCTTAGGGTTATTCTTAATACCAATATCTGTGTTTTTTGTATCGGTTGGGCTTGTATTAATCATTAAAAATAAAAAAAATATAAAAATTGATTATACAATCATAACAATAATTCTAACTTCTATCATCATGTTGCTTCCTGCATTTTATACATATGGAAGAGGTTCGGAAGACATACGATTTGTATTTATGAGCTTACCGTTAATCATACTCATTTCATTATACGGTATAAACAAGTGGAAAATTAAAAGAAAAAATTTAATGACTGTTTTTCTGATAACTGCGATTATTTTAGTGTCATTTATTTTTCTAAATTCTGAAAAAATTGATCGTGATTATGAAAAAGAGGTTTTTTCTATTTCAAAATTTATTACAAGCAAGACCGGTGTAATTAATGGAGATTCAGCTGACATAAGATACAGAACGGCATCAGGGCTTGTTATTAATTGGCCAAATTTGCCCGCTGCTACCTTGGGTGAAACACATTTAGATCGAACATTGATAAGAGTATCAACTTCCAACGAAAAATCGTTGCTTGAATTTATTGATGCATCCAAAGATAAAGGACTGACACATTTAGCGGTTGATGGCAGAGAATACCAACCTGAATTCCTTAGGGACGCTTTTTATTATGATGAAAGGTATCCTTATCTGAAAATAATTTATGACTCTTCTGAATTAGGAATGAAATACCATGTTAAGATTTATGAAATTGATTTTGTGAGAATGTATGAAAACTAAGAAAAAGGCAGTTATAATATCTGTTATTATTTTGCTAATAATAATTTCGAGTATAACTCTATCAAACATGCAGTTAGTTGATAGAGTTTTTTACAGAATGGGATTTCAAGAGCAAATATGTTTTCCTATTACTGATGACGAATTACAATCTGATAATCTAACTAATATCGCGGCCGTAGGAGATTTTGGTATTAACGAAAATTCTATCAAAACTTTAAAAAATATACAATCAAGCAATCCTGAAGTAATTCTCATTGCCGGTGATTTAGGTCAATCAACTGCAAAAGAATGGATTGAACTTTCAGAATTTATAGATAAGGACAAGATGTACAT
>Ga0315336_1007366_pt1 | contig 10596 bp, 8 predicted proteins | sample ASW5metaG_FD_204512 | JGI IMG/M metagenome (GOLD analysis project Ga0315336, IMG submission 204512) | Ammonia-oxidizing marine archaeal communities from Monterey Bay, California, United States - ASW #5 | ecosystem: Environmental > Aquatic > Marine > Intertidal zone | place: USA: California... | reverse complement strand
GGCACTTCGCCGGTGTTCTCGATACCCATCATAATCATGCGGGCAACCCAGAAGAACAATATGTCGTAGCCAGTCTCCAGGACCGTGGTGGGATAGAAGTACTTGAAGTCCTCGGTATCCTCCGGCCAGCCGAGGGTCGAATGCGGCCAGAGACCCGAACTGAACCAGGTGTCCAGAACGTCGGCGTCCTGCTCCAGTTTGGCAGACCCGCAGGCGGAGCAGTTGGTGGGATCTTCCACCGAAGCCATAAGCTCGCCACAGTCTTGGCAATACCAAACCGGAATACGGTGGCCCCACCAAAGCTGGCGGCTGATACACCAGTCGCGGATGTTTTCCAGCCAGTTGAGGTAAACGCGGGTGAATCGCTCCGGAACAAGGTTGATATCGCCCTTAGCTACGGCGGCATGAGCCTTTCCGGCGATGCTGTCCGGTTGTTCGTGGCTACCCACGTTTACGAACCATTGGAGGCTGATGAGAGGCTCCACCACTGAGTCGCAGCGCTGGCAGCGGCCCACGGAGTGCTGGTATTCTTCTACCTTTTCCAGAAGGCCCAAGGTTTCCAACTCGGCGACGACTTCTTTCCGGACATCGAAGCGCTCTTTACCGGAGTACTTGTCAGCGGCCTCTGTCATGTTGCCATCCATTCCGATGACCGTGATGATTTCCAGGTTGTGGCGCTGGCCTATATCAAAGTCCACCATGTCATGGCCAGGCGTAACTTTCAGGGCACCGGTGCCGAATTCCTGCTCGATGGCCTCGTCGCCAACGATGGGGATGTTATGGCCCATAATCGGCAGGACGGCCATCTTACCCACGAAATCCCGGTAGCGGGGGTCTTCGGGATGCACTGCGACGCCGGTGTCACCCAACATGGTTTCGGGGCGAGTGGTGGCTACAGTGAGATGGGAAGAAGGGTCGTCTGCTAAAGGATAGTGGATGTAGTAAAGAGCGCCTTCCTGCTCCTCATAGTTAACTTCCAGGTCGGAAAGAGCGGTAGCGCAACGGATGCACCAGTTGATGATTCGTTCGTGGCGGTAGATAAGCCCCTTGTTGTATAGACTCACGAAGGTTGTGCGGACGGCTTTGACGGGACCTGGGTCCAACGTGAACTGGTGGCGAGACGAATCGGCGGAAATACCTAGCCTGCGAGATTGTTCGTGGATGATACCGCCGTACTTCTCCACGTGCTCCCAAACCAACTCCAGGAACTTCTCACGGCCTAACTCGTGCCGGTCCCGCCCCTCGGTAGCCAGTTGGCGTTCAACAGCCCATTGGGTGGCGATGCCAGCGTGATCGGTGCCCGGTAGCCAGAGGGTCGGGATGCCGGACATCCGCCGCCAGCGCACCAAAGCGTCCTCTAGTGCCTTTTCCAGGGCGTGTCCCAGGTGCAACTCACCAGTGACATTGGGCGGGGGCATGATTATCGTATAGGGCGCGATATCGGGGTTACGAACAGCCTTGAAATAGTCCTTGGCCATCCAGTTTTCGTAGATGCGGCGCTCGACGTCGGCCGCGTTATAAACGCTGGGTATATCAGAAGAAGGCTTGGCGGTCATACTCCGGTCCTCTTGGTAACGGTCTTGGTCCAACGCCCACGCAAATCATAGCTGATTGTGAGAGCCTGTCAGCAAATATACCATCGGTTCGTCACAGGCGTCCACGGATGCGGTTTCTGGGTATGGGAGCAATCGGTCGTGGAACGTGTATGCCGATTCGAGAGATCCTAGTGGTTTCCAGCAATGCCGACTGCTAGGCTTGCCTCGTCGTTCCAGCGAAAGCCTGGACTCAGTGACGGTGCTATTCCTCGACCTTTGCCGTTGTGCTGCAAAAGCCTCTGGATTCCGGCCTGCGCCGGAATGACGAATGGTCCTGTGGGCTGGCTAGCGATCGATGTTGGGATAGAGGTTCAGACGAACAAGACCCCCTACATGCCGTAGGCCTGTTTGTAACTCAGGGCGATGCGGCGCTTCTCGGTGTCGATGTTCAGAATCATAACCCGTACTTTCTGGCCCCTGTAGACGCATTCGCTGGGGTTGTTTACGACTCTTGAAGACAGTTCAGAGATGTGCACCAGCCCTTCTATCCCGTCCTCCAAGTTCACGAAGGCGCCGAATGGAGCCAGGTTGCTAACGGTCCCCTCAATCACCTGGCCAGTTGTGTAGCGTTCGTGTACGCTGTCCCAGGGTTCGGGCTGGGTACGTTTTAGGCTCAGAGTAAGCCTGCGATTGGCCGGGTCCACCCGCAGCACGTACACCTCAACCGGGTCTCCTATGGTCACGATCTCATCGGGAGTCTTTATCATTCTCCAAGACATCTCGGAGATGGGAATCAACCCGTCGATTTCCCCCACGTTCACAAACGCCCCAAAATCACGTATGGAGCTGATTCTGCCGGTAAGGATGGTGCCTTCTTCAAGCCCGGCAAGGACGCGGTCTTGGGCTTCCGCCTGGGCTTTCTGCCATATGGCCCTCTCGGTAAGCACCAACCGGTTCTGGGAACTGTCTATCTCCAGAACGTTGAAATCTGACTTCTGTTTTACTCGGGCCGCTAATCCCTCATCCCTGTCCACTCCAGGGGTTGGAGCCAGATGAGAAAATGGAACGAATCCGCGGATACCCAGGCATTCAACTTCCAAACCTCCCCGGTTCTGTCCGGTGACCAGAGCGGTTACCACGGTATTCTCGTCTAAGTGTTGTTGAAGAGCCTGCCAACTCCGCACTTCCTGAGCCTGATCGTAAGACAGCATGGGCATATCTCCCGCGCGCCCGCCCACGATGGCCACGGCGATAGTATGGCCTGGCTCAAGCATCATCTGGTCCTCAAGGGAAAGCATCCGCATCTCGTCGAGAGGCACCATGCCTTCCATCTTTAGACCAACGCCTACGACGATGCCGTCCGGGTCGACACGAACCACCTGCCCTTCAACAATCTCGCCGGGCGTATAGGTTCGAGGCGATATGTCCTCCTCGGTCAGGTCGGACATCTGAAGAAGGGAGTCTGAGTTTTCCTCTAACAACGGGATCTATTCTCCTTAAATTCTTGGAACTGCCTGGATTTTACGGTTCCTATTCTACGCCTTCCCACTTAGGAACGGTCAGTACGCCCTGCTCCAATTGACGCAGGCGGCGGAGTCCTTTGCGGGTGTCACTGGCGACTCTGGCCGGGTCCCACATCTCGAAACGGCGCTTGAACAACCAGTAGTTGAACTGTTTAAGGTTATCCAGGGTCAGGTTCTTGCCTCGGTGAAGATGTTCAGTGCGGCGGAACTCGTCCAGCAGGTCAGTCCGGGATTCACCGTATAGATGGGTGAAAGCCTCTTCCTGCATATCTTCACTATCCGAGTATCCGCGGGCCTTGTGCCGTTTGCGCATGTCTTCTTCCACACCTAGTTGCAGCGCTTCCTCAACGACCACGCCATAGCAATAGTTCAGATACCCACGGTATTTGCTGGTTCCCAGCAAGTCCCGAAACTCCTCAGGTTCGATCTGTTCGGGAATCCTTCCCTGGAACAGTAGCGTCTCTTTCTCTTCGGAGGGAATGAGCCCGTCCAACTCGGAACAGAGACGTTCAGCCAGCAGTAGCCAATCGAAGGCTTCGCCCTGAATCAAGTAATTGTAGGCACGGTTCCGGTATTCTTCGCTGGCCAGTGTCCACATACCCATGGCTTCAACCAGAGCTTTCTGCCAGGGGGTTCCGGACCGCACCGCCGACTGCAAATGGACCACGGCCTCCGGGATATGGTCGTTGAGAGAGATTTTCGGATCGGCAAACTCCACTCCAACCCCGGGTTGTTCACCGGAGTGGGGAGGAGCCGCAGCCTCCCCAGAGGTCACGTGTTGGCTCAAGGGGATCCTACCCGCTTTGACGCCGATTCGAACACCCCCAATCGTTCCGGCTTAGGGGTTCGGATGTAGTTCAGGAACTGGTCACGGGGGAGGGAGTTCAAGATATGACTCTGCTCGCACCAGGCCCGACGGGCCACGGCCACTCCGAACCTCCGATTCTTGAGACCCGAGTGATGGTGGGAATCCGTGCCGATAACCAGCGGCACACCAAGTTCCCGAGCGCGGTAAGCGTGTGTGTCTTTCAGATCCAACCGCTCCGGGGCTGCGTTAATCTCCAAGGCAGTACTGGTGTCCCTAGCTGCTTCAAGCACTGCGTCCAAGTCAAAGTCGACCGGTCCCCGACTCCCCAAGAGGCGGGTGGATAGATGACCGATGATGGTGACATATGGATGATTCATCGCTTTGATGATGCGGTCAGTCATGGTTTGGCTGTCTTGACCCATGGCCGAGTGTACCGACGCCACAACCACGTCCAACTGAGCCAGCAACTCGTCAGGGTAGTCCAGGGTGCCGTCGGCCCTGATATCCACCTCTGAGCCGCAGAGGATGGCGATGGGAAATTTACTTTCCAGCGAACGCACGATTTGGATCTGTTGGGATAGCCTTTCGTTGGAGAGACCGTTGGCGATTCCCAGACCTGAAGAATGGTCGGTCAGAGCCATATATTCATAGCCTTGGTCTACAGCAGCCTGTATCATGACTTCTATGGAGTCTTGACCATCGCTCCAATCGCTGTGGAGATGCAGGTCCCCTCGAAGATCCGTTTCCTCAACCAGGTTCGGCAGGCGGTTTTCGATGGCCGCATCCATCTCCCATAGCCCGAGACGCAGTTCGGGAGGAACGTAGGGAAGGCCGAGGCGGGCGTAGAATGATGCCTCGTCGGGGAATCTCTCTACTTTCTCGGTTTTCAAGTCAGTGATGCCGTATTCGTTCAGTGAAAGACCCTTGTGGTTGGCGTAGTCCCTTAGGCGCAGGTTGTGCTGTTGGCTCCCAGAGAAGTATTGGAGCATAGCGCCGAAGGAATCAGGCTCGCCGATGCGCAGGTCCACCTGGATCCCAGGCTCGACTACCACGCTGGTCTTGCTGGGGCCGTGAACCAGAATTTCCCGCACCACGGGCAGCCCTGCCAGCGCGTCGCCAACCTGTTGTGGGTCGGTCGCGGTTCCAACCAAGTCGATGTCGCCGATGGTCTCTTCCCAGCGGCGCAGACTCCCGGCGGGAAACAAGAGGTCCAAACCGGGACACTCCTGCCGTAACGCTCCGATAATCTCCTCTGCTACCATCAGTGCCTGTCCGATGGGTGTGCGCTGATCCTTGGTAATCATGGACTGGATATGCCGGGCGACAGCATCGGCCGCCTTCTTTCCCATGCGCGGCAACGAGGCTACTCGGCCGTCGTTAACGGCTGCTTCCAACGTCTCGACGCTGTTGACACCCAATTCTTTAGCGAAAAGCATGGCAGACTTTGGGCCGATACCTGGTATCCCCATCAAGTCCAGAACACCCTCCGGCAGCTCGGCCAGAAGATTCTGATGGGTGGAAACCTGACCGGTGCGAAGCAATTCCCGTATCTTTTCGCTAATAGCCTTGCCAACACCGTGGATTGTTTTGAGGTCGGTGCCTTCTTGCACCGCTTTATCCAGAGAGAATGAAAGGTTTTCGATGGTCCTGGCCGCCCGCTGGTAGGCACGAATCTTGAATATGGAGTCACCCTTCATCTCCAGAAGGATGGCCATTTCTTCGAAAAGTTGAGCTATTTCATCGTTATTTACTGGCATCGTGATTTACGCTTTGGCGATTCATGAGGATGGAGCCACGCACAGAGCTGTCTTATTATAACGCCTCTGAGGGTCCAGTTTAGATGCGAGACTGTGGTCGAGGTTGCTCGCTAATGTTCGCCGTAACTGCAGATTGGCGATTGGCCGGTTTGGCTAGTGTAAGAGACGCCCTGCATATCGATAACTAGCTGGCTCATGATCGATGATAGATAGCGGACGCCGCTGATAGCCTCTGCGTAGTCCATACGCGTGGGCCCCACGACACAGATAGTACCGCCCACATGGTTGGGCAACCCGTATCGGCATAGAATCACCCCAAAGGAGCGAAAGGCTTCATGACTGTTTTCCCCGCCGATGTAGATTGCCACATCTTCGGCGTCCGGGGTTTCCGACAGGACTCCTTCCAAGAGGACCCGTTCCTCTGACATCTCAACCAACTCTCGGGCTCGATCCGACTGGGAGAATTCAGGTTGATTCAGTAGCAAGCGCAAGCCATCCATAAGATGGTCTAGAGGACCTCCGGATTCCGCCTCCCTCATCCTATCGCTGGTATCGCGCCGGACCCTTTCCTCAAGGGAGTTGAATTCCAGGTTATTGGACGCGATCTCGGTGTGGCCGGGCCATCCAAGATATTCGTTGAGCCTGCTGGCCGACCTGTCTAGGTCTTTAGCGACAACACCGTCTGCCAAGGGCAAAATCCGACGCAGGAGGCGAGCCTCTTGCAACACGACTATCAGAAGAGGACGATATTCGGTTAGATACACCAGTTGGATCTGCTTAACCCCGGGCGAACTGGAACGCAGAACCGTGACGATCGACAGGTTGGCTGTGATACCAGAGAGAATCGTCGCGCATTGCCCGCTCCAGACGTCACGATACAGGTCTGCCCGCCCGATGCTGTAGTGTATCCGGCGCCTTTCTTCAGCCGGCAGTTCCGGAACTTTTTCCATAAACTCCAGATAGTGACGGTAGCCCAGGTCTGAGAGAGTGCCGGCGGCGGAAACGTGGGCCGGGAGATATACCCTTCTTCGGTGAGTTGGGCCATAGCATTGCGGACGGTGGAGGAGTTAACTTTGGTGGCGGGCAGACATGCTATGTGCTCTGAGGCCACCGGGCTGGCAGGCTGAACGTACTGATTGGCCAGTATGCTTAGAACAGAAGCAGTTTTCTGTGAGAGCATAAATACACCGGAATAATCCCTTGCTTACCGACACTAACGGTAGGTCAAGAGACTTATCTGGAGATTCATATCGCTATGAATGAAGTGCGCTACGTTGACCGACCTATCGCCAGGTCATTATACTACTCTTTCTACCATAGGAACGAACCGCCATGACTGGGCCAAGAGTGGGGCGGCTGGATGAAGAGGCAGGGTAGGGAGTTACATCGGCGGAAGATTCCATCACATTAGTCCCGTTCCAGGCCCCGTTGGGCCTTACCACGCCTATCTCTTCTCCCTTGTCAAACATGGTCCCGCAGTTTCGCAGGCTATGCAAGTCCACGTCTCAGCCAGCGAAGCTGCGAACCGTGCTAACCGTTGTACCTGAAGGGATTCTGACACAGTAATTGAGCCGGAGGAAACAGTGGATATAACTTGGCTGGGTCACGCTTGCTTTCGCCTAAGAGCCGATGACATCATTGTCGTCACCGATCCCTTCCCCGCCTCCATCGGATTGAGACCGGACGCCAGACCGGCCAATATGGTCACCGTTAGTAATAGTCATGTGAATCACAGCGGATTGGAAGAGGTGGTGGGAAATCCCAGAGTATTCAATGCTCCGGGTGAATACGAATTCCGCAGCGTGTCAGTAAGGGGTGTAATGACCCCTCGACCACCCGATACACCACTGGAACAGCGCAACGTGGCTTTTACAATTGAAATGGACGGCATTAACATCTGTCACTTAGGCGACATCACTGCTCCGCTCACGACGGCGCAGATCGATGATTTAGCACCGGTGGATGTCCTAATGATACCTACGGGTGCCGGATGCACCATGGATGTGAACCAAGTACTTCAGACAATGCAGGATTTGGCCCCTAAAGTGGTGATACCCATGCACCATAGCCACCCGGAGATAAAATACGTAGATTTACAGGGCGTGGAAGTATTTATGAACCGGATGGGCTTGAGCGAAGCGCAGGCTCAACCAAGGGTATCTGTCACCACGTCCAACCTAACGACCGACATGCGCGTAGTGTTGTTAACTCCCCAAGGGCGGCCTGCATAGCTTTACGCACCCCAGTGCCTTGCTGCCATAAGGATACTAATACCAACAACAACAGCAATCGCGCCCACGATCAGCACAAATCTAGGAATCGCCATAACCGCTAGATCACCGGGCACGGGTAACGAAGCGGTAGGCGTTATAGAGGGTGTCGGCGTCGGTACTGGCACCGCGTCTTTGAAATGCAAATCAAGTGTAAAGATGTCGGTTGCCCCCAGGAAATCCACGGATTCCGCCGCCCGAATATTGCCGAATTCATTACCCAAGAAGAAGCTGATAGCATGCCCTACCAAGGCTCGCTCAGGTGGATCTACCACCAGTCGACTATACGCCCCCTCCATTTCGATTATTACAACGGCGCTTTTGTAGGTTGAACAATCGACGACACAAGCAAACAACCGCATACCTAAAGGAGGGGGGACGTTAAGGACGGAAATCCGGCCGGTAAACGCGTCAGGACCGAAGGGCTGCGGAGGATTGTGCTGAAGCGGCGACGCAGCCAGGTTAATCAGGGTCACCAATGACAAAACCGAAAACAACGTCACGACAGTTAATAACCTCCACACAACATCACCTCCACGTGCACTTCTTCGACGCCCACCGTCAAACAAACTTAACATCCTGAGGCATCCCTCCCCCCAAACAGGAACGAATTTCCACCCTGGTTGCCGCCGTTATTGAAGCAAGCATTTCAAAATAGTATCCACAAATGGTAACCGAGGCCGACTCCACCAAAACGCCACTTCATTTTAAGCAATCAAGAAAGGGCTCCCGGCGATATGCCGGGAGCCCTTTACCTGTTACCTATGGAGTGCGGTTACTAGGAGCGGCGGCCCATCACAAACGCACCACCAGCACCGATCGCAGCCACAATGGCTATGATGAGAGCAATTAACCCCAGTCCACCACCACCGCTTCCGGCAGCCCCGGCAGGTCCGGCAGGCCCGGCAGGTCCAGCGGCACCGGTGTCACCCTTGGCGCCAGCGGATCCGTCAGCGCCCGCCGCACCATCGGCACCTGCCGATCCAGACGCACCGGGATCACCCTGTTTACCCTGCGGCCCAGCCGATCCAGGCGCCCCGGCGGCGCCGTCCTTACCATCCGCGCCTTTTGACCCTTGAGGGCCAGCAGGCCCTTCAGCGCCGGCGGGTCCTGGCGGGACTGGCGTCGCCGTCGCGGGCGGCGGCGGCGTAGTTGCGGTCAAGTTCAATTCGGCGCCCCCATCAGCCTCCCAAGTGCCTTGTTCAACAGCCTCTGATCCACCTACATTAAAAACGACTGTTTTCCCAGCAAAAGCACCACCCGGTGGCTGCGCCACTCGAAGAGCGTAAGCACCGCCACTTGCTTCGGTCGATGCCACTACTTCCCCATCAATCACAGCAGAGACCGAAGTCCCATCGGCAGCTGGCTCACCGTCGAACGACACAGTTCCACCGAAAACCGCGGGCCGGGGTGGCTGCGCTTGAGCCAGCACAACAGCCGGTATAACTAGCAACAATACTATGACAGCCAAAGAGGTCAGAATACTAAATTTCGTCACGGAGCCCTCCTAATTACCTCTTGCGGGTTATTTTAGGTCCCGCAGATTACTCAAACAATACGAACATTTTCAATTGCGTTGGATAATGATGCCCTATTACGGTCAAATATGCAACGCTGGACCAGGTCAACTGTGCACCACTTTTCCGAATTCCTTCTCCCATGAGAACAGATAAACCACCTACATCAAACAACGCGCTCGAGAGGGTGATCTCGCTATATAAAGGGCGTCCTGCACTTTTGCGGGACGCCCTCCAAATTCACAACCGAATGGAAGATAGGCAGAGGACCGTCCTTTAACGCCTGCCCCCCATCATTATTGCGCCGCCAGCGGCTATCAGCGCCACCACGGCAACAACCAAACCGATGATACCGAGCAAGCCACCACCCGCGGCTCCGGCCTCTCCGGTCGCTCCTGCGGGCCCAGAGGGTCCAACCGAACCGGCAACACCAGCGGGCCCGACTGCTCCGGAAGCTCCGGAAGCTCCGGGAGCACCAGAATCACCCTTTCCCCCAGTATCCCCTTTCGCTCCGGCAGCGCCAGCGGCACCATCCTCGCCTTTAGCCCCTGCGGGCCCGGGTATCCCGGGATCCCCCTTCGCTCCGGTGTCTCCCTTGGGACCAACTTCTCCAACCACTGGGGCCGGCGGGGGTATTGGTGTCGCTGTGGCGGGAGGCGGACCGGACGTCGCGTTCAAATTTAGGACGGCCCCACCATCGGCAACCCAAATAGCCTTTTCAACCGCCGTACCTGTGCCAATATTAAACGTTATTTCCTTACCCGCGTATGACATACCCGGCGGCTGTGCGACCGAAAAAGCATAGTTACCGCCAGAAACAGTCGTAGTCGCTGCCGAAGCCCCGTCGATTGTCGCCGTTACGACGGTACCGTTCGCCGCAGTTACTCCATCCAATGTGGCAGAGCCACCAAACACCGCCGGCCTAGGCGGTTGGGCCTGTGCCAGGACCACCGCCGGCAGGACGAGCAGCATGACCATGACAGCGATCAAGGCCACTAGTTTGGCTTTAGTCATCGGTTACTCCTCGTTGTTATCACAGAGTGACGAGGCCGCCGTATGGCGGCCTCGTTGTCTCCAGTTTACCTTACCTGTTTTACCAGGTTACCGGGTTCCAACCCGCGAACAGGCTGCGTGACACGCCGCCAAGGACGGCAGTCTGAGCTTCCCGTACGTTGATCCAGTAGAA
>Ga0315336_1007365_pt1 | contig 10597 bp, 10 predicted proteins | sample ASW5metaG_FD_204512 | JGI IMG/M metagenome (GOLD analysis project Ga0315336, IMG submission 204512) | Ammonia-oxidizing marine archaeal communities from Monterey Bay, California, United States - ASW #5 | ecosystem: Environmental > Aquatic > Marine > Intertidal zone | place: USA: California... | reverse complement strand
CAGCCGCACCGAGACCTGCTCGTGGGCAGCGTCCACCTGGTCCAGTCTTTGCTGCAGTGCATTGCCCAACTGCTCCAAATCGATCTCGACTCGTTGCGTAAGGCTGCTCAGGTCTTCGCTTTGAAGGCTGAAACTGGCTCGGACCTGACCGATGCGTTCGGCGGCTCTGTCAGTTGCAGCGTTTATCTCGGCCGACTGCCGCTGGAAACTCTCGCCAGCATCTTTCATGCGACCCGCTGCTCGGTCGGATGCACTAAGGAAATCCATAGCCGTCGTGTTGAAAACCTGCCCAGCAGCCGTAGCGTTTTGGGTTGCTTGTTCAGTCGCATTCGCGAGCACATCAGCGTGATCGCCCACCACTTTCTCGATGTCTTTTGCGCGCGCGGCAACTTCCTCTGTTGCTCCCTTGAGACGTTCTTCTTCGGCGCGCAATGTCGCCCGTATACGATTGGTCTGCTCGACGGCACTGGCGGCTGCTTCGTCCATCTGTTCGCGCCGTTCGCCAAAGGCATTGGCAACCTTTTCCGTGTCGCGAAGCGCCTTAGTGGCGGCCTCAGTAAGGGCGGTTACCTGATCGCGTACGGTACCGCCCATTTGATCGACCCGTGCAACGGCATTTGCCGATCCGGCCGAAATCTCTTCCTGGTGGCGGCGCAGGCTGTCGCTAAGACCGTCCATACGGGTCACCGCCCGCTCGACTTCGGCATCCAGGCCGCCGGCTTGTTGGTCGATTTGGGCGCCGGTTTGGGAGAGAGCAGCGGATGCGCGTGCAGAGGCCGCTTCGATGCCTTTGGCGGTCACTTCCATTTTAATCCCGGCTTCGGCCACGTTCCCGGCTGCGGCATCGGCAGTTGCCGTCATATCGTCCGCGTGGCCGCGGAAAATTTCGCTGGCTTTATGCGCATTGGTGATTGCGTTTCCGGATACCGATGCCAGATCGTCGGCATGGGTTTGGAAGGTGAGACGCACTTCATGCATTCGGGCGATGGCTTTGTCAGCTGCAAAACTGACTGCTTCGGTCTGGGTTTCAAAGCCCGTACCGGCTAACGCGAGAGATTTCACTGCGTGTCCGGTTGCCGTGGCGATGGCGCCTGCGCGCTGATGAAATTGATCAGTGGCCTGCTCGACAGAATTGGCGGCCTGATCGGCAGCTGCGGACAAATTGGCCGTGCGGTCGCCAAAATTGCTCTCCAATTCGTCGAGGCGATCCGCAATTATGTCACTGGCAGCTGCCATATTGCTCGTGTGGTGATTTACGGATTGCTCAATATTTTCAGCGTGATCGGCGACCTCGTGTGCAATGTTTTCGAGGGTTTCAGCCTGGGTTTGGAGGGCGTCGGTGACATGCTCGGCCCGGATTGATGTTCGGTCTACGGCATTTGCCAGTTTGCTCGCGCTGATCTCATAGTGCTCACCAATTTCGTCAGCAGCTGACTTGGCTTCGCCGGTGGCGGTCCTCAAATTTTCGAGATAACCGGAAAAGCGTTCCCCTGCCGCCTCGGAGCTTGTCGTCGCGTCGTCAGTCAAGTTTTTGATCTCGGCTGAAGTGCGTAGCACGTAGTCCATGGCCTGCTGGGTTTTGGACTCGGCGTAGTCTGACGCCTGCCGGATGCCATCAGCTTGATCGGAGAACGAGCGCTCAATCTCTTGGGACCGATCGACAATCATTGCCGACAGGCTTTCCAACTGCTCTGTTTCGTCGCTAAGCAATGCCTTGAGGTGATCGCTTTGCCAAGCCGTACGCTCGGATGCGTCGGACACCACCGACGTATGGCGACGAAAAGTGTCTTCAATGGTTTGAGCGCGCTGTAGGGCTAATTCGGTCGCTTCGGTAAGCTCTTTTGCTTGACGGCGCAGGGCATCGGTTACCGCGCGCACGCGCGATTCAGCATTTTCCGGCGGGTAGGCAATGGCGGATAGTGTTCGCTGCATGGCCCTCGTGCTCGTGCGCAGCTCGTCTTCCCGGCGCAGGAACAAGGCCAATAACCAAACGAAAGCAAGGGGGGCGAATATACCGGCCAGGCCGCCGGCGAGTTCGTGGGGCAGCAGGTAGATAACCGCATCCACCCCCATTTCGGCGCCGATGTAATAGATGCAGGCGGCGAGCCACAACGCTGTTACACCACCTGCAACCAAAAAGATGATCTTGTTCCGAAGTGGGGCAGACCTTTCACCCGGAAAGTCCTCGAATGGGGCATCGACCGTTGGTCGAACTGCAATTTCACCCGCGATCACGGGGAATTTGCTAATCGGGGATTTCATCTGCTGGACCATCGTATTTTCCTGGGCTGGAGGCGATTCAAAATCGTCGCTTATCCGCCCTGATCCGTCAACCTCAGGTCGCCCTTCAGAGGACTGTTTTTTAAATTTATTTTTAGTTTTTAGACGGGACGTGGTCAGGTTTCGCGAAAGCGCTAAATGCGTTATACTGGAGACCATGGGAGGACTACCTGAAATTCGCGCGCGCGACGATCAATCAACCGGCCCCGTTGGGGTGGAATCCGGGGTCAACCCGAGTGTGTCCAAGAATATGGGCACTACCCGACCGACCGCGGCCCAACGGCGGTATTTGGAACGCGGCCTGGATCAACCCGGTGGAAAACTGCCCCTGTTCGATTTGGATGGGCAGGAAATTGACCACCGGACGATCAAGGCCTGTGTTCAACATGGTTGGGCCGAACCTTGGTTCCCTAATCCGATCAAGCCGGATTGGGTGGTTTGCCGGGTAACCGATGCGGGACGTGACGCCTTGGGCGCCTAAATCCCGCCGTTGACAGGCCGTGCGCGAAGGGCACAACAAAAACCGGGGCCAGTAAATTGGCCTAAAGTTGAATACCGGAACAGGGGGAGCTATGACTGAACTTATATCTGGAATGAACGGGCTAATCTTGGGCGCTGTGGTTTTTGCCGCGGTGCATTTGCTGATTGCGGGCACGCCAGTGCGCGCAGCCTTGGTTGGGGCCATCGGCGACATGCCCTATCAGGGTGTATTTTCACTTTTGTCGATCATCGGGCTGGTGGTGATGATTTACGGCTACGGCGGCGCTCAGCCGGAATTGTTGTGGAGCGTACCTGTTGTTCTAGACTCACTGTTCGGCGCAATCATTCTGATTGCATTTATATTCATCGTTGCCGGATTGACGGTCAAAAACCCAACTCTAATGGGTGGTATGATGGGAGGCGATGACGCCTTGTCGAAAGGCGATGCGGCGATAGGTTTTCTGCGCATAACTCGCCACCCCATGATGTGGGGTATTACCATTTGGTCCGCCGTACACCTGATCAAAAATGGCGATAGCCGGTCGCTCGTTCTGTTCGGAACTTTGTTGGTGGTCGCGCTTGTTGGGCCCACTCAGATCGACAAGCGTCGCGCAGCATCCATGGGCGAAAGCTGGGACAAGTTCGCCGCGGTGACATCCAATGTGCCGTTTGGTGCGATCGTTCAGGGTCGGAACAGTTTTAAATTCGGCGAACTCGGCCTGTGGCGGATCGCACTGGGGGCCGCGCTATTTGCTGCCATGTTCTATTTCCACCCGCAGATCACGGGCGTGTCTCTCTATTAAACAATACTGTCTCGGCAGTGAAAAGGGGCCGCTGACGTGCGGCCCCTGGAAATCTATTGCTGATCAAATCAGCAAGTTGAATCATTCGGCGTTGTAGGGGCTGTCGATCACGATCAGCCATTCACCACTTGGCTGACGGCGGGCAATCCCGGTGCCAGTGAAATCCTCTTTGATATGATTACCATCCGGGTCCAACCCATTGAAGTTCCACGAATGCCGGATGAGAGCGAGGTCCCCGGATTCGAGAATTTCGGCTTTTAGATAAGTGAAGGTCGGGCTGTTCGTGGTGAATTCGACAAATGCTTTGCCGATCTCATCCCGGCCCACCGCGCGTTCTCCTGAATCAAGAACCACCGTGGCACCGGGCTCATAGCACAGTAGTGCGGTGTTGACGTCTCCTGCGGTCAACGCTCCGCAGACGACACCACCTAATTTGCCTAAGTCCTCGGCATTCTCAATTTTGAGTGCAGGTTCTGCCATAACTATCTCCTTTGTGAAGGTTTCCGTCATCAGATTCCCCGGCGCGTCAGATGCGCGGCATTAATACGCGCGCACCACCGTGTCGCGGGGTACTGGCACTTAACCGCGCAATACCGGACTGAAGGGCGATAGGCTGAGGGGGCCCCACGGCGTCAAAGTAACGCCCAGCCTTAACTTGCCTTAATCAGCACCGTAAGGACTATCGATTACGAAAAGCCACTGGCCGTCGGGTTGTTGGCGGACCACTTCCACGCCGTTCCCGTTTAACTGGACCGGGTTACCATCCGGGTCCGTACCGTTCAGTTGCCAATGGGACTTGAGCAACGCCAATCCACTCGACTGTGTGACGCTCAGAACTTCCAGTGTCAGACTGGGCTTTAAGGCGACAAACTCGGACATGATCTGGCGGATGGCTTCCTTGCCGGTCGCAATCACACCAGGTTCGGGGATAAAACTCGCGTCTGCTTCGTACAAATCAAGTGCGGCTTCCACATCCCCCGCATTGAGGGCAGCAGTAATCAATTCGTCACACTGTTCAGGACTTGTCGCAGTTACGCTTGCTAGTTTTTGTGCAGGTTCGGTCATCACTCCCTCCCGTATTTAAGGTGATAGAGTGGGCCCCCTGCTGAACAGTGTTTGCCTATAGTCGCAATTAATCAAGAGAGAATGTTTGCCGTGACGCCAGGCGGCCGGTCAATCGTGAGTTTAGTAACCAGGAGTGGAGTTGGGTGTACTCGTGCTGGAGCCGGAACCTCGGTAAGTGTTGCCCCTGGATGCAGCACGGCCCAGTCTCAAGTCTCGTCTTGCCATTGACATTTTTTTGCATTTTTTCATGGCTGTCCGGCAGGTGTATCGGCGTCCGTCCAAAATATTGCGTGCCTCAGGGTCGCCCAAGGCCTTTTTGTCGTGTCTGAACTCAAGGTCCGCTTCACGGCTACATTGCGCAGCCTGTTTTTCACAAGGGCTGAGGGCAGCCGCAGGTGTGCTTAGGCCGAGGCCGAGCAAACCCCAGCAAGCAAAAATTAAAACGATCTTTGTTTTGTTCATGACAATCTTCGGCATTTATTCGGAGCGCAGATTATAACCCAAAAATCTCGATTTCGCACCTCCCGGCAAAATTGAGGGTGGATCCTAGGATTTCCCTTCCACAAAAGTGACAATCTCTACCCGATTGCCGTCCAAATCCCGCAGGAAAGCGGCGTAATAGCTGGGCAAGTACTGGGGCCGCAGGCCTGGCGGGCCATCGTCGGTGGCGCCACTTGCGAGTCCAGCCGCATGAAACGCGTCGACGGCTTCTGTATCGCTGGCCCGTAAACAAACGTGAATACCGGTGTCTTTGGGGACGTAGGGCATGTTTGGCCGGACATTGAGCCAAAATTCCGGGTGTTCTTTACCGTAACCTACGGTTTCCTCAAGATCGTAAATCCGGGCAAAGCCCAAGGGCGCCAATACGGCGTCGTAAAAGGTTGCCGCCGCTGGCAAGTCCCGCACACCCAGGGAAACATGATCGATCATTGTGTCCTCTCCGTAGCTTCAGATTAATAGCGTGATATGCTGCCACCAAACGGATGGTATGGCAAAGGGGAGATGCCGTGACCAAATTGGACGATTACGCCCAGAAATATAATCACGTGGTGATGGACCGCGGAGACGACGGCATCCTGCACATGCGGCTGCATACGGAAGGCGGGCCGCTCAAGTGGGGCGGCTCACCCCATCGAGAGCTGGGCGACTGTTTTATGGATGTGGCCAACGATTTCGACAATAAGTGCGTCATCCTGACCGGCACCGGTGACAAGTTCATCGGCCTGTTTGCGGATGAACCCATCGCCGGTATTACGCCGCAATCTTGGGATCACATTTATTTTGAAGGCAAACGGTTGCTGATGAACCTACTCAGCATCGAGGTGCCAGTGATCGCGGCGGTGAATGGCCCAGCGACCATCCATGCAGAACTCGCCGTCATGTCTGACATCGTCATTGCAGCCGATCATTCGACCTTCCGCGATTTGCCTCACTTCCGAGGAGGACTAGTGCCGGGAGATGGTGTGCATGTGGTGTGGCCGCTGCTGCTGGGCCCAAATCGCGGGCGCTATTTCCTGCTGACCGGCCAAAAGTTGCTGGCTGACGAAGCGTTGGAACTTGGCGTTGTTAGCGAGTTGATGCCATTAGATCAGCTTTCGGACCGGGCGTGGGAGTTGGCGCGCGAAGTGGTCAAGCGTCCGCCGCTCACCGTGCGCTACGCCCGCGTCGCCATGGTTCAGCATTTGAAAAAGCTAATGCAAGACAACTTGGGATATGGCCTTGCGCTGGAGGGCCTTGCCGCCAACGATTGGTGGCCTAACGATGATTGAAATCAGAATTTAATCAATGCGGTACGCCGCGACCTTAACGTTCCAAAATGGGAGAGACATCAAAGATGGTTACCTTCGATCAATATCAAAACAAATACGAGCACATCAAGTTGGAGCGGAGCGATGACGGCATTTTGCAGATGACGTTCCACTCGGACGGCAAGGATCTCATTTGGGGTGGTCCGCCCCACTATGAGATCGGCGAGTGCCTGCTGGATGTGGGCCGCGACCGGGACAACAGGTGTATCATCATGACCGGTGCGGGTGATGCGTTTATCGAGCGGTTCGACGAGAGCAGCATTGGCGACAGCATCGACCCCAAACTATGGGATCATCTGTATTACGACGCGAAACGCCTGCTGATGAACCACTTGGATGTGGAAGTACCGATGATCGCGGCCGTGAACGGCCCGGCGCTCATCCATGCAGAGCTCGCAGTGCTGTGCGACATTGTGATTTGCTCGGACAACACCGTGTTTCAGGATGCGCCACACTTCCCGGCTGGCCTCGTGCCAGGGGACGGGGTCCATGTGGTCTGGCCGTTGGTGTTGGGCTACAACCGGGGCCGTTATTTCCTGCTCACGGGGCAAAAGATCGAGGCCGAGGAAGCGCTTCGATTGGGGGTTGTCTCCGAGGTGATGCCCCAGGACAAACTGAATGACCGCGCGTGGGAATTGGCCCGTATGGTCATCGAACGCCCGCCGCTTACGGTGCGCTACGCGCGCGTCGCCATGGTTCAGCATTTGAAAAAACTGATGCTGGATAACCTTGGCTATGGTCTCGCTTTGGAAGGCCTCGGCGCAGTAGACCATTGGCCCGAACAGAACTAAACTAAAACCCGCACCGGTAGAACGTCGTTTTGCGGGGAAGATTTATGTCTGTACGGAATTTGTGCGCGGCGTTGGTCGCCGCCTCGTTGCTGGCTGGGTGTGTGAAAACGGTGAGCAAGAGTTTTCTTGATGCACATGAGGCAGCTGGAGGTCAGGGGGGGGCACAGTTCGAATCTGCCGATCGCGTCGAACTCAAATCCGTGGATGAACCCCCAAGCGGCGAGAGTGAACCCATAGGAGGTATGGGAACTTCTAGCATGTTCGCCGCCAAGCCACCCCCGAAGGCGGACCTTGAGTTGAGACGTGCTTTTGAGGCGGCTAGGCGTCGCGACTTTGAAGCGGCCTATCCTGTGATCGTCCGGCATGCGGATGGTGGTGACACTTGGGCTCAAGCTCTCCTCGGAGCCATGCTGATCGAGGGTATGGGCATAGCGAAGGACCCTCAGCGTGGTCTTGCTGTGTTGAGAAAATCCGCAGAGGGCGGCAATGTTTTCGGAATGAATGGGTTGGGCAGGGTATATGCCGTCGAAGAAGGGATAAGGCGAGATTACGTTGAAGCCGTGAATTGGATGCGCAAAGCCGCGATTAGAGGGTCGGGTCCTGCGTATTTCAATATCGGACTTATGTATTACCGCGGGTGGGGTGTTAATCAAGACACCGAGGCTGCAGAAAGTTGCTTCCGCAATGCGATGGAACTGGGCGTAATAGAAGGCCGTACCAATCTGCGCTACTTCTATTTGTGGGAGAAAGCGATAAGCCCCGATGTTATGGACAGGATGTTTAAGAAATCGAGGTCTGCAATTGAACTTTACGATAATGGACAATATGGGGATGCGCTGACAAAATTCCGCACGCTTGCCAGCAATAACAACGCCGTTGCTCAGAACTACCTCGGTTTCATGCACAGCCGAGGGCAAGGGGTCGAAAAAAGCCCGCTTATGGCCGTGAATTATTACAGGCGTGCCGCTCAGAAAGGCGTGCGATCTGCTCAGTTCAATCTGGCTTTGGCGTACGCAACTGGCCGCGGCGCGCAGGAGGACCAGACCCAAGCTTTTGAATGGTATTATAAAGCGGCGCTGCAGGATTATCCGCGAGCCGCGAAAGCCGTCGGCGACATTTATGCCACCGGGATTGGTGGTGTAGACAAAGATTTGGCAACCGCGGCTCTGTGGTATGCCAAAGCAGAAGAGTAAGGATTAACTTTCCCGCCATACCACACGTATGAGTCTGAGCAGAACTGGTGGCGGTTAATTCCGAGGTCACGTTTTGTCAAACGGCCGCTGCGGTTGGCCATGCGACTTATGTTGGATCGCGATGCCCCAGGCACTTGAGAGAATGCGACGGGTTCAAGTTTCCCGAAGATGCCTGGGCTGCTCTCATCCGTGTCCGAAAGAGTCTCGGCGCCGTTGTGGACCATCCGCCCGAACAGAACTAAACTAAAACCCGCGTCGGTAGTTAATCGTTCTGCGGAGAGAGTTTATGTCTGTACGGAGTTTGTGTGCGGTGCTGGTCGCCGCCTTGTTGCTGGCCGGGTGCGGCGGAGTGAAGGGTAAGTACGAGAAAGCAGCGCCCGCCGAAAAGGAAGCTAGGTTCAGTGAGTTCTTAGGCGGGCGCGCGAAACTTGATTGTGAGAGTATCAAGTGCAACGTCGCCTTCAATCAGCAATTTCAAGAGCTTGAATTTCTATACGAATTTGGCGATTGGCAGGAACTTGCGCGCCGCATTCTAGATATTGGAGCGTTTAAAATCATGTCACTGCTATATCTGGGGAGAGCAGCGGAAGAGTTGGGGCGACCAACAGCAGCCTGGATCTATTATTCGCAAGCCTCGTATCGGCCAAAGGGATACAAGTGCAAGAATTCTTTGAAAGCCTGCCATGAAGCCGAATGGGCAAGAAAGCTCGCAATATCGAGAATGAATGCTCTGGAATTGTTCCCGAGATCTGCCGCAACACTTCTGCAGCAGCGAAGAATTTTGTACGCTTCAAATAACCCTGATGTGAAATTCATTCCGCTCGAGAAGGGTTGTGATCAGTTTGAGCTTGTCGATACGACACTGCCTCGCAGTCCTGACACGCATCAGCCAACTACTTCGTTTTCGAGTTCGTCCCACTGGTATGAGGTATGGACATTTAGCATTTGTGGTGCACGATTTCCTCTAGGGGTCAACTTTTGCCCAGATAAAAGCGGGGAACATTCGATGTCTGTAAAGACGGAGCCTTTCGACGAGCCAGGCAAATGGGTTTGCAATTGAAAAAGTGTTTGTCCGGTGTAGAAACCGTTGCCTTAAATTTTTGTTGGCTAAGTGCTTGGAATATTCGACCAGCTCAGCTGGTTGGTTTAACGTCAGGAGCATACTTCCTTGCCTTGGTAGGAATGGCATCACTTCTTGCTGGATGTGGTACGGGTAAATACGAAGAAGCTGAATCTGCAGTTAAGTCACAGCTTTATCAGCAGTTTCTAAAAGGCTCTACGGAACTTGGTGATTGTGCCGGATGCGGGCATGGACACATCGCAAAAAAGTATCTCAAGGAGAGCCACTGGCGTGCTTTGGCGATAGAAATTATAGATTCCGACCATTCTTCCGACGTCGATTGGCACTATTTGGGACAAGCCGCTGAGGGACTGGGCCTCCTAGACGTGGCTAAAATTTATTATAAGAAATCGGTGGATGTTAAGCTTGGTCGACACCCAGGGCATGCCTGCGGATTTCTATTTAAATCGGTCTGCCAAGGTTATCAATTCCCTGAAGACGCGCTAGCTGCGATTTCGCGTATCGAGCAAAAAAATGCTTCACTCAGTGATACTACGGCAACAGTTCAACAGGCACAAAGTCGAGACCCTGATTTGATTAGGTCGAGTCGGGTCGTCACGGCGGACAGTGTGCCAGAACGGAAAAAGGAAATTTCAGTTTCTGCCAAGCGGGAAAAAGAGTGGGTCGAAGTCCTTAAGGCGGGAAGGGTTTCTCTTACTTGCATGACTATGAAATGTGGTGCGACATGGGGAACGGCCAGAAAATCACTTAAAGCGCTGTACAAAGAGAAAGATTGGAATGGACTTGCAGTAAAAATAGCTGAAATCAATTTCAACCATGATTTGGCTTGGTTCTACTTGGGACGCTCGGCCGAGGAATTGGGTGCCGTAGAAGCTGCGGCGAAGTATTACGAAATATCTACGCGGGTTGATAGAAGCGGCTTTCCAGGCACTCGCTGCGTGAGGTTGTTGGGCGGGTGTGATGGTCAAGATCTGCCGGAGGACGCGGGGGTTCGTCTGAAGTCACTGAACGTTAAGCCGAACATTGATATTTTGGATATGTTTGCGATTGGGTTAGGCCGGGAAGCGGATGTTGGAGTCGCGTTTTATTCGGGTAT
>Ga0315336_1007364_pt1 | contig 10599 bp, 9 predicted proteins | sample ASW5metaG_FD_204512 | JGI IMG/M metagenome (GOLD analysis project Ga0315336, IMG submission 204512) | Ammonia-oxidizing marine archaeal communities from Monterey Bay, California, United States - ASW #5 | ecosystem: Environmental > Aquatic > Marine > Intertidal zone | place: USA: California... | reverse complement strand
AACGAAAATTGCGGGGCTTTTTATTGTGTTCGAGAATGACTTGCTCATAAATCGAGCGGTTGGCCGACATTAAGCGAAGACCTCGTTCACCTTACGAATCGCGGCAGCCAATGCATCGATCTCAGCCTTGGTGTTGTAGAAAGCAAACGAAGCACGAGTGGTTGCCGGAACGCCAAAACGATCCATGAGCGGTTGCGCGCAATGGTGACCCGCGCGAACAGCGATGCCTTGGTCGTTCAATATTTGGCCGATATCGTGCGGGTGCGCAGCATCCATCACAAAGGAAATCACACTAACTTTCTTGCGCGCGGTGCCAACAATGCGCACACCAGGGATGTCGCTTACCAATTCCGTGCCATATTCGAGTAGTTCCTGTTCGTAGGCGGCAATTCGGTCAAGACCGATGGAGTCGACGTAGTCAAACGCCGCACCAAATCCGACGACGCCTGCAACATTCGGCGTACCCGCTTCGAAGCGGTAAGGCAAGCTGTTGTACGTCGATTTCTCGAAGGTAACTCGCTCGATCATGTCCCCGCCGCCGAGAAACGGTGGCATGTCTCTCAGAATTTCCGCTTTTCCGTACAGGAATCCTGTACCCGTCGGTCCGTACATCTTGTGCGCCGAGCACGCGAGGAAATCGCAATCGAGGTCGAGCACATCGACCTTGCAATGTGGCATGGCTTGCGCCGAATCGAGGAGGACGACAGCGCCGTGTTCATGGGCCATCGCGATCAATTCTTTAACCGGATTGACAGTGCCAAGCGCGTTCGAAACGAAGTTCAGTGCAACAATTTTAGTCTTCTCACTCAGGAGCGCTTCGTACTCTTCAACGATGATGTCACCATTATCGTCAATAGGCGCAACTTTAATCGCAGCCCCCGTTACCTCACAAGCGAGTTGCCAAGGCACAATATTGGCATGATGTTCCATCCCGCTCACGAGGATCTCATCGCCTGCTTTGAGTTTCGCACGTGCGTAGGAGTGCGAGACGATGTTGATGGCTTCGGTCGTACCCTTCGTGAAAATTATTTCACACCCGAGTGGGGCATTGATGTGGTGCTGCGCTTTAAGGCGCGCTTCTTCATAGGCCTTCGTCGCCAATTCGCTGAGGTGATGAACACCGCGGTGTACGTTCGCGTTCTTACCCTCGTAATACTCACTTGTAGCGTCAATCACCAGACGCGGCTTTTGGCTCGTGGCTGCATTATCAAGATAATTTAGCGGATGTCCCGACGACGTGACGACGCCCAGAATCGGGAAATCGTCGCGAATGCGCGCAACATCCTGCTCGGTCAAGGTCGCGGCGTTATCTTCGACGCGTACGCTCATGGGTCGAACCCCTATCAATCCGGTATTGGGCTATAACGCTTGAACACGTGATTTTCCAGACGATCACGCACGGGTTCAAGCGCAACCTCGCTCACCCGTTCATCCGCAAATCCGTAGGTCAGCATGCCACGGGCCATCGCTTCACTCATACCCCGACTCCGGAAATAGAAAATAATTTCTTTCGGGTGCTGCCCTATCGTCGCGCCATGCGTACATTTTACGTCATCAGCGAAAATCTCAAGCAATGGTTTCGTATCAATGGTGGCCTTATCCGAAAGCAACAGGTTTTGATTCAGCTGATCCGAATTGGTTTTCTGCGAATCCCGTCGAACCATCACTTGACCACTGAACACACCACGACTCGACTCATCAAGAACGCCCTTGTAGCCAAGCCAACTCTGGCAATTCGGTTTCGCGTGGTCTACCGAAAGGAGATTGTCAACGACCTTGTCGGAATCCGCCAGATACAAGCCCGTACAGTTACACTCCGCACCTTCACCACCCAAGACAATATCGAGTTGGTTGCGAACGATTTTGCCGTTGAGATCGAAGGACTGGGAATGGAATCCGCTGCTGCGATCTTGGTGGACGCGCGTCGTGGTGAAATGAAACGCATCGTCATTCTCGTCGGTAATTTTCGTGCGCCGAAGTTGTGCGCCTTCAGCCAAAAATGCTTCCGTCACGATATTGTTGAAGTAAGGATGGCCGCCGTCGAGCGCAACATAGTCTTCGACAATGGTCGCTTCAGCATGAACATCGAGCGCAATGACGTTGCGCAAATTCGTCGCCGCGGCAGAAGTTCCGGTCGATACGTACAGCAGATGAATGGGCGATTCAACAACGGTGTTCTTGTCCATGTGGATGAATGCGCCGTCTCGCGCGAGCGCGGAATTCATTGCGCCAAAAATGTTTGCGGAACCGTTGAGCCCTTTTCCGAGATGTTGTTGCAACGACGCATCGCCATTTGCAATGGCGTCGCTCAGCGCATGGACGGCCAGACCGTCCTGTTCGGGCAGACGAGACAAACCGGGCACAAAAACACCGTCAACAAACACGAGCTCCGACCATGCAGCGTCGGTAATCGCAAAAGCGCTTATCGCAGCGGCATCAACATCGCCGGGCTGAACCCTGGCCGTCTCGAAATTTGCACGAACGAGCGGCGCGATATTCGTAAACCGCCAGTCCTCGTCTTTCCGTGTAGGAAAATTGAGTGCGACAAACTTCGCAGCACCGGCATCGCGGAACGCGCGCAACCAATCGGGTGCGTCTTCATTCTTTAATTGTTCGATAGCCGCAAGGTACGACTGCTTTTCACTTGCGGTACTTACTTCAGTCATGATGCATGTCCTGATATCGCTAGCCGCGGGTGGTTACGCGGTCGCCAATTCTTCTTTAACCCAGTCGTAACCCTTCGCTTCGAGCTCGAGGGCCAATTCTTTACCACCGGTTTTTACGAACCGGCCGTTATACAGCACGTGGACCACGTCTGGAATAATGTGATCGAGCAGCCGTTGGTAGTGCGTTACAACGATGAACCCGCGGTCTTCGTTCCGCATTTTGTTCACGCCGTCAGCGACAATGCGCAAGGCATCGATGTCCAACCCCGAATCGCTTTCGTCAAGGATCGCGAGCTTCGGTTCGAGAACAGCGAGTTGCAACACTTCGTTCCGTTTCTTTTCGCCACCCGAGAACCCTGAGTTTACCGGACGATCAGCAAACGAACGGTCGATAGCGACGAGATCCATTTTCTCTTCGAGGATGGCGCGGAATTCGAGCGCGTCATATTCTTCGAGATCGTGGCTCTTACGGATTTCGTTGAGCGCCGCTTGCAAGAAGTACGCGTTAGAAATGCCCGGAATTTCGACGGGATATTGAAACGCCATGAAAAGCCCGAGGCGCGCGCGCTCCTCAGCCGGCAATTCCAGCAAGTCCACATCAAGAAACGTGGCGGATCCTGCCGTGACTTCGTACGCATCGTTACCGGAAAGCACTTGAGCGAGCGTGCTCTTACCACTCCCATTCGGCCCCATAATGGCATGTACTTCACCCGGTTTTACGGTGAGGTCGATGCCTTTGAGGATATCGTTGCCCTCAACAGAGGCCTGTAGATTCTTAATTTCCAACATTTCGGTGGCGCTCCTTCTTAAACGGAATGGTGCAGACGCTGGTCTGTGTTAGCCGACGCTGCCTTCGAGACTGACGCCGAGGAGTTTGGTCGCTTCAACGGCAAATTCCATCGGGAGGTGATCAAACACCTCTTTACAGAATCCGTTGATGACCATCGAGATGGCGTCTTCCGGACCGATCCCGCGTTGCTTACAATAAAACAATTGGTCTTCACTAATCTTCGAAGTAGATGCCTCATGCTCAACAGCGGATGTATTGTTTCGTACTTCGATGTACGGAAACGTGTGCGCGCCACATTGATCACCAATGAGCAACGAATCGCACTGTGTATAATTCCGCGCTTGGGCGGCCTTAGGCATCACTTGCACTTGACCGCGATAACTGTTGTTACCTTCACCGGCCGAGATCGTCTTTGAAATCACCGTGCTCTTCGTGTTCTTTCCCAAATGGATCATCTTCGTACCCGTATCCGCCTGTTGCCGCTTATTGCTAACAGCAACAGAATAGAACTCACCTACGGAATTGTCCCCGACGAGCAAGCAACTCGGGTATTTCCAAGTGATGGCGGACCCAGTTTCGACCTGCGTCCAGGAGATATGCGAATTCACACCCGCGCATTTGCCGCGCTTTGTAACAAAATTGTAAATGCCGCCAACGCCATTGACGTCGCCCGCATACCAGTTTTGAACGGTGGAATAGCGAACGGTGGCGTTGTCGAGCGCAACGAGTTCGACGACCGCGGCGTGCAGCTGGTTTTCATCACGCTGCGGCGCCGTGCAGCCCTCAAGATAATTGACCGACGCGCCTTCTTCGGCAACGACCAGCGTGCGTTCGAATTGACCCGTCTCCGCAGCGTTGATCCGGAAATAGGTCGAGAGATCCATCGGGCACTTGACGCCCTTGGGTATAAAGCAGAACGAACCATCGCTAAACACCGCCGAATTAAGCGCGGCATAATAGTTGTCGCCCGGCGGCACTACGGATCCTAAGTACTTCTTCACAAGGTCAGGATGATCTTTTACCGCTTCGCTAAACGAGCAAAAGATGATGCCCTTCTTCGCCAAAATATCTTTGTGGGTTGTGGCGACGGATACGCTGTCGAATACGGCGTCGACCGCAACGCCGGATAGGCGCTTCTGTTCGTCCAAGGGAATGCCAAGTTTTTCGAATGTTTCGAGTATTTCAGGATCGACTTCGTCGAGGCTGTTCAGTTTTTTTGTCTGTTTGGGCGCCGAGTAATAACGTAACGCCTGAAAGTCGACAGGCGGATACGACACGTTCGCCCAGTCCGGCTCTTCCAGCTCAAGCCAGTGGCGATACGCCTTCAACCGCCATTCGCATAACCATTCGGGTTCTTCCTTAATGGCGGACAGACGCCGAACGATGTCTTCATTTAACCCGGGTTCAAACGTATCCGCTTCTACGTCAGTGACAAAACCGTATTTGTACTCTTGGTTGGCGAGATCGGCAACTTGCTTGTTGCTCTGCTCGACACGAGTACCGGCGTATTCAGCCTCGCCTATAGATACGTCGTGCTCGCTCATTAGAATTCGCCCTGTATGGTTTGGCCCACCGCCTAAAGCGACAAGCACTCCTTACCTAAACACACACCGGCCACATTTATTCGGCGCGCCGGTAACGGATTGGCCGGGAATCCGACCGGAGTGCGCGCGGCCTGCTACCCGCCGCGGCGTCATTACAGTGAACAAACGTCCGTAAACCCTTATTCCCAAAGCACTACGCGCGATCATGCACCACGTAAAGCATACAATATTCCCGGTACCAATTTCCTCTTTCTCCCCACGATGGCAGGAAGTGAGCCGGAGCCTTGTGATAGTCCTGGTCGTCGTCTACAGTCTCCAATTCCAGCCACAAGGAGCCCCATCCGTTGAGTCATGAAGCGATAACCGTCCATTCGTGTGCGCTACATTTCCTACCCGTCGAAACGCGGGTGCCCCTGAAATTCGGTCCGGAAACCCTGACAAGCGTGACCTGTGCAAGGGTTCGAATGACCGTCGAGGGTTCGAATGGCCGGATTGCTGAGAGTTGGGGTGAGACCCCCCTGAGTGTGCAATGGGTGTGGCCGAGCGCTGGGGCGTATGAACCGAGGCATCAGGCGCTCAAGGATTTCTGTATACGATTAGCAAGCGCGTGGGGCAGATTCAACGAAACCGGCCATCCCTTGGAAGTCGGTCACGCATTTCTAGAGCACGAACTGCCAAAGCTACGCGACCAATTCAACGAGAAACGTGATGAGCCGTTGCCCTGGCTTGCGGCGCTGGTGTGCTGTTCGCCCTACGATATCGCATTGCATGACGCCTACGGCCAATTGCTCGGAGAACCCATTTACAACCTGTATTCCAGCGACCACCTCCCACGCGACCTCTCAACGTTTATAGAACCCGCGGACACGACTGTGTCGTTCGACGAGAAATACCCCAACGACTTCCTAGCAAAACATCCGCCGAGGTCGTTGCCAGCCTGGCATCTCGTCGGCGGCGTCGACCCATTAGAAATTGACGACCTCACCGGCGATGAACCCAATGATGGACATCCAGTCCTATTGCGCGACTGGATCAAACGCGACGGACTGAACTGTTTGAAAATCAAATTGCGGGGTGACGACTCGGCGTGGGATTACGAGAGACTCTTGCACGTCGGCACGATTGCCGAAGAAACCGGAGTCGAATACTTGAGCACTGATTTCAATTGCACGGTATCGGACCCGGACTATGTAAACGAAATCCTTGACCGGCTAGCGCGTGACGAAGCAGAGATATTCCGGCGCATCCTATACGTCGAACAACCATTCCCCTACGACTTGGAAGAAAACCGAATCGACGTGCATACGGTTTCAGATCGTAAACCGCTCTTCATGGACGAAAGCGCCCACGACTGGAGGCTCGTACGCCTAGGGCGCGAATTGGGCTGGACCGGTGTCGCACTAAAAACATGCAAAACACAGACTGGCGCACTGCTAAGCCTATGCTGGGCCAAAGCACACGGCATGGCCCTCATGGTCCAAGACCTGACCAACCCCATGCTCGCCCAACTCCCCCACGTCCAACTCGCCGCACACGCCGGCACCATCATGGGCGTCGAAACCAACAGCATGCAGTTCTACCCCGAAGCCTCCGCACCAGAAGCCGCGGTTCACCCCGGCCTCTACCAACGCCGAAACGGACGCGTACACCTTTCCCGAGCCGAAACACCAGGCTTCGGCTATCGAATAGAAGAAATTAATCGAGCGCTACCGGAACCCGTGTCGGAAACCTAATGCAACGAGGAGAAAATGGATGAAACGTGGAATCGTTTTACTCGCCTTCGTGTTCGCGGCATTGCCAACCGCGTGCAAAACGAATGGGATGCCAAACGAGGATGCAGGAATCGTGGGCGAATACCAATTGGTCTCGATCGACGAACACGAAATCCCCTACGCCCCAATGCATGGGGGTCAACGCGTCCCAACTGTTACTGCCGGAACGCTCACGTTACGCGACAACGGCGCGTTTGCATCGAAAATGCAATACGCAGGCTCAGATGGGAGAACGATGAACCGAACCTTCACCGGCACGTACAAAACAGACGGTGCCAACTACATCCTGAGATGGCACGGTGCCGGAACGACATTGGTCACGATCGATGACGGCACGTTGACGATGAACAACGAGGGCATGCTGTTCGTGTACGAGAAATAGCCGACGACCCGTCGTGGCCCGCACGCTGCATGCGAAACCAACAACTATTCTTTGAGTTCGTCCGCTGCGTCCTTTACGCCGTCCGCCAATTCATCGACTGCATTGCCCAATTTCTCGCCGGCGTTTTCGATTTTATCGCCAGCGGTCTCCTCTTCGGGTTCACAACTTACACCGAGAAGCCCCGCAGCGACGATTCCCAACCCAAGCCATACGTGTCTCATTGCAAAACTCCTTTGTGATAGTTGCGCGATTTCAACGAGCGATTGTACCCGACACTCAGTTCTCAATCTCCGTATTCGATCCGCCCAATAGTTTCCAGTCGTCCTCACCTTTGAGCCAAGTGTGGGTGATGCGAAGGCGACGCTTAGTCTTCGCGCCGTCGTCGCTGGTTATCGTGTATTCCAGGCGGTAATGCGTGACGGCGATGTCTTCAATTATTTTCGCACCAATGGGTTCCAACATCGGAGTACTAAGCGTGCCGCCCGTTGCGCCGGACCATTCCTTGAAAGCCTTGCGCGCATACCGCTTACCCCAAGGCCGATCTTCGCCTGCGGGCCAATAGCCGAGGTCGTCGTGCCACATTGCGTCGAGCGCGTCGATATCCCCCGCGATGAATGCCCTAACATACCGGTTCTCCGTCGGCCACATCGCGCGCTCGTATGGGACATCTTGCGCGTTGAGCGTCGGCAAGTTCGCCAATCCGCCCGCTGCAAAAGCCACCCCAATAATTAGAAATTGTCGTGCACGGCGCATATGAAACCTCCTAAAACAGCGGTTAACGTAATGGGAGATTCTACAAGAATCGACACATCCGTAAAACGCCAATCCAAATTACCCAAAGCGCACGCCGAATACCACGAAGATCCCTCACATTCGTACGGGGCGGCAGGACTTACGTCGTCGCCAGAATCGTTATCAACTCCACAATCGAAATGTGGTATTGTGCTCTATTCACGTTCGCCACTGAATGAGGACTAAACCTTGATTTGCCGATGCGGCTATGACTTTTCGGACGCACGGTTGGCCACCAAATGTGCTGAAGAACAACGGAACCCTTCGTATGCTGTAATCAACGACGAGGATTATCACACTTACCTCGCGTCGGAAGTGAAGGTATTGGCCGCTAAATCGAAGACAAATCGAGTAAGAGCAATTGGAGAATCCGCGCAATTTGTTGGGACTATGGGCACATGTCCGAAATGTGCGCGATTGGTGTTGAACTTGCCTGACGGCAAGGTGACAGAATTCTACGTACGAGAGGATTAGAGAGCGATGAAAACACGAAAACAACTGATTCTTGTTGGGACTGCGATGCTCGCGCTAGCGATCGCCGCACCCGCATTCGCAGAAGCTAATTGGCCGCAGTTTCGCGGCGCGGATTCTCGCGGAATCGCGAGTGAGGGCAACTTGCCCGATACATGGTCATCGACCGAGAACGTCGAATGGAAAACCGACATTCCGGGCCGCGCATGGGCAAGCCCAATCGTGTGGGGCAACAAAGTCTTCTTATCAACTGCAGTGAGTGAAGCGGAAATGGAAGCGGTGAAAAAAGGCTTGTATTTCGGCGGAGAACGTCCTAAGCCGGACACCGTGTTCCAATGGAAGATCTACGCATTGGATCTGGAGACTGGCAAAGTACTCTGGGACAAGACTGTCCACGAGGGCATGCCTGCACAGAGCATTCACTTAAAGAACAGCTACGCGTCTGAAACACCAGTGACCGACGGCGAACGTGTATACGCCTACTTCGGCAATCTCGGTATCTGGTGCCTCGATATGGACGGCAACGAAGTCTGGAAGAAGACGCTGAAGCCGAACAAGATGCGCATGGGTTGGGGCACGGCCGCATCGCCGGTATTGCACGAAGACCGGCTATACGTCGTGAACGACAACGACGAAATGTCCTACCTAATGGCGCTGGACAAGAAGACCGGCGAAGAAATCTGGCGCGTCGATCGTGAAGACGAAGCCAGCAATTGGTCGCCGCCCTATATCTGGGACACCGGCGACCGGGTCGAAATCGTTACACCAGGCACAGACAAAGTGCGCTCCTACGACCTCGAAGGAAACCTCCTCTGGTGGCTGGAAGGCATGTCCTCCATCACCATCGCAGTACCGTACGAAGTCGATGGCTTGTTATATATTTCGTCTGGCTATGTAGGCGACCGCAAGTCACGGCCCATTTACGCCATTCGCCCAGGGGCCAACGGCGATATCACTTTGGGCGAAGGCGAAACCTCCAGCGAGTCCATCTGCTGGGTCCAAAAAATGGGCGCACCCTACAATCCATCGACCACCGTCTATGATGGCAACATGTACGTGCTCTACGACTTCGGCCTTTTCGGCGCGTTCAATGCATCAGACGGCTCAGTCCTTTTCGAAAGCGAACGCATCCCCAAGGGCAAAGGATTCACCTCTTCGCCTTGGGCATACAACGGCAAAGTCTTCTGCATGAACGAAGACGGCGTAACATTCGTCTTCGAAGCCGGCAACGACTTCAAACTGCTTCACACGAACGAACTCGAAGAAGACGATCTCGGCATGGCAACACCCGCCATCGTCGGCGAACGCTTATTGATTCGTACCGGAAAACGCTTGTACTCAATTCGCAACGCAGGATAATTAAGGAAACTTACAATTTGACTCGTCATTGCCCAACACAGGCGGGGCGAGCTACTCGACAGGGGACAGCAGGCCTGCGATTCGCATAGAATGCGCTTTGATCAAAAAATCGCTCAGACGAGATATGAATCATGAGGGAAGAATGCATGACGTGATAAGAACAAGGTATCGTCTGTGTCTGGCGACTCTGATCTTTCTGGCGCCCCTGCAGGCAGTCGGTATGACTGTCGAACCCTATACTTGGCAGTCGATTGCTTCTCACTCTGATTTCTTCGGCGTAGTACGTTGTATCAGCAGCGAATATGCTAATGGAAAAGATCAACGCGGCAACAACCATCTGTTTTTCGAGTGCGTTGTGATCAAGTCGTGGAAAGGGGCCAAGGCCGATGATTCATTTTCCATATATGTCGGTACAGACGACACCTCATTCGGTCCTCGGGGCTGGAGCGCAGAGAAGGGCCAATTGTTTTTCTTAGTGGGCACTGTGCAATTTTCACCAGGTGGCAGTCTTCCAGTATCCCCCGGGAAATACCAGCAATTGTACCCAGGTGTCGTCTCATATCCGGCGGGAAACGTGCGCTCGGAAGACAAGGAGGTTGAGGCATTCCTGAGGGCAATGGGCTCCCAAAATAAGTCCGTTGAAGAATTTGAAAATGACATAACGGCATTTTATGAATTGGATGCCGCCCAGCGAGAATTCCAAGCTGCCAAATCGATAGCATTATTGCGTTTAGTAGACAGCGGTACCGGGAGCAGTATTCATCCCGAAAGTGACCGTAAATCCATAACAGACGCCAAAACGTTACCCGAACTAATTGACACC
>Ga0315336_1007363_pt1 | contig 10599 bp, 8 predicted proteins | sample ASW5metaG_FD_204512 | JGI IMG/M metagenome (GOLD analysis project Ga0315336, IMG submission 204512) | Ammonia-oxidizing marine archaeal communities from Monterey Bay, California, United States - ASW #5 | ecosystem: Environmental > Aquatic > Marine > Intertidal zone | place: USA: California... | reverse complement strand
CGGGTTGTGCGCCAGCAACCGCTGCGCAGGCCGCAAGAATCAATGTCAATCGCATGTTGTGTCTCCATTAGGCTCGAAACGTCGTATTGTGTCTTTGTTCTGGACCTGGTTCAATCCCCTTCTCCAATCACGCCACGGTGCTGGTTGCTTTCGCCCGTAATCAGGCATAATTATCGATTGTTTTGAAAGGCTTTCCTTCAATTTCGAGGGATGTACCAGGAGAAGTTCCGAGATGACCACGGACGGTTCGAGCCCAGTCGATTTCGATCACTATTACCGCGGCCCAGCGTATAGGGAAGAACACCGCGCCTGGGGTAAGACGCTACGGGGCTTCATCGAAGCGGAAATTATCCCGTGTGTCGAAGAGTGGGAAGAAGCGGGCGAGTTCCCCCGGGAACTCTACAAGAAGGCTGGTGATATCGGCCTATTGGGTTTAGGTTATCCCGAAGAGTACGGCGGCACTCCTGTCGACGACAGCATGTACTCCATGGTCACATCGGAAGAGATGGCACGGATTGGTGCAGGCGGAGTCGGCGCGAGTTTAATGGTTCACGGAATCGGACTTCCCCCCATCCTCGCTCACGGTCCAGACGAAATGAAGAAGCGCGTAGCACCTGCGGTTTTGGCCGGCGATAAAGTCAGTTGCTTGGCAATTACCGAGCCATCTGGAGGTTCCGATGTGGCGCGAATAAAGACACGCGCCGATTTGATGGGCGATCACTACATCGTGAATGGATCGAAAATGTTTATTACGGGCGGAATGCGTGCCGACTACATAACGACTGCTGTGCGCACCGGTGGCGATGGATCGCGTGGTATTTCCCTGCTCCTGATTGAATCGGACATGGAAGGGGTTTCACGCACGTCGTTGAAAAAGCAGGGTTGGCTGTGCTCCGACACAGCGGCGATTTCGTTTGTCGATGTACGGGTGCCAAAAGAAAACCTAATTGGTGAAGAAGGACATGGTTTCGCCGGGATCATGTACAACTTCAACAGCGAACGCATCGGCATGGTGACCAATTGTGTCGCACATGCGCGGGTGTGCTTCGAAGATGCGCTGTCGTGGGCCCGCTTGCGCGAAACGTTTGGGAAACGGCTCGCCGACCATCAAGTAATTCGGCACAAATTCGCGGAAATGGCGCGGCACATCGCGGCAACGCAGGCCTACCTCGATCAATGCGCGGCACGCGTGCAGGCGGGCGAATCGCCGGTCGCCGACCTCAGCTTGTTGAAGGTACAGGCCACGCGAACGCTTGAGTATTGCGCGCGTGAAGCCAGTCAAATCATTGGTGGCGCATCCTACATGCGCGGCGAACGTGTGGAGCGGATTTACCGGGAAGTCCGCGTCAACGCTATTGGCGGCGGTTCGGAAGAGATTATGCTGGACCTAGCATCCAGACAACTGAGTATTTGATACTTGCGCTTAGCCGGCATGCCTCTTCAACGTTGCGCATTCCCCGCCCAGCTACGAACGTGCGTTTCGATCGATGTCTTCGGCATACGACAAAAGACCTGATTCCCCTCAGTTCTCCAGCGCGGCACCTTCAGCTTGCAGCTTTTCGAAGAGCGCTTGTTGTTCTTCTTTCAGTCGATCTGCTTCTTCCTCGTCAAACTGCATCTGCGCGATCCATTCGCTGATTAGTGTCAGCGCTTCGTCGTCCGCAAGGCGCCGACCGGTCGGCGGCATCATGACGGACGGATCGGTCGAGCGAAGCCGATTGATTAGAAATGATGTTTCCGGACTGCCCGGATCAATGCTGAATCGGTGTCCCTCGGATCCACGACCTGCCGCCACAGGCGGTTTGAAGATACCCAGACGCACCGGACTATCTTGTTGGGCAGAAAGATCGAGTCCCGACACGGCGCCCTGACCGTGGGGATTGTGGCAATGGGCACAATTGACGGCCAACCACGCGCGCGCTCGTTCTTCAATCGTCCCCGATGTTTCCACATCTGACTGTGCAAAACGCGGAATGGCAGTCAGGTCCGGCAATCCGATCAAACTTCCGCTGTCGCTCCATCGCTTAAGTTGATGCACGCCGGGCTCGCCATCGGCTACTTCACGATTCAGATTTGCGGCGGTCGGGCCAATCGGTATCATCTTACCATCGCTATCATGACACCGTTTACAATCGTTCTTGTTCGGGACGATGTACTTGAGAGCGCGATCTTCACCATCGTAATGGGTCCAGGCGACATCGATCATACCGCCGGCCACCGATCGGCGCGCGTCGGTCTGTTCAGCATTCCACTTGTACGCTACGCCGTCCCAGCCCTCTGTCAATCTCCGCATCACCCGCGTTTCTACGAGGTGCACGTTTTCATCCGGCCGTCGTAAATCCTGCGGGTATCCCAACGTCTGAATGAGAAGTGCGCCGGGCGGAAATGCGAATGCGTTTGATGCATCGTACCCGACCTGACCGCCTTCTGGCAGACGAATGAAACGTTTCACGACAGCGTAGTCGGCGAAGTGCGAAGTGTTGAGATCGTAGGGCAGCACGTCCGCGTTCGGTATTTGTTTAGCAATGTCGGCGAAGAGATTGTATTCGCTCAGCATCTTGGGCGCGGGCGTATCCGGATTGAATTCCGGCGGAATGACGTCCCAAAAACCGTCTTCCTCTTCTTCTGTATTCACGTTCTCGGTTGCAGTGATGGATTCGACTTTGGCGACTGTCTCTGAATTTAGAGTCGTTTCACCGCCAGGGCCGCATCCGATCGTGCAGCTGCACGCAACAATAAATATAAGCCTGCATTGATGTGAAACGCGATTCATTAACTTCATCCTTCTGACCAATGTCAGTAGATCAGTCGGCGTCATTCGATAGATCCGTTTCAGCTTCATACAATTGAACGATTCGCTCTTGGGCTTCGCGGATTTCATCTTGTTCGCGTTGAGCGGCGGCAAGTTCCGGGAAACGCATCTGCGCGATCCAATCCTCAATTAACGCTAGACCTTCTTCATGAACGACGCCCCGGCCCACCACCGGCATTCGAACGCCCGGGTCTGTTGAGCGGAGTCGTCGAATGACAATGGATCCTTCGGGATCGCCCGGAATAATGCCAAAACGCGCGGAGCCTCCTCGGCCCGCGGCGATGGGCGCTTTGTATACGCCGTATCCCGTGGGATGAGTCGTGGAGTAGGAAAAGTTCAATCCAGACGTGTACGCTAGTCCTCCAGGACTGTGGCAACTCGCGCAATTGGTGTCTAGGTATGAGCGTGCCCGATCATTGAGAGTGCCTGTATTGGGGTCGTTCCAGACGGCGGCTCGGGGAGCGTCATCCGGGTTGTCGGGTGCGCCTTCCAGGAAACCCATTCTCGCCCAGTGCGAGAGCTGGTTTGCGGTTCCACCTGAATACGGATAGTCCTTATTCAAATAGCGCGCTTTCATCGGGCCAAGCGGCACGAATTCTCCGTCGATTTCGTGACACATCTTGCACTGAACCCTATTCGGTACGCGGACCGTAAGATCACGCTGAGATCCGTCATAGTGAATCCACGACACGTCTCTCTTGCCACCTGCTAGGGCGAGTTGCGCCTCTGTTGCATCATCATTCCAAACGTACTGACCGCTAGCCCACCCATCGGTACGGTGAATGAAGACACGTGTTTCGACCAGTTGCATGCCCAGTGACGCGTCCCGTATGTCGTTAAGATACGAAACGGTCAAAACAACGGCTGCGCCGATGGGGTATTCGAAAATGTCGGTATCCGAATAGCGAATTGCGGTTCCCTCAGGAACCCAAACGAAGCGATGCAACGTAGCGTAATCCGCAAAGTGGGGCGTGTTCAAATCATACGGCACGACTCCATCGTTGGGTGTTTGCGCCGCACTGTCTTTGAACAGATTGTACGTACTGATGAACGCGGGCAGATCGCCCTCAGTGGGTATATGCACCGGCGGCATTTCTCCGCCTACCGCCGGTACGGCTGCCACAAGTATTAGGATTGCCAGCATGGAGCTTCGCGGCATCAATCGGTGCCTTCAAGAACAACGGGATTGACCGGCGGCAATTCACCCGTAAACGCCGCGATGTCGCGATTAACTTTCGCTTCCATTGGATCCGCTGACGCGGTTGCGCCACGCAGGTCCGCAAAAGTGATCTCGCCATTTTCCTTGACGTTGTCGTGCATTACGATACGGGCTTCTTCGGCGAGCTTGCCGTCCTTCATTTTCTCGGGATTGTAAATACCATCCCAGACGATGTCGGTTATGGTGCCGCCGAGAATCATCCCCACGAGTTTCCCGATTGCACCTTTCGGGGCCGTTCCGGACGGACCAAACGTGTTGTGGTGGATATGAACGCCTTCCGCATAGGGGTAGTAATCCGGGTCCTTGACGTCGTTGCCCGAGGCGAAATAGCTGGCGACAACAACGCCGAAGGTGTCGTTATCGCGAATGTCGTTGTTGAAAATCTCCACATTCGAGTTCGCCATGACCTGGATGCCCGAACCCGCTGCTACACCGGCTACGATGTTTCCGGCCGGTGCAAAATTTTTCGTGTTGTTGCCAAAAACCTTGTTGTCATACACACGAATATCGTGCCCGCGTTGCTGGGGCAAGTCCGGCAGGTCGAAGACCAAAATTCCTCCCGTATTATTCGTGGCAATGTTGCCATAGGCCTCTGCGAAGTGACAGTTCTCGATTTCGATTCCCGCGACGTTGAATTCCGCACGGCAGTTCCGAATGATGGTGTGTTTGGTCTGACCCACATAAATGCCGGCATCGGAAGCACCGATCGCTACGCATCCGTCGATGAGGGTGTTTTGTCCGGAAACCGGATAAAGACCGTAGGCACCGTTCGTCTCCTTAGGTCCGCCGGTCCATTCCGTCCGTACGCGGCGAATGACGATATTGTTCGTACCGTGGGACTTCATGGCGTTGCCTTTGGTATCGATAATGGCGAAGTCTTCCAGGAGAACATCATCGCTTGTTACGAACACGCCTTCGCTGCCGGCTTCCTGGTTCTTGAAATCCAGAATCGTTTTGTCCATACCTCGGCCTCGAAGGGTGACGTTGTCCACGTCCAAGGAAAGACCGAGGATGAAGTCGTACGTGCCTTCTTCCAATTGGATGGTTGTTCCCGGTTCGGCCTCGATAAGCGCTTCCTGTAATATCTCCTGAACATCTGGTCCTGGGGCGATGGTGACCGTGGACGTAGCCGCGGCGGTTTGTACCGGCGCAGACTCAGGTGCGGGTGCAGCGGTCACGTCACTGTCCGGCGCCACCGATTCGGGCGCAGACGTTTCTTCGGAAGGTGAACCGCAGCCGGCGACAAATATAATTGTCGCGATGATGGGGAAGTAATTTTTGTTTTTCATGACGATGATTCCTCCTCAGTCCGCAGTGGCATCGCTGCGATGAATTCATATGCCTTTATGTTTACGCATGTGGTCCGTCAGCTCGTCACTGACCGGTCGCACCCTAATCGGATTTGGCTAGAACGTGACCAAGATAACAAAATATCCCGCATTAGGGAATTTTTTGATTAAAAATGGTGTATTCGGCAATCCTGGGAGATTCTAAGGCCATGCGAGGGTTCACAGGTCTGGAATAGGCCGACTACTAAGCGGTATTCTGCCGCGCCGTGGATGGAATTTGAGAAGGGCGCGCCGCAGTGTCAAATATGAATCGTTATTCCATCCCTGCGATATTCGCTGGCGGGGCGTTTACCATGGCGGCGACGGCGACATGGATCGCCTCGGATACCCTCCCTGGCCTTTCCGAATGGAGTCGCACCGCCAAGATGACGGGTTCATGCGGGTTCCTTGTTACCGCACTGTTGGCCGGAGCGTTGAAACACCGTTATGGCCGAATTGTGCTGGTGGGTCTCATTTTTTCTTGGTTTGGCGATTTTTTTCTCTCGTTCTCCGGCATGTTCTTGCAAGGTTTGGTGAGTTTTCTGCTGGGCCATATCGCGTATAGCATCGCGTTTGCTACGCACGCGGTTCGCCCGAAACAATCGGCCGTCGCGGTCGCTGCGATGGCTTTGCCGATTGCCGTCGTCGTCGCTTGGCTCTACCCCAACCTCGGCGACCTGCGGATTCCCGTACTCGCCTATACTGCGGTCATCTCCGTGATGTTCGTCTTATCCGCAGGGCTTCTTGGAATGCCCGGAGGTCGTCTTGCATGTCTCGGTGCACTCGCGTTTTGGATGTCGGACATCTTCGTTGCACGTGGCGCGTTTGTTACGCAGGACGCATTCAATCGTGTCATCGGATCGCCTCTCTACTTCGGCGGGCAAGTGCTCATCGCGTTGAGCATTGCGTATATTGCCTTGCCTGAATCAGTCGAGGGCGGGGACTAGCTCTTCTCAATCCAGCGAACGGTCTGACGCCGACTCCGTCTATTCTGGCGTCGGTGTTTCTTACGCCATGCGGACCAATCGTCGCGTACGAGCGTAACGATGCTCCAGATAATCGCGATTGGGAAGCTAATTAGAACAAAAAGCGCGGCTGCAGTAGCTTCGTCTCCACGATCGCGCATATCTTCTTCGCACTCGCCACGGAAGATAGCACCTTCACCGGGGCGCACTTTCGTACGCGCGGCAATGCGTTCCAATAGTGAATCATGTTTGTGATCGCGCGCCATCGTTTTGGCTCCTTTCAAATCGTGCTGTGTGGATCAACTCCTTTTTGTGTTCTCCTATCCCTACCCAAGTTTATGCATACCGGACTTGAACTCCCGTTAGAAAATTGAGTTACGCAGCGCCCAATTCTATTCGGTGTATGTAATGTGCAGGAGTGGAAATGAGACTGTGAGCATTTGGAGATGCATGGGATTGCATGGAGACCTTCGATCGAATTGGTGGCGCGGTCGGGAGACCGGCCACAACTGGCGAACGGAAGTATCTTCGTGTGTTTCGTGGTTTTAGTGGTGAAAAAAGCTGTTATACGTCGACGCGTAGGTGCATGCTTTTGCGGCGGGTAAGTTGGAGAAAACCGTAGCGGGAGAGACTGCAGCCGCGACCGGTGTCCTTAACGCCAGTCCACGGCAGCGCGGGGTCGACGTAGTCGCAGCGATTCATGAAGAACGTTCCCGTTTCCACTTCGGCGCCGACGCGTGCCGCACGGTCCACATCGTTAGTCCAGATGGATGCGGTCAATCCGTAAGGGCTGTCGTTCATCAGACGAATCGCTTCTTCGTCGTTGCGGACTTTGGTGATACCAATGACGGGGCCGAAACTTTCTTCTTGCATTAGTGCGCAATCTTGCGGTGCATCAGCGATGACGGCAGGCGCTGCGAACCATCCTTGATCAGGGACGTCGAACGCTGTGGGATCAACCACCAGTCGTCCACCTGCCGCGACTGCGGCCTCCACTTGGCCGCGCAGGAATTGCGGTGCAGACTTTGACGCTTGTGGTCCGATTGTCGTGGTCTCTTCCATAGGATCGCCAAGCACGTATTCACGAGTCTTGGCCGCATACGCTTCGACGAACTTGTCGTAGATTGCTTCTTCTACGTAGATGCGTTCGATCGCGCAGCACGATTGCCCGGCATTGTAGAACGCGCCATCGACGCAATTGGCCACGGCGAAATCGAAGTCGGCGTCGGCACAGACGTATGCCGGGTCTTTTCCCCCGAGTTCTAGGCCGACATCGACAAACCGGTCGGACACGCTACAAACTATTTCGTGGCCGCCTCTGGTCGATCCGGTGAAGGAGACGTAGTCGACACGCGGGTTTTGAACGAGCGCTTCGGTTTCGGCATGCCCGGCGATCACGTGTTGCACGAGATTCTCGGGTGCGCCTGCTCGTGTGAAGGCGTCGACAAACGCTTGGCCGCACAATGGGGTCTTGCTCGAGTGTTTGATGATGACCGCGTTGCCCGCAAGTACGCCGGGAATGACGACGTTGACCGCGATCAGCAGGGGATAATTCCAGGCCGCGATATCGAGTAAGACGCCAATCGGTTCTTGGCGCACGTAGCGTTTGAACCCGGGTGATGCCGGTGCGACATCATCCGCAAGCATTTCAGAGGCCATTGCGATGGCCTGCTCGGCGCGATCGATCGCGGTGTCGACTTCGCCAAACGCTTGAGCGATGGGTTTGCCCATTTGCTTTGTGATGTCGCGTGCGATTGATTCACGTTCGGTGCGGAAAGCGTCTATGAATCGTGTGCATAGCGCCGCGCGTTCATCGATTGCGGTACGCCGCCAATCTTCATATGCACCACCCGCGTTTCCGACGATCGCGTCAAGCACTGGCGTTGGCGTAGCGTCGATATCGGTGAAAGGTAATTCTGTGAATGGGTTTACTAGCGAAATTTGCATAATCGTGGAGCCTTGTGGGATAGAAGTGTTCTCAGACGTTTCCGTAGGCAGATGAGACAATAAAGCATAGGTTGAGGTCAAGAGGTACAAGCTCTTGACCACCCGGCACGAATGCCTATCGAAATATCAAGGGCACGAAGGCGTTAGGCGCTAGTCCAAGTACACGTTTCCGTTTTTTGCATTCAGGTCAATCCGATAGGTGCCTTCGTTGAGACGGCCCGTAAAGGATCCTCCGCTCTTTTTGATCGTGCCGTCGAGGGGAATGGTGGGGAAAATCGCGCCGTTCTCATAGGCGATGTGGTAGACGACGTCTGCACTTTGGGGCACTAACATGCTGATGTCGCCGTCGGTAACATCCACCGACCAGTTTCCCTCGACCCCGCCGAGCGCAATCACGCGCACATTTCCGCTTTGTTGTCGCACGGTAAAATCGCCCGCCGGTGATTCAATCAGCGTGTTACCGCCGTCGGTGCGAATGTCTTGCACGCCAATCACGTCGCGCGTTTGCACGGCACCTTGTGAGGAAATCACGGACAACGCCCCGGAGGTATTGAACACATTGACATCTCCGTCTCCATTAACGATATCAATCGTACCCTCTGGTGTGTTTACGCCCTCGATATTGACAATACCTTTGTCCTGCTTGATTCGAATGGATCCTTCTAGACGCTCGATATGCGTTGATCCGTCGCTAGCAAATATTTCAACGGATGCCGATCGTGGACACGTGATGTCGAGATCGATTCGGTATGACGTGACACCCAAGATCTCGATATCGCGGCTCGTATTGGTAATGAGGCGCGTGCGGCCATCCATCTGTTCATGCCGGAACGCGAGCGCCTCGAGCGCCAATCGCGCATCATCAGGCGTATCCACACGCACACGACGCGTTACCTTGACGACCAGTTCGCCCGGTTCGCCGCCGCGCACCCGTACATTTCCAGGCGCCGCATCGATGCGAAGCTGCGCGTTTTTTTCGATCTCAAATGTTTCCGTTTTCGAATTGTAGGTATTCACTTCACCCGCAGTACTCGGCGACGTGTCCGGAATGTATGCGCTCTCTCGCCGCACGGTGACATCCGCAAATAGCGCGTCCAATACAATTTGGTGTGTGGGATCGGACGGCGTCACTTGGCCGATTTGGAGCCCGCCTTGTGCCGATCGTTCAAGCGCCAGGTCGGAATGAAGCGCACCATACAGCGCACTGGCATGGACGGCCGGGTTCGCATCATCCGGAACAACACAGTTCAGCGCACCACTCTCGCCTTTCAAACGCACTTGTGCACCGGCCGGAATGTCGGATACCGAAACCGACCCGAGAAAGGAACTCACCTGCAATTCACCCGCGCAATGGGTGAACTCAGCGATACTGCTCTGTAAATCGAACGTTCCACCATCGCGCAGTCCTTGTGCGCGCAGATCGAATTCACCCCAGGCGCGCGCCTGAACCCGTCCTCCGATGTCGCGTAAATCCACAACACCGAAACGCGAATCGAGCACAACGGTACCACCGATTCCCGCAATGGATGTATCGCCGAAACTGTTCTTGCATTGGACCGCGACGGTCGCGGGCACTTTGAGTTTGAACTGTGCGGTGATATTGACCTGGCCGGACGCACGCGTGTCCGGATAGCGCGGCCTGATATCGAGGCGATCCCCTCCGGGCGACTCGGTAATGTCGATGTCGACACTTTCCGCGAGCGAGGCTGCAATGTCTGCGGATTCTGCACCCACGGTTATTTCGGCGGTGAGTTGGGCAATCGGATTCTCCCACGCTTCGATCCGGACATGCGCTTCGGCCAACTCGCTGGCAAAATCGATGATGGCGTCCTGCCGCAATGTGCCGCTGCTGTATTCGATGGATCGGACGTAGGTTTCCAGGCCGGACCAGTCCTCTTCTCCAAAATCACCTAGGTGTGGCGCCAACAATTCTTCGGTCTTTTCGCCGAGAAGGTTGATGAGGTCCTGGATGCGGTTGAATACCGAATCGCCACGACCGGCTTCGGCGGGTTGCGCGGCTGCGAGGGGGGTAAACAGCATCAAGCCAGCCAACATAATAATCGACAAGGCGCACGTCTTTTGATGCATGATCAAAGGAATAACCTGAACCGTTTTGTTCTGATAATTCAGCAATCGGCTAAGCCGCTCGGTGAATTATCCGGGTTAGAGGCTGCGTTCCCGGATGAGCGTCATCAAGGTATCGCGCTGATGACGCAACCCGTTATCAACCAACTGAATGGCACGCGGGCTCGAAGGATTTCGTTCGAGCGCAGCCTGAGCGGCGGACAACTGTGCATTTACATTGATGAGCCGGCGCGCGTAATGCCA
>Ga0315336_1007362_pt1 | contig 10600 bp, 9 predicted proteins | sample ASW5metaG_FD_204512 | JGI IMG/M metagenome (GOLD analysis project Ga0315336, IMG submission 204512) | Ammonia-oxidizing marine archaeal communities from Monterey Bay, California, United States - ASW #5 | ecosystem: Environmental > Aquatic > Marine > Intertidal zone | place: USA: California... | reverse complement strand
TGATGGCCATGACGCTGCCATCAATATTATCCGCAGGCTGCTGCAGGCTTCTGGTGCAGAAGTGATTCATCTGGGGCATAACCGCAGTGTGGCAGAGATCGTAGATGCCGCGGTTCAGGAAGACGTCCAGGGAATTGCCGTCAGTTCTTACCAGGGCGGACACACCGAATTTTTCTCCTACATGATCGATATGCTGCGAGAGCGCAACCGTCCGGACATTCGTGTGTTTGGGGGCGGCGGCGGTGTGATTGTCGAAGAGGAAATCGACGCTCTGCACAACTACGGCGTCAGCAGGATCTATTCACCCGGGGATGGGCAGCATCTTGGCCTTCAGGGCATGATTGATGACATGCTTGAGCGGGCAGATTTTTACCCGGCTGAGCAGCCCAGTGAATCGATAGAAGGATTGAATGATCCGGACAATGTACGGCTTGCGCGCGTCCTGACCGAAATTGAGAATGGCACGATCAGTGAATTTCTAATTCGGCAGATTCGCGCCACTGTGACCCGCTCCAAGGAGTACACCCCGGTACTGGGGATTACTGGTACTGGCGGTTCGGGGAAGTCTTCCCTGACAGATGAGTTCATTTTGCGACTTCGGATTGATTACGGTGATGCACTGCGGATCGCTGTGTTGGCCGTAGACCCGACCCGCCGCAAGACCGGGGGGGCGCTTTTGGGAGACCGCATCCGGATGAATGCCATCGATGGAGATCGAGTGTTTTTCCGATCCTTTGCAACTCGTGGTGCCGGCGCTGAGGTACCGGCCCAACTCGACGATCTGATCGCTGCCTGTCGGTGTGCGGAGTTCGACGTCGTGATCGTCGAGACACCAGGAATCGGCCAGGGAGATGCTGGTATCACCTCTAAGGTGGATACGTCACTGTATGTCATGACGCCCGAATTCGGCGCAGCCTCTCAACTTGAAAAGATCGAGATGCTGGATTATGCCGATGCGGTGGCTATCAATAAGTCAGATCGGAAGGGTGCAAAGGATGCGCTACGCGATGTGCGCAAGCAGGTGCAGCGTAACCGTGGAGCCTTCAGCCAGGCGTCCGACGAGATGCCGGTGTACACAACCATGGCCGCACGGTTTAACGATGCAGGGGTTAGCGAACTCTACCAGGCGCTCAAGGTGTCGCTGGTGGCGCAGGGTCTCATACCGGGTCCGGGACTTCTTGATGAAGCCCGTAGCGCGAGGCAAAGCGCGCAGAGTCTTCCCGGTGAGCGGGAACGGTATCTTGCGGAAGTTGCAGACTCGGTGCGCCGTTACCACGAGCGGGTCGATGAACTGGAGACCTTGGCGAGACGCCGCCAGCACCTTCGTACGAGTATTGATCTTCTCAAGTCCGGGGGGCAGTCGACAGAGCCCCTGGAGGCGCTTGCCGGTGCGGCGGAAACCGCTCTGGGCAAAGACGTGCTCTCGCAGATTGAGGGCTTCGATGGACTGCGGGCGCAGTATCGGGAAGAAGATCCGGACGGCGAAGATCGTGATCCTAAAAAAGCACAGAGTGCGAGTTACACCTCTCTATCTGGTACCCGAATTCCGCGGGTGAGCCTGCCACGTTACCATGATGCAGGAGACCGGCTTCGCTGGCAACTGTTGGAGAATGTTCCCGGATCGTTTCCCTTTACCGCTGGCGTGTTCCCGTTCAAGCGTGAAAACGAAGATCCCACCCGGATGTTCGCGGGAGAGGGGGATGCGGCCCGGACCAACCAGCGCTTTCGCCTGCTTTCTGCAGATTCCAGCGCCAAACGTCTATCGACCGCATTTGATTCGGTAACCCTGTACGGTGCCGATCCCGCAGTGCGTCCGGATATTTACGGCAAAGTTGGCACGTCTGGAGTTTCGATCGCAACGCTGGACGATATGAAAACCCTTTATGGAGGTTTTGATCTTTGCGATCCAGCCACTTCGGTGTCAATGACGATCAACGGGCCGGCGCCGACCGTACTGGCCTTTTTTCTCAACACTGCGATTGATCAGCAGGTTGACCGGTTTCGCGGTGAACATTCACGCGAGCCGTCAGCAGAGGAGGTAACCAAGATTCGATCTTTCGCGCTGGAAAACGTTAGAGGAACCGTACAGGCCGATATTCTCAAGGAAGATCAGGGTCAGAATACCTGCCTGTTCTCGACGGATTTCAGCCTGCGCATGATGGGGGATATCCAGCAGTACTTCATCGACAATCGTGTTCGGAATTTCTACTCAGTATCGATTTCTGGATATCACATTGCGGAGGCGGGAGCCAACCCGATTACCCAGCTGGCGCTGACGCTGGCCAACGGCTTCACCTATCTTGAGTCCTATCTGGCGCGTGGGATGGCGGTCGATGATTTTGCGCCCAATCTGTCTTTCTTCTTCTCTAACGGAATGGATCCGGAATACACCGTGTTGGGAAGGGTGGCTCGCCGAATTTGGGCCATCACGCTGCGCGAACGTTACGGGGCCAACTTGCGCAGCCAGAAACTCAAATACCATATTCAGACCTCCGGTCGGTCCCTGCATGCACAGGAGATGGGTTTCAATGATATCCGGACGACCCTGCAGGCCTTGATCGCTGTGTACGACAACTGCAACAGCTTGCACACCAATGCACACGATGAGGCATTTACGACGCCTAGCGCGGAATCGGTACGTAGGGCGCTCGCGATCCAGATGATCATCAACCGGGAGTGGGGACTTGCCCGCAACGAGAATCCCAATCAAGGTAGCTTCATAATTGAAGAACTGACGGATCTGGTAGAGCAAGCCGTATTGGCCGAGTTCGACCGGCTTGCGGAGCGGGGGGGTGTACTGGGCGCAATGGAAACTGGTTATCAGCGCGGCAAGATTCAGGAAGAGTCCCTTTATTATGAGACCCGCAAGCATGACGGCAGTTACCCCATCATCGGGGTAAATACTTTCCTCAATGATGACGACAGCAGTGAAACTGATGTGGAACTCGCTCGCGGGACTGAATCGGAAAAGCAGGGCCAATTAGAGCGACTCAAGCAGTTTCAGCACCGGCACCGGGATGCGGCTGAGCCTGCAATTGACGCAGTAAAAGAGGCTGCGCTGCACGGCCAAAATGTTTTTTACCCGCTCATGGATGCGGCTCGCGTTTGTTCGCTTGGCCAGTTGACACAGGCTTTCTTTGAAGTTGGCGGCAAATATCGCCGCGGCATGTAGTGTTGTCGCTGCCCTTAAAGAACAGTAGCCCAACTTTGCCCGGACCCCCCAGCGGCGGGCACCTGCTTCAGAGTTCATAGTCGGCCCGTTTCCCAGGAGAGCATCTTCGTGTCTTTTTCGGCTGCGGTGCGTCGCAACGTACTGATTCTTTCTGCCTGTCAGGCGCTAATGCTTTCAGGCAGTTCCCTGATTGTCGCGACGTCGGCACTGACCGGGCTGTCACTTGCTTCGAACAGCCTCTGGGCAACGGTGCCGCTCTCGTGTATGTACGTCGGCACTTTGCTCACGACTTTTCCTGCGTCTCTCATGATGAAGCGCATCGGACGACGTGGGGGTTTTATGATCGGCCCACTCGCAGGCCTGGTCGGTGCGACCATCGCAATCCACGCGATCACGGAGCGGGACTTTTGGATGTTTTGTGTCGGGTCTTTGCTGATCGGTGTACTAAACGGTGTGGGCCACTACTACCGCTTCGCTGCCGCAGACATCAGCGGCAACAGGTACCGTAGCCGGGCCATTTCGTGGGTGTTGGCTGGGGGTGTCGTGGCCGCGTTTGCGGGTCCGAATCTTGCAGCCTTCAATCGTGATCTGATTGAGGGTTTTCCCTTTGCCGGCAGTTACGCGAGCCTTCTGATCTTGTACTCACTTCTGATCGTCCTGGCAGCTCTGTTGCGAATCCCACCGCCCGGTGAGGCAGAGCGTCGCGGTAGTCAGCGACCGCTCTCACAGATCGTTCGACAACCCGCGTTCTTCGTTTCGGTTATCGGCGCACTGATTGCCTACGGGGTTATGAACCTAGTCATGACCTCCACGCCACTTGCGATGGCGGGATGTGGTCATTCATTTGAGGATACTGCGTTTGTGATCGAGTGGCATGTACTTGCCATGTTTTTGCCCTCATTTTTTACAGGCAACCTGATTAACCGCTTCGGCGTATTGAGAATTATGGGCATCGGTGTGGTGATGCTAGTTGCCAGTGTGGCGGCTAATTTGAGCGGTGCCAGTGTTGTACATTTTGTTACGGGGCTGGTGTTGTTGGGGCTGGGTTGGAACTTTCTCTTTGTGGGCGGGACAACGCTGGTTACAGAAAGCTATTCACCCGCAGAGAAGGCCAAGACCCAGGGGCTGAACGATCTCATGATCTTTGGGACTGTGGCTTTGACAGCTGGTGTTTCGGGTGTGGTGCACGAGATTGCCGGTTGGCAGACGCTGAATTTGCTTGTACTGCCGTTTTTGTTGGTAGCGCTTGCTCTCATTGTATGGCTCAGCCGTGTTCGAAAGCCTCTCCCTGTAACCGGCACCTAATCGTTATTTTGCCCTCTGGGCGATAAGGCCTTGAGGCGGCTGATCAGTCCGGGTCGGGACAGCACAATAGCGTTACCGATGAGGATCAGGCCAACGCCTACGAGTGCGCGGTTCTGCCATTCATAATCCTCAAACCAGGTCGACAAGACGAGCGCCACAATCGGGAACAGTACCGTAGCATAGGCAGCATTCGCCGGGCCAATTCTCCCGACCAGCGTCAAATAGCACCCAAAGGCGATCGCGGACGCAAACAACGCCAAGAACAGCAGTGAGCCGATATAAGTGGCGCTGGTGTCAATCACGAACGGTGCACCGGATCCGGCACTGTATGCGAGCATAAAGAGTGCGCCGTAAGCCATGCCGATTGTGTTGGTCGAGGATACTGGCAGGCCATGATTCTGATTGCGGGCCGAGACAATATTTCCAATGGAGGCAAGATAAGTAGCAATCAGGCTGATCCCAATAGCAGCTGCGACGCGAGGGCCGGATGTTGTGATTTCAGGCCAGAATACGAGCGCCATGCCGGTGAGACCGAAGACGACCGCAAGTACCGTCTTTTTCTGAATTTGACGCCTCAGGAAGATCGCGCTGTTGAAAATATTCATTACGGTCATGGTCGAGAAAATCACAGCCAGCAGGCCCGTCGCGAGATCAAAGGCTGCGTAGTAAAAAAGCAGGTAATTCAAGGAGAATAGACTTAGACCTAACAACGCCAGGAAAGGGTGATGGCGCAATGCTATCCGCAGAGAAATGCGGCGTAACCGGCACCAGATCACCAGCAGGCCTGAAGCCAGAATGAAACGGTAAGCGATAGAGACTTCGGGAGCTACTTCGCCGAGTTGAAAGTGAATCGCCAGCCAGCTCGAACCCCAGATCAGCACGGTGAGGCTGTAAAGTGCGGGCGTACTCAAGCGATTACGTTATAAAGTTCTTGGATTGCCTGTAACCTCGCTGATTCCAGGACTTGGAACTCACTCATGGCTTTCAAGCCGCGCAACGGCCTGCGCCAGTGTTTCCTCATTGATGATGCCCACATATTCGGGTGGATTATCGTGACGCCTGAAGGTCTTTTTGACGATTCCCGCGAGGTTGGGTTTCTTTTCGGCAGGCGTTTCCCCTTTGCCGATGCCCCCACCAAACTCGACCAGAGTCCGGCATCCCTGCTCAGCGGCGTATACGAGATTCGCGTGCCAAAGGACAGGGTTGAATAACTGAGAGAAGAGTGCGGCCCGAATTCCATCAGGATTTGGGTCATGAAAACGCCCCGTCGTGTTGGATAATACTGACATCGATGGCGACTGCCAGACAGTGTTCTCCAGGGCAGTACGGAACTCAAGCGCAGCGCCGATCATGTAAAAGGTATGAAACGCGCCTTCCGTTTTCAGGCGGGATGATCTTTTGCCTGGGAACTGTTCTTCAAAGGTCTCAACCAGTGAGTTGAGGTCGCTGGCTTTGCCGCCAACAACGGTCTGATCAGGCAAGTTGCATGCCGCCACCGCGCAGTAGTGCCGCTCCGCCAACTCCTTGGCGTCCTCCAGCACAAGGGGAAGCGCCTCCATTTCGCCTTCTCCCAGTTCACTCATCAGACGTCCGCGTTCATTGACCAGGCGCAACGCGTCAGCGAATTTAAGAGCGCCGGCTGCAACCAGTGCTGAATACTCTCCGAGGCTATGCCCGGCTGAAGCTTTCGGGTTCACCGAATAATCGGTTTGCTCGTTAAATATTCGCAAGCAGGCGATCGCATGGGTGAGCAGGACCGGTTGGGTATATCGGGTCAGATGAATCTGATCCTCGGGATCCTCAAAAGAAAGGCGGGCAAGGTCGTAGCCCAGCGTGTCATTGGCTTCTTCGTAAAGGTGGCGAACAGTGTCAAAAGCATCGAAAAGGTCTTTTCCTATGCCCCGGTACTGGGACCCTTGGCCCGGAAAGATTAATAGGGGTGAGTCAAAAATCGTTGTCATTGTTATTCAGTTTTTAACCGGGCATGAAAAGATTTGGAATCAGTCATTTTAATCGCCCACCTTCGATCCCTCTAGGCATCATCAGGCGCTGACCCGGTTAGCAGCGCAAATACCCAGATCGGAAGTGTTCTTTGGGAAGAGGCTAAAAAAGCATATCCGGTATGACGAGTTTAGCGAAAAGACTCTGAAAGTCAGCAGCGCCAGAATTTTTAAAAATATGGTGCGACGCAAAAAAATAGTCAATTCATAAAATAAATTTATTTAATGTAGGTAAAAATAAAATAAATAGTTAAACCAACAATAAGCATAATAGTTTTTAAATATATGTTTTACATCATAAAAAAATGTACAAAAAAAATCCCGCCAGATTTCCTGACGGGATCAATATTTGGAGGAGGATATAAAAAGAAATTGTGCGTCGCACAAATTCTGAAGAGATAATATCCTCCGGGCAGCGCAAAGTCAACGTTTGCTAAGCGAGTTTTTGTAATTGAGAGAAGTAGATGCAATCGCCAGACGATATTGACCGTTGACTGGAAACCCGGGACTCGCTGATTAACAATGGGGGTTTTCCGAGCGAATTCGTAGTTATGACCCTATTGATTGCGCGACATGGCCAGACAAACTGGAACCTTGCGGGCCGGTGGCAGTCCACTAGCGATATTGCGCTTAATGCTCAAGGTCGGAATCAGGCGGCGCAACTTGCTGTTTTGTTGAAGGAAGCCGGCTACGCACCACGCCGCCTTATCTCCTCACCGTTATCAAGGGCTAGGGAGACTGCGCAGATTCTCGGGGAAGAAGTAGCCTGCTCCGTCGAAACCGAGTCGGCTCTGACAGAGCTTGACCTTGGTGATTTCGAAGGACAACTGGAATCCGATCTTCGCGCGAGGGACCCTATCGGCTACGAAGCCTGGCGAGATGGGTGTCACCTTCGGGCAGCCCCCGGAGGTGAGACCATTCACGATGTGGCAGCGCGGGTGGGCCAATTTGTCGCAGGATTGGACGATCATTCTGGAGACATCCTGATCGTTGGTCATCAAGGTGTAAACATGGCCATAAAGGCGCAACTCAGTAACTGCTTCAGTCGGGAGTGTTTGGCATCATTTCGCCAGCAAAATGATGAAATTGATCTGTGGCAGTTGAGTCCAGCCAAGTCGCTCAGACAGCTTAGAGTGAATCGTGACTGATCTTTCCACCACCAGCCTCTATGACGCTTGCAGGTACTTGTCAGAACGCGACAAAGGCCTGGCGAGGATTATCACCGATGTAGGTGCGTGTACGCTCGAGATCCGAAGCAACCGATCGGTCTTTGAGTACCTCTGCCGATCGATTGTTTACCAGCAGTTAAGTGGCAAGGCAGCGGGGACGATCCATGGACGTATGCTGGACCTTTTTGTGCACCGCCGTCCGAGTGCCGAGGCGCTGCTGGATATGCCGATGGAGCGACTGCGCGCCGCAGGCCTATCCCGGCCAAAGTCGTTGGCGCTTTACGATCTTTCTAAGCACCAGGCTTCCGGTTTATTGCCCGCACGACGTCGGTTGAACCAGATGACGGATCAACAGATCGTCGATACTCTGAGCCAGGTGCGAGGCATCGGAGAATGGACGGTCCAGATGCTTCTGATCTTCTATCTCGGCAGGCCCGATGTGTTGCCATGCCGGGATCTCGGCGTGCAGAAGGGGTATCAAAAGATGCGCCGCTTGCGTGAATTGCCAGAACCGTCGCGCCTGGCGAAGGCAGGTCTCAGATGGCGGCCATACCGTTCAGTCGCGACCTGGTATTTGTGGCGTTGCCTCGACATCGAGTTGCCGACTTCCTAGTGGTTGTGCGGAGGTCCCGCTGGTGAGCGAGCGGAAGCGATCCATCAGTATTTCTTGGCTTTCCAGGCGCTCGGGGTCTACCAGAATGCATTCCACCGGACAGACCTCGACACATTGAGAGCTTTCAAAGTGACCCACACACTCGGTGCACAGGGTCGGGTCGATCACGTAAAACTCCTCCCCCTGAGAGATGGCCTCATTAGGGCATTCGGGTTCGCACACGTCGCAATTAATGCACTCGTCAGTGATCAGCAGTGCCATGGGTTTAAATCTGGGAGGCTCCGGTGGCGTCAGACTTCAGTTTTGTAAGCGCTGGACAAGCTTTTCATTGACCTGAGGATGAAGAAATTGTGAGACGTCTCCGCCATGAGAGGCGATTTCCTTGACCATAGAAGCCGATAAAAAGGTGTAGCGTTCAGACGGCGTCAGAAACATGGTCTCAATTGCGGAGTCCAGACGGCGATTCATGGCAGCCAGTTGAAATTCATACTCAAAGTCAGATACGGCCCGCAGCCCCCGTAGAACAACCTGGGCATTTTCTGTCCGGACGCTGTCTATCAACAGTCCACCGAAGCCAATCACACTGATGTTGTCGATATGGCTCAGCGACAGTTTTGCCATCTCAAGTCGCTCATCCAGCGTGAACAGCGGCTGTTTGGTCGGGCTGGCGGCAATGGCGACAACGACCTGGGTGAACAGCTGACTGGCCCGCTCAGCAAGATCGATGTGACCGCGGGTGATGGGGTCAAAAGTCCCCGGATAAATCGCTTTGGTACTCATATGTTCGCTGACCCTCTTAACCGGCTACTTTCCGATTGTGATACTACCAATCAAGGCGTAGGTGATCCATAATTTATCGTAAGAACATGACAGATAATGGGGGGTAAGTAATGGACGTTGTCAGTTTTACTCGAATGGCGGACGGAACTAAAGCGGATTATCAGTTTCTGGACGAACAAGAAGGTGAATTTATGGACGGCCTGCCGGCCAGGCTGCTGGAGGGTCTGAGTTCACTGAGTGAATCGTTTTCTGGCTATCCGGTCAGTCGACTGGAGCATTCGTTGCAGTCCGCAACCCGGGCGCATCGCGCGGAAGAGTCGGAGGAAATCGTCGTTGCCGCACTGCTGCATGACATTGGCGACCTGCTCGCACCACGGTCACATAGCGAGATGGCAGCGTCGATCCTACGGCCGTTTGTTTCCGAGAAAACATACTGGATCGTTAAGTACCACGGCCTTTTCCAGATGTACTACTACGCCCACCATCTTGGCGGGGATCGCAACGCCCGTGAGCGTTTTCTCGATCACCCCTGGTATGAGGATGCCGTTCGGTTTTGCGAGGAATACGATCAGAACTGCTTCGATCCTGATTACGACAGCGAGCCTTTGTCCTTTTTTGAGCCGATGGTGCAACGGGTCTTCAGTAAAGAAAACTCCTTCGATGAGGAACGGGTTGCGCGCATGGGAGTTCAGCCTGGCTGATCAGACCAAGTCGCCAAGATCTACTGTATCGCCGGTGGTGTTCGTATAGAGGCGGTAGGAGACCTGGCCCGCCTGCTTTTTTCGTAGCAGTGTCCAATCCGCCGGAATGGCCGGTACTTCGTCGGCTGAGCATTCGACATAGATCCGTGCCTGGGGTTTGAGCAACCCATAGCGACTCAGTCTTCGAAGGCTGCGTTCAGCCAATCCGGTCCCGAAGGGCGGGTCCACAAAAACGATATCGAACTGCTGGGCGCATGAAGTTATCCATTCAAGGGATTCCGCGCAATGCGTGATGACCTGTCTTGCGCTCAGGAGGGACGTGGTTTCTTTGAGTTGGGCGCAGCAGGTTTTGTGCATATCCACTAGAGTGACTGCTCGCGCACCTCGTGATGCCGCCTCGAATCCCAGTGCGCCACTTCCGGCAAAAAGATCCAGGCACTCAGCGTTAAAGATAACGGGAGACAGCCAGTTAAAAAGCGTTTCGCGCACGCTGTCCGGAGTGGGTCTGAGGTCTGCTCCGCCGTTGAAGCGGATTAGACGCTTTTTCCACTCCCCTCCGATGATGCGTAAACGGCCGCGCTGCACGGTATGAGAAGAACTCAATCGAATGACCCCTCCAGACGCTTCTTTGACAGGGAATGATAGGAATTTGGTGATGGTGTTTCCAGTGTTCCCAAGGTTTGTCTCTGGTTGAGCACCAGTAATGGTACGGGGGTTTTGGCGGTGAATGATTTGAACCATGCGTAGGTGTGGACCCCTTACACATCCTTTTTGGGAGTCACGCGTGGGTGCGACGGTCCATCCATCTATATGCAATTACTATGATAACGGTATATACGATAAATATAACATATGATAGA
>Ga0315336_1007361_pt1 | contig 10601 bp, 4 predicted proteins | sample ASW5metaG_FD_204512 | JGI IMG/M metagenome (GOLD analysis project Ga0315336, IMG submission 204512) | Ammonia-oxidizing marine archaeal communities from Monterey Bay, California, United States - ASW #5 | ecosystem: Environmental > Aquatic > Marine > Intertidal zone | place: USA: California... | reverse complement strand
ACGTGTGGATATCGGTCCCCTCCAGCGATGTTGCCCTACGCCGCAACTTGATCAGTGACAAGACCGGTCGAACTGTCTTTGCCGCCATCGAGGGCTACGGAGATAACTTCGTCGTTACGGACAACATCATTGACGACGGGTACGACAACGGGATCGCGTATCCGCAGGGCGGCGAAAAGGACCACACATTCGTGGCGCGCAACAAGATTCTCAGCGCGGCTGACGATCGCGCCCTTTCGATCTCGCAGATCACCTTCGGGTACTTCTTTCAAAACGAGTTCAGCCACGGCGTCCAACATGGTGTGCGCATGAATATTCCAAATTCCTTCCTGGTATTCGATGAAAACATTATCAGTAACAATGCCACCGGGTTCGACCGCTTCAACTCAGACTTCTTGACGATCATCAACAACCGTATCGTCAACAATACCACGTCGGTCACCGGTATCGGCGGTGCGCCGCCTCCCAACCTGCAATGGACGAACAATACCGTCATCGACAACGGTGCCGACACCGTGTGGAGCTCTTCTGGATATAACAATGCGACCCCGACTGCGCAGATCGTCAGCGTCGACACGGCAGCCGTGGGCGTGGCGGTTAATTTCTCGGTAAACTTCAACGACACCGATGGTTCTCTTGACGCGGTGTTGTGGGACTTCGACCATGGAATTCCGGACACGAATGCGGTGACGACCCACTCGTTTGACGGCGCCGGCAACTATAAGGTGTCGCTGGTTGCCTGGGACGATTTTGGCCGGGGCGTCCTAGATACGAAAATCGTAACGGTGGTGGTCACGACGACCACACTCGGCACGTCGACAACATCGACTACCTCGACTTCGTCGACGTCCACAACCGGACCATATGATGCTGCCTGTGTGCACTATCCTGTAGAGACATACGGCGGAACGCAGTCGGACACCGTGATCGATGAGAGCATCAACGGGCAGGATGGCATTGCTGACGGGGCCGTGTTCCCGCTTGGCACTACTCCGGGTCTAATCGGTAACTCGGCGATCTTCCCGGGTGGCGGTGATATCTACGTGGCGGGCGAAGTGCCGCCGTCGGGAAACAGGTTCCGCAACCAGTCTCTAAATCTGGGCGGCAGCGATTACACGCTCATGATGTGGGTGCGTGCCACCGACGCATATGACAACGCAGCCGGTGCTGACGGATTGGTGTTCAACCCGCCTACCATGAACCTTTTCTTGAGCAAGATCGGTAAGATTCAATTTGAGGTGCCCGGGGATAGTGCGACGATGGCATCAACCGGCGGAACTGCGATACCGGTCGACTCCCAATGGTACCACGTTGCCGTCGTTGTAAATCGAGACAATATCGGCGGCAACCCGTCGGCCATATACCTTAACTCCGCAGACGTTACCGGTAGCGACACTCTCGAGAACACGCTTTCATCGTTAACGCCCGGCCCAAACGAATTCTGGCTCTGGGGCCGCGCGCTCACGGGTCAAGGTGATGACTTTGCAATCTTCAAGGAATCGCTTTCGCAGACCCAGGTCTCGGACCTCAACGGCGTTACGACGACGGATTCGACTACGACGTCGACGTCGAGCACGCTTAGTCCACCAGTTGATCTGACTGACGCCTGCTTGTACTACCCCTTAGAGGTGTACGGCGGTACGATGACCGACACAGTTGCTGATGCAAGCGGCAACGGGCAGGATGGTATTGCCGACGGCGCTGTCTACGGCGCGGGACAACCGGTGCCGGGCCGCAACGGCAATTCAGCGGTCTTTCCCGGAGGCGGCGATATCTATGTTGCCGGCGAGACGCCGCCTTCGTCCACGCGTTATCAGAATACGACGTTGGAGCTTGGCACGAACGATTTTACGATTGTGATGTGGGTGCGTGCGACCGGCGCCTACAGCCCCATGGGTGGTATCAACGGGCTATTGTTCGGTACTCCCAAGTTCCAGCTCTACTTGAGCAAGAACGGTGAAGTTGAGTTTGAGGTCCCAGGCGATGGTGCCACTATGACAACAACCAATGGATCGGCCATTCCCGTGGATTCTCAATGGTACCACGTTGCAGCGGTCGTCAATCGCGACAATACCGGGGGCAACCCTTCTGCGATTTACATTAATTCAATTGACGCGACGGGGGCTGATACCATGGAAAATACGCCGACGTCGCTAAGCCTGGGAATCAACGAGTTCTGGACGCTGGGCCGTACGTTGACGGGCCAGGGTGACGACTTTGCGATTTTCAAAGAATCACTCTCACAATTTCAAGTTGGTGTGCTGGGTGGATTCATTACTACGACGTCCAGCACGACACTTTCGACAAGTACTACGATCTCGACAACAACATCGACGACTACGACGACCACGACGACTTCGACGAGCACGTCATCAACGACCTCGCCATTTGGGGGATCGCATAATGTGTCCTTTACTTACAGCACTGGCGGCTACTTTTCCTTCGAGGTGGGAGATATAGATCCCGGACTAGCGTTCGGTCATGGCTTCCTGACACCCGGAAGCGGTGACGGCGCGCGGTTTGACTTCTGGTTTGCGCCGGATGGAGTCGTAGACGGTAGCGGCGTCGACGGCGGTGGCGGCGCCACACCCGGGGGCAATTATGCCACCGGAGGCGACGACGTGTTCATGGGAGCACGATCGGTGAACGAAGACGGCGTTGATCAGTACATGGGAGGTGCCGGGCTTGATATTGACAGTTTCGCGAGTTTAGCCGTTCCTCTAACGAATTACACGGGACCTGGATTTGCTGACGGAACCGTTTCTGCCTATGGTCGTGTGTTCGAGAACGATAGCCCGCAAGTGGGCGACTGGTACTATGTAAGTCAATCGGAAGTAATCCGCAACCAGGACGTGCCGGCGAATCCGCCCAACTCGATTGCCATTGGTCGCGGCCTGGGGCTTGCCGGTCTGGATCCAATTGATGGAACGCAGTGGAGTTTTCAGGTAGCGGCATCAGTACCGCCTCCAGTGATCGCGGATGTCAATACGGACGTAACATTGTGGGCCGTGTACACACCGACGGGAATGATCACGCCAATGTATTCGACGAATCTTGGCACCGTTCCGATCGAGTGGATTCCTATTTCAGTATTCTCCAACTCTTTCGTCACCGGGACAAACGTGATCGAGTTTGATCCCCCAAATACAAATGCCACAGCACTCTTTTTCCACTTATTGCAGACATTTTAAGTGGCGAGCGCAATTGCCGCAGCGGTTTTCTTCAAGATATGGCAAACGCAATAGATGCCGCCACTTTCCTCGTCGTTCCGCCCTGCGCACTCGCGCTAGCCTGAGAACGTAATTCAGTGGTGACTATGACACTGATGGGACGGGAACGCGGTCTCACAGAATTGTTCTATTAGGAGCGTGAAGGTGGACGAGGCACGCGGTGAATAACGAGTAGCGACCCCCGGATTCCAACGGATACAGCCCTTGTACTCTCCCCGTGGTCCGGCTAAGTTACCCCTCTAACCACGGGGGACTGGTGAACACGATCAAATACCGTCTTCTCGCCGTCTGTGTCGCATGCCTGGGCTCCGTTGTGCCTGACACGCAAGCGGACGCACCGAAGAAGATACTTGAGCACAAAGCGCTGCCGCCGCTGCCTTCCCAAGCCGGCATAGACGGTGCATTTGTCGGTGTTTCGGACGATGCCGTTCTGGTCGCAGGTGGAAGACGTAGCGATGGTTCGATTTCGGATGCGGTTTTCATTCTCAATGACGCTGACGGTAGCTGGGAATCGGCATCGACGAAGCTGGAATCACCGCTCGCGGATGGAGTGGCCGTCACACATGACGATGGGCTGATCTGTATCGGCGGCTCGGATGGTCGGCAAGCACGCGCCGACGTCTTCATACTCACGTTATCCGACGGCATGATCTCCAGGGCGGAGTTGCCGACCCTGCCGTCAGCGAGCGTCAGGGGCGCCGGGGCTGTCATGCGCAGCACGCTCTACATCTCCAGCGGAATGTCGGATCTGACGGGAGATGTATTTGCGAACGCGGTCTGGCAACTCGATCTTGGGGCGACGGCAACCCAACGGGTATGGACAACCGTGGAGGGATGGCCGGGTTCGGCTCGCCACGGTGCCATTGCCGCCGTGCAGGACGGCTCGTTTTTCGTCCTGGGAGGAATTGGAACGGATTCGCGTCCCCTGACAGACGGCTACCAGTTCAAGCTCAGCAATGTTTATGCGTGGTCAAACGTGTGGACACAGATTGCCGATGCCCCTGTTGAATCGCTGCTCGGGCCGAGCCCTGCACTTCCCCTGGGTCAGACGCACGTTGCTGTGAGCGGAGTCTCCGCAAGCGACGGCGACCGGGCCCTCTATACTTACCACACCGTCACGGACCAGTGGAGTGAACGAGGCGTCGATACCGTTCCGGGACGTGACGCTTCAACTGCCTGGAATGAAGGCTGGGCGATCATCGGTCCGCATACGGTCAACCTCACACAACTGGTGGGGCAGGAAGGTCGATTCCGGATGCTCGATTGGCTCGCACTTCTGGCTTACCTCGTCGGCATCATGGTCATGGGATTTTATTTCTCGAAGCGCGAGCATTCCACGGAAGACTATTTTCTCGGCGGCCACCGGGTGCCGTGGTGGGCGGCGGGGCTGAGCATCTTCGGGACGCAGCTCAGCGCGATGACCTTTATGGCAACGCCCGCAGTGACGTTCTCACAGGACTGGGTTCGCATGATTGCCGTATGGATGTACCTGCCCGTCGCGTACATCGCAATCGTCTGCTTTCTCCCCTTCTACCGCAAACTGAACATTACGACCGTATACGAATACCTGGAGGAACGCTTCAACGTGGCGGTTCGGTTGTTTGCGAGTGCTGTATTCATTGCATCCGCACTCATCCGGGTCGCGGTCGTTGTATACCTGCCGGCGTTGGCGCTCGGCGCGGTAACCGGCGTGGACGTGTATCTCTGCATTGCCGTCATGGGCGCGCTCTGCATCGTTTATACCGTGTTGGGCGGAATGGAGGCCGTGATCTGGACGGACGTCGTGCAGGTTGTCGTGCTGATCGTGGGGGCCCTGATGTGCCTGGGAATATGCCTCATCGACGCCGGCGGCTTCGGCAACACAATTCAAATCGGCGTGGCGGCGGACAAATTTCACCTTTTCAACTGGGGGTGGGATCTGACCGAAATGACCGTGTTCGTGATGGTCTTCGGCAACATCATGGGCATCCTGCAGGGCTTTTCAGGTGAGCAGTCGACGGTACAGCGATACATGACAACGTCGACCGAGAAAGACGCCGCCAAGGGCATCTGGACCACCTGCATCCTGTCGGTCGTGACGGCGCCGATCTTTTATTTTCTGGGGACCGCACTCTTCGTGTTCTACACCAACAACCCGGCCGAATTAATGCCCGGCCGAACCGATGCGATCGTGCCCTGGTTTATCGCTCAGCAACTACCGGCCGGAGTCGCGGGCATTGTCATCGGCGGAATATTTGCAGCCTCCATGTCATCACTCGACAGCGCCATGCACAGTGCGGCCACGGCTTACGTGACCGACTTCCATCAGCGCTTCAAGAAAGGCATGTCCGACCACGCCGGCCTCGTGCTGGCACGCTGGGCCACCGTGATCACAGGTGTACTTGGAACCTGTCTTGCCCTTGTCCTGGCCGGCGTTGAGACGTTGCCCGTTTTCGACCTCGTGTCCTATTGGGCCGGCAGGCTGATCGGCGGCATTGGCGGCTTGTTTTTCCTGGCTGTGTTTACCACGCGCACCACGGCAACCGGCGCCATGGTGGGCGCCATTGTAGGCACCATCGTACCGTACGTGGTCAGCGAGAACACACAGGCCAGCTTCTACCTTTATAACGCCATCGGCATCTTGAGCTGCATGGCCACCGGATACATCGCAAGTCTGGTCTTACCCGGCAAGAAGAAGGATCTGACCGGGCTGACGATGTACACGGTCGACGAGAAAATCCTGGAACGATAGAGATCAAGCACGCCGGCATGGGAACGCATTCGGAATCCGTACGGATTCCGCTACGAAGTGCCAACATGTAGCGGCATGCGTAAGCATGCCGAAATGTAACGGTACCCAATCACTTCCACATTGCAAAGCCGCCATCCACTACCAGGTTGTGCCCGGTAACGTAGTCCGATGCAGCGGAAGAAAGAAATAGCACGGCTCCCTTGAGGTCAATGCCGTCGCGCCCCATGCGTCCAAGCGGCGTGCTGTCGCTGTATGCGTCGATGAACGCCTGCGGTTGTCCGCGCTCGAAGCCGCCCGGTGATATTGCGTTGACGTAAACTCCTTTTGGCGCGAAGTACCCTGCGAGGTCTCGTGTCATTCCAATGACACCCGCCTTCACGGCGGCATAGTCGACGGGCTGCTCAGGAAGTCCGGAGCGCTGATACATGCGGCGATCGCGTCCGACCAGTCCCGCCATCGAGGCGATATTGACGATTTTGCCGCTGCCCTGTGCGGCCATATGCTTACCCACTTCTTTGCAGCAGTACAGGACTCCACTAAGGTTTGCGTCTACCATCGCCCGGATAGCTTGCGGATCGCGTTCCAATAGATCGCGTGCGCCCTTGTCCCATGAATTGCCACCGGCATTGTTGACGAGAATGTCTATGTGCCCCTTCCATGCGTGTGCGGACTCCGCCATGGCTGAAACAGAAGAAAACTCAGACTGGTCCATTTCCAGCGGCAGAATGTCATGGCTGTAGGTTTTCGCCAGTTCATCTGCCGACTTCTCAGCTTCTGTAAGTGTACGTGATGTAATCACCAGGTCGGCCCCGGCCGCTGTAAGTGCGCAGCCCAACTCGAAACCGAAGTCTCTGGCGCCACCCGTGACGAGGGCGACCTTGCCGGAAAGGTCGAACAATTCGATGATTTCAGAATGCAAGCCCATGCGAATTCGGAATGCTTACGCATTCCGCTACTACCTGAGATCCCGTAGCGGAATCCGCAAGGATTCCGACGAACGGAAATCGATATGCTTTTCGGAATGCTTACGCATTCCCTTACGGTCTCAGAGTTCCTCCTGGACGTTTGTTACGTTCATGCTTTCGATTTCATTTCTTCGAGCAACTTCCAGCAGTTGAGTTGCATCCTCGGCAAGTGGAACGGTCCGCCCCATCGATTGCCTTTGACCGTAGAGGATATGCTGCCGTCCCGATGCAGATACTTGAACCATTCACCGTTCTTCTCGTCCGGAAAACGTGCATAGGCCCACTCGTGTATTCTATTGAACCAGGTTTCGTATTTTGCGTCTCCGGTGAGATGCAAGGCAAGCAGGCAGGCGTAAATTGCCTCGTTGTGCGGCCACCACAGTTTCATGTCATGCTCGTATTGCGGTGCCGGTTTGCCGGTGACATCAATAAAATAGAGAATGCCGCCGTACTCATCGTCCCAGCCCCAGTCAAGGGACCAGTCCAGGATCGTGCAAGCCTTCTTAATCAGTGACGCGTCGTTGCGCTGACGGCCTTCTTCCATGATGAACCACGCCGTTTCGATCGCGTGGCCGGGGTTAATCGTGCGCCCCTCCGGACTGTCTAAGAACTCGCCTTTGGGGCCGACAATCTCGAACAAGGCCTTGCAGTCCTCATGCATGAAGTCCTCGAGAACCTCGCGCAGTGAGTCATTGATGACTTCATCATAGAGTTCATCGTTGCCGTTCAGTCGTAGTTGTTGCGTGGTCGCCAGCAGGATCATCGGCATGGCATGCATCTTCGATTGGGCCGTCTGCGGATAGACCTTGGGCGGCAATAATTCGGGATTCTGATAGTAACGAATCAAGAGTTTGTAGAGGCTCTTAGCGCGCTCGAGACGCTCATCGTCACCTGCGGCCCGTGCATATTCGGAAAAAGCAATGACACCAAACGTTTCCGTGAACAGGTAGCGGCGCTTGCGCAATGGACGTCCGTCACGCGTTACCTCGTAGAACATGCGTCCATCGGTATCGAAGCAGTATTTTTCAATGAAGTCTATGCCGTGCTTCGAGGTTTCGAGCCACTCCGGACGCTTTTCGACTTCGTTGTACATCTTTGCCATAAGCCATGTGAAACGCCCCAGCACCCAACAGGGTTTGTCGTAATTCAGAATCGTCCCATCCGCATCCATGTAATTCAGAAATCCCCCGTGCTCGCGGTCGATGGTGTGCTTCATCCAGAAAGGAATTGTATCCTCGATCAGCCCGTCACGGTATACCGCGATCAGTTCGTCCTTCTGTTTGATATCCATGGGGTCTCTCCAGCGCGTAATGGTCGAAGGCTGGATCATAGGCCGAATTGTTCTTCTGCTAAAGGGCAAATCAACTATCTTTCGAATTGAAAGTCCCATAAAAGGCCGTCAAGGTTTATGACCATGTTTTCATTCCAAACAGAGTCCAACGGGATCCAGTTCAAGGTCGAAGGCGGCCGCATGTCAATTGGCACGTCGGGCGATACGCTTATCGCGGTCGATATCGCTCCGATCATCAACGGGGCAACGTTCCCGATTACCGATTGGACGCAGCATGAAGATTTTCACGCGGCAGATGTGGGAAACGGAACTACTGTCTTTCTTGGAATCCAGGAAGGCCACATCGCATACTGGTTGGAAACGACAATGTCGCAGATCCAATCGCTGGTATACTTTTCGAAACTCACGTTCAATGGGGACCATTGGCGCGCTTACAATGCGGATGCCTATGACAGGAAACTGGAAAAGGTGGTCGATTTATGTATTCCCATTGCAAGTGCGTACGACGATATTCACCACCCCGATGGTCGCGATGGACATGGTCTGACCGATCCCGGTGACAATCCTCCGCTTTTCATGTGGAACATGCCGTCGCAGTCTTTTTCCTTGGAAACGTCCAATGGCTGGTTCGGGTTCACGTGGCCCGGCCCGTGGCCGACGGGAATCACGCGGTTGTCGATGGAGCGAGAACAGCTATCGATGTCATTCGAGGTTGTGCGACCGGCCTGTATCAGAGGCAAATGTCCGGTCGTACACTTTATTGGTCCGAATGATGATCCGTACCACGTACTCGACGCAGAGCGTAACATTTCGGAAAAGCGCGGCCTGACGCGCAGCAAATCATCTGAACATCCCGCTTTCTGGACGGCGCCGGGTTTCAAGGCCTTTCTCGAACACAACCGTACTACGCGTGAGCACGTGACGAACGATAGTGCCGACGCGTCGTCAGCCCCTACCATGACATGTGATAAACTCGAAGCATGGATCCGCAACGTGAGGGAGGATCTTGCTCTCGATGAAATGTTTGCGATTGTCGAACAAGGGGCCTACCGATACTACGGAGATTATCGCCCGACGGATTCCATGGGGGGTATCGGGGGCTTTCGTAGCTTCGTCGATCGAATGCGCGAGCAGAAGGTTCATCTGTGCTTCTATGTTCATCCGTACATCTGCAACCGGAAAGTGGATTTCTACGCGCAACATCCCGAAGCCTTCTGCCAACCCAGGAACCCTGACCATCGTTTCGAGTATGGACTGGAATACAGCGACGCTGAGCCGCAATATGCCTTGATTGACTGGACCCATCCCACCGGAAGGGAATATATCCTGGACCAGATTCACATGCTCATTTCGGACGAGGACGGTTGCCTGAATTGCGATTGGCTACGAAGCAATCATTGGCGGTCGCCCGATGCGAGGGAATATGAATTCCATGATCCTGATTGGGGTATTGGCGATCTGATGAGCATGAAGGTGCAAAAATTGATGTACGAGAGGGTAAAATCGCTAAAGCCGCATGCCTGCGTCAGCAAAGTAGGTTTCGCGGCGCCTTACATGCAGCCTTACAGCGACTTGTGCATTCTCGCCGAGGAATGGAATGGATGGACGAACACCTGGTACTCTCGAGGCCGCATCGCTTCCCGTTTGCTGACGGATACGATTCGGATGACCGACCCGTATTTTCTAACGATTACAAAGAGCTATGAATATTATATGGGGATGGCGGTATGGAACGTTATCGAAGATCCGATTGTTCGTCACGCCATTCACCCCTACACGTACTACCGGGAGTTGGACGATAAGGATTTCAAGAGACGGCGTTCCGGTGTCGAGGTGCAACGCATTGCGCCGATCAACATTACCGATGAGATACACGTTGAACCCCGCGATGAAGACGACGTTGAAATGTGGCGTAAGCGAACCCAGGGCCCACTTAAGGGCTGGTATGCATCGCTGGCTTTTGGAAAGAGGTGTTTTGCGACATACTCCAAAACCGAAGCTCGCGTCGGTGCCAGCCAGACGCGCATGATTGATTTACCTTTGCCGCCGGGTGCACATGTGAACATTGTGGAAATGGTTCCTCACGAAGGCGCGCCGGTGAATTGGGAGACGGAGACAGTTGAGACTTGCGATGGTGCAGGACTGCGGCTACAGGCACCAGACTGTGGTTACGAGGCGAAATTTATTCGGGTGTGTTACGAGATTGGCAGATGAGAGGGGTGATTTGAGATTTGAAATCTGAGATTCATAGATCACCCAGTCGCAACATCTTCCGAACATGATTCGCGCACCGCATACTTCGTCTCAAATCTCAGATCTCAAATCGCTTAACAGTGCCTAACATGAAACAAGCTACCTTTGGCATTATTGGCGTCGGCGGCATT
>Ga0315336_1007360_pt1 | contig 10602 bp, 9 predicted proteins | sample ASW5metaG_FD_204512 | JGI IMG/M metagenome (GOLD analysis project Ga0315336, IMG submission 204512) | Ammonia-oxidizing marine archaeal communities from Monterey Bay, California, United States - ASW #5 | ecosystem: Environmental > Aquatic > Marine > Intertidal zone | place: USA: California... | reverse complement strand
CAAGTAAAAAATATGGTTTTACAAATGACATTCGCTTGATTTCTGATACAAGTCAATACGATCACCTCGTTTCGAAAGCGAAAAAACTACGTCAGGATACCTTTAATGCCTTTATCGAACATGGTGAAGCTCATCTAGGCGGAAGCTTTTCTATGATTGAAATACTTATTACTCTGTATGAGACTGTTTTGAAGGAAAAAGATAAATTTATTTTGAGTAAGGCCCACGCTTCTTTTCCACTATGTATATTGCTAAAAGAGCAAGGATATAATCCTAAGCTTACAACGCACCTTGAACTTGATCCCGCAAACGGTATTAACTGCACAACAGGAAGCCTAGGTCACGGATTACCCATTGGAACCGGCATGGCCATGGCTAGAAAAAAGTTGAACATACCGGGCAAAATATATGTTCTAATGAGCGACGGGGAATGTCAGGAAGGGACCACATGGGAGTCGCTGCTCATTGCAGCTAAACACAAACTGGATAACCTTGTTGTATTAATAGATTACAATAAAATTCAGGCACTCACCACTCTGGTTGAGGGATTGCCCATTCATGACCTTAAGGCTAAATTCAAAGCATTCAACTGGGACTGCTGCGAAATTCATGAGGGGCACTCTTTTGAAGAACTGATTCCCGTTTTGCAGGAAGCAAACATCAAAGACATGCCTCGGGCGGTAATCGTACATACCATCAAGGGTAAGGGCATTAAAGCATTTGAGAATGATCCCGCTTGGCACGCTAGAAAGGTTAAAGGGGAAGAACTTGAGATTGGTAAGCGGGAATTGGGAATTCTATGAGACGAACCTTTGGGAAAATCATTACGGATTTGGCAAATAAAGATGATAAAATCTATGTATTGGTAGGTGACATTGGCTACCGGGTTTTTGATGAATTTCGAGAAAAGCACCCGGAACGTTTTATCAATATGGGAATTTGTGAACAGAGTATCATCAGCGTTTCATCTGGCATGGCACTGGAGGGGCTTAAGCCTTGGGTTTACACTATTACGCCGTTTTTGATAGAAAGGCCCTTTGAACAGGTTAAAATGGATATTGATCAACAAAATGTGAACGTAAAGTTGGTTGGTTTTGCGGACTATCCAACCCTTGGTCCTACTCACTCAGAAATCAATGGGAAAGCTCTTATGAAATTGTTCAATAACATTACATCTTTTTTCCCGAAAGATGGAGACGAAACAAGTAAAATGACTCATGAAGCATATAAGGGAAACGGCCCTGCTTTTATCAGCCTTAAGAGTGACCCCAATCTTGATCGGTCTATTACTGGACAAAAACAATGATTTATTCAACTGTGAAATCGCTAATACACAATTTAAGGAATAACTATTATGGGTAAACTTGTAAACTTTGTTACGTCTTTGCACCAGGCCACCAGCAGGGCATATATTGACAGGATGGTTGATGATAAGGTCCACTGTATGCTGAAGGCCAAGGAATACGAAGCAGATTACTGGGACGGGGATCGCCGCTATGGTTACGGAGGATACAAATTCATTCTAGGCAGGTGGAAGCCGGTGGCGGAAGCACTAATTAAATACTACAATCTCACCAATGATTCCAGTGTGCTAGACGTAGGTTGCGGTAAGGCCTACCTACTTTACGAGATGAAACTTCTACTTCCGGGATTACGACTGGCAGGCTTTGATATATCCAAGCACGGACTAGCGGATGCCAAGGAAGAGATAAGTGATTCGCTTTTTATTCATCGTGCCCAGGATTCCTATCCTTTTGAGGACAATGAATTTGACTTGGTTATTTCGTTAGGTTGTTTTCACAATTTGCGTATTTTTGAACTGCAAACAGCTTTGTCTGAAACCGAACGGGTGGGCAAACAGGGGTATGTAATGCTTGAGAGCTACCACAATGAGCAGGAACAGTTTAATCTGCAGTGCTGGGCACTCACCTGTGAGTCATTTTTTGATCATGAAGAATGGCCCTGGATCTACAAGCACTTTGGTTACACTGGTGATTACGAGTTCATTTATTTTGAATAGAATTAAACCAGGATCAAGAAAATGAGAGCTGCAATATTAACTGAAAGTAAAAAACCACTGGTTATAGCCGATGTTGCCCTACCGGATAAACTTGAATTTGGCCAGGTCCTTGTGGATATTCATTACAGCGGTATTTGCGGTGCACAGATTAACGAGATTGATGCAGCAAAGGGTCCTGATAAATTTTTACCACATCTGTTAGGTCATGAGGGATCTGGAGTGGTTCAAAAAATCGGGCCGGGCGTGACTACCGTTCAAGATGGAGATCATGTGGTCTTGCACTGGCGGCCCAGCGGTGGAATTCAGTCGCCCGCACCGCAGTATAGTTGGGATGGTAAACAGGTCAACGCCGGTTGGGTCACCACCTTTAATGAACAAGCAATTATTTCCGAAAACAGACTAACTGTGATCCCTAAAAATTTTGATATGCGTATTGCTCCTCTGTTCGGCTGTGCCGTAACCACCGCTTTTGGCGTGGTAAATAATGATGCCCAGGTTAAAGTTGGGCAATCGGTGGTAATTTTTGGCATCGGCGGTGTGGGGCTTAACATCGCCCAGGCAGCCAGTATGGTTTCGGCATATCCCATTATTGGTGTGGATCTTTTAGAAAATAAGTTGGAAATGGGAAAAAAGTTTGGTCTGACACACTCTATAATTGGTGGAAATGAAAACGCCAATGATTCAATTTTGGATATTGTAGGCACACAGGGTGCTGATGTTGTTATAGAAACAACTGGAAATTCACGGATAATTGAACAGGCTTACGAACTGACGCACCCTGATGGTAAAACAATTCTGGTGGGTGTGCCCAAAAAAGGCGACAATGTTTCCATATATTCTCTCCCACTGCATTTCAAAAAGGTGCTGACCGGTTCTCATGGTGGTAATGCGGTACCTGATGTAGATATACCTCGCTACATTCGCCTCATGTATGAAGGTAAAATGAATCTACAGGGCTTGATTACTCATGAATACTCTATTGAAGAAATTAACAAAGCTTTAGCTTTGGTACGATCCGGCAATGCTGGGCGTGTTATGATAAAAATGTGTTGATTATAATCAATTGAAAGATATATCTATAAAATTAGGGATACAAGAAACGCAGTTAACTGAATATATTTAATTGTAATAAATGAAAAAAAAGGAAATAAGGTATGAACGAACATATCGGACATGATAAAGCATTTGCTAGTAAAGAATTCCCAGAACCTGAACCTGTACCAAATAAAAATGTTTATCTTAAAGAATTAGAAAAATCCCTTAATTATTCCAAAAAACGTCGAGATAATTATGAAAAATTTATTAAAGCAAACAGGCGTAAGGAAATTGCTGATTATCTTCCGATACGAATGGATTTTGAAAATGTCAGTAGATGTAATTTCCGTTGCATCATGTGTCAAGTGAGTGATTGGCAAAAAGGAAAGCGCGCTTCGGATATGTCATTTGATGATTTTAAAAAACTTATTGATGAGCAATACGGGCTAGTTGAAATTAAGATTCAAGGAATGGGTGAGCCCACCATGCAAGGAGAAGATTATTTTAAGATGATAAGATATGCAAGATCTCGCCAGATTTGGGTGCGTACTGTTACAAATGGTTCTTTGCTACATTTAAAAAATAACTATAAAAAACTTGTTGATTCAGGAGTAAATGAAATTCAAATTTCTATTGATGGTGCTGATGCTCAAACTTTTGAGAATATACGTGAAGGCTCTAATTTTGAGAAAGTTAGATCTAATTGCAAATTGATCAATGATTATTGTGAAGAAAAAAATGTTGAAAGAACAAAAATGTGGGTTGTTGTACAAAAATCTAATTCTCATCAGCTTGATGATTTAGTCGATTTAGGATACAATTTGGGTTTTAAAAATATTGTCTTTTCATTAGAGTTAGTTGACTGGGGTCAAAGTGATTGGAAAGAAAGGAATTCCAAACTTTCAATTGGTAAAACAATTAATACGGACCGCATTTATTCCTTAGTTGAAAAAGGACAAAAACTAGGAATAAAGGTTCGTTGGTGGAGACAAACCCAGAAGTATAATTCAAAAAGCCCAGAACACCTTTGTCCGTGGCCATTTGAGCGGGTTTATATTTCATCTGATATGCGTGTTGTGGCTTGTTGCGTAATTGGTAATCCGGAAGTTTCTGATTTAGGTAATGCTCTAGAATTTTCTAAACTGTGGAATGGTAAAACAATGAAAGATTTTAGATCACAACATTTAAGTGGTAATATTCCAGATTATTGCAAGCCTTGTTATATAAACACAACAAGAAATAATAAGTAACAATTCATTTACATAACTCCTTTCCTGTCAGTCTGAACCTCTTTAAGTAAGAATTTTTGACTAGTGCCTTGAATAGTTAGTTTTCCAACAAACATATTCGAACGACATCGATATTAATAATGCAAATCAGCGTATCGTGATTCTGGGTAATACAGGATTCATTGGATCGTGCGTAGACCGAACGATGAGAAAAGATTACCCAGACGTTATTGTTGAGGGTATCGGTTCTGGTCAAGCCGATCTGTTGAAAGTGGAATCTTGGAAGCGCATTGAAGATCTTTGGGATAATCAAACAACAATTTTGATGGCTGCAGCTATCAAAAAATCAGTTGGGGACAATCAGAAAACATTTGAAAATAATGTGCAGATGATTATCAATCTGTGCAACGCGATGGATCGTAAACCGGCAAAACGGGTCATTTTTTTAAGTTCTACTGCCGTCTATGGAGATGATTTTGATAACTTGGCCATTACTGAAAAAACCCCATTGGCTCCCAATAATTATTATGGTATTTCAAAGCTCACAGGAGAACAATTACTTCAGCAACGCTTTCGTGAAGTGAATGATCAATCTCTCAAAATCCTTAGAGCTCCTTTAATTTACGGTCCTGGTGATCTACGTTCCGATTACGGTCCTAATGGTTTTTGTAAAGCTGCGATCCAAGAAGAGACAATTTTGTTGTGGGGAGATGGTTCAGAAAAACGTGAGTTTATCTATATTGACGACCTAATACATATCATATGTCATCTGGCATTTAAAGATGAAAGTGTTGTTTTGAACGTCACTAGCGGACAGAGTTATTCGTATCTGGAATCCGTTAATTATATTCGAGAGTTAACCACGTTAAACGTTAATTCTCAGAAGAGGACCCGTAAGAAAGTTGATCTTGGCTTTTCAAATTATGCTCTATTGAGCGCTATACCTGAACTAACTTTTACTCCTTTAAATGAAGGAATAAAGAAAACATTCAACGAGGGATAAATAATTTTCCAAATTAAAATAGAATTAACTTAAAAAAATGTTGGATGGAAACTATTTATGATTTTACAATTTTAATTCTTTAACTTAGGAGCTCGTAATGACAGTATCGAACACACTAACCAATTTAAGCGAACCATCGGCGTTCGTAAAAGCTGATGCTTTTTTGAATACTGTTTTCCCCAAAAGGAAATTGAAAAAAGTATTGCTTGTAAATCCACCGGATGCTGACGTGTCTTTGTTTCGCTATAATACTGCTAAACGATTACGTTACACTAATTATCCACCTTATGGTCTTGCTTTATTGGCACAAAATCTAAGAAATATGGAAATCGATGTTAGGATTTGTAACCTCAATCATGAGATTTTAATGCGTTGTATTAAATCTGAAAAAGAATTGGAATTCCAATTCGACGAAATTATTAAAAATAAATTGAACGAAGACATTTTAGATTTTAAACCGGACCTGATCGGTGTTACTTGTATGTTTACTATGACCCATGAATCGTTTCGTGTTGTATGTCGCCAAATTGCTTCAAATAATATTCCGTTGGCAATTGGAGGTGTCCATGTTTCCAATGATGTGGACCGCATATTAGATGACATCCCTCAAGCCCACTTTGCATTTTTAAGAGAAGGTGATGTGGTCTTTAAAGAATTTATAAAAATCGTTAATCAAAAACTCCCTATTGAAAATTTAGCTCAATGCGTTTTCAATGCGCCTGAGAAACGTTTACATTTTTTTAAAGAACTTCAACCTGATGATGAAGCTATCAATGTTATGCCCTCTTATGATTTAATTGATATTTCAGCTTATTCATCCTATGGTACCATTGGTGCTTTTTATTGTTTCAAGCCACCCAAAACACGTTTTGCCACTATTCTATCTAATCGAGGATGCCGCGCCCAATGCTCCTTTTGTAGTGTAAGAAACTTTAACGGTTCTGGAGTTCGTCAGCGCAGTGTTGAATCGGTTGTCGATGAATTAGAATACTTACAAAATGAACATGGGATTGGACATGTCATGTGGCTGGACGATGATTTGTTCAAAGATGCTAAACGCACCATAAATCTTTATAACGAAATGGTTCGTCGAAATCTAAAACTTACTTGGGATGCAACCAATGGTGTCATAGCCGCTGCCTGTACCGAAGAAATCATAGCTGCTGCTGCCGAAAGCGGTTGCATTGCCTTGAATATTGGCATGGAATCGGGCAACCCCGAAATCTTGAGGGAAATCGTCAAGCCAGGGACTGTAAAAAGTTTTATAAAAGCGGCTGAAATCTTGAGAAAGTATGAACAAATTCACTCTAGTGTGTTCCTTATGATTGGCTTCCCAAATGAAACGTTTTCTATGATCTTAGATACGATCAATGTTTCGCGCGAAATGGATTTAGATTGGTATCGCGCAAGTGTTTTACAGCCTTTACCAAATACACCCATCTACGATTCGATGGTTGCACAAGGACTCATTCAGGATGTAGATAGTAAAATACGCTTTATGGGAGGTGCGTATGGGAAACAAACTGAAATGGAGCAGGGATTCAGTATGAGTTCGCCTGATTTTGAAAAGGCATTCTCTACTATTGCACCAGATACTATTCCCTCTGCTGAGCAATTGACGGATATTTGGTTTTATATGAATTACCATCTCAATTTTAACCGTATCTTTTATGAGAAACGCCCAATCAAGCGTGAACAACTTATTCAACACCTTCAAGTTTTGTCAGACGTTATCTCTCCAGAAAATGGTTTTGCTCTATATTTTCTTGGATTTCTACAACACCAAATGGAAGGAGTAATAGATGAAATACTCCTTGATCGGTTACAAGATCGTTTAGATACTTCGGATTACTGGAACGATCGTTTTCAGGCATTTAACCTTTCCATTGATGATCTGCGAAACCAAGTTTTTGATCAATCGCATTTATCACGTTTAGCACCTGAACTAATAACAGCATAATTCTATTTTTTCTTCTATATGAAAACATGCCACATACAGCTTAATAATTCAAAAAATGTTCGTTTGGATAAATCTGGACATTCTTGGGGATATTTTTGCCAGAAGTCTCAAGTTACGATTGATCAACAAATCCTTAAAGACTTGAAGAAAGTGTATTATGAACAAAGTGGAAAAAACATTCGATTATGTTTACACAAAAGCCCTAAATCTCTTTTCCACGATATGATTATTTTTGAGGGAAAAAAAGGAATTTATGCGCCGCACTATCATCCAAATAAAACAGAATCATTGCAAATATTAGAGGGTACAATGGCTATAGCAATGTTTGATAAAAATGATAAGATCCAGGATGTTATCATTTTAAACTCGCGACAAACATTTATGTATAGCATTGGACCAAAAATTGTTCACATGACATTGCCATTAACAGATTTAATTATTTATCGTGAGACTAAACAAGGACCTTTTAAAAATGGCGATAATCAGACACCATCATGGTTTGATACCAATAATAAAAAGCAAGTTGGTGAATTACAGGAACAGTTACACCAGGCAGTTAATTTGAATATTTAGTTCAATTATTACGGTTTTTAAAACGTGTTAAATTGAACCAAACAGTTTCATCTATAGATAATTGATTCTTAACCTAAAAAGGAAATAAACAAAATGAAAAAAGCCTTAATTATTGGAGCTGGCATGGGAGGTCTTGTACCAGCGATGTTTTTACAGAAAAAGGGATGGAATGTAACAATCATCGAACGAGACAATATCCATGGTGGGGGCGTACGGACATTCTTTCATGGGGGGCATCCTTATACGCTCGGCCCTCGTCATTTTTTGTCTCCTTACCCAGAAGCTTATGAGTTTCTGAATCAATATGTCCCTATGCGTGATCTCACAAAAATAAGCTATACTTATATGGATCAAGATAAAGCATTCTACACCTACCCTATTCACGAGGATGATATTCCGCTTATGCCAGAAAAGGACCAGATTTATGAAGAACTAGAAAAACGTCCGCAGAATTTCAAACCTAAAAACTTTGAAGAGTTATGGGTTTCACGCGTCGGACCAACTCTTTTTGGTAAATATATCCGTGATTATAATAAAAAAGCATGGATGATTGATGATAATAAAGAAATGGACCACGGATCAGGAATTGAAATAACTGTCAAGCGGCACGCATTAGAGAAGGGAGAACGACATGAATTTAAAGATTGGTTCAACTGTTATCCCATTGCGCTTGATGGCTACAATAAATTTTTTGATATTGCTATAGAAGGGTGCAACCTAATGCTTAATACAAATATAACCGGTTTTGATGTCGATCGTTGTGAATTAACTCTTGAAACCGGTGAAAAGCTGCAAGGGGACATCTTAATTAGCACCCTATCTCCTGATTTATTACTGGAAAAACAATTTGGAGAACTAAGATATGTAGGACGTGAATTTTATAAGTTTGTGTTACCCCTAGAATTTGTCTTGCCTGAAAATGTCTACCAGATTTACTATCCCAGCGGGGAACTTCAGCAAACTCGGATAGTTGAATATAAAAAGTTTAGTCAGTATAAATCGCCACACACTCTGTTGAGTATGGAAGTTCCTTCGATGTCCAATAAACTATATCCAATGTTGATTAAAAAAGAAGTCGATCGGGCACAGAAATATTTAGACGCTTTGCCAGATAATGTTTATTCCATGGGGCGGATGGGGAGATATCGGTATATTGATGTCGATGATATTATCATGGATACGTTGGAATTTATAAAAAACGTATAAAAACATATGGACTTTTAAAAGCACATCTATCTTTATTAGCTATTGATTCTATATTGTATAATTAATCTCAACGGTTCGCTTTGAGTTAGTTCCTTTTGGTAAAGTAAATTTGAGATGCTCAAAATTTTATGTTAAATAATGATTGGTCATAGATCAAGATAGATCAAAATGAAAATCTTAATTACTGGCGCTAGTGGCCTTATAGGGAATTATCTTCTTGAATATTATTTAAAAGATAATGATGTCATTGCAATATATAGGAATTCTAAACCCAGAGTACAAGATGTATCATCAAATATCAAGTTTATTAGACACGATATTAGCCAGGATATAAAAGGATTAGAGCACGTTGATATTATTATTCATGCAGCAGCACATACACATTTGATTACTCATTCTACTGCATTTGATTACATACAATCAAATATAATGGGTACCCTGAGTCTTGCTAACTATGCTAAAGTAATAAGACCGAGGTTATTTATATTCCTATCAACGCTTTCTGCCTATGGAGAAATTCTAGCTGATGAAATAAATGAAGATACACCTCTCAACAAGCCAGAGATGTATGGATTAAGTAAATACACTGGTGAACTTATTTTGAAAGAGTACGAAGATTATTTTCCATCAATTTGTATACGCTTGCCTGGCGTTGTTGGTGCTGGATATTTCACCCCTTGGATAGGAAGTGTGCTCATAAAAGCAGCTAAAGATGATCCAATCACGATCTATAATTCTGAGTCGATATTTAATAATATTGTGGATTTGTCGGAGATCCAGAGGTTCATTTCTTGGATTAGTGATAGAGAATTTTCTGGTTCTGATTCATTTAATCTTGCGGCGAATGAGCCAATAACAATCCGTAAGGTGGTTGATCTGATAGTTTCTCTAACAGGTTCACAATCCAAAATCATAGAACAAGATACCAATAAAAAATCCTTCTCTATAGAAACAGAAAAAGTCAATCAGATCTTTGGTTTTATTCCAACATCAACAACAAAAATCATTTGCCGATATGTTGAACAGAATAAAATCGATTTGAGTAAGTACAAAGTATAATTATTGTTGATAATAATCTGTTTATTATAAAGATGAAAATATTTCAGAGATTATGGTTTTTATATTTATGAAAAATATTTATTAAAGAAAAATTTAATGACTAATTATTTAGATAGACTTTTAAAAGCGATACCTGGTGGTGCTCATGTCCATTCAAAAGGTTATGATAGTTATCCATCCACTGCTCCAAAAATTACTTTTAAAGGAAAGGGTGCATACCTTTATGATGAAAATAATAATAAATATCTTGATTATGGAATGGCGTTAAGATCAGTGACAATTGGGTATTCTGAAGAAGATATAGATAATGCAGTAATGCAACAGATTATTAATGGTAATACCTCATCTTTTCCAACACTTATTGAATTAGAAGCCGCAGAACGCTTGATTTCATATATTGATTCTGTAGATATGGTTAAGTTTACTAAGGATGGCTCAACAGCTACAACAGCAGCTGTGAAGCTTGCTAGAGCATATACTGGTCGGAGTATTGTAGCACGATGTGCTGACCAACCTT
>Ga0315336_1007359_pt1 | contig 10602 bp, 7 predicted proteins | sample ASW5metaG_FD_204512 | JGI IMG/M metagenome (GOLD analysis project Ga0315336, IMG submission 204512) | Ammonia-oxidizing marine archaeal communities from Monterey Bay, California, United States - ASW #5 | ecosystem: Environmental > Aquatic > Marine > Intertidal zone | place: USA: California... | reverse complement strand
ATAGGCGGCTGATCGGACCCACCGCCACCTCCCCCGTCGTCACTCAAAGCAACAATGCCAACCACGATCCCCGCGGCCAGAGCGTAGCACCCCGTGAGCGAAAAGGGCCCAACGACAGCCAGGGCGAGGAGGAGTATCGTTCGGCAGATGTGACCGCTGTTTTTGTGCATAACCTACCCGCAGTCGGCCTCAGTATGGGGCCCATCCTACTCGCGCGCCCTGGGTGCACACGAGAGAAAACGGTCCGACCTTTTCACGTACAATCCCTACGGCGCGTCACGGTCCCGGAATCACTGTGTCGATCCTGCTCAGAGGGTCGCTCGCCCGGGTTTGCGATGAACTGCTTTGCGATACTGTAAACCCACGCGATGAACGCGGGCTCGTTCGTGGCGTGAAAACACCCCAGCGCCGCCATGGCGCGCAGGAACGCGGCGTCGAGCACCTCCTCCGGCTCCAGGCGCGCCTTCAGCGAGGCGGGAATCTTCTCGCCGATGCGCTCGAGAAGAGCGCTGCGGACCATGGCGTAGAGCTGCTCCTGGGCGGCGCGGACGTTCGATCCCGAGCGGATCTGCTCGGTGAGCTCGAGAAGAGTCATGGTGCTGGGTCCGACAAGCTTTCTGACAAGACGGTGCATCTCCTTACCGACAGGCGGGGCCGGAACCCGCCAAGTTTTTTTGACGGCCAGAATTCCACGGGGATCGCCGCAACACGAGGCCCCCCTACCGCGCGCGGTTGTTATGCAGCAGGCGGGACGCCTGCACCACAATGCCCTCCCCCGCGCCAGGGTCTGGCGAGAACCACGATGTGCAAAACCTGGCGGCTCAGGCCGATGGCTGCCGGTAGACACACAGCAGGAGTGCTTCTCACAAACCCCGCAAGAGTGAGGGAGACCGATGAAAACCACGACCACCGACACGAACGGCCGTAAATCGAGCGAACACCAGCTCCGGCAAGAGACCGGAGACCAGCTCACGTTTCTCCTCGCATCCCTCCGCAACCCGAAAAGGGCCTACGAAATCCTGGTCCGGTACCTCTGGGCTGCGCGCGAGATTCTCGAGGACCCGACGGGCCCCGGGAACCCGTCGGAGGCTGAGGAAACCAGCCTGCCCCCCACGGAACCCGCTCGCGAGGAGACTACGCTCTGCGCCTGACCTTGCAACGCACGCCGAATGGCGTTTACACTGGCACATAGTTTTGTGGTACCCGGGGAGGTTCTTTTCATGCCGGACGGAGACTCGGTAACCCACTGGATCGATCGGATCAAGGAAGGCGATTCCGTCGCCGCCCAGAAGCTGTGGGAGCGGTACTTCGAGAAGCTCGTGCGCTTCGCCCGTCGCAGGCTTGACGGCTTTCCCCGTCGGGTAGCCGACGAGGAAGACGTGGCGATCAGCGCCTTCAAAAGCTTCTGCCGAGCGGCCGAGCGGGGTCGCTTCCCTGACCTGGCGGACAGGGATGGCCTCTGGCGTCTCCTTCTTCGGATCACGGGGCGCAAGGCGGTCGATCTCATCCGCTACAACCACCGACAGAAGCGGAAGGTGCAGGGGGAGTCGGTTCTGGGAGTCGGTGACTCCCAATCCCCGCCAGGCATAGCACAAGTCATCGGCGACGCACCCACTCCGGAATTTGCCGCCGCGGTGACCGACGAGTGCAGCCGGCTGCTGGACGGACTCGAGGACAGTGAACTCCAGACCGTGGCCGTCGCGAAGATGGACGGCTTCACCAACAAGGAAATCGCCGAACAGCTCGACTGCTCGGTCCGGACCGTCGAGCGCCAGCTGCACCTGATCCGCAAGAAATGGGAGCGGGAGCTGGGCCAATGAGCGACCGAAGGGACTCTTCGGACAGCGGTGCGGATTCTTCGCATGGCGGGCCGTCCCTCACAGAGCTCGAACGCATTCACAAGATTTGCACCGCCTTCGAGGAGGCGTTGAAACAAGGAAAAGCCCCTCGCATCGAGAACTATCTGGGAGACTTCTCGGGACGGGAACGAGTGCAGCTCCTCCGGGAGCTCCTCCATCTCGAGCTCGACTACCGCTCTCGCCGAGGCGATCCCTTTGATCCCGCGGACTACATCAAGCGCTTCCCCGAGGGTCGTGCCGCGGTCGAGGCGGCGCTCGGATCTCCAACCATCTCATCCCCAGGGCCCCACCCTGGCCCCACCGGCGATGAAACCGTTGCTCCACAAAGCGGCCCGTTTCTGTACTCGGGCGACGATCTCGTCAACGAGGTGGCGGCCGCGGCGGCTGCGTTCCAGCATCCGACCGATCCCCTTTGCGAGTGCAGGAGGTGCAAGCGCCTGGTGGAGACCCAATTCCACCAAGGAATGGCGGTCCAGCCAAAGTTCTGCCCCTGGTGCGGCAAGCCCGTCACGCCCATCCTCACCCGCGAGCTCGATGGCTACCGCATCGAGAAACTCATCTCCCAGGGAGGCTTCGGCTTCACCTACCTGGCCTCGAACATCGCCGAGCCCAAGATGAAAGCGGTGGTAAAGTTTCTCCGACCGGAGATGGGCTACCGCCGGCCCGAGCTGATCCGCGTGTTCGTCGAGGAGGCGCGGCTCACCGAGGAGATCGGCCAGACCTGCGGGAACGTGGTTCGAGTCTCCAATGTCAGGGAGAAGCCCTGGCCCTGCTACTTCATGGAATTCATTCGCGGTCCGTCTGTGGATGAGGTCCTCAAACGCAAAGACTCCGGCAAGCTGCCGCTGGAGGATTGCAAGGGCTACCTCCGCGGCATGGCGAAGGCGCTCGTCGCAACGCACGCGCACGGCCGGGTCCACCGGGATCTGAAACCGCTCAACCTCATGATCATCGAGAGCCGGGAGATGCCGTCCGAGGAGCGCCTCAAGCTCATCGACTTCGGGCTCGCCATGAAGATCGCGGGCGGCAAGGTTGGCGCAAGCGTCAGCCTGAGTACCCTGCCGCCGGACGCTTCCAGCGGGGACGATTCCAGTGCTGTCGAGAACCCGAGCTCCCCCCTCCAGAGCGCCGGCACACCGGAGTACATGGCTCCGGAGGCTTTCGACGGGCGCAGCGAGTTCTACGGGGACACGTACTCCTTCGGCGTGACGGCTTATGAGATCCTGACCGGCGAGAGCCCGTGGCCCGCGGCGCCCTCGGGAGCCCAGCGGTTTTTCTACTGGCGCGACGCGCACAAGAAGACCCCGCCTCGCCCTCTACGAGAAGTCCGCCCCGAAGTCCCGAGCTGGCTTGCGCGTGTGATCATGGACTGCCTCGAGAAGGTGCCGGAGAAGCGGATCCGTAGCGCCGACGACCTCCTCTCCCGCCTCAAGGAGCCGGTCCCCCAGTGGGTCTGGCTGGCATCGGCCGCGGCGCTGGTCCTGGTCGCGGTGCTCGGGTGGTTCGCCGTCGTGGGTGGCGGAGAGATGCGGACGGCGATCTGGCAGTACGAAGACAGGCCTCTCGGTGATACCCTGTGGGTAAAAAACGCCGATGCCCTACGCAAGGTCAAGCTTATTGCGTCGGCGAGCGAGGACACTAGCCGCAAGGACCTGCAGATCACCGACTGTTCCTCTCCCAGCAGCGGTGTCGAATGCCAGGTCGAAGACGGCAAGATTCGCGTCAGCTTCAACGACCCTTCCGTCCTTGGCTCTCGGATCTCTATAGCAGGAACGGGAGACGGCTTTCGCCTGGAAGGAAAAATCCAAATCCTCCAGGACGATGTGCCCCCGATTCTCGGAGAGCTGAAACTGGTCGACTTCGGAGCACTGAGGGCACTGCCCGACGACAAACGATTCAAAAGTACAGCCGTCCTGGCGATCCACTTCGAGGAGAATCACCCCCGCGAAGCGCGTCTCTTGAGCAAGGACGGCAAGGGTGGGGTCAACGGCGAGCGCAAAGCGTTCGGTGATGAAGACTACTGGGAGTTTCCCCTGTCTTCGTTGCGACCCGGACCCTACCGAGGCTACATAGAGGCCGACGACGAGGCGGGCAACAAGGCACGCTTGGACGAGATAAAATTCCTTGTCGACGACGCCGTCTCCCTTGCTGCCCCTGCTGATAAGGACGAGCAGAGGTTTGTCGCCAGGGGCAAGGCCTTCTATGAGTTTCGTACCCGTGAGCGGATTGCCGAGATGAAGGTCCGTGCTGGGGAGGAGGTGGAGTTCGAGCTCTTTGACGCAAAGGTCTCCAACGCGCTCGACTTATCGCAAAGGCTGGATAGGATTCCCCGTGTGTCCGACCTCGGCAGGGTCGAAAAGAACCACGGCTATCTTCTCGCGCTCGCCGTCGAAGGGGAATCGGCATCTTCGTTCCAGCTCCACGTAACCGACACGGCAACCCCCCCCAACGACAAGACATTGACTCTCAAATTCCGGCCACCGGCACGGCTGACAAGGAAACACGTGTCCAAGGTTTCTATCACGTTCGAAGGAGAGGCATCTCCCGTCGAGCTTACTGTACGCGAAGACTCGGACTCTCTTGCGCTTACACTTCCAACGCCTACGAGTTCCAGCCTCATAGAAACGCTCGAGGTCAGCTTCGCTCCTCAGTTTATCCATAAGGCCACTTGCACTCTGGGCAATGAATCCCAGGACGCAATTGTCGACTACAAGTCGCTTCATTTTTCGGACCTCGTGCTTGATTATTCAGACAAGAAAATGTTCGTCGGGAACAAAATCCTCCTTGTCTTTTCTGACCCCATGGAGAGGGATCTCCCACTCGAGCTGATGGTCAAGACGGACCACAAGAAACCTGAAGTGAAGGTCCACGCGAAGTGGACCGGCGACCATGCAGCGGTCTGGGTCGAGGCGACGGAACCGCTCTCGGAGGCAAAATGTCACGTAGAGGAAGAGGTTTTCTCGGAAAAACCCGACGAGCCCACGACGAGAATCGAATTTGACCTGGAGAGCCTCCAACTGAAGGAGGCTGATCATCGCTTGCGCGTCCACTGCTTCGACCTCGCCGGGAACCTAACAGAGGAACGTACAACGCTCGTAGTAAACACGAAGGCGCCCACGATTGATCCAAAGGTGGAAACGGGCTCGGCAGGAGAGTTGTTGCTGAAGACGAACGATTTCGTCTTCGAGGTTCACGACGGAAACGGACTGAACTACGACGATAAGACAACGGTTACCTTCGAGCCGGAAGGAGGCGCACCGGTGACGGAGCAGATAGCCCGGCCGCCAGGAGGGGGCAACACCCACGTTGTAGGCCTATCGAAGTTGGCCTCAAAATATGAGAAGGGCTGCAAGGGGCAGTTAACTGTGCGCATAGCTGACGGCGATGGCAAGGAAGCGCTCAAATCCTTGGCGTTCCGTTTCACGCCTCTTCCAAGTAAGTGGAAACCAAACGTCCCCTGGCAAGATATCGACTGGATACTCGTCCCTGCCACCGACAGAACGGACTTTTACATCTCCCGATGCGAGATCAACAATGCTAAATATCTCGAGTTCTACAAGAGTGGCTGGGTCGGCAAGCCGAAGTATTTTTCGAAGTCCGGGCCTCCCGTCTACCGAAAGAACGGCAAACGAGTGCCTAACAGCAACGACTTCCCCGTCGTGGGAGTAACGCCGGAGCAGGCGCAAGACTTCGCGAGTCGGCTTGGTGCTCGTCTTCCCACGTACGAGCAGTGGAAGCGTGCGTGCTGGAAATGGAAACCCGGCATCAAGCACCCTCTGGACGTGAGCGAATTCGGCAAAGACTACGTCAACTGCCATCTTGCGTGGGAATCCCAAAAATCTCCGTTCAAGAAGCACCACTATGACCGTACGATGCTTGTGGGGACGCGGCCCATCATTTGCCGAGCCGTCGAAGCGGATTTTAATCCTTTCCCCAAAACGAACAAAAAGCACGTCGGTGAGATCCTCCATCTCATCGGGAACGTTGGCGAGATCGTTTCCGAAGGAAATGTTTTTTACGTCGTGGGCGGCCACTACGACACTAGTTTTAAGGACATCAGCTTGCTGTCACCGGATAGGAGCAGATTCGAGACGGCGAACGCATGGACAGGTTTCCGAATCGTGATCGACCCCGAGAATGCGAACCCCGAGTTCCTGAAGAAAGCGCGCGGCCAATGAACAAGTCGCACCACTATTTGCTTGTCTTGTTTTTGTTCGTTCTAGGCTGTAGTAGCGCCGATAAGCGTGTCGCTCCCGGAGAAGCACTGCCGTTCTCGGTGCGAGTGCAACCGATCCAGGTCGATTATCAGCTTGATTATGCCGACCCACCACCAGATGCCGCGTCGAGTGGTGACGCGTGGTCCGAGGATGGAACGGGCCCGCAGACACCGGCAAATTTCCATCAGGAAGGAAAGCTCACCGAGGAGTTCACCAAGCTGATCGCCGACGCGGGCATTTTCACGCGCGTAGTTTCTGCCGACGACAAGAAGACCGCCGTCGACCTGGAGCTCGAGATCGAGATTCTCGGAAGTGACTTCGGGGAGGGAAACGCTCCGACGGGAAGCGCCATTTTCTCGACCTTCATCTGGCTGCTCGCGGGGCACGCATCGTGGTTCATCGACAACCGCGAATACCCCGACTCGGAGGTGCGGATGCAGGTATTCTTGCGTCCCACGCGAAGCGGGCGCGGGGACCAACAAGTTGTCTTCGCCGACGAGGTGCAGGTAAAAGGGCTCCAGCTCAACTTTCTCGAGCGTTCCGAGGGTGGGCAATGGCTCAGCAATATTCTCATACCTCCGTCGTGGGGTGCCAGTGACGGTGAGAAGGCCGGAGACAATTTGAGCAAACAGGTGCCGGCGTTCTTTGCCCAGAACGAGCCCGAACGCATGCTGTCTTCTCTGCCGACGAGCTACTTCCTGAAAGCATCCAAGTACCTGGTGTACAACCCGAACAGCAAGGAAGTCATCATCGTGAGTCAGGAACAGATCCGAAAAATTGCGATCAAGCCCGCAGGCCGCAAGCGGCGCTTGCTCGATGACCCGGATCTCGTGCCTCTTCTCGAAGTGGACGGGCCCGAGCGGGAGGATGTGCGCCTCTCTCTTGCCGGACGTCTGGGTATTTTCACCCCCAACGTAACGGATCGTTACTACCGCGTACCCCTGCTCGATAGCGAAGTCGGGTTCGTCCGCGTGCAGGTGGCCCCCGCGGACCACCGCCTCGCCCGGTGGACGATCTTCTGTCCGTCTCCGGAGCAAGTGCAGTAGAAATGTCGGCAGTCGAGTAGTCCCTCCGGAACACCCGAAGGCGCTCGCGGCCCTTCGCCGATGGGAACTCCGCCGAGGGGTCCAGCGCCCGAAATCTCTGCCGCGGCCCGGCCTCGCACCTCGCTACCCACCCCCTCCGGCCCCCCGACATTCACGGTCTCAGCCGATTCTTAGCAATTGGCAGATTACCGAAAAATTGCGGTCGGGTTCCGGAGCGCGGCGGCGGTAGTAGCAGTAGAGAGGAGTGAAACGGGCGTTTGTCCACCCGTTCAGCGTCTTCTCCGGGAGACCACAGTTGTTCTGTTTTGGTAAGCACTCTGCCTTCTCCAGAAAGGAGTAACTCCATGTCACAGGTGATTTCTTCCTTGCCAGCGCTTGCGCTCTACTCTGCGTTGGTGTCCTCTCTATACTGCGCACCTAGCGTCACAGCTCAGCAGCCGGAATCTCCAATCGCCTGCGATGAAGGCAACGAGCCTGTGGAGCTGAGCTACGGGGACCACACAGTGGACTGCGAGATTGGCGACGCCGTAGACCTTGATCGTTTCTCTTTCCAGGGAGCCGTGGGAGATAACGTCCGGATTGTTGTCTTGAGCAGAACTAACGGCTTCGACCCGCTACTGGAAGTTCGTGGCCCTCTGGGAGACGTGATCGCTCAGAACTCCTGTAGCGGAACCAACCGGTTCGGCAATGCCATCAGGTGCTCCTTCTCGGTGGAATGGGTCCTCGAGGCCGAAGGACCCTATTCTCTTACTCTCTCCGATTCAGCTTTTGATGAACGGGGAGACTATATTCTGAACGTTGAGCGGCTTCGCCCACTCGACCCTTCCCCGAGGCTTGCCTATGACTGTTCTACCAACGACGAAATCAACCCCCCTACGGATTCCGATTTTTTCTTCTTTGAGGGGGCAGAGAACACCGACGTTCGCGTGATTCTCCGGAGTAGAACAAACGGCTTTGACCCCCTCTTGGAGGTTCGCGATCCACAAGGCAGGTTTATCTCAGACGCTGAAGACGCCGTCATTTCGCGAAACTCTTGTAGTGGTACTAACCGCTTCGGGAACCCAATAATGTGTACTCTGACAATCGACCTGCCGCTTACGGAATCGGGTACGTACTTTGCGGTAATCTCCGATTCAGCTTTCGATGAACCGGGTGGCTATTCGCTTAGTCTCCAGTGTGTCTTTGGCGACTGCCCACCCAACACATTTCTCAAAGAGTTTGTGCGCGGGGACTCCAACGCCGACAATTCCATCGATCTCACCGACGCCATATTTCTCCTCGAGTTCCTCTTCCAGGGAGGCGACGCGCCCTCGTGCGAGGATGCTACGGACGCGAACGACGATGGAAAGTTGGACCTTGCGGACGCGATCTATACGCTGGAATGGGCTTTCAGCGGCGGCGATGCACCACCTTCCCCAACGCCAAGCGGCACAAGTTACTCTCAGGGCGATTGCGGGATAGACTGCTCCCCGGACTTGTTGGGTTGCGAGGCATTCACGCGCTGTCAAGCGTCCTCCGAATGAGGTGTTCTCAAGCCAACTTTGGAGAGTCGGGCGGGATCGGGGCAAGGAGCGACACGGCAACTTTCCTTTCACCTCGGCAAAGACTCTGGGATACAATGACAAGGGTTCTCCTCGGGCGGAGTAGTAGAGACCTCTGGATACCAGCCATGTCGCGTGCTTTCCTCACAGCTCAACTGGCGGTCGCGGCGCTGGTTTGCTTACCCGCGCTGGATGTGTCGGGCCAGCTCGTGTCCTCACCCAATCCGATGCTGGGCGGGAACCCGCAGCATAGCGGCTTCTCGCCTTTTCCGGGGCCACTCGAGGAGCCGACCATTCTTTGGGAGGCGGCGCCCGGACTGCGAGACGCCGTATTCTCCGTACCCGCTGTTTTCGGCGAGGAAGGCAATCTATACGTCGACTACGGAAATTTTCCCGGCGGCCAGTCTCCGGAAGAACAGTTCTACGTGAGTTACTCGCCTGAAGGGCAGGAGAGGTGGCGATTCAAGGTACCCATACCTAGCGGCAAGCGGGGACGAGGCGTAGGCGCCGTGACCAGTGACGGAAACATCGTCGTTCCTTTCCGTGACGGTGTTCGTTCGTTCGTGCGAACCTCCGGGTCCGACTTCGTCCTGAACTGGGAGATACCCATAGGTTATTACCATTCCTCACCGGCAGTCGATAGAGAAGGATTCATCTACACTGGCGGCACTAGTTTCGTGGGGTTTCTCAAGCTCAGGCCGGATACGGGAGCGATCGAGTGGGAGTTCCCTGTGTTGACTTGGGGCAAGGCCAGTTCGCCCGCCCTCTCGAATGATGAGAGTACTGTATACATCTCACGGAGTTTCGAAGAAAGCGGCTTGTACGCTCTCAGGACGGCGGACGGCGAGCTCAAGTGGTCGTTCCACCCCGCACCCTTCACGGACGCCAGCCTTGCTTGGGCCTCGCCGACCGTCGGGGTGGACGGTACCATCTATCAGCGAGAGGGCAGCACAGGTATTCTCTACGCCCTGACAGACAACGACGACGGTTTTATTCTCCAGTGGGAGTTTGACCCGAAACGACCCGGTGAAGTCTCCCAAGTCTCCCGCCATGTCGCCGTCTATGACGACACGATTTATATGACGACGAGCGGCCCGGATCCAATTCTTTTCGCGCTCGATCTCGACGGAAATGAAAGGTGGCGTTACGACGTCTCAGGAGGGGGGGCTCTGACGAGTACCCCCCTGATCACGGAGGACGCGGTATACTTTGGAGCTCAGGCGGCACAAACGGTGCACTGCGTCGACCGCCTGTCCGGCGAGCTCTTGTGGAAAAAAGAGCTGGGTGGTGACGGGCTCGAATTCGTCCCCGTGGCCTTGAGCGACGATCGCGTACTTTACGTGGGTACGAGTGGGACGTTCTCGCATCCAGACCAGGCCGTACTGGTGGCACTTGCCGTGCGGCACTTTCGCCGCGGGGATTCCAACTCCGACGGCACTGTGGACCTCAGTGACCCCATCTTCACTATCGCTCATCTCTTCCAGGGCGGCGAGAGTCCACTCTGCCAGCGAACGGCCGACGCCGACGACGACGGGAGACTCGATCTCACCGATGCGATTTTTCTTCTCACTTTCCTTTTCCAGGCCACCGAAGCTCCTGCCGCTCCAGGTGTAAAGGATTGCGGTCCCGATGGCACTCCGGACGAGTTGTTGACGTGCAAGTCCTACCCGCTATGTACCCAGTAGCTCATGGCTCATGGCTCATGGACAAGCGAGATTCGGTAACCGACCGGATCGACCAGATCAAGAATGGCGACTCTGTCGCGCCTGGGATAAGCCCGTTCGATTTCTAGGCGGCGACGTCAAAGCGGCCGCTCCGAATCTACGGCGGTCGGACTAGTTTCTACCCTCCACGCGCTTCGCGCATGGGGTACAATCAAGGCCATAGTGGGGTCGACTCGCGGCTCTAGGGTTATGTTTCAGAAGAGTGCTCACATCCG
>Ga0315336_1007358_pt1 | contig 10602 bp, 4 predicted proteins | sample ASW5metaG_FD_204512 | JGI IMG/M metagenome (GOLD analysis project Ga0315336, IMG submission 204512) | Ammonia-oxidizing marine archaeal communities from Monterey Bay, California, United States - ASW #5 | ecosystem: Environmental > Aquatic > Marine > Intertidal zone | place: USA: California... | reverse complement strand
CTGGTCATCCCCGCGACGGATCGTGGTCTGAATGCGGTCCGGCCAGCGGGGAGGGCCTCCCTGAATATAAGCCGACAGATCCGCGACGTCGCGTTGCACCGTCAGGGATTCGGCCAGAGTTCTGGCTTGATCGTTATCTGCCGCGGACGCCAGCCACAAAGTGAATCGCAGCGGTTGCTCACCCGCCGGCAATCGTAGCAGCAGGTTGTCAGCTTTGTCGGTCGACCAGTCGGGTTCCGCCAGACCGGATGTGGTCCCCGCAGCCAGCACTCCGGACGACGCACTCGAAGTCGAGGTCGGCCCCACGCGCATCTGAGCATGGTGTTTCTGTCCACTCTGATCCACAACCCGCTGATCCTGCGTGCGTGCCGGCTGCCACAGTCCCAGCAATCCCTTGTCGCCAGGCTGGGAATCGGCCAGTTCGTCGGCCTTCAGCACCCGGTTGTAAAAACGAACCTCGGAGATCGATCCCACAAAAAACGACTGCCCGGTTGGAAAGTTGGCCGCGGTATAGCCGATCCGCAGCACGTGCTTGTCGACCGGCTTCTTCGGCCGCAGCGGTCCCTCTCCGTCGAGACGTCCATCGACAAACAGCCGCACTCGGCCCGCAGCGGCTGAATAGGTCACGGCCACGTCGTGCCAGCGGCCGTCATTGACCTTGCGCTGAGACTGAATCACTCCCACCCAACCGATGTCGAAGCACAAGCGGCCTCCGCGAACAAACAGCGTCTTGCCATCCGGTACCCACTCGGCCCCGCTGTCCGTCTTGCAGAGAATCGTACCTCCCCGACGTGTCTTGATGCGGGCCCGGATTGAATAGTCACTTCCCAGCAGATCGTAGGCGGCGGCGGGAGCGACTTGCAGGTACGATTTCCCGTCGAACGCAAACGTCGCGGACCCGGCCGGCGGTCGCGGGACTCCGGGCTGGCCGAGAATCACCACCGGCATCCGATCCTGAGCTTTTCTCCCCTGGGTCTGAAAATGCTGCAACACGCTGCCGGGCTGTTTGGCCCGCGCGACGCGCAGCAGCATGTCTTGCGGACGAGCACCGATTTGAAACGTGCGCGTGAACGCCGCACCGGCGGCGGTCTCTTCCAACCCCGGCATTTCCAGAACCGAAGTCTTGCCGACAGAATAAGAGATCACGACGCGATTCTTGTAATAGTACATCCCCTTGTAGTGTGCCCAGTCGCGGGGCAGTGGACCGTAGGGCTTGCCATCGCGTCCCCGCAGCCGCGGATCGTCCAGGCTTTCGCTCCCCGGACGTGCCCAGCCGGGACCGGTGGGATTGCTGAACGCCACCTCGCCGACAATCCGTGGGTGAATCCCGTGCCGCCCATTGAAATTGATGCCGTTGAAGTCGATGAAACCACGGCCACTCCAGCTGGCCGCCGTCCGCAGTGTGTCGTAGTCAAACACGGTCCAGAAGCGGCCGCGGGAAACTCCGCCGGGACCGGCATCCAGGCGAATGGCGTTGCCCTTATAGGCAAAATTCGCGCCGTCGTTACCGACTTCGTAGGTCGCCACCAGGTTGGGGCCGTAGTTCATGTTCTCCCAAGGCTGGATCTGAGATGGCTGGGGACCACGGCCGTCGCCGGCCGGCAGGCCGGCCAGGTAATCCGCATCCACCGCTACGTGCTGGGCTGGATTGTGCTGTTTGAGATACGCTTCGCGAATGTAATGGATCACATCGTACTTCTGCTGCGGCACCATCCACATCTGCGGCACCATCATGCCAAAGCCCTTCGTCAGCGTCTGATACATCGTGTACGGGTCGCTGCCGTTCTTGAATTTTCCGGTGGCGAACTTCAAGGACGTCGGCAACGTTCCCGGGCGATCATGCGTGCCGTGACAATTGATGCACAGCCGGTTGTAAATCGCCTGCCCGCGTTGAAAGCTCTGCCGATTCAACTCGCCAATCATGCCGGCATGATCGATGGTCTTCTCGTACTCGGGCAACGGCCGCGGCGCGTACAACGAGGGATCCGGCCGCAAGGCCAACGCTCGAGCCGGGCCACCGGAGCGAATCTCCATCAGGTATTTCAGCAGGTCGAGAAACTGCTGGCGGCTGGCCAGTTGATCCACAACCCCCTGCGGCATGATCGACGGACCGCTGTCGGTCCGCTGCTCGATCTGCGACTGATCGATGGCAACCGTCTGGCCCTTGGCGGTCGGGTCCCGGAGCACAAGCTGTTGCTTGCCGTCCTCGACGAGCAGTCCCACGATCGTCTTGCCCTGCCTGGTCACCACGGTGATCGTCTCGTATCCCTTCTTGATCACCCGCGACGGCTCGAGCACAGACTGAATCAACTGTTCATCCTTGAGCGGCTGATCGGATCGGGCCAGATCAGGTCCCAGTCTGTGGCCGTCCTGGCCACTGGTGTGGCACCGCGTGCAGCTCAGGTAGGGTTGATAAAACACAATCGCGCCCCGCCGAGCGTCTCCGTTTTTTTGAGCGTCTTCAGCCAGGCCTGTTGGTTTTTCCGCCAACAAACGTTTCGTCAGCGTCTGGGCTCGGACAACGGGAGTTTGCATCCACGAACCGCAGGCCAGCAGATACCACACAACAAAAACGGAATAACGGCCCATCGCTCCATGTCCTTTCGTTTCCAAGCGCCCGATCGCCGACCAGCATCTGCCAGCCACGCCGGACGCAACGCGTCTTGCATCTCATCTTAGACGGATTCGTCGCCAGATTCGATGTCGGCGATTGAAGTCAACCACACACCGAGCCTGGGCAGATTGTCTTGGCGGCCGCCGGGATTGATTGCCATACTGGATAGAGGCACCCGGTGTTCGACCGACCGCTGCAAATCAATCGCGACGGTCTCGCTGTTTGGATGGGAGTTGCTGATGAAAAAGAAAACAGCCCGCAAGCGTGGCCAGCAAGCCACAAAGAAAAAGAAGTCGCAAACCACTGGCACGCGCAAGAAAGTTTCCCAGAAACCCAAGATAAGAAAGACCGCCAAGAAAAAAACCGTCAAGAAAAAAATCGCCAAGAAAAAAACGACCAAAAAAAAGACCGCCCGAAACAAGACCGCCGCGCGCACAAACGCTCCACGAACCAAAACCACACTCAAGAAGAGCACGAAGAAAAAGGCCACCGGAAAGAAATCCGCCAAGCGCAAGTCGAGTGCCCGCGTCAAAACCACCGCGGTCATGAAGAAAGGAAGGCGGGGCTCCAAGGCTTCCAAGCTGGGACGCGCCAAGGTCACAGGAAACGAAAAACTGTTCCTGTTGTTTAAGGACGACTACCATGCGCGGCAGATTTTCGATTTCCTGCGCGTCCAGACTGTTCGTGAACTGGAACACTTGACCGCCGAGGAGATCGTGGAACGGCTCTCGGCGCCCATCCGTCACACGGTCACGCGGATCCGCTGCAAACTGGCAATCGTCAACCGGCACCTGCAGGACGACCGCGAATTCGCCATCCAGTTCCAACAGCGCGACGGCAAATCCTGACCGTCAGCCAGGCCACACGCGCGCTGTCTGCTGAACACCAGGCTCCGCACTCGACGGCATCCCGAACCACAGCGGGCGGGATTCATGAGCCGGATTCGGTGGCCGGATCCCGTCCGATCGACCGCAGCAGCCGAGCCTGGCCGCGATTGTAATCGACAATCGTCTTCAACAGGCTACGCCGCGCTTGTTCCAGAGCATGCAGGCTCTGCAACGATTCCAGGGGCAGTCCTTCCAGACCTTGAATCCGCGTCAGATTGCGGCGATGAGCCTCTTGGGCCTGCTCGACGCTTTCGCGAGCGATTTCCAGTTGCCGGCGACGTGCCCGCACTTCGTGATGGGCTTTGGTCACCTCCGATTTGACTCGATCGGTCCATTGGTTGAGCTGCAGCATGGCTTTGCGCAGCTCGCTATCCCGACCGGCGCGCAACGCCCGATTGCCCAGTCCCAGATTGCGGACTTCCCATATGGCCAGCACGTCGAAATCGGCCCGGCCGTCGAGTTGATTCAGGTTGTCGTTGATGCCGCCGCCAAACCCGCCCGCCGAAACTCCCAGATGCAGATTGGGAATGTAAGGTCGCAGTGTTTCTGCCCGTGCGCGTTCACGGGCGGCTTCTACCAACCACTCCTGCTCCAAGATTTCCGGACGACCGACCAACGCCTGACTGGTCATGCTCTCCAGGCCGGTGTCATCCGCAACCAGTTCCACCAATACCGGTTTTTCCTCGGCGGAACGCAGGCTTGTCGAAGCTTCCAATTGGAGCACGCGAACCAGTTCGGCCGAAGCGATGCGGACGCTCAACTGGGCCTGGACCACCATGCGGCGGCGATTGGCGATCTCGACGCGGACGCGCGACACATCCGCTGCGGCTCCCTTGCCGGCCGTGACAAAGCCTTGGGTCAGCTTCAACAACCGCCGTGCATCGTCCACCGCCTCGCGCGCCAGTTCCCAGCGCGCCTGGGACTCGACCAGATCGAAATAGGCCAGGGTCGATTGCAGCAGCGTGTCGTTGAACGTGGCCCACTGCCTCCATTTCTCGGCAGACAACACTTTCCGTGCCGCCAGCGGTTTGAAGATCGCGTCGGCCACCGACAAATCCACCTGCATCCGCGCGGGACCCCCGGCTCCTGCGGCCAGCGGCGCCGCCGCCAGCTTGGCTCCACCACCAACGAACAGGGCATTGCGACTCACGTCCACCACCTCACCCGTAGTCGCCTGGATCATGCCATCGTGTTTCGTGTATCCCAGACCGGCATTCAAAGTCGGCAACCACAAGGCTTCGGCGGCATCCAACCGGACTTGAGCGGCGGTGACACGCTCCATGGCCAACTGAATGCTCCAGTTATTGGCTCCCGCCAACCGCAAAACGGCGGGCAAGTCGATCGGATGATGTTGTGGGCTCGCCGCTTGATCCAGAATCTGGGGCTCTGGCTTGGCGGCCTCGGATGCGTCCGGCACAGCCGCCTGAGCCACCGTGGATTCCGGTTCCGACGACTCATCTTCGTCTGAAGCGGCCGCCTGCAGTTTCCGAGGCCCCGACAGGGACTCGGCCGGCGGTGCCGGCAGCACATTCGGTGTCGCAGGGACCCGGTGTTCCGCTGGTTCGCCGTGAGCCACAACCTGAGTCCGGGACGTGGCTGAGCTGCTGTGCACTTGGAGTGCCCCGGCTGCGGAATCGTCGCCAGAAATGCGTTTGCGGGGCAATCGGCGTCGCTGGGCCGGCTCCGCCGTGTCGCTTGTTGTCCGGAAAATGGTTGCCGGCTGCAGAGGTCGGGAACGCAACGGCTTGAGGCTCAGAGCCATCACCCGCGGTTCCCGCTCGTTCTCAGCCTGCGCGGGCGAACCGGATTTTTCGGGGGATGTTTCCCGCACTCCGGCCGTGACCAGCGGCGGTTGGTCCTGTTCGGGCAATCCGATGGCGACCTGAACAGCGCAGCCCGTCGCCAGACTGGCGCACAGGCCCAGCCAAAAGATGCCACAGAAACGTGCTCGGGTCATAACCATACACTGTCCGCGCGAATTTATGCGGGTTGTATGGGTTGTATCGGCTGCCGAGCGTCGGGAACACGAATCTAGATGGCAGATTCGCGGAAAAAGCAGAGTGGATCGCCCAGAACGGTCTGACGTTGCGGCCCAGGGCCGTTCCACACGCTATGGGTCCTGCGAAGCGGCGGCTCCCGAGACGACCACTTCTTCTCCAGCTTTGAGTCCCTCGCTGATGCCCAGGTGTTTGGAGTCGTCCACCAGTTCCACCTGTTGGACATTGCGGCGGCTGGCACCCTTTCCGGCGGAGTCCACCACCATCACATAAGCCTGTCCGTTGTCAACGACCACCGCACTGGCGGGAACGGTGGGCAGATCCTTGAACTTTGTGATGATGGTCAAGGTACCGAACATGCCCGCGCGCAACAGCACGGGCTTTTCGTTTTCATCGACAAACGCCGGCTGTCCCTGATCATTGGCCACCTGCTCCAAATCGACTTCGACCCGCATCATCCGCGACTTTTCGTCATAGGCACCGGCGACCCGCGCCAGCACTCCATCGACCACGACTCCATCCAGACCACCGATGTGATGAAAGGTCACGTCTTTGCCCTTGTCGACCTGGGAGGCCTTGATGTTGGGCACGAATGCCACGAGTCGCAGCCGGTCGACGCGCGTGATTTCAAACAGTGGCAACGCGCCGGAATTGCTGGTGGCCGAACGAACAAAGGCACCTCGATCCACAAATCGCCGGGTGATCATGCCGGTAAACGGAGCCTTCACGTTGCGGTAGTCGGCCATGGTCTGAGCCCGATCCTGGGCGGACTGTGCCACTTGAATGTGGGACATAGCGGCGTCCCGGTCGGCCTCGATTTTCTTGAGGCTGGCTTGTGAAGCCGCGTGGTTCTTTTGGGCTGTGAGCACCGCGGCGGCCACCGTCTCGACGGCGGCCGTGGCCGAATCGAACGCGAACTTGGCCTCGTCCAGAATGTCCTTACCCACCGAGCCGGACTGGACGAGTCCCTGGATTCTGGCGAGCTTGGTCTGATGCAGTGACTGCAGCGCCAGTTTTTCCTTCTTCATCGCCTGCGCTTCGTCGATTTCGGCCAGCCGGCGGTCGACATCGGATTCCGCCTGCATGACCGCCGCCTCGGCCTGTCGGAATTCGGCTTTGGCCTGCGCGACCAGGGCGGTCTTTTCCTTCAGATCATCACCCAGTTCCGGCGCATCGATCAGGATCAATCGATCACCCACTTTCACTTTGGTGCCGATGTCGATCGGCTGCTCGTTCACGGTACCGATTTCTGCGACATAACCACCGACCTTGGACAGAACCTGGGCCATTTCGTATCCGTGCAGTGACGCTCCGGGCAAGTCGAGCCGTTGTTCGTAGGTCCGGACGGCCACGGTCTGTGTCTGCATCTCGTTCTTCGACGAACGCGCGCCCGCGCCGGCAGCGGGTGGATTGTCCGTCGGGGCTTGCGTGTCTTGCGTGTCACAGCCGCAGATCAGCGAAGCGGCAACCCCGCATAGCAGCAGCAGTTTGTCAAAACGCACACGCATGATTCATTCTCCCGTATCCAGGGGCGCTGTCAGCCACAGCCGCCTTGGCGGTCCTCGGTCAGCAAACTCAGGCCCATCCCGGTTCGGGGGCCACATCGGTGTCGGGGGGACGCTTCACCATTACGTACAAACACGGCACCACGAATTTGGGCAGCAGGGTGGCGGCAATCACGGCGCCCACGATCGTCCGCGCCAGCGGCACGTCGGCTTCCCCGCCGGCAAAGCCGATCGCCATGGGCAACAGGGCCAGAATCGTGGTCACCGACGTCATCAGGATTGGCCGAAACCTGACGATGGCGGCGTCGACGATCGCCTGCTGAACATCAGCCCCCTCGGACAAGCGATGGTTGGCGAAGTCCAACAACACAATCGTGTACTCCACCACGATGCCGATCATCATGATAATGCCCATGAACGACTGGATGTTCAAACGCGTATCGGTGAAGAAAAAGACCAAGGCCACGCCAATAAAGCCCATGGGGACGGTGACCAGCACGATGAACGGATCGAGGAAGGAGCGGAACTGACCGACCATCACCAGGTACACCAGAATCGCCGCCAGAACCAGCCCCAGCGCGAAGTCGACGAACGAGTCTCTCATCGAACGGATTTCGCCCTGCAGTTCCACCATGAACCCGGCATACTGCTTGCCTTCGATCTTGTATCGCATCGGCTCGTTGAGTCCCAGCCATCTGAGTGTGTTCTGCAGCCACTCGGGATATCGATCCGCCGCGCTGCGCGTGTCGCGGGCGGGCTGCAGCTTCAAAGCACTGTCGGGACTTCGCAAAGCACGCTCGATATTCGACACCACCGTACCCAGATCGTAACCGGTTGCGACATTCGCGAAGACATCGGTCACGCGGACGATGTTGCGGTGGTTGATCACATTTGGCACTTTGCGATCCGTGTGCAACTTGGCCACATCCTGCAGATAGACCAGCGGACTTCCGTCGTCGCTGCCCTTGACGGGAATGTATCGCAGCGTATCCAGTGAGTTGATGTCTTCTTCGTAGTACTGTGTGCCCAGAAAGTAGTGGTTTCCGTTCTGAGGATTGATCCAGAAGGCGGGGTCAAAGTTGATCGAACTGTTGGTCGCACTGACCAGCGCCTTCATCACCAGTTCCGGAGTGACTCCCCGGTCCGCCGCGGCAATGCGATCAATTTCGACTTCGATCATCGGATAGTCCGCTCGCTGCGCGATGCGGACATCGGTGGTGCCTTCTACGCTTTCGATCGAAGCCACCAGCTTGTCGGCGATGTCGTGCGCCGTCTGAATGTCACGCCCCGCAACCTGCAAGTGAATCGGTGACGGTTCACCCATGTTCAATGCGGCCGTCAGAATGCCGCCGGTGTCGAAAGCGAATTCCACATCGGGAAACTTCAGTTTCAGTTTTTTCCGCAGCTCGTCAACATACTCAAACACGCTCTTGGAACCCGATTCTTGATCGAGTTGTACCAGCACAAACGAGTCCATGGCGCCGGTGTTGGGAGTGTAAGCGGCCGGCCAGTCCATCAAGACTCCGATATTCGAGATCAGAGTCTTACAATGGGCGTCGGCTTTCGCTTGAGCGGCTTCCGCGGGCGTCAGAGTCCGGTTTTCTCCGGCAGCGTACTTATCCTTGCTGACCTGGTAGACCGTGTCGGCAGTCGGGTTGTCCGGCGCGGGATCCCCGACAACGCTGACGATCGTGTTCTCAATCTGTTTGATGATCTCTTCCGACCGTTCGATCTTGGTACCGGACGGCGCGCGGACCAGGATGGTAAACTGGCCCGAGTCGACCGGTGGAAACAACTCGCGCCCGGTACCGGACATGATCCACAACGCTCCCACGAACAACACCACGGAGCTCAGCAGCACCGTGTGCCTCCAGCGCAGAGAACCCAACAGCAGAACCCGGTATCCACGTACAAGCCAACCGAGCTGCTCGGGGTCAGCAGCTCCCCGCCCCGCCTGGTTCTCGGAGACCGATGCATCGCCCGTCCCCGGCGCAGCCGGGGACAGCTGTTTGCGCCGCCCCATCAACTTGGCCGCGGCCACCGGTACGAAAAACATGGCAATCAGATACGAAGCCACAACCGCAAACAACACAGCCATTGCCAAGGGAGTGAACAGGAACTTCGCCAGTCCGGAAAGAAAGATCACCGGGAAGAACACGACGATGAATGTCGCTGTCGAAACGAATAAGGGAACGGCAACTTCTCGCGCGCCGTCATAAGCCGCCTGCAAAGGCCCCTTGTCCCTAAGCGCCATGTGGCGTTCGATGTTGTCGATGACCACAATCGCCTGGTCAATCAAAATCCCAACCGCCAGGGCCAGTCCTCCCAGCGTCATGGCGTTGATCGTGTTGCCCGTGAAATACAGCCCGATCAACGACGTCAGGATCGAAATCGGGATCGCCAGAATGATCACCAGGGTCGAGGCTACGTTCCGCAGGAACAGGAACACCACTCCACCCGCGAAGATCGCTCCCAGAATACCCGCGATCCACAACGCCGACACGCTTTCGCGAACTTTGAGCGACTGATCCATCACGACGTTCAAGTCCAGATTCGTCATCTTCGGATCGTACGACCCGTCTTCCAACCGGGTTTCTTCTTGGAGCCGGGCCAGGATCTCTTTCAGTTTGGCCTTAATCCGGTCGACGATCTCGATCGTGTTCGAACCGGGCTGCCGATAGACCGGAACATAGACCAGGGTGCGGCCGTTGACGCGCACGATGTTCGATTGAATCTGCTTTGTGTCCTGAACCTCGCCGATATCGCTGAACAGAATCGGTTCTCCGTTGGCACCGATTTTGATGGGCGCGTCGTTCAGCGTCGCCACCTGGTCCGGAATGGCGTTGGTGTAGATGTAGAACTCCTTGTCACCGATCTTGGCGCTGCCCGCCGGAATCAGCACGTTTTGCCGGCGGAGCGCCGCATGCACCTCCAGAATCGATAGGTTGTATGCACGCAATTTGTCGGGATGCACGTAGGCTAGAATCCGTCGGAGCGCTCCACCGTTCACAGCGGGAGCAATCACGCCGGAAATGGACTGCAGATTGTTCCGCAGGTTCTTGTACGCCACGTCGTACAATTCGGAATCGTTCATGTCGGGATTCGAAACCGAAACCAGGCAGAGCGGGACGCTGGCCGTCGGATCAAACGGCATCACCATCGGCGGAATCGTTCCCGGCGGCAGGTAGAACATGTCGCTCATGGCATACATGCTGACCTGGCTGAGCGCCTCGGCCTGCGAGACTTCGGGATGAAAGAAATCCTTGACGATGCATACGCCCTGCATCGCCTTGGCTTCCTGGTGCTCGATGCCCGATGATTGGCCTGTCCAGCGTTGCAGGCGGCTCATGATGTCGCCTTCCATCACTTCCGGTGGCATGCCGGGATAGAACGTGACAATCTGCACGGCCGACGTGCGAAACGTGGGCAGCAGGTCGGCCGGAATTCTGGCCAGACTTATCAGGCCCACAACGGCAATCATCAATACGGCGACGATCACCACGTAGGGACTTTTCAGTGCAGCGCGAATCATCAGGACTTCCTCAACCGCACGATGGTCATTTCCAGATACGTCCCCGACAGCATCTCCGTTCGACTTC
>Ga0315336_1007356_pt1 | contig 10603 bp, 10 predicted proteins | sample ASW5metaG_FD_204512 | JGI IMG/M metagenome (GOLD analysis project Ga0315336, IMG submission 204512) | Ammonia-oxidizing marine archaeal communities from Monterey Bay, California, United States - ASW #5 | ecosystem: Environmental > Aquatic > Marine > Intertidal zone | place: USA: California... | reverse complement strand
GGCCCCGCGTTGGGCCTCGGTAGGATGGGTTCCCAAGGCCTGGGCGTTCTCACATGCCCGCACCACTGTAACCTCGCCGCCGTCCTTGGGGCCGGAAAGCCAACCGCAACACTCGTAGGGGAAGGCGTTGCGGGCTTCCCGGTAGATATTCGCCAGAACGTTCGGTGAGATTTTCAACGGTGTCAAATCTTCGGACATATTGAGACTCCTAAGAGACGAAGTGGCGGACCGAACTCCGGTGGCGGTGCATACAGGTTCACACCGTATTTTGAATATAGCAGATGCACCCCTGGGAGAGAAGTGGCATCAAAGGAAACATAAGGAACACATCGCCGGTATACCAGGCGAATCAGTCGAACAAATGGTAACCAGGATGTTTTATTTCAAGGGATGCAGCAAATGCCAAGGAGATATGGTTCTTGATGAGGACCTTTATGGAACGTTCTTGAAGTGTCTACAGTGCGGGCGTCAAGTGAACGTAAAAGCGCAGGAGCCAGGTCAAGCAAGGAACCAGTACCGGAGTCGCCAAACTGGTTGCCTGGCCCTCTCCGCGCATCCGGGGCGCTCCGGCGTTATCTACCGCCGAGCGCCTCGATCGCTTTTCTCCTTCTCTCCAGTTCTTCAGCTTTAAGGTGTTCGCTAAAGCCGGTTACGGCCTCTTCCTGCACCTTGGACTCTATCGATCCGGGACGCAGTTCCCGGACCAACTTAACGGCGTTTTCCGGCTTATAGCCCACGTATACCAGATAGCAAGCAAGAATCGTACCGGTCCGCCCCAATCCAGCCTGACAGGTAACTACAACCGGGTGCTCCCAAGTTTCTATCTGCTCGTCGATCCACTTAACCATGCGCTCGATCTGTTCCAACTTGGGCGGATTGAAATCGGGCACCGGTTCGTAAAGGTCCGCCATCTCCATCGATTCTCCGGAGATGGTCTGCTCTTCCATCCGAATCACCGCTGTGATGTCCTGAAGCTTTAAGAACATCAGATCCCGGCGGTTCTTGGGGCCTTCCGCCCCGGCCAATGAGCCTTCAAGCACCCAACTAAAGTTTAAATATCCCAAACCGACCACTCCGGCATAGATTTTTCTGCGGCATCTCTCAACGCTCTGAGGCGTCGGAGACCGAAGAAGGCGCAGTGAATTCGAGCCTCACTTTACGACTATTATACTTGCAGGCCGATTCCCAAACCAGACCCGCCCGCAAGCCCAATTCAAGACAGAGTGGGGCCGTTAGCTGGGCCGGTCCTTCGCTCAATCAACCCCAGTCTCGAGTATCCCACGGACATCCTCCGGAGTCAGAGACTCTACCGCCAGCACCTTATACCGGGAACTCTGTCCGCGAACGATGCGCACCCAGAATCTTGCCACGCCCAAGGCATCGGCCAGCAAGGCCACCACCGCCACCACCGCTGCGTTTGCGCGGCCCTTATCCTGGGGAGCGGTCACCCTAAACTGAAGAACGCCGTCCCTATACCCCACCACTTGGACCCTGGAGGCTTTGGGCTGAACTTTCACCGGAAAGTTATTCATCGGCCCCGGTTGTTTAGCCATGGGTCTCGACTCCCCGGAAGGCCGGCTGATTCGCCTCTACTTAACCCGTGAACCCGGCGGGCGGCAGTCTGGTATATTTAGTTTAACTATTTACGAACTGCTGGAGGACTCCGGTGGAGTATACCAACATCAAGTTGGAGATTGAGAACAGTGTAGCCACGATTCGGCTGAACCGCCCTGATGCCCTCAACGCTTTGAATACGGAGATGGCGGAAGAGCTTTCCGGCGCGATTGCCGACGTAGCGAAAAACGAAGGTGTTAAAGCATTGGTGGTACGGGGCGAGGGCCGAGCATTCTGTTCCGGCGCAGATCTCTTTTTTTTCGAATCGGCATTTAACGATGCCAGTCAACTAACATCCTACATCGAGAAGCTCAACGATTGCTTCTTACAACTAGAGGAACTTCCCATTCCGGTGATATCGGTGGTCCACGGCTTCGCTCTTGCCGGAGGAATGGAACTGATGCTGGCCTGCGACATGACCATAGCTGCGGAAGACGCTCGCATCGGCGACCAGCATGCCAACTTCGGCTTGATGCCCGGCTTCGGTTCCACCCAGCGCCTACCCAGGCGTATAGGAATGCAGCGGGCGATGGAGCTTCTGACCACCGGGAAATGGTTGTCCGGCGCCGAATCCGCCGATTGGGGACTTGTTCTACGGGCCGTACCTGCAGATTACCTGGACCAGGAACTGGAGGAACTGATCGCACCGCTGCGGTCCAAGAGCCGGCCGGGATTGGGCTGGATAAAATCAACCACCCGGCGGGGCAACGACCTCCCGTTAAAAGAGGGCATCGCCCTGGAAAACGCCTCTTTCGTTGAATACAGCACCACCCACAGCCATCCCAAAGAGGGCATCCAAGCCTTCAAGGAGAAGCGTCAGCCCCAGTTCTAGGCGCATCTATTCGAAAGTGAATCTAGCCGATGCTTTGATTGCGCGCCCAGACCGCCAATGTCTGGTAGCATGGAAGTAGGGACCCAACAAGATTAACTCCCAACCAGCGTCCCAAATATCAAGAACGGTAATTGTCTGTGAAGATTAAAGACATCCTGAATAACACCCGGACCATCTCATGCGAGTTCTTTCCTCCCAGGACCGAGGAAGGAATCCCAGATGTGTTTAGCGCCGCCGACCGATTAAAGGCATACAAGCCTGATTTCGTGTCGGTCACCTATGGTGCAGGAGGTTCTACTCGCGCTTTCACGGAGCGCATCACCTCGGAGTTAAAGGGAAAATCCGAGCTCGAGGTGATGGCCCACCTAACCTGCGTCGGCCAGAGCAAGGAGGAGATTCACTCCGTCTTGGAGCGGTTGGACCAGACCGGGATAGAAAACATTATCGCGTTGCGGGGAGATCCCCCCAGGGGAGAGACTGATTTCGTGCCCACCCCAGGGGGATTCCAGCACGCCACAGAGTTGATCGAGCATATACAAGGCAACTTTCATATGGGCGTCGCCGCTGCTTGCTACCCTGAAGGTCACGCGGAGTCTCCCAACCTTGATTCCGACTTGCAGTACGTCAAGCAAAAAGTGGACAAAGGAGCCGAATTCCTGATCACTCAGCTCTTTTTCGACAACAACGATTTCTTCGAATTTCTGAACCGGGTAAAAAGCGTCGGGATCGATGTTCCCATCATACCGGGGCTGCTTCCCATCTTAAGCGCCCCCCAGATCCGCCGGTTCTCCACGATGTGCGGCGCCAGCATACCGTCAGACTTGGACCGCCAGCTAGACAAGTTCGCCGACGACGACCAAGGGGCAAGGGCTCTTGGTATCGAACACGCCACCAAGCAGGTTGAGGAGCTTTGGGACAGCGGCGTTCCGGGAATCCATTTCTACGTTCTGAACCGCAGCTACTCGGTTTCCAAAATTCTAGACAATCTGAGTCTGCAAAGGCGTAAAGGACTGGGCTAACAACGGACTTTGCAACCGTCAAAGGTCCCCCGAAACGATGTTAGGCCGGTCTGGAAATGCCTAGCCCGACAGTACTCCATATCTGTCTTCGAGCCACTCCCTTTATCCACAGCACAGTCGATGTGATGGAGCTAATTGGATCTGATGCTTTCCACCGGCGTTGACATCATCGAGATTGACCGGGTGCGCCAGGTGCTGGAGCGATACGGCCAACGTTTCCTGAATCGGGTATTTACGCCCGGCGAGATTGAGTATTGTCGGGGACGGGCATCCAATCTGGCGGCGCGGTTCGCCGCCAAAGAAGCCACCATGAAAGCCCTGGGCACGGGAGTGCGTGGCGTCGGTTGGAAGGATATAGAAGTTGTCCGGCACGACAGCGGAGCGCCCGCCATCAAGTTGCACAAAAGGGGAGCAAGCCGGGCCCAACGATTGGCGGTCCAAGAAATCTCCATCAGTCTCTCCCACTCCCGGGAATACGCCGTAGCCTTCGTGGTGGTCCGCAGAGAAGACTCGGAATGAAGGTTGTTACGGTGGATCAGATGGTGGGTCTGGAGCTTGCCGCCGTGCGCAACGGGGTCAGCAGCCTAGACACTCTGATGGAAAACGCCGGGCTTGCTGTGGCCGAGGCCGCTCGGACAGAGATGGGCGGCACGGCAGGCAAGCGAGTGCTGGTGCTGGTGGGACCGGGTAACAACGGAGCCGACGGCCTGGTGGCGACGTGCCATCTGAGCCGCTGGGGGGCCAACGTGACCGCCTACCTGGTGACCGGCCGTCCGGACCCGGACCCCAAGATGGAACCGGCGCGCGCGTATGGTGTCACCGTCACCGGAGTTGACCAAGACCCGGAACTTGCTGCGCTAGACAGCTTGATTGGGCGTAGCCACCTGGTTATCGACGCGATACTAGGAACCGGAAGATCCCGCCCATTGACCGGTGCGGTACAAGCTACCGTATCTCGATTAGACGCCTGCCGCCAGTCTCCACGCCGTCCGTCGCTTATGGCGATGGACCTGCCCACCGGATTGAATCCCGACACCGGCGAGGTGGATCCGGCTTGCCCCATTATGGATGTCACGGTAGCGCTGGGGTACCCCAAAGTTGGTTTGATAGGATTCCCCGGCGCTGAAAAAATCGGACGATTGGAAGTGGTTGGCATAGGCATACCTCCGGGCCTACCGGAAGAATCTGAGATTGACCTGGAGCTGATGACGCCGGACTGGGTTGGCGAATGCCTGCCCGCCCGTCCTCTAAACTCCCACAAAGGGACTTTTGGACACGTTTTGGTCGTAGCAGGCTCGCGTAATTACGTAGGCGCGGCGTCTCTGGCATCGCAAGCGGCGGTGCGCACTGGCGCCGGGTTGACTACTCTGGCCTCACCCAGCGGTGTTTACCCGATTGCCGCCAGCAAGCTGACGGAAGTTATTCACTTCCCTCTGGCCGACGACCGAGAAGGCAGGTTTCATCCCAAAGCTTCGCACGCTCTCCGGAACGACCTGGACCTATACAACGTGATGCTGGCTGGCTGCGGGATGGGTTCGACCCCAGGAACAAGAGACTTCCTAGAACGATTATTGCTTGGCGAATCGCCGCCTTCGCTGCCCATGGTGATCGACGCCGACGGTCTCAACAACCTGTCCAGATTGGACGAGTGGTGGAGCAGGTTAGCAGCGCCGGTGGTCTTGACCCCACACCCCGGAGAGATGGCGACGCTGACCGGATTATCTACTGCGGAGATTCAAGGAGACCGAATCAACTCGGCTCGGCATTGGTCCCGCCATTGGAACGCCACGGTGGTTCTGAAGGGGGCACATACCTTGATCGCGGAACCTGGGGGAATGGTGAGGGTATCCCCCTTCGCTAATCCGGGTTTGGCGTCGGGAGGCACCGGAGACGTTCTGGCTGGGATAATCGCCGGACTGATAGCCCAAGGGTTACCCCTAGATTTGGCCGCCAGTTGTGGCGTGTTCATCCATGGATTGGCCGGTGAGGCGGTGCGGGATAGAATCGGGGACACTGGCTCCATAGCTTCGGACCTAGTCGAACTTCTGCCCGAAACCATTCACGAGTTAAAACTCGCCTGATCGAGAAATGGCACCAGTCATCCAAGGATCTCTTCGGTCATCCGCATTGCATAAATCTTGCGATATCTTGGGGTGTTGACCGACGACCTTATGCTATAATTTATTATCCGCCGACAATTCGCTGGCCTTTGCTTGATTCTAGCAGAGCGCTGGCGGCTATCGGTCTCTAGCAACAAAATAGACATGACCTGCGCCGGAATACATACATCATCTCAATCGCTATCCGGAATCCGTGGGTAACCACCAGCCATGTCTTTAGAAAGCTTCCTCGAAGCCTTAACCGAAGACCCAGACGAAGTAGACGTGGCCGACTTCGTCGAGGCTTCCGGTCTTCTACCTGAAGAACTCATCATTTTCGCTCGGGCATGGTTCGGATTCACCGTTGAGAATCAGCGCTGGATCATCGCAACCATGGCCGAACTGGCTGAGGATAGCTCCGAATTAGACTTTTCCGCCGTCTTCAGGATGTGCTTGAGAGATAAGGATGAAGAGGTACTGGAGAAGGCCATAGAAGGCCTTTGGGAAGATGAAGACCGGGCTGTCGTTCCCGGTCTTATCCAGGTCTTGCACTCAGACAAGAGCCCCCAAGTAAGGGCGGTGGCGGCCGTGGCCTTGGGGAAATTCCCGGCCTTGGTTCAAGAAGGGAAGTTGCTTGCCAAGGACGGTGACTCCATCCTGGAAAGCCTCATGACCATCCTCAAGGACCCCGCCCAACCATCGGAAGTGATACGTCGAAGCCTCGAAGCAGTCGCCCCGTTCAATACCCCCGACATACGAAGATTGGTCACCACCGCCTACAAGGGCGACGACCTGTTGCTGAAATGTAGCTCCATCTACGCCATGGGACGCACCGGTGAAGTTAGCATGCTACCCGTGCTTATCAAGGAGATGAGGAACGCAGAGCCGTCCATCCGCTACGAATCGGCCCATGCCTGCGGTGAGTTGGGCGAAGAGGACGCCGTGCCTCACTTGGTCGCGTTACTTGAGGATGACGACACCCAAGTGCAACTGGCGGGAATCAGCGCCCTGGGAAAGATCGGCGGACCGCTGGCCAAGAAGGTCCTAGTCAATTGCGCTAAAGACGGCGACGCTGTGTTGGAAGAGGCAGCCCGCACCGAGTTGGAAAACATCGAGTTTATGGAAGACCCCATGGCCTTTGGCTCGGAGATTTAGCCTCTTCAAAGCCCCGTCAGCAAACTAGGGTTCTCGCTCGTCCTCCCGAAAGCAGCCCCCTCCCCCGGCGAATAGAGTCATCTCTCAGGCATCCGCTATTCCCCGGGCCTGTCTTCAGACCTCTCTTCTCCGCCATCCGCTCCGCCTTCTGAATCCTCTGTTCCGCTTTGGCGTTGGCGGAGATTATCAAGAGCGCGCTCGAGAATGTCCACGGTCCAACTATTCAGCGACACACCAGCTTTCTGAGCTGACTCGGTTGCGCGGTCTTTGACGTTGGATGGCATCCGAACAAGGACTTTGGAGATAGTGTCGCTATCAAGATGAAGCGTCCATCCGCGCCTTCTTTCTTCACCGAGGGTGACCACTTCTGCCGACAGCCGGGTACCCTCCTGAATCAGGCAGATACGAGCGTGTGGCGCAAGCTGGTTATTCATCTCGTCTAAGAGGTTCTGGAACGCGTTTCGAGCCGCCGCTTCCACTAAGGGTCCGGTGCTGTCCAAGAACTGCTCAACAAAGCCGCGTCGCTCCGCGTCGTCCACCAGGTTCAATGCTTTCTTTGAAGCGTCGGCGATGTCATGAAAGTCTATGGCCATATCGTTCTTTAATTCTCCGAGTTAAACGTTGTTGCGTACTATCACACTTATCATTTATTGATATCATAATGATATCGCAAAATCAAGTTCGCGCAATGGATAACGCCATCTCCACCCTGAGCAAAGTAGGCGTATACTCCGGCGAAGAAATCGATAAGGGGATAACCATTGGCTGAGTTTTCAGATCCTCAGTTAGAGTCGTTGACGTCCGCACGAGTCGGCCACCTGGCCACCGCCGACAAGAATGCCCGTCCCCACGTGATTCCAGTTTGCTTCTCGACTGATGGCCGGTATATCTACTCGGTTCTGGACCAGAAACCCAAGCGGACCGCCCTGACCAGGCTGCGGCGGGTCAAGAACATATTGGCCAACCCCCAGGCAACTCTGTTGGTTGACCACTACGAAGAGGACTGGGGCAATCTCTGGTACATCATGGTTTCCGGCCGAGCAGATCTGGTGATGGAAGGTCAGGAGCAGACAATCGCCGTAGCCCTGCTATGGGAAAAGTACCGACAGTACTGGGAAATGGACATCACCCTGAACCCGGTGATTAAGATTACGCCGGAGAACATCGTTTCCTGGGGTGTTGAGCTCGGCGGACATGCTTAGCCACCGAGACAGAGAATACACGGAGAATATACAACGCCCGGTTTCCATCCGGTTCTTTTTGATTACACCGCGAAGTTGACTCTGCTGACGGCCCAATCTAAACTGATTTGGCATTAGGCCAGATGTCTGATCCCAGCCCAAACGCCACCAATAGACAGGAGAGTGATATGGACGGCAACACCGCTATTGCCAATGTACTTAAAATGGAGGGAATCGACTTCCTCGCCTGCATTCCCTCAAACCCCCTCATCGAAGCGGCGGCTATAGCCGGCATCCGTCCCATCGTATTTCGCCAAGAATCCACTGGCGTCCACATGGCCGACGGATTTGCCCGCGTGACCAACGGAAAGCGCACAGGCATATTCTTGATGCAGAACGGGCCCGGAGCTGAAAACGCTTTTGGCGGCGTGGCCCAAGCCTACGCTGACTCCGTGCCCATTCTATTGCTTCCCGCCGCTGCAGCCCGGGACCGTCTGGGAGTGGCCCCCACTTTCAGTCCCGCTCGTAGCTACGAAACCGTCACTAAATGGTCAACTCAAATCAGTTCCACCCGAAGCATATCTGAAGTGATGAGCCGGGCCTTTCAGAAGCTTCGCAGCGGCAAGCCCGGCCCAGTGCTGCTGGAGATTCCTCAGGACGTCGGGGCGGAAGAAGTAAGTGAATTAGACTTCGATTACCAGCCACCGCCGAGAGTACGCAGCGCCGGTGACCCCGAGGCGGTCCGTCGGGCCGCTCAGGCACTGCTGGCTGCCAAAGACCCAATCATCGACGCCGGTCAGGGGGTTATGTACGCCGAGGCTACTGACGAGTTAATCAATGTGGCTGAATTCCTACAGGCGCCGGTAATGACTACACTGGGAGGCAAGAGCGCCTTCCCGGAAAACCATCCCCTCTTCGTGGGCTGCGGCGGTCCCAGCACCACTTTGGGCGTTCACCGGCATCTGACTCGGGCCGACGTGGTGTTCGGCATCGGCGTTAGCTTCGGCAAGACCAACTTCGGCGTGCAGATGCCTCCAGGCAAAGTAATCATCCACTCGACCAACGACGAAAACGACATCAACAACGACATGAAGTCCCATCATGCGGTGGTGGGCGACGCCAAGCTGGTGCTGAACCAACTGCTAGAAGAATTGAAGCTTCAGTCCGGCACCCAAGGGCGTCCCGCCAACCAAGAGTTGGTGGATGAGATTAAATCTGGGAAGCAGGAATGGCTTGACCAGTGGATGCCTAAGCTCACCTCCAACGAAACGCCAATCAACCCCTACCGCGTAGTTTGGGACATGATGCACACCGTGGACTTGGACAACACCATCGTTACCCACGAATCGGGCAGCGCCCGAGAGTACATGGTGCCCTTCTGGGAGGCCCGCGCACCCAGGTCGTTCATCGGTTGGGGCAAGTCCACCCAGTTGGGATATAGTCTGGGCCTGGCCATGGGTGCCAAGATGGCAGAGCCGGATAAGCAGGTCATAAACGTCATGGGCGACTTCGCCTTCGGATCGGTGGGCATGGACGTGGAGACTGCCGTCCGCGCTGACCTGCCAATCATCACCATCGTGCTCAACAACTCCACCATGGCCATCTACAACAACAACCGCTTCCCGGTGGCCGTGGAGAAATACGGACTCAAGTCGGTTGGCGGAAACTTTGCCGACGTCGCCCAGGCCTTGGGCGCTTACAGCGAAAGAATCACCGACCCCGAGGAAATCATTCCGGCCATCAATCGGGCACTGGAAGTCAACAAGCGCGGCCAAACCGTGCTACTTGAGTTCATCACCAAAGAGGAAGGGGAGTACTCCAAGTTCAACTTCAGGTAGGAGTTGAGACCCTCGACGCCAACCCCCGCGGCCTTCTTGCGAACGCCATCAGGACGAAGCTAATCACGGCTAGGACCGCTAAATAGATCAACGCTTCCTCGTAGCGGCCCCACCGGTCGAAAGCGATGCCTAGTATTAGGGGGCCCAGAGCGAAGCCGGCGACCTGCGAGGCTCGGCTTAATCCATGCATTGACCCCAGGATTCCTCGACCGTAATAGCTGGCCCACAGGATTGGGGCCAGGGTATTCAGTCCGCCGGATGCCACCCCGTGCAATAGAGCGAACAAGTAGGCCTCCGCCAAGCTGTCGGCAAACATCAAGACAACAATGTCGACAGAGGTAGTCAAGCAGACGCAGGCCATCAACAAGCAGGGCGGCAGCCTCTCCGCTAGGAACCCCAGAACCAGGATCCCCGCCGCGCTGGCCGTGGACATCACGCTGATGACACCCACCGCCTTTCCCACGCTCAATCCCTGTTGGGTCAGATGGGGCACGAGATGAAGTGTGACTCCTGAACCGGCAGTGCTGGCTAGAAACAGGGCAACCAAAATGAGCCAGAAGGACGGCGTGGTCACGACTTGCCGCAAGGTCCATCGGGTGACATTTTCGTCCCGGTTCACGGCGGAGGTATCGGCCGTTACAGGCCCCGGACCACCGTCCAGCACCAGACCGTGGTCTTCGGGCTGTCGTCTGATCAATGCGAAGCTGGGTACGACGCCCAGTACGGCCATCACCGCCGCCAACAGAAGCCAAGCCGCCCGCCATCCCCAAGCGCTTATCGCCAACTGGACCACCGGAGCCATCACCATTATTCCCGCCGAGCCGGAGAAAAAAACCAGGGCGATGGCCCTCCCCCGGTAGCGCTG
>Ga0315336_1007355_pt1 | contig 10604 bp, 8 predicted proteins | sample ASW5metaG_FD_204512 | JGI IMG/M metagenome (GOLD analysis project Ga0315336, IMG submission 204512) | Ammonia-oxidizing marine archaeal communities from Monterey Bay, California, United States - ASW #5 | ecosystem: Environmental > Aquatic > Marine > Intertidal zone | place: USA: California... | reverse complement strand
GGCCGGGACGCCGACGTCTCGCTCGGCCTCGTCACCGGCAACTACCCGGAGACCGGTCGCATGAAGATCGCCGCGGCCGGGATCGATCCCGATCAGTTCGTCGACGCGGCGTGGGGAGTCGACGGGGTCTCGCGTCGCGTCCTGCCGACCGTCGCCCGCGAGCGACTCGCAGCGCGCACGGGACGACGCGTGGCGCCGGAGCGGACCGTCATCATCGGCGACACGCCGAACGACGTCGACTGCGCGCGCGCGTCGGGCGTGCGCTGCCTCGCCGTCGCGACCGGCCTGTACTCCGTCGCGGAGCTCGCGTCGGCCGGCGCCGAGGACGTCGTCGAGGACCTCGGGGACACCGACGCAATCCTCGAGTGGTTCAGTACCGGGACGGTGCCGAGCTCCGCTTCTTCACGGCGACGTTCGGAGTAGATCGACCTGGTGGGGGCCGACTTCGAGTCCTTCGGCGCGGAGACGGATCGAGACTCGCGTCGGCCCGGCCTCGACAGGGAACGCGACGATCGAACACTCCTCGGCGCCCACGTCCACGGACAGGGTTCGGGTCACCGCGCCGATGTCCACCGTCACGACCAGCGGGACGTCGCGCGCGGGGAAGCGGATCGACAGGTCGAACGTCGCGGCTTCCGCCACGTCGACGTACCAGTCGCCGCTCGCGTTCTTCCCCCAGCCTCCGGCGACGGTCCGCCAGTCCTGTTGGGTGAGCGTCGTCGGGTTCTCCCGCGGATCTCCCACCAGGATCGGCAGTGGAGCGTAGTCGCGGTTCGCGGTGACGTCCTTGAACCAGGCGTCGTACGTCGCGCGCATCCGACTCACGATGTCGGGGTGATCCGCCGCGAGGTCGGTTCGTTCGGTCGGATCATCGAGCAGGTCGTAGAGCTCGAACCGGGGCTCGCCTTCGAACCCTTCCCCGCCGAAGCCGGTCGGATGCACGAGCTTGAATCGCCGGTCCCGTAGGAAGAAGTGCCGCAGCGGCAGCGGCCGATCGCCGCGGTGGGTCTGAATGACGAGCGAGCGGTCGGGCCACGCGACCTCGCGCGCCTCGAGCAAAGGGAGGAGGCTGCGCCCGTCGATCCGGAGGTCGTTCGGTTGGTCGACGTCGCACGCCTCCAGGATCGTCGGCAGTAGGTCGATGTGCGCGCCGAAGCGTTCGACGACGTGACCGGCGGGAAAGCGACCGGGCCATCTCGCGAGGAGGGGTGTTCGGACGCCGCCTTCATGAACGCCGGTCTTCTGCCCTCGAAACGGACCCGATCGCCCCGGTCCGTTCGGCCCGTTGTCGTTCAGGAACAACACGAGCGTCGATTCGGACAGGCGCTCGTCGTCGAGGTGATCGATCAGGCGCCCGACGTTGTCGTCGATGTTCTCGATCATGGCGAAGATGCGGGCGGCGCGTTCGTCTTCGGTGCGTTCGAGGAGGTCGGCGAGCCGCGCGGGGGGGACGTCGTGGAAGGGGCCGTGGGGCGCGTTGGTCGTGATGACACAAAAGAACGGTCGCTGGTCGCGTCGCGCCCGATCGATGAACGCCCGCGCGTGTTCGAAGTAGATGTCGGTGCAATAGCCATCGAACGCGCGCAGCTCGCCGTCGTCGACGAGGGTCGGGTCGGTGTACTTCCGCTCGGCGCCGACGGGGTCCGACGGCTGGCCGATCCCGCCGCCCCGATGAACCAGGACGCGTTCGAAGCCCTGGTCCTGCGGGCGCATCGGCAGGCAGTCGCCGAGGTGCCACTTCCCGAACAGGCCGGTCGCGTATCCCGCGTCGCGGAGGAGCTCCGCGATCGTCACCTCGTCGGGGGCCATCATCGCGCGGCCGACCCAGGTGTCGGTGACGCCGGTGCGATAGTGGTACCGGCCCGTCATCAACGACGCGCGCGTCGGGGCACAGACCGGGCAGACGTAGAAGGGATCGACGCGCACGCTCTCCGCCGCCAGGCGATCCAGTCGCGGGGTCCGAAGGACGTCGGCGCCGAGGAATCCGAAATCGCCGAATCCCTGGTCGTCGGTCATGATCAGGACGACGTTCGGCGGCGCAGAGTAGACGGGCGGCGCGAGCGCGAGCGCCAGGGAGAAGAAGGTGAACATGACGGGGAGCGTACCCTGCGCGGACCACTAGACTGCGCGGTCATGAACCCGAACGTGAAGGATGTCACCGACGCCGATTTCATGACCGAGGTCGTGGACGAGTCGCAGAACCGACCGGTCCTCGTCGATTTCTGGGCCGAGTGGTGCGGGCCCTGCAAACAGCTCGGGCCCTCGCTCGAGGAGCTCGCGGCCGAGCTGGACGGGCGCTTCCTGCTGGCCAAGATCGATATCGATCAGAACCCGGGTGTCGCTGGGCAGCTCGGGATCCAGTCGATTCCGGCCGTGTTCCTGTTCAAAGACGGTCGCCCGGTCGACCGCTTCGTCGGAGCGCAGCCGCCGGACGCGCTCCGGAAGTTCCTCGCTCCGCATCTCGACGTCGAAGCGCCCGTCGTGGAGGCGGCGCCGCCCGGGCTGGAGGAGGCCGAGCGCGCGTTCGCCGAAGGCGACCTCGAGGCGGCGAGGAAGCACCTCGAAGAGGTTCCGGAGGACGACGCCCGCGGTCGCGCGCTCGAGGGGCGCATCGGCCTCCACGAACTGGCGAACGAGACGCTCGAGGCGGACGCCGAGAATGACGACGGGCCGATGATCGAGCGCTACCGTGCCGCCATCCGCAAGGCGTCGGAGAACTTGTTCGAGGACGCGCTCGAAGAGCTCATCACGCTGGTCGGTGAGAACAAGTCGTGGCGAGACGGGGCCGCGCGCAAGGCGATGGTGAAGATCTTCGACGTCATCGGCGTTCGGTCGCCGCTCGCCGACGCGTATCGGGATCGACTCGCCATCCTGCTGTACTGAGCTCTCCGCGACGTCAGTCGCCGTGCAGGTGGATGCCAGGGAGAGGCCCGGAGAGCCTCGCCGGACGAGAGTCCGCCGGCGCTGCGTCAACCCGATGCGCGCTATGACTTCCGTTGCCACGGTCAGCCCGAACGCGCGAGTTGCTCGGGCGCCATGGCGGTGGCCTCCCGCCGTCCGTCACCTGAGGTCGCGATTCCTTTCCTTTCTCCCGAACAACCTCCGGGGACTCTCCGTGCATCGGGCTGTCAATCGCGACGCGCCCGCCGGAGTCATGGCGGCCCACCCAACGGAGGAATCATGTCCAATCGCCATTTCCGCTCTCAACGAGTCCCCGAACCCCAGCTGCGGGCTCGTTCCCTCCTCGCTGCTCTGGCGCTGACCGCCACGTTGGTCGCCTCTGCGCCGCTCGAGGCGTCGAACGGCTCGAACTACGTCCACCTGATCAACGGGGTCGACACGATCTTCCAAGGTCCGCCTCTCAATGGGCAGCACGGCGGAGCGTTTCGCTGCTTCCCGGCGGACATGTTGCACGCCCCGACGTTGGTGCTCACGGGGCCCGAGGCCGGGACCTACGCCACCAAGATCAAGTCGATCCACCTCAACGTCACCGGGTCGCCCGGCAGTGTCCTCCACTTCCCGACGATCTCTCTCTCGAGTTCCAAGGGGAAGTGCAACTACTTGGACAGCACGGGAACTTCGCCGAATTTCGGAACCCAATTCGTGTCGGGAGTCGGCACGGTCGTGGTCGGCCCCCTGACCGGCAATGCCGGGCCGGAACCCGTGAACGTCCTCGCCGCCATCGGAAATGTGTCGCTCACGAACCCGGCTGCGACTCCGTACCAGGTCGTCTCCGTCTGCCTGAACCTGATCAGCACGTTCGGTCACACGATCGACGTCCCGGTCGACGAGAGCCTGGTGCTCTGGGCGCAGGACGATCCGAACCAGTTCGGGCCGGGAACGCGGCAGTACTGGACCGCCTCCGTCGACGAGCGGAACCTCTGCAGCGGCTATTCGTTCCTGCTCAGCGGTAACTCGACTTTCTACTACTTCAGCAACAACGTGGAGTGGGGGATCGGCTTCGGGACGGTCGACGCCACGCTGACCACGGCGATCCGGTCGCTCGGACCGGGCAGCGTGCACGACTCGTCCTACGGTTTCTCGCCCGGCTTCGACGCGGGATCCGGGACGCGGACCATTTCGATCACCGGCGCCGGGAGCACCGAGTTCCTCGCGTTCAATATCTACGACGAGAACGGCCCGTCGCCGCGGCTCGCAGGAGTGAACTGCGCCGGCTTCAACACCGCCGGCCCGGGATGCAGCAAGCGCGTGTCGTCCTTCTTCAAGTTCCCGACCGGCGGTCCCGGCGGCCCCGTGCTCAACACTTCGATGCCCGAGATGCCGCGGTCGGTCGGCAAGATCGACACATGCACGACCGCGGCGTGGAGCAGTCCGATCTGGATGGCGTCGACGAACCACGTGACGGCCCCGGGTGCCAACAACGTTCCGTACGTCACGACCCCGGCGCTCAATGGCGGATCCAACGCGGGCGGCAACGTCGGTGGGTTCGTCCTCCCGATCGCGACGTGGACCGGTCTCCCCGGCATGGAGCTGTTCTTCTGGAGTCTCAACCTGGACCCGGCGAACGCGTTCCTCGACTCCGGCGCCGCGAACGGCCACAAGTTGACGAACGGCTATCCGGTCCTCTTCTTCCCGTAGATCCGAGAAGAGAAGCGGCGATTCCTGACAGTGGCGAAGCGTGGCGGTCCGCACGAACGGGTGAAGAGACGCCCGAGTCTGGAGGCCGCCACGCTTCGCTCTGCTCCGCGGCTCAGTCGGTCTGCGAGCTCCGCCAGGACGCGTCGTCGAGGTAGAGCTGGATCCCCGCGCGATACGCGCCTCGTTTCCACCAGCGGTCCGGGATCCGGCCCGCCTCGACGTAGCCGGCCTTCGTGAGCGCTCGCAGCGAGGCGTCGTTTCCGTCCATCACCTCGGACAGGAGCATCCGGAGGCCGAGCACGTGGAACGCGTAGCGCGAGCGGGTCCGGATGGTGTCGGAGCCGAGGCCTTGTCCCCAACGATCGCGCACGCCGATCAGCGTGCCGGTGACTCCGGTGCGATGCTGCCACTCGATCGCGTGGATGCCGGTGACGCCGACGTGCTCGCCGTCCAGCGTCTCGACTGCCTGGACGACGTCGGTCTCGGAGTCCTTGCCGAACCGCTCGAAGAACCCCTTCTGCGACAGGCGGCTGATCGGGAAGTCACCGCGGAGCGTCCAGCGGGTGATCTCCGGGTCGTTTAGCCACTTCACGCAGTTGTCGAAGTGCCGCGCCTCGTCGAGAGGCACGAGTCGCACGTGTTCACCGGCCCAACCGAAGTCGCTCATCGAACTGTTCCTCGAACCGATCTTTCGAACCGAACCTGCGAACCCCTACATTAGCGCGATGGCGACCGAATCCTCCCCGCTCCGGGTCCCGGCGGTCCTCCTGACGATGGTCCTCGTCGGGTACCTCCTGAGGGTCGGCGCGTTTCTCCTTCAGCCGCTGATCATCGCGTTCCTGCTGTGCATGATCTGCCGGCCGCTCGTCTCGGCGCTCGAGAAGAAGAAGATCCCGGCCGGCGTCACGGTCTTCGGCTTGATGCTCGTGCTCATCGCGATCCTCGCCTGGGGCGGGGGGTTGCTGCTCGATCACGCGAAGGCCTACGCCGACTCGCTCAAGGAATCCACGGCGCAGGTGGCGGATGTACCGAACGCGGCCGTGACCACGAGCGACGCGACGCCGTCGCCAGATGCCGTGCCGGCGACGTTCGACGATCTCCGCGCGCTACTCACCGAGCATCTTGATGGCGCTTCGATCCGCGAGCTCGACTTCAAGACGCTCTGGGAGCAGGTGAAGTCGCTCCTGCCGAAGATCGGAGGCGTCCTACTCGTGGCGTTGACGGCCGTCCAGACCGCCGTCTCCCAGGTGTTCCTCGTCCTCTTCTTCATGATCTTCATCTTCGCGGAGCAGGGCGTGTCGAGGAAGAAGATGCTGCTGGCGGCGGGGAGCCAGTGCGACGAGGTCGACGAGATCACGACGCGGATCGCCTCGGACGTTCAGCTTTACCTCTCGGTGAAGACCGGGATCTCGCTGCTGACCGCGGTGCTCTGCTGGATCGGACTCTGGTTGCTCGGCGTCCCGTTCGCGGCGGCGTTCGCGGCGTTGACCTTCCTGCTGAACTTCATCCCGAACGTCGGGAGCATCCTCGCGGGGTTGTTCCCGGCCCTGGTCGCGATGGGAGTCAATGGCGGCATGAACGCCGCTCTCGTGATGGTGCTCTACGGGGTCGTCAACATCTTCCTCGGCAGCGTCGTCGAGCCGAAGGTGCTGGGCAAGCAGCTGAACCTCTCGCCGCTCGTCATCCTGATGGCGTTGATGTTCTGGGGCGCGCTGTGGGGGATCGTCGGGATGTTCCTGGCGGTGCCGCTGACCCGCACCGCGCAGCTCGTCTGCGCGAACTTGCCGAGCCTCCGGTGGCTCGCGATCCTGATGGCGAACGACGTGGACGAGTCGAAGATCAGCGCGGCGTGAGCTCGCCCCGCAGGTCCTCCTGACAGAGCTCTCGGACGCGCGCGTCGGGCACCCCGCGCTCGAACAGGAAGTAGAGCTTGGTCAGCGCCGCTTCGGCGGTCATGTCGAATCCGGAGATGACGCCGGCGTCGCGGAGCGCGCGCGTGTTTGCGTAGTCGTCGAGCACGACGCGTCCCTCGAGACACTGACTTACGTCGACGATCACCACGCCGCGCGCCGTCGCGTCGGCCAGCGCGTCGAGCAGGCGCTCGTCCTTCACCGGCGCGTTGCCGACGCCGTAGCACTCGAGGACGAGCCCCTTCAGTGGCGGCTGAAGGACGTTGGTCAGCACGTCGGCGTCGATGCCGGGGAACAAGCGCAGCGCGCCGACTTTGGCGTGTCCGACCTCTTCGAGCGCCAGCGCGTGGTCGTCCGGGGGCCGGATCAGCTCGCGCCGGATCTCGACGTGCGTACCGAGCCGACCGAGGTCCGGGTAGTTGGGGGACTCGAACGCGTCGAACCCGTCCGAGCTGACTTTCACGGCCCGGTTCCCGCGGAGAAGTCGGGCGCCGAACGACACGAGTACTTCCGGAATGTCGCTGGTCCCGGCGATCAGCAGCGCGTTGACGAGGTTCTCGCGGGCGTCGTTCCGCAGCTCGACCAGCGGCACTTGCGAGCCGGTGACCACGACCGGCTTGCGGAGCCCGCGCAGCTGGAACGAGAGCGCCGAGGCGGTGTACGCCAGCGTGTCGGTGCCGTGGAGGACGACGAAGCCGTCGTAGTCGTCGTGGCGGCGGACCACATCCGTCGCGATGCGGACCCAGTCACTTGGCCCCATGTCGGAGCTATCGAGCAGCGGCACGTATTCGACGACGTCGATCACCGGCATCTTCGGATGCTGGAGCTCCGGCATCTGCTCGAGTTGCTCCAGCAACGCGCCGGGCTTCGGGCGATAGCCGGAGTCGGTCGGGTGCATTCCGATCGTCCCACCGGTGTACGCGACGTAGACGCGTGGGCGGTCGCTCATAGCTCGCGGATGTCCGCGTACGCTCCGCTCTCGAGGTCGAGGACGCGCGGCAGAAGCTCGAGGATGCGCGCCGCAGCGCCGGCCGGAGTCTGCATCGCGTCCGTTCCCTTCGCCTCGCGCAGCCGGCCGATCGCCTCGTAGCGCGGGTCGTCCGGGATCTCCGGGTCCTCTCGCCGGAGCGCGGTCGCGAGCATCGGTGTCCAGACCAGCCCCGGCGCGAGGCATGTGATGTGAACGTCCGGGTGCTCCTTCGCGTAGACGCGGAACAGCAGGTTCAACGCCGACTTCGACACGCAGTACGCGCCCCAGCCGCCCGATCCGAGGAACGCGGCGCCCGACGAGATCGCGACCAGCTGGCGCGGCGCCGCGTCGAGGTCGAGCAGGGCGTCGAACAACCGCTTGTTCGCCCACACGTTGACGTTCATCACCGCGTCGATCTCTTCCATCGAACTGTCGCGGAGGTCCTTGGTCTCGCCCAGCACGCCGGCGTTGAGGATGACCAGATCCGGCGCCGAGCCGTCGGCCAGGAGTGCCTCGATCGCGGGCCGGATGTCGTCGGGGCGCGACAGGTCGACTCGTTCGAACCGGACCCGCTCGTGGTCGGCCCACTCCTCCGGGAGCCGGCGCGAGAGCGCGAGCACGTCGTCACCGCGGTCCAGGCAGGCGGCGGCCAGCGCCTGCCCGAGGCCGGACCCGATCCCGGTCAGCAGGACGCGGCTCACGTTCCGACCAGCTCTCCGACCAACCGGCGCAGGGTGGCGATCTGATCGTCCGGCACGTCCTCGCCGCCGAACAGGGCGGTGAGCAGCTCGACGTCGATCCGCTCGGAACGGCCACGTTGCTCGAGCCGGCGATCGAGCAGACCGAGCAGGAAGGCCCACGTTCGCTCGCGCATCGCGTCGGCGTCGCGCAGCGCGACGTCGAGTCGCGCCGGCCGCGACCAGTGGAAGTCCGCCTGCCCGACGTCGGCGTCGCCGTCGGCACAATGAAAACAGCCGGCCTTGAAGAGCTGGAAGGTGACGTCGCTCACCTTGCGGTTCGCGTCGAGGACTCCCTCGTCGGTGCACGTCTCGATGACGCTCGCGAGCAGCTCCTGGTGGACCACCGTTCGTCGATCGCCGTCCTCGCCGCTTTCGCCGTCCTTGTCGCCGGCGTCACTCGTGTCGGTGCAGAGGCGAAAAACCGCGTCCGTGATTTGCGTCCAGTCCGCGATGGGGACCACGTAGCACCGCGGGATACCTTGGCGAAGAAGCTCGCCGTAGAGCGTGTCGCAGCGGTCGTCGTGATGCGGAGTCAAGCCGTTGCTCGGCGTCGTCGGCGCGTCTTCTTCCTGCTGCTCGGGGTCTTGGGGCTCCTGGGGAAGCGGCTTCGCGTCGGGGTCGAAGGCGCCGATCTCCCAGTCGTGCTCGCCCCGGCGGACGGTCAGGCCGAGCGTGCTGGCGTGCTTGCGGAGAAACTCACCGGTCGTGTCACACCGGAAGCGGCTCGGATCGAACGGGTGACCGAGTTCGTCCGAGAGCAGCGGCTTGACGGCGGCGAATTTGATCAGCGAGCGCCGCTCCAGCATCGCCGCGAGCGCCTTGCGCAGCGGTTCGAACTCGCTCGCTCCGTCGCGCTGCAGCTCGCGGGCCGCGAGGAGGTCCTCGAAGTACTCGAACCGATCGCAGTACCGGCCGAAGATCGGCTTGGTGCTGCCGGCGACGCCGATCACGACGACTTCGGCGTCGCCGCGCTTCAGCTCGAGCACCAGCGGGATGAAGTCCGAGTCACCGGTCACGAGCACGAACAAGTCGATCTTCGCGCGGCCGGTCATCAGCGCGGTCGCGTCCATCGCGAGGCGCATGTCCGCGGCGTTCTTGTTCGAGCCGCCGGGGAAGCGGAAGACCTGAACCGGCTCGATCCCCTGCTCCATCAGGAAGCGGGGGAGCGGCTGCAGGTAGTAGTCCCACCGCCGGTCGCCGTCGCCGGGCCGGCGGTCATTGAAGTTGGCGTACGCGCGTCCGACGCTCAGCCGACGTCCGCCCGCGAGCTCCCGCGCGAATTCACACAGCGAGTCGAGGTCGACGGGGTGCTCGTAGAGATCGTCCTTGTGGGTCTTCCGGTAGTTCTCTTCACGGCCGATGTAAAAGTTCTCGAGATCGATCAGGAGCGCGGCGTTCCCCACGACTCTCCCTCCCGCCCGATACGGGCGGCCAAATTTCAAGCACGGATGATGCGGTCAAGCGCTGACCATCATTGAGCAAGGTCGGGCGGCGATACGCCGCCGGCCGATCCGACGACAAGTCGGATCGGCCGGCCATGGTAGCAGGGGTCGCAGGCGCGGTGCGAGCGCGCCTCGGGATCACCGGTCAGGGACCGGGCGTCAGGAACAGGTTCCCGAAGAAGCCCAGGTGCTCGTTGTTCGGGCCGACCAGGTCGACCTCCTGCGGCGTCAGGCCGAGGCCGGCGGCCTCGAGCGACGGGAGCGGGATCGAGCCGAGAGCGTCGATGATCTGCGGGAGCGCGACGTCGAGGACGGCGCCGAGGAAACCGACCTGATTGTCCATCGTCGTCGGGTTCGCACCGGGGTACACCCGCAGGACCGAGAGGGTCATGTTCGAGTTGACGAGCGAGACCTCGAGGTTCCGTCCGCTGGTGCTCGATCCGATGTCCACTTCGGCCAGCCCGTTCATCGACACGAGCAACAGCGGGACGTCGCCGTAGATCGTCTCCACGACCATGTCGACCTCGAGGTTCGGCAGGTGGATGACGCCCATGGCCGCTTGACCCGGCGTCATCTGCAGCGTCGGGGGGACGGTGCCGTGCGCGCGCAGCTTCACCTCGGTATTGACCGGCCAGTGATTGAACCCGGCGTTCGGGAACAGGATCGCCAGCTGATCGGTCGCGAGGTTGACCGGAGAGCCACCGCTCGGGATCAACGACGTCAGATCGCCGTCCAACAGCCCGGCCGCGGTTCCAGCGGCGAGGATCTGGTTTACGAAATCGTCCGCCATCGACAACCCCGCGCCGTACGGCTGTCCGCCCGGCGTGGTCGTTCCGAACGACACGGGCGCTGTCGGCGTCGCGCGATACGACGGCACCGCCGGCGAGCCCGGCTCCGCGACGCCGACCGATGCCTGTCCGTCGAGCTGGATCGTCAGGCCCTG
>Ga0315336_1007354_pt1 | contig 10604 bp, 7 predicted proteins | sample ASW5metaG_FD_204512 | JGI IMG/M metagenome (GOLD analysis project Ga0315336, IMG submission 204512) | Ammonia-oxidizing marine archaeal communities from Monterey Bay, California, United States - ASW #5 | ecosystem: Environmental > Aquatic > Marine > Intertidal zone | place: USA: California... | reverse complement strand
CCGGTTTCCAACCGGCCGCTGCGGGGTTCATGCTTGAGGGATACACAGCGTGCATAGCCCGTCGGTGCACGCGTCAGGAGTGCATCTCCTGCATCTGCATGTATTCACGACTTTTGATCACTGATCACCTCCTAGGTATCAGACCCATCCCAGTCCAGCCGTCGCTGCTCGTGGGCAGCCGCTGAACGCTTCATCCTTCAGCGTCCCGAAGGTCCACACACCGACCAATGGGGTCCGGTGTTAGCGAGGGGCGGCGCTTGCCACAGGGCCTGTTGCAGACAAGTGCCGCTCGCCCCGCCACATGAATGGCATCGGTCGCGTTGGATGACGGCGCACACATTTTTCCCCGGACTCTTTTTTCAAGTTCAGGTCTGCAAAACGCCGGTGCGGAACTCACCTTCGATCGGAAACGTCGACGCGATCTGCAGCGCGTCCGTCAGCTCCGTGCGTGTGCGCCCTGGATCGATGATGCGATCCACCCAACCACGAGCTGCGCCGTATCGAATGTCTTGCTGTTCGTTGTACGACGCCGTGATGGCCTCAAGCATGGTCTGACGCTCTGCTTCATCGATCTCTTCACCTCTGCGCTTGCGCGCCGCAAGGTCGATCTGCAGCAACGTGCTCGCCGCGGAACCTGCGCCCATCACAGCGCAACGACTACCCGGCCAGGCCAGCGTCAGGAACGGATCGAAAGCCCGGCCGCACATGGCGTAGTTGCCGGCACCATACGAACCACCGGTGATCAGGGCGATCTTCGGCACGATCGAGTTGCTCATGGCATTCACCATCTTGGCGCCGCTGCGAATGATGCCTTCCTGTTCGCTGTCGCGGCCGACCATGAATCCGGTGGTGTCATGCACGAACACCAGTGGAATGTGCTTCTGATTGCAGTCCATGATGAAACGCGACGCCTTGTCAGCACTCTCCACATAGATCACAGCCGGCATGTTCGCACTCTTCGACGGGCCGGCCTTGCCGCCGGGCATGACACGCTCGCTGAGCTTGCGCTGGTTCGCCACGATGCCGCATGGATAACCGCCGATGCGAGCGAAGCCGCACACGAGCGATCCACCGAACTCGGCGCGGTACTCATTCCATGAGCCCGCGTCGACCACGCAGTCAAGCAGTTCCACCACGTCGTACTGCTTTGCTGCGTCGTGGGAGAAGATTTCAAAGACGTCTTTAGGCTTGCGATTCGGCGGTGCGGATTCCACCGGCGGTTGTTGCACCGGTGGGGTGTGCATATCTGACAGCACCAGCGTGCGCAGCCGCTTGATGCACGCTTCGTCGTCCGGCTCGCGGAAGTCCACCGTGCCGGCGATCGACGCGTGCATTTCAGCGCCGCCGAGCTCTTCGCTGTCCACTTCTTGACCTATCGCCGCCTTCACCAATGCAGGGCCGGCCAAATACAGTCCACTGCCTTCGGTCATGAGCACAGTGTCGCAGAGCACCGGCAGGTAGCCGCCGCCGGCGACGCAGTTGCCCATGATCGCAGCCATCTGCGGAATGCCGTCGGCGCTGATGACTGCGTTGTTGCGGAAGATGCGACCGAAGTCGTCAGTGTCCGGGAACACGTCTTCCTGCAATGGCAGGAACACGCCGGCCGAATCGACCAGATACAGCAGCGGTAGTCGCGCGCGTTGGGCGATCTGTTGGGCACGGATGATCTTCTTGCAGGTCATTGGGAAAAAGGCGCCGGCCTTCACCGTGGCGTCGTTGGCGACCACCATGCACACCCGTCCTTGCACCGTGGTGACGGCCGTGACGACACCGGCACCGGGAGCGCCGCCGTAGTCTGTGTACATGTTCCAGGCGCTGAACAGACTCAACTCGAACAGCCAGGAGTCCGCGTCCTTGAGCAAGGCCAACCGTTCTCGGGCCGTCAGTCGGCCATGGCGGTGCTGTCGCTCAATGCCACGTTCGCCGCCACCCTCTCGGATGATCTCGGCTTGTTGGGTGTACTCGTCGGTTGCGGCTCGAAGGTCAGACATCAGGCGAGGATTCTACCGCTGCCATGTCCCTGGCCATCGCCGCGAGGATGGCGTCGGCCAGAACCGCCTTCACATGGCCCATCGGCGGGGCTTCGCCCAACTCAGCGGCCATGCTGGTGACGGCCCGCCCATGCAGCCCACATGGCACGATCAGGTCGAAATGGGACAAATCAGGATCCACATTCAAGGACAGCCCATGCATGGACACCCATCGGGACACCCGCACCCCCATGGCGGCGATTTTGCGGTGCGGCTGATCGCCACCGATCCAGACGCCGGTGGCCTTTTCGTCGCGTTGGCCGCGCAGGCCGAAATGCCCGAGTGTTTCCAAGACCCGGTCCTCTAGCCACCGCAGGTAGCCATGCAGACGCAGATCGAGGCGATTGAGGTCCAGAATGGGGTACACCACAAGTTGCCCTGGGCCGTGATAGGTGACATCGCCGCCACGATCCGTGTCACAGCGTTCGACCCCGGCTGCCGCGAGTGCCTCGGGCGACGCGAGCACATGAGCTGCGGCCTCTTTGCGTCGCGTCACCGTAATGACGGGCGGATCATGTTCAACCAGCAGCACGACCTGCCTGCCGCGGGCACTGCGGTCGGCAATGACCGTTTGCTGTTCGCTCTTCTGCAGCGCAAAGGCCTCGGCATAGGGCATGCATCCAAGGTCACGAACTTCGAGATATTCAGGGATGGGCGTCAACACAGCCAATGATAGGATCACGACCCAGATGACAGCGCCCCGAAACACCGCCCTGATCAACCTCAAGGGTCCAGACTGCGCCACGGGTCCAGACACAGTGCCATGCGGTTGATCGTGCTTGGCTCGGGCTCACGAGGGAATGCCTCCGTATTGACCGTGGGTGGTGTGACGGTGCTGATCGATGCAGGCCTCTCGCCGCGAAAAGTGCATCGTGCCTGTCGTGCTTTTGATATCGAGAGGCCCTCGCACATTCTGCTGACGCATCCGGATACGGATCACCTGTACCGCACGTGGTCGACGTTCAGCAATCGTGGTGAAGTCACATTGCATCTACACGAGCAGCACGTTGGCGGTGCGCTGCGGCTTGGCTTTGCGCGCACCTGCATGCAACCCTTCACGCGGACGGCGAATGTCGGCCCCGTACAGTCGCATGCCGTACTCGCATCGCATGATGTCTCTGGAACCTGCGTCTTTCGCCTGCAGGTGGGGGGCAGCACGATCGGCTGGGCGACAGATGTCGGTCGCTTTACGGATGCCATGCACGTCCACCTCAGTGGTGTGGATGTGCTGGCGATTGAAAGTAACTACGACCGCGAGATGCAGGAACAAAGCAATCGGCCGCGCTTCCTGAAGGAACGGATCATGGGCGGTGCAGGGCACTTGTCCAACCGACAGACGCTTGATGCTGTGCTGGCACTGCACGACGAGTGCCCGCTGCGCAGCATCGTGTTGCTGCACCTGTCACAGCAGTGCAACTGTCCAATACATATCCAGCAAGTGTGGAGGGACAGGGCCAGGCATCTGGTTGAGCGGCTCGTGCTGACCTCTCAACACGAGCCTGTCACCGTCGACGCGATTAGTCCTGTATCCAGTTGATCGGTACACCGCCTGGCGGTGGCGTCAACGCGCCGATCCACCCCGGTGTTGGAGTCGGCATGCACAGTCGCTGGCCGTCGACGACTCGGGGCGCAAGCACCGGGGTGGCATCATCGGGCCCCTCGGCATTGCAGTTGTGCACTTCATCGCGCATCCAAGTTCCATGTGCATCCACGGTGCGCCACACTTGAACACCGGTTCGATGTGGCTGGGCCAGCATCCCGGGAACGAAGTGTCCCAACATAGGCTCCAATCGACCCTGCCACCAGCCAACGGGCGTGCCCGGAAGTAACACCGTGCCGGGAAGCGCCAGCAAAAGCGTGCCGTCTTCGCCTCGTGCGGGCACCCCATTGGGCACGTCTGGCACGGTCAGGGGCTCGGGGCCCTCCCAAATAAGGGTCCAGCAACACGACAGGTGTAGGTCGTCCAATGCTTGCTGGGCCTCAATGCGAGGGGCCACGAGCATGGGTGGGGGAACCGTGAAGTCATCTTCAGCAGCCTGTTCGACCTGCATGAGCAAGACGGCAGCTCGGTCCATGGCCATGCTGCGCTGGTCCACGGGAAGGCCCATTACGTCTGGCAATGCGTGGGCAAGTGACTGGCAGGTAATGACATGTGGCAGAAGTTGGGAGCGTGGGCCGTCGACCGTGCCGTCAATGGCCCGCGCCAACCGGGCCATATCGGTCCAGTGGGCAAGGAGGGCGGTCCATGTAGTGAAGTCGGGCATGGGGGTGAGACTAGTAAGAGAAGGGGACAGGAGAGCAGAGGTTGGGCAGTGTAGATCCCCGAGGCCGCATGGCCGAAAACATCGCCCTTTGGAGGCCTTCAAATGTGGTTTCAATGGGATCTCGGGTGGCCGATTGGAGTAGTTTTGGCCGATGTATCTCCCGCTATGGCCCTTTCTTCCGCCGCTCGATCGACATCTTCCGCAGCGTCCAACCGTGCCCTTCGCTGGGCTGCTCGGCTGGTCTTGCTTGCTGGGTGGGCTTTTGCCGCTGTAGCGTTGCTCTCCTTTGATGGTGCAGACTGGCCATCGCACGCTGTGGCCGTCCATGCCTCCCCCGCCGCCAATCTCGGCGGCTCTGTGGGTGCTTTGCTGGCCTATTGGGCCTACCACGTAATCGGTCTTGGGTCTTGGATCGCGCTGTTGGCTCTTGGCGGTTGGCTCACACTGGAACTAGTGGAGCGCAGACCAAGCCACCCGACGCTTCGCATGATCGGCGTGCTGCTCGCAGCCGTGTCCTTTTCCACGTTGCATGCACTGGTGTTCCCCACAAGTCTGGGACTCGCTGACGCCCCTGGTGGCTTGGTCGGGCACACCCTTGCCGAAACCATGAGCCCGGCACTCGGTCTGCTTGGCTCCGCCACGATTGCATTGGCACTGTTGTTGGCCGGACTGGTTGTTGCCGCCGACGAACTCATGCTCGCCTTGCCCGGCGCCGTGTGGCGCGGATCTCGTCGCATTCTGGCCAGCGCACCGCGCCCGGATGGATCGTTGTTGAAACGATTGCGTCTGCGGCCGGAGCACGCAGCGCCCTCAAAGCGAGCCACACGCAAGTCCAGCGTCGCCGCTGCACCAACTGTCGATGAAGACGAGGTCGTCGAAGACGAATACGAGTGGGACGAAGAGGAAGAAGACGAAAACGTTGAGGTTGAAGACGAGTACGAGAATGAGTGGGAAGATGAAGAAGAAGATGAGCCTCGCCGCAAGCTCACGAAAAAGGAGTTGGCGGAGAAGATCGCCCGAATCCCCGGCAAATTCTTCGGCGGTGCCAAGAATGAGGCGACGGATGCCGACCTGCATCGCGAAAGTTACGAGGGCTACGAATTCCCCTCTGTTGAACTGCTCGAGTCGGCGGAGAGCGATTTCTCCGAACGTGTCGAGTCGATGGTGCGGGAACAAGCGACCATTCTGGAAGAGACGCTCAACACCTACGACATCGCGGCGGAAGTCACGGAAATCGAATCCGGCCCGACCGTCACGTTGCACTCGGTTCGACTGGCACCCGGCACGCGTGTGTCGCGCATCGTGGCGATCGCTCAGGACCTCGCCCGTGAACTTGGCGCGCAGAACATTCGCATCGTGCCCAACACCGCAGGCCGCAACACAGTGGGCATCGAAGTGCCGAACTCCACGCGTGAGGAAGTGCGCCTGAAGGAGTTGATCAGTTCAGGCGCCGCCAAGGACATGGTGTTGCCCATGTTCCTGGGCAAGGACTCCAGTGGTGAACCGTTGGTGGAAGACTTGACGAAGATGCCGCACATGCTCGTCGCGGGTACCACCGGTTCGGGCAAGAGTGTCTGTATCAACACGATCATCATGTCGTGGTTGTTCCTGAAGCGACCGGATGAACTCAAGCTCATTCTGGTCGACCCGAAGATGGTCGAGTTGAAGATGTTCGCTGACATCCCGCACCTCGCATGCCCAGTGGTCACTGAAATGAGCAAAGCCGCTGCGATCCTCGAGTGGGCGATCCGCAAGATGGAAGATCGCTACAAGCTGCTTGCGGACACCGGCGTGCGTGACATCAAGAGCTACAACAACCTCACGATGGAGGAGAGGATCGAGGCCATCGAGCCGGCCAACGATCTCGAAGAGGCGAAGATCCCGAAGAAGCTGCCGTACATCGTGTTCATCATCGATGAACTCGCTGACTTGATATTGACGAATAAGGAAGTGGAACAGTCCATCGTGCGTATCGCTCAGAAGGCACGCGCTGTAGGCATTCACCTGATCCTGGCCACACAGCGGCCGTCGGCGCAAGTGGTCACGGGCTTGATCAAGTCGAACATGCCCTGTCGCCTGAGCTTCAAAGTGTCCAGCGGCATGGACAGTCGCATCGTGCTGGATGCGAAGGGTGCCGAGTTGTTGTTGGGCCATGGCGATGTGATGCTGGTCACGCCGCAGCGGCCTGACATTCGTCGCGCTCAGGGCACGTTGGTGGATGATCGTGAAGCCCGCAAGGTGGTGAAGTTCCTCAAGGAAGTCGCCAAGCCAAACTTCGAACAGTCGTTGATCAAAATTCGCCAGGGCGCCGACGGTGAACTCGGCGGCAAGATCGTCGAAAAGGACCCACTTTTCGAACAGGCAGTGGAGATCCTCATCGAAACAGGTCGTGGCAGCGTGTCCCTGCTGCAGCGACGCATGGGCATTGGCTACAGCCGTTCATCACGGCTGGTGGACCAGATGAGCATGGCCGGGATTCTCAGTGATCACAAGGGTTCTGTAGCCCGCGAAGTCCTCATCACCCGCGAAGACTGGGAAGAGATGAAGGAAATGCAGGAAGCTGGCGAGGGTGGAGCCGTGGGGGAGTTGACCTACGAAGAGGATCCGGACGGATTGGATGAGGTTCCTCAGGAGTACGAGGGCGAGTACGCGGGGTAGCACCGCAACGTGCCCTCCAAGAGGCCTGCTGACAGTGAACAGGAGAGCGACCTTTGTCGCTCTCCTTCGGTTTTGCCGAACGCTCTCTTCTACTACACCGTTACCGGCATCAACACATACGTGAAGTCGCGCCCCGCACGAAGCAGGCCAGGCTTGTTCGATGCCTTGAGTTCCAACGTGATGTCGTCGTCGTCGATCACCTTGAGCGCATCGGCGATGTAGACCGGATTGAATCCGATCTCCATGGCGTCGCCTTCATATTTCTTGACCTCGATGATCACTTCTGCCTCGCCCATTTCAGGCGCGTGACTCGACAGTGTGAGCTTCTCCGCCTCGAACTGCATGCGCACGCTGCGTGACTCATCGGTCGTCAACAATGACGCCCTTCGAATCGCACTGCGGAGCAGGTCACGATTGCACACGACTTTCTTGTCCTGATCCTTTGGGATAACATCTTCGAAAGGCGGGAATCGCCCTTCCACAAGACTGCTAACCAACGTAGCGGGAGCATTTTCGTTGCCTACATGGAATGCGATTCGGCTGTCGGTCACCGCAATCTGTACGGTCGCATCGGGATCCTTCGTCAATCGACGAAGCAAGCCAAGCGCCTTCGCAGGAATAATGCAGCTGCGTTCGCCATCGACGGCGTCGCAATCAGCCGAGGCCAGTGCGAGTCGACGACCGTCAGTTGCGACCATGCGCAGGCGCTTGCCTTCGCGGTGGTACAATACACCGTTGATGGCGTACCGCGTGTGTTCTGAGGCGGCCGCGAACAGGCTCCGGGCAACCGTCATGGACAACACACCAGCAGACATGGAGCAATCAAGTGCGTCTTCGTTGAACTCCGCTTCCGGCGGCGCCTCTTGGGGATCGAATCCGAAGACCTTGAAGTGCGCATCTTCGCCTCGGATATGCAGGGCGTGGCCATCGGCTTCAAGGGTGAGCGTGGGGTCATTGCACTCTCGAACAATCTGCGTGAGTTTGTCCGCCGGCACGAGTACCTCGCCAGGAGCATCCACTTCGACACGATCAAGATCCAAGACCATGCCCGTCTCGCCATCCGTCGCGGCCAGCCGCAGGCGGCCGTCTACAGCCGTCATTTTGACGCAGGTCAGTACAGGCGAGGGCGTTCGGCTGGCAACAACGCTGCCCGCCGTATTGAGCGCCTCAGCCAATGCGGCCTGATCACAAATAACCTTCAATGCCATCCAACGAATCCTCCATCCCACTTGGGACCGTCGGAGTGTACCATCGCCGTTCCAGGCCACGGCGTGTGCCGAGACCTGTCCAGCTACCGCCCCCAAGACCAGGCCACTGTCCTCAAACGCGTGGCCTTGAGACCCCGGAGAGCCTCCCTCGATGCCTTTTGAAGCCGCCGTGCACGCCAAGGCCATTCGCTTGGACACCCTCGCCCTTCAGATGACCGGAGCTGCCGGAAGCGGACATCCGACGACCGCCACGAGTCTGGGGCACCTCACGACTGTGCTCATGTACCACGCCATGCGTTGGGTACCGGAAGAGCCCGGACTGAACACCTCGGATCGTCTGGTGCTTTCCGAAGGCCACGGCGTCCCGATCATCTACGCCGCGTTCATCGATCTCGGCGCCGTGGTGGGCCAGCCCGGTGCATACCGGCCCGCTTGCATGGACGACATCAACGGCTTCCGCGCCACGGACTCTGAGTTCGACGGACACCCGAATCCGCGCGAAGGCTTCACGTTCTTCGACGCGGCAACGGGCTCACTTGGTCAGGGCCTCTCGGTCGCGATCGGACTTGGCACTGCGGCACGCGGCGACGATATTGATCAACGCATCTTCTGCGTCATCGGTGACGGCGAGTCCCGCGAAGGCCAGGTCTGGGAAGCTGTGGACAGCCTTGTTGAACTGAACTTGTGCAATGTGCTGCCGATCTTCAACTGCAATCAGTACGGCCAGGCCGGTGCGGTCAGCGATCAACAGTCGCCGGAACGCATTACCGCCAAACTCGAAGCTGCCGGCCTGCATGTGCTGGTGATCGACGGCCATGATCCGGCCGCCATCCGCGACGCAGTGGCGTCGTTCACAAGCGGTGCAGACAAGCCCATGGCGATTGTTGCGAAGACGGTCAAGGGCTGGGGCATCCCCTCCATGCAGGGCGACGGCTGGCATGGAAAGCCTGCCACCGGCGAAAAACTCGACGCCGCCTGCCAGGAACTCGCGACCACCGGCGCAGGGCTCACATCTGCGCTCGCCGGCTCAGAACTGGCGATCTATCCACCGACCACTGTCGAACGCCCGGCTCCTGCTGTTTCCGATGTCCCCTCGTTCCGCGAGGCCATGACTGAACTCGATCAGGCCACCGTGCTGCAAGTTGGACGCCTCGCTACCCGAAAGGCATTCGGTATCGGCCTGCGCATGATGGGTCGTCATGACAGTCGCATTTGGGCGGTTGACGCCGATGTCCGCAACTCGACATTCCTCGACGGCTTCGCCGATGACGACGCCACCAAAGATCGCTTCGTCGACTGCAAGATCGGTGAGCAGAACATGATCTCGGTCGCCGCGGGCATCAGCGCCGCCGGCAAGAATGTATTCGCCGCCTCATTCGGAAAATTCATCACCCGTGGCTACGACCAGATCGAGATGGCGATGAACTCCGGCGCCAACGTCAAGATCGTCGGCTCGCACTGCGGCATTTCACTCGCCGCAGATGGCCCCAGCCAAATGGCGCTTCCGGACGTGGCATGGTTCCGCAGTCTGAGCAGCACCAAGGATCACTATGGCAACCCCGGCTGCTATGTGTTGCAGCCCGCCGACGCCTGGGCTGCCTACGGCTTGACTCTGGCCATGGGTGATTACGACGGCATGTGCTACATGCGTGTCTTCCGCCCCGAAGTCGAGTTCCTGTACGACGAGAACACCGTGTTCGATCTCGGCGGCATGGAAGTACTGACCGAGGGCCGCGATCTACTCATCGTCTCGGCAGGCTTCATGCTGCATGAGTGCAACAAATCACTGGACTCGCTGGACAGGATGGGCATCGATGCGTCACTGCTCGATCTCTACTCACTGCCCTTCGATGAAGAACGACTGCTGGATCTGGCAAACCAGAACGGTGGCAATGTGCTCGTGGTTGAAGACAACTATGGCGGCGGCCTGTTCTCGGCTGTGGCCGAAGCTTGTGTCAAAGCCGGCGACGCGTTCACGATCGAACCCATGCACGTCACGCGCATACCCAAGTCGTCACGCAGTGAAGCCGCGGTGCTCGAACAGTGTGGTTTGGATCACGAGGCGATCACGGCACGTGCGGCCTCGATGCTCGGCATCGCCGCTCATGCTGTCTGACCACACGCCCTTTCGACCTGGTCTAGGCGTTGCGCTGTTGCTGTCTGCTGTGGTGGTTGGCTGTGTCGCCCCGGCACCCGTCGAACCAGACGGCCCGACAGCAGCCCAACTCAGCCAGCGAGACGAATCCATCGCCGGTGGTGGCCGGCTCATCAACGAAGGCGAGTATCGCGAAGCCATTGCGCTCTTCGAGTCCGTGATCGAGGAGCACCCTGAAACCGTGCCGGCATGGATCGGCCTTGGCGACGCGCACGCCGGCTTGAAGGAATGGCAGGAGGCCGAGCCGTCCTACGCGGAAGCGTCGCGGTTGGAACCGGCCAACTACGAC
>Ga0315336_1007353_pt1 | contig 10605 bp, 7 predicted proteins | sample ASW5metaG_FD_204512 | JGI IMG/M metagenome (GOLD analysis project Ga0315336, IMG submission 204512) | Ammonia-oxidizing marine archaeal communities from Monterey Bay, California, United States - ASW #5 | ecosystem: Environmental > Aquatic > Marine > Intertidal zone | place: USA: California... | reverse complement strand
CGGCGTCGGCCGCCACCAGGAGGCGGCGTCCGAGTTGACCCTCCTCCTCGCCGACGCGCCGGACGACGTGCGAGCCCGGACGCTGCTCGCGCACGCGTGCGTCGCACTCGATCGGTTCGACGACGCGACGGGACACATCAGTCACGCCATCCGAGTCGCACCCGATGACCCGACGACCTGGTACGCCGCGGCCCACGTCTTCCTCGCCCGCCACCGACTCGACCGCGCCGAGCAGGCCATCTCCGAGTGCATCCGCCTCGAGCCCCGCAACCCCGACGCCCACGCGCTCGCCGGCTCGATCGAGGCGCAGCGCAAGAACTGGTCTGCGGCGCTGGCGGCGGCCGATGAGGGGCTTCGGCTGAACCCGGCGCACGAGAACTGCGTCAACATCCGCGCCCTCGCGCTCACGCGTCTCGGGCGAGAAGGAGAGGCCGCGAGGACCCTCCGCGGCCAGCTGTCGCGAACGCCGGAGAACGCGCTCACTCACGCCAACCAGGGCTGGACCGATCTTCACCGTGGGGAGTATGACCAGGCCCTCGAGCACTTTCGCGAGGCGCTGCGCCTCGAGCCGGGGCACGAGTGGGCGCGGCTCGGCATCATCGAGGCGCTCAAGGCCCGTCACTGGCTCTACCGCCCCGTGCTCCGCTACTTCCTTTGGATGGAGTCGCTGCAGCCGCGGGTCCAGTTCGCGATCCTGATCGGCGGTTGGCTGCTGTACCAAGGCGCACGCAAACTCGCTGACGGTGATAGTCCGCTTCGCCCGCTGTTCCTGGTCTTCATGGCCGCGTACCTGACGTTCGCGCTGTCGACCTGGTTCGCGGCCCCGCTCGCCAATGGCCTGCTCTGTCTGAACCGGTTCGGACGGATGGCCCTGAAGCCGTGGGAGAAGACCGGCGCCGCCGTCGTCTGCTCGCTGCTGGCCGTCGGAGTGCTGTCGTTCTTCGAGGTGTTCGGCGCGGCGTTCGTCACGCCGGGTGTCTTCATCGGGCTGCTCGCGCTCCCGTTGAAGGTGATGTTCGACCTGGACGAACGGCGCGCACGCGCCGCGCTCGCTGCATACACCGTCGTACTGGCCGGGCTGAGCGCGTTCATCATCATGAAGGAGCGCGACACGAAGGCGGAAGCACTCGCGCTTCGCCCCCGCGTCGAGGCGGCCGTCGCGATGGACGAGGAACGCCTGAAGTTTCAGACGCGCTTGCAGGAAGCGACCGAACGACCTGGCGAGTCGGATCTTCCGGCCATTCGCCGCGAAATCGACTCGTTCAAGACCCGGTACGAACTCTTGGAAGCGGAGCTCCTGGAGGATCAGGTCAAGGAGCGCTCCGTGGCGCTCAGAGAGAGCCAGTCGACGCTCGGCAACCTGGCCGTGGTGCTGTCTCTACTCGCGTTCTTCGGCTCTCAGTTCCTCGGCGGGTTGGTCGCCGAGTGGGCCGCGCGCAAGTGACGGAGGGAGAGAACGAAAGTGGTAGCCCCGACGGGATTTGAACCCGCGCACCTGCCTTGAAAGGGCAGTGTCCTAACCAGGCTAGACGACAGGGCCACCTTCGTTCATTGGGTCGATCTGACGACTGAGCTTACTCGTCGTCACTCGTCGTCGTCGAGACCGAGAGTCTCGCGCGCCTCGGCGGAGATCCGCTCCGGCGTCCACTTCGGCTCCCAAACGACCTCGATGTCGCACGACTTCACACCGGGAAGTTGCATGACCTTCTTTTCGATGTCGACGGGAATCTCCCGCGCGGACGGACACGCCTCGGACGTCAACGTCATTCGAATGTTCACTTCGTCGGTCTCGCTCACGGCGATGTCGTAGATCAAACCGAAGTTCCAGACGTCGACCGGCACCTCCGGATCGAACACCTGTTTGATCTGCCCGATGACCTGGTCTTCAGTGATCGCCATACTACTTTTCCGACTCGTGCTGGTAGGGGCAGAGGGAATCGAACCCTCGACTCACGGATTAAAAATCCGTTGCTCTACCGACTGAGCTATGCCCCCAATTGAGGAAACCGAACGCGCTGGAGAGCGTACCCGAGACGCGGGTCTCAGGTCTCCATGATCTCGTGCGTCTTCGCCTTGAAGAGCGTCTCGATCTCACCCTCGGACGCCTTCAGGATCTTCTGGATCTCGTCCTTCGCCGACTTCACGTCGTCTTCGGTGAGCTCCTTGCTCTCGTCCGAGCGCTTGTTCAGGTCGCGCCGGATGTTCCGCAGCGAGATCTTGGCCGCCTCAGAGAGGTCCTTGATACGCGACACCATCTTCGTGCGCTGCTCTTCGGACATGTCCGGCACCGTCAACCGGACCACCTTGCCGTCCGACTGCGGGTTGATCCCGAGGTCACTGACCTGGATCGCCTTCTCGATGTCCTTGAGGATGCTCTGGTCGTACGGCTTGATCAGCAGCGACCGCGGCTCGGGAATCGCGATCGACGCCAGCTGGTTCAGCGGGGTCGGCGAGCCGTAGGCCTCGACACGGAGGTTCTCCACCATCGCAGGCGTGGCCCGACCGGACCGCAGTCCCCGGATCTCGTCCTGGAAGTGCGTCACGCCCTTGGCCATCTTGTCGGCGGTCTCGCTGACGATCTCGTCGTAGTTCATGTGTCCCCTCCGGTCGCCGACTCGCGGCTCGGATCGTTCGCGTGGTTCACGTCGTTCGGTTCGAGGCTCGGATCGATCAACGTACCGACCGGCTCGCCCCTCGCCGCTCTCAACACGTTGCCGGGCACCGTCAGATCGAAGACGAGGATCGGAATACCCGTCTCCTGGCAGAGCGCGATCGCGGTCGAGTCCATGACGCGCAGCCGTCGCTGGAGAACCTCCATCGAGCCGATCTTGTCGATCCGGCGCGCCGTCGGGTCCAGCTTGGGATCCGCCGTATAGACGCCGTCGACCTTGGTCGCCTTAAGGACGATCTCCGCTTCCAGTTCGCGCGCACGGAGCGCCGCCGTCGTATCGGTCGTGAAGAACGGGTTTCCGGTCCCGCCGACCAGGATCGGCACGCGCCCCTTGTTGAGGTGATGGACGGCGCGGCGCCGGATAAACGGCTCGCACACGTCGGTCATCTCGATCGCGGAGCAGACTCGGGTCTCGACGCCGCGGCGTTCGAGCGCATCTTGAAGCGCGAGCCCATTCATCACGGTCGCGATCATCCCGGCGTGGTCCGCGGACACCCGGTCCATTCCGGCCGCCGCGACCTCGGCTCCGCGCAAGAGATTGCCGCCGCCGACGACCACTCCGAGCTGGATGCCGTCCGAATGAACGGACTGAACCTCGTCCGCGATCAGCGCCAAGCGATCGACGTCGAGGTTCTTGTCATGCCCGCCGAAGACCTCGCCGGACACCTTCAGGAGAACGCGGCGGTACGGGCCGCCTGCAGGCATCCTAGGTCCCCACTTCAAATCGTGAGAACCTGGCGATCTTCATGTTCTCGCCGATCGTCGCGATCTTCTCGGTGATGATCTGCGCGATCTTCTTGTCGGTGTCGAGCACGAACGGCTGGTCGACCAAGCAACGCTGCTCGAAGAACTTCTCGAGCTTGCCTTCGACGATCTTCTCCATCGCGGCCGGAGGCTTGTCCTTCACCTGCTCGGCGAAGATCTCCTTCTCCTTCGCGATCACGTCCTCGGGGACCTCGGTCCGGTCGACGTACTCGGGCGACGTCGCCGCGATGTGCTGGCAGAGCTGCTTGACGAACAACTGCAGGTCATCGTTCCGGGCGACGAAGTCGGTCTCACAGTTGAACTGGATCATCACTCCGACCCGCGCCGTCTCAGGCGTCGGATGGAGGTACGTCCCGATCAGGCCGGACGATGTCTCGCGGCCGGACTTCTTCTCGGCGATCTTCATGCCACGCTTCCGCAGCAAGTCCTTCGCCTTCTCGATGTCACCCTCGGCCTCGGTCAGAGCCTTCTTGCAGTCGTTCACGCCCGCTCCGGTGTCGGAGCGCAGCTTCATGACGTCCTTCGCGTCAACCATCCCAGTCCTCTTTCAATCTCGTGTTTCGTTCTCGCCCGCGACCTCGCCTGAAGCGTCAGCTCTTGGCATCGTCGCTGGTCGTCGCGTCGGCCCCGCCCTCAGGAGCGGTGGACTGAGCCACGACTTCGGTCTCGGCGGCCGGAGCGGCTGCTTCGGGAGCCGCCGCCGGAGCAGCGGCCTCGGTCGCGGGCGCGGCCGGAGCCGCTTCCGCTGCCGCCGGGGCGGCGGCCGGAGTTGCTGCCGGTGCAGCTGCGGCCGGAGCCGCCGCCGGGGCGTCCGCGGCCGGCTTCGGCGCGTCGTCTTGGCGACCTCGTCCCGGCGCACCTCCACGGCCCTTCTGCGGCGGACGACGCTGTCCTCCACCGCGCGGGTCGCGCTTCTTCATCTCGACGACGATCTCATCGTCATCCTCGGCCGGGTGACCGATGCCCTCGCGGAAGTTCGCCTTCCCCTCGTTGATGGCCTCGCTCAGCTGACCAAGCACCAGCGAAACCGACTTCATCGCGTCGTCGTTGGCCGGGATCGGGATGTCCACGTCGTCCGGATCGCAGTCGGTGTCGAGGATCGCCACGATCGGAATGCCGAGGCGGTTCGCCTCGCGGACCGCGATGTATTCCTTCTTGGGATCGATCACGACCACGGCGCCGGGAATGCGATCGAGGAAGCGGATGCCGTCGAGGTTCTTCTTGATGCGGCGCATTTCGCGCATCAACGACGACTGCTCCTTCTTCTTGTAGTTCTCGAGCTTGCCGGACTCGACCAGCGCTTCGAGCTCCTGCAGGCGCTTCAGGCGCGAGCGGATCGTCGTGAAGTTGGTGAGCGTCCCACCGAGCCAGCGCTCGTTGACGAACGGCATCTCACACTTCGCCGCCTCGGTCTGGACGACGCTCTTGATCTGCCGCTTCGTGCCGATGTAGACGACCTGCCGACCGGTCGCCGCGAGCTGGCGCAGGAAATGGCGCGAGCGCGTGAGACCCTTGATGGTCTCGACCAGATCGAGGATGTGGATCAGATTCCGCTTGCCGTGGATGTACTTCGACATCTTCGGGTTCCAGCGGCTGACGCGATGCCCGAAGTGAACTCCGGAATCGAGGAGCTCTTGAACTGTCACTGCCATGATTCACCTTCCCGACTCGTGAATGACCAAAACGACGACGGAATCCGACCGGTTGGGTTCGTGAGCGGCCACGGAAGGTTCTTCGATCCGCCACGATCCGGCAACGGTCCGCCGGACGGCCCACACGCCATTTGCGCGGTAAGGCCGAAAAGAGTGTCAACCTAAGGTCCGGGGCGGACTTGTCAAGACCGAGGCAGGACGGGGCCATGGGACGGGGGCGGAGCTCCAATCCGCGCAAATCCGTGGTTTTCAGTCAAGTTCGGGCCCCGGCGGAGTCGATAAGAAGCCGGGGGGTCAATCCGACCGACGCGAGCCACGTCGTCCGGAGAGATTCGAGAAACGTGAGGGTCCGTGGCGACGGTCACGATTTGGATCCAGATTCTGGGATAGGATGAATCAGGCAATCGGAAGACATCCAGTGCAGGACCCCTTTGCACAGGGAGCCATCGAGTCCATGATCCCGCTGCCCCGGCGAGTCCTCATCGCGGACCACCACACGGAGCGCATGCCGGATCTCGATCCGCGGCTCTCCGCGCACGGGCATACTGTGCTCACCACGACAGATGCGCTCTCCACCTTGGAGACCCTCTCCGATCGTCGACCCGACTTGGTGCTCCTGTCCCCACTCTCGGCCCACCCGAACGGCGAGGAGGTCCGCCGGATCCTCGACCTGAAGGATCGGATCCAGAAGACCCCGCTCCTGTTGATCGTCGACGGACCACTCGACACCGAGACGATCCGGCTGCTCGCCGGGGAGGTCGACGACATCCTCCTCCGCTCGGAGCTCACCGAGGAGACCCTGCTCGCGCGCGTCCAACTCGCGCTCGGACGCCTCGGACGGATGCGGAAGCTCGAGGAGGAGAATCTCGCGCTCGAGCGCCAGTCGATCACGGACTTCAAGACCGGCACCTTCAACGACCGGTACTTCCACCGGCGGCTGCGCGAGGAGTTCAGCCGCTCGCGCCGCCACCGCACGACCATCTCGTGCGTGATGCTCGACTTCGACAACTTCAAGGAGATCAACGACTCCTTCGACCACGCGTTCGGGGACTTCGTCCTCCTCGCGTTCGCCAAGAAGCTGAAGTCGATGATCCGCGAGATCGACATCCCGGCCCGACTGGGCGGCGACGAGTTCGTGCTCCTTCTACCGAACACCGGCATCGACGAGGCGGTCCGGATCGCGGAGCGCATCCGCAAGATCGTCTCGGAATACCAGTTCGAGCGGGACGGGCGATCGACCCAGGTCGCCCTCTCGATCGGGATTTCGACCTTCGATGGCATCGAGGAGTCGACTCCCGAGGAGTTCCTCCGGCGGGCGGATTGCTCGTTGCTCGAGGCGAAGCGGCGGGGTCGGAATCGGACGGTCCTCTATCCGCAGATCGCGGCGACGGTCGGACGGCTGCCGAGCGAGGTTCGGGGCGCGGCGCAGGAAGAGGATCTGGAAGCGGGAGCCGCGGGGTAGCGAGGACGATCTGAGGTCCACTTCGCGCCCATCCAGTTGCGGGGACTCGGCCTGCATCCGTACTCTCTGGCGATGAGCGACCCCGGCCACTACCCGCCTGTCTCTTCGCAGCCGAACCTTCCCGAGATCGAGGAGCGAATCCTCGCGTTGTGGAAAGAAGAGCGGATCTTCGAACGGTCGGTCGACGAGCGGCCGGCGGGGGACGCCGGCGCGAACGAGTACGTCTTCTACGACGGGCCTCCGTTCGCCAACGGGCTCCCCCACTACGGGCATCTCGTCACTGGGTACGTGAAGGACGTCGTCCCGCGGTATCAGACGATGCGCGGACGCCGGGTCGACCGGCGGTTCGGGTGGGACTGCCATGGGTTGCCGGCGGAGATGGAGACCGAGAAGGAACTCGGCATCCAGGGACGGCTGCAGATCCTCGACTACGGCATCGGCAAGTTCAACGCGAACTGCCGTCGCTCGGTTCAGAAGTACACGTCGGAGTGGGAGTCGATCGTCACGCGCACCGCGCGCTGGGTCGACTTCACGAACGACTATCGCACGATGGACCTGCCGTACATGGAGTCGGTGCTCTGGGCGTTCAAGGCGCTCTGGGACAAGGGCCTCCTCTACGAGGGGACGCGCGTGCTGCCGTACTCGTGGGCGGCCGAGACGCCGGTCTCGAACTTCGAGACCCGGATGGACGACTCGTACCGCGAGCGTCAGGACCCCGCGATCACGGTCCGGTTCGAGCTCGCGCCAGGCGGTGGCGACGACGAACCGCTCGACCTGCTGGTCTGGACGACCACGCCGTGGACGCTGCCCTCGAACCTCGCGCTCGCCGTCGGCGAAGACATCGACTACGCGGTCTTCAAGGACGGAGACCGCCGGTTCGCGCTCGGCGCGTCGGTGCTCGAGAAGTACGAGAAGCAGCTCGGCGACGCCGAGCGTGTCGGCACCGTGAAGGGCTCGTCGCTGGTCGGCCGGACATACACGCCGCTGTTCCCGTTCTTCGCGGACACGGAGAACGCGTTCCGAGTGCTGTCCGGCGAGTTCGTCAACACCGAGGAGGGGACCGGTGTCGTGCACATGGCGCCGGGCTTCGGCGAGGACGACCACGCCGTCTGCGTCGCGAACGACATCCCGGTGGTCTGCCCGGTCGATCACCGTGGACGGTTCACGTCGCTCGTCCCGGACTATCAGGACACGCTCGTCTTCGACGCGAACAAGACGATCATCAAGGACCTGAAAGAGCGGGGCGCGCTCGTCAAGCACGAGACGTACCTGCACAACTACCCGCACTGCTGGCGCACCGACGAGCCGCTCATCTACAAGGCGATGAGCTCCTGGTTCGTGAAGGTGTCAGAGATCAGCGACCGGATGGTCGAGCTGAACCAACAGATCACCTGGATCCCCGACCACGTCAAGGACGGGTCGATGGGGAAGTGGCTCGAGGGCGCGCACGACTGGTCGATCAGCCGCAACCGGTTCTGGGGCACCCCGATCCCCGTCTGGCAGAGCGACGACCCGAGCTACCCGCGGACCGACGTCTACGGAAGCCTCGACGAGATCGAGCGCGACTTCGGCGTCCGCCCGGACGACCTCCATCGACCGGCCATCGACGAGCTGACCCGTCCGAACCCGGACGACCCGACCGGCAAGTCGACGATGCGCCGCGTCGAAGACGTCCTCGACTGCTGGTTCGAGTCCGGCTCGATGCCGTACGCGCAGGTCCACTATCCGTTCGAGAACCGTCAGTGGTTCGACGATCACTTCCCGGCCGACTTCATCGTCGAGTACATCGCGCAGACGCGCGGTTGGTTCTACACGATGATGGTCCTCGGCACGGCGCTCTTCGACAGGCCTCCGTTCCTGAACTGCATCTGCCACGGCGTGGTGCTCGACGAAAACGGCGAGAAGCTCTCCAAACGGAAGAAAAACTACCCGAGCCCCACCGAGGTGTTCGAGAAGCACGGCGCGGACGCCCTGCGCTGGTACCTCGTCTCGTCGCCGATCCTGCGCGGCAACAACCTGTCGATCGACAGCAAAGGGAAGGTGTTCGCCGACGTCGTGCGGCACGCGATCCTGCCGCTCTGGAACGCGTACTCCTTCTTCACCCTCTACGCCAACGCGGACGGGATCGAAGCAAAGGTGCGCGCCGACTCGACCGCGCTCCTCGACCGCTACGTGCTCGCGAAGACCCGCGACCTGATCGAGCGGCTGACGGCACAGATGGACGCATACGACATTCCGAGCGCGTGCCAGGAGCTCACGACGTTCTTCGACGCGCTGAACAACTGGTTCATCCGACGCGGCCGCGAACGCTTCTGGAAGGAAGAGAAGGACCAGGACAAAGTCGACGCCTACGACACGCTCTACACCGTCCTGACGACGGTCGTCCGCGCCGCCGCGCCGTTCCTGCCGCTGATCAGCGACGAAATCCACCGCGGCCTGGTCGGCGAAGGCTCCGTCCACCTGTCCGATTGGCCGGACTCCGAATCACTCCCCGCCGACCCATCGCTGGTTGCCGACATGGACCTCGCGCGCTCCGCGTGCTCGGCCGCGCTCGGGCTCCGCAAGGCGAACAACATCCGTACTCGCCAGCCGCTCGCCGGCCTGACCCTCGCCGGCGAGGAGTGCCCGCGGCTCGAGCCGCTGTTCCACCTGATCCGCGACGAAGTCAACGTGAAGGAGGTCCGCATCTCCGAGCGCCTCGAGGAATTCGGGTCGTTCTCGCTGAAGGTCAACGCGGCGGTCGTCGGGCCCCGCCTGGGCGGCGACATGAAGAAGGTCATGGGCGCTGTGCACCAGGGAAAGTGGTCTGCCAACGACGACGGAACGGTCGATGTCGTCGGCGTGACGCTGGAGGCGAGCGAGTTCGAGATGCGGCTGAAGCCGAAGGAAGGCGTCACCTCACAGCCGCTGCCGGGGAACCGCGCGATCGTCGCGCTCGACACCGAGTTGTCGGACGCGCTCGTCGCCGAAGGGACGGCCCGTGACGTGGTCCGCCTCATCCAGCAGGCGCGCAAGTCCGCCAACCTGCACATCTCCGATCGGATCCGTCTCAGCCTCGTCATGTCATCGGACACGGTCCGCGCCGCGGTGGAGACCTTCCGAGACTACGTCGGCGAGCAGACCCTCGCGGCCGAACTCCGCTTCGACTCCCCCGACGCCGGCGACCACCAGGAGATCACCGAAGTCGACGGGACCGCGATCACGATCGGGGTCGGCAAGGTCGGCTGAGTTCGTTCAGGGCTTCGCCGTCAAGACGATCTGCTGCGAGTACGTGACGGTCAACCGAACAGTCTCGTGGTCGTCCGACTCGCAGACGGCGTCGAGCGACGGTCGTGACGTGACGATTCGGACGAGGTTTGCCTCGTCGTTCCACCAGGCATTGGCCGAGCCTGGGTCCGCCTCGGTGACACGAAGGACAGACTCGAGGATCGGGTGCAGCCGGTTGTCGACGAACTCGAGCTCGACGACTCGGAAGACGTCGACCAGGTCGATGGCGGGGACCTCCGCTCGCTCGCCGGCTCGCACCGTGATCCAGGTCGGAGCGTGCTCACCACGCTCGCCCGAGAGGCGGACGGAGACACGGTAGTCGCCTGCCGGCAACGCGAACGGCTCGGAGAACGAGCCATCGTCGCTCAGGTCGCCAAGCGCGACCCCGATCTCGCTGTCGACCCATTCCGCGAGCGCGTCACCCTCGATCACGACGCGGAAGTCGTCGAATTCGACGCCGTTCGCGACGAGGAGACGCCCGGAGATCGCGCCACCGCGCGTCAGCCGCACGAGGTCATCCGCCGACTCTCGCGCCAGCAAGATCGGGACGAACCCGTCGGCCGAAATGGCATACCAGTCGTCTTCGCCCGGAAGGACCACCCGCCCCTCCGCGTCCGAGGAGCCGTGAAGAACTCCCTCGGAGCGCACTCCTGCCCATCGCGTTCCGGCGATCGGGTTCGAGTTCTCGTCGACGACTTGGATCGCGCGGTCGCCGCTGCACCCGAACGCCAGTAAGCCGAGCGCGAGCGACGCTCGGATCACGCGATCGTGTCCAGCACGCGCTGCGC
>Ga0315336_1007352_pt1 | contig 10606 bp, 13 predicted proteins | sample ASW5metaG_FD_204512 | JGI IMG/M metagenome (GOLD analysis project Ga0315336, IMG submission 204512) | Ammonia-oxidizing marine archaeal communities from Monterey Bay, California, United States - ASW #5 | ecosystem: Environmental > Aquatic > Marine > Intertidal zone | place: USA: California... | reverse complement strand
TCACCACAACCACAGTGCCGGCGAGGACATCGCAGACCCGTCCAGGGCCAACAAACTCGGGGTAAGTTTAAGCGACTTTCCCGACACTCCATTCAAGGTGATGCGATCGACCCAGATGCAGTGAAGGATAACCGCAAGCTTTCAGGCAACGGCGACCTGTGCCTTTTTCATTCCGATGCGTTTTGCGAGCCGCAGCCCACGCCTTTAACGAGCGCCATTTCACGGTCGGCGCCGATTTGGCGGACGCATGGATCTTGCCAGATAGCGCATCGAAGACTTTGCGCACGGTGATGTATGGAACGTGGCTGCGATGCCGGGGCGTTAGCCGCGGAATGCGCGCTCAAGGTCGGCAATGACGATCTTCTTCATCTTGTACATGGCCTGCATTGCGCGGCCAGCTTTGGCTTTGTCCGGATCCGCAATCATTTGCAACAGCGCCGTTGGCGTCACCTGCCAATAGACACCAAATTTGTCGGTGAGCCAGCCACAGGGCTGCTCCCTACCGCCACCGGCCGTCAAAGCCTCCCAGTAGTAATCGGTCTCGGCCTGATCCTGGGTCTCGACCAGAAACGAGAATGCTTCATTGTACGGCACCGCCGAGTTGGCGTTCAGCGCCGCGATTGGCAATCCGGCCAACTCGAAATTGACAGTGGACAGCTCTGGGTCGGGAAGCTCCGTGCGCTGCAGAACCTTCGAGTCCTTGAACACGGAGGTGTAGAATTCCATGGCCTCCTCGGCCTGCGCCTTGAACCAGAGATGGGGATAGATCTTCGGCATTGTCGTGCTCCTTGTTGAGGGATTGGTGTTGCGGGTCCTCAGCCTGGCAATGGGTCTGCCCATTCCGGTGAGATCCGTGGCAAAGCGCTCAGTTCCACCCCTGGGATCGTTGTTGATGCACGTGATGGATCCGTCCCACTCACGCTTGAAACCCATGTCGGTCAGGAGATGGTCGCGAAGCGCGTCATGTCCGGCGTCTGGCGACGCTGCGAAAGGGCGACCATGCGGGCAGCGATTGCCCCAGCGAAACCCTGTCCCTGAACGGGTGGGCGAACACCGAGGTGATCTGACCGCAGCTGATGACATCTGATTGATAACTGCTCACAGTAGGTTCCTTCTATGCGTTGGGACGACTTATATTTTGGTTGCTGGAAACCTCTGTTTCCATGGCGTTAACCTGCGCCTCTGTGCGCTGGACGACAAACGAGTATTGGTACACTATGCGTGAGCAATGCTCACAGGTCATACCATGCCGCGAAAACTCCCACCCTTGACGACGCTTCCCGCCTTCGACGCTGCAGCGCGTCACCTGAGCTTCACCAAGGCTGCAGAGGAGTTAAACCTGACGCATGGCGCAATCAGCCGGGCCATCGGCAATATTGAGGACAAGCTCGGCATCAAGCTGTTCGAACGAGGAACACGTTCCGTTAGTTTGACGCCCGCGGGCGCCGCCTATGCTGCCGAGATCGGAGCGGCGCTGGACCAGATCAGTGGCGCGACAATTGTCGCAACGGCACACCGTTCGGCCCGCGTCCTCACCGTCAGCACGTCGGATGGCTTTGCGGGCCGCTGGCTGGTGCCAAGGCTCCATCGCTTCCACCGCGCCAACAGAGACATTGACGTGCGTCTTTCAACGTCGGGGCGGCTGGCCGATTTCGTCAGGGATGGGATAGACATCGCGATACGCTACGGCACTGGCGACTATGATGGCGTGGTGTCGGAGTTCCTGGCCGACGAGGAGGTGTCTCCCGTGTGCAGTCCGGAATTGCTGGAGGGGGAACATCCGCTACGCTTCCCGGCCGACCTCAAATACCACACCCTCATCCATGACAACTTCCGCATCGACTGGGCGACCTGGCTGCAGAGCGCGGGCGTAGACGATGTTAATCCTGATGGGGGCGTGCGGTTCGATTCCGCTACTTATGCTGTAGAGGCCGCAGTACACGGCGAAGGTGTGCTGCTGGGCAGGAGCGCGCTTGTCTCAGCCGATCTTGCAAACGGCCGGCTGGTCCGTCCATTCGATATGGCGCTGAAATCGCGGTCGAAATACTACGTCGTCTATCTTGCCAGTGCCTTGCGGCAGAAGAAGGTCAAAGCTTTTCGGGACTGGCTGTTCAGCGAAATGGCGCCGGACACGGTTGCCGCGAAGTAGTTGCTCCGGTGCGATCCCGGAGCTAGCCCCCAATTTTTACGACCAATATGCCCCTTAGAATGATAGTGCAAACACTCCGATTCGGACCCGTATGCGTCCACGGTATCTAGCCACCGACTGGCAGCTTTCAAGAGTTGGCATTTGGGGGCTGAGTGACAACTCTGCCGTGTGTAGCGCCGCCGGCTCTTCGACCTCTGCCATTAGAAATCGAATTGGAGCTACTCCGGATCATTGACACACCGGAACCATACACATCCGATGCCGCGTCTGCCGATTACCCTCGTCAGGGACATCCTATTCATAGGCGGCTTTCGAACGGCCGCCGCTATTCAGATCGCAGAAGTCGACGACTTCCCAGCTGAGCCCGGCGGGAATGTCCGTTTTCCGATAACGACAACGTTTACCTCTACGGCCGATATAGCCCAGAGGCAGTGGGCGCCTTCCAGATTAAACTGCAGGAAGGGCGCTGCCGGCTGATGCGGTATCTGCAGCCGAGATCACGTTCGACCAGCAGGTTCGTTGCGTGGTGCGAAGGCGACGAGGGTCGCACGCACGGTCTCCGGCTCGACCTCGCCGGCAATCGCCGCGCGGCACGCATTAACGGCGACGGTAGGGATGGCATTCCGGCTGGCCTCTGGCGAATCCTGGAGCAGGGCGTACCATTGCGTTATCGATCGTCACCAAGAACCCCATTCGGCCCGGCGCCGACGCAATTGAAGTGTCGGTTTTCCCTGCGTCATCGACTGTACGGCGATCGGCGCCGGGAACGTGATCTTTCGGCCGCCGCTTTCCTTTCTCTCCGGCTGCAGTGCGGGTGCATTTTGGCACGGCCGCGGCAATGTTTCGTAAGCCTTGACCAGGGCTTCAAGCCATGCGGCAACGGCAAGCGACGCCGCTCCCGTCCGTCAAGCCAGGTGGCGATTTTCGCTTTTCCGATAGCCGAGTTCTTCAGCAAGGTCGGCTGTTTTGCAGCTCAGGATTTTCAGACACTCACGCAATCGCCCTGCGATCATTTCGTTTCTTCCTCCCAACGCGTTGCAATCCAACGCCGTTCAGCCGGCGCAGCATTCCGCACAAACATCTCGCCGAGGGCGTGGCTCACCCGCCGACGGACAACTGTTTTGCAGCCAGGAACATAATCGTGTAGGCCGCCTTGCGGCGGTCCCAGCCGGCGGCTTCGGCCGCTTCAAGAAGGCCCAGGAGTTGAGGGGACAAAACTTCCTTGCATTCGGTTTCGTAGGCAAAGTCGGTTTTGGAACGGGGTGGCGACGCGATCTTCGCGATGCTGCTCATCATGTTCATTGCAACACCCAATCGTAATTGAACTGACGGTGGGCCGTGCCCGCCGTAAGTGGGCGGGCACAGCTGGTTTCTGTTTCGTCAGAAGTCCATTCCGCCGCCGCTCGGCATTGCAGGCACCGGCGCTTCCTTCTTCGGCTTCTCGGCGACCATAGCCTCAGTGGTGACCAGCAGACCGGCAACGGAGGCAGCATCCTGCAACGCGGTGCGGACCACCTTGGCCGGGTCGATCACACCCTGGCTGTAGAGATCCCCGAATTCGTTGGTCTGGGCGTTCCAGCCCCAGCCGAATTCGGTCTTTTCGCGCAGTTTGCCGACGATGATCGAGCCCTCCGCGCCCGCATTTTCGGCGATCTGACGCACAGGCGTTTCGATGGCGCGCCGCACGATCTCGACACCCGTCTTCTGGTCCGGATTTTCGACGGCCACATTGTCGAGAGCTTTGGCAGCTCTGAGCAGAGCTACGCCTCCACCCGGGAGCACGCCTTCCTCGACCGCAGCGCGGGTTGCATGCAGCGCGTCGTCAACGCGGTCCTTGCGTTCTTTGACTTCAACCTCAGTCGAGCCTCCGACGCGGATGACGGCGACGCCGCCCGCGAGCTTGGCAAGGCGCTCCTGCAGCTTCTCGCGGTCATAGTCCGAAGTGGTCTCCTCGATCTGCGCCTTGATCTGGGCGACACGACCCTGGATTTCTTCCTTGCGACCGACGCCATCGACGATGGTGGTGTTCTCCTTCTCGATCACCACCTTCTTCGCGCGGCCGAGCATCTCCAGCGTCACGTTCTCCAGCTTGATGCCAAGATCCTCGCTGATCGCAGTGCCGCCGGTCAGGATTGCGATGTCCTCCAGCATGGCCTTGCGGCGATCGCCAAAGCCCGGAGCCTTGACGGCCGCGACCTTGAGCCCGCCGCGCAGTCTGTTGACGACCAGCGTGGCGAGAGCTTCTCCCTCGACGTCCTCGGCAATGATAAGCAGCGGTTTGCCAGACTGGACAACGGCTTCGAGTACCGGAAGCATGGCCTGCAGATTGGACAGCTTCTTCTCGTGGATCAGCACGTAGGGCTCTTCGAGCTCGACGCGCATCTTGTCCTGGTTGGTGATGAAGTAGGGGCTGAGATAGCCGCGATCGAACTGCATGCCTTCAACAACCTCGAGCTCGGTCTCGGCGGTCTTGGCTTCCTCGACGGTGATGACGCCCTCGTTGCCAACCTTCTCCATCGCCTCGGCCAGGAAGCGGCCGATCTCGGCGTCGCCATTGGCCGAGATGGTGCCGACCTGGGCGATCTCGTTGTTCTGCGTCACCTTGCGGGCATTGACCTTGAGTTCGGCAACCACGGCATCCACCGCCTTGTCGATGCCGCGCTTCAGATCCATCGGGTTCATGCCCGACGCGACGGCCTTGGCGCCTTCCTTGACAATCGCCTGAGCCAGCACGGTCGCGGTGGTGGTGCCGTCGCCGGCAAGATCGTTGGTCTTGGACGCCACTTCGCGCACCATCTGTGCGCCCATGTTCTCGAACTTGTCCTCAAGCTCGATCTCCTTGGCGACGGTTACGCCGTCCTTGGTGATGCGCGGCGCGCCGAACGACTTGTCGATGACGACGTTGCGGCCCTTGGGGCCGAGCGTCACCTTCACCGCATTGGCGAGGATATCGACGCCGCGCAACATCTTCTCGCGGGCTTCGGTATGGAACTTTACCTCTTTGGCAGCCATTGGATCACTCCTTCGATTCCTAAGCAGTTTTCGTTGACTGGTTGATCGCCGAAGAAGCCGTCAGGCGGCCTTCTTCAGCGTGGCGGTCTGCTCGATCACCCCCAACACGTCGCTTTCCTTCATGATGATAAGGTCCTCGCCGTCGACCTTGATCTCGGTGCCGGACCATTTGCCGAACAGGATGCGATCACCCGCCTTGACGTCGAGTGGCTGAAGCTGCCCGGCTTCGTTGCGCGCGCCGGGGCCGACGGCGATGACCTCGCCTTCCTGCGGCTTTTCCTTCGCGGTGTCGGGGATGATGATGCCGCCAGCCGTTTTTTCGCCGGCTTCGATGCGGCGGACCAGGATACGGTCATGCAATGGACGGAACGTCATGTCGTTCTCCTTCAAGGACAAACAGATTTTTGAGGTTCCTCCACACCGGACCGGCAATATTCGGACCGGTGTGGAGCGCCGCGACCCCCTCTCAGGCATCGCGCGCATATCGAGCTAGTTTTTCGATTGGGCGGTTTCAAGAGGTCGATACAAAAATTTTGGCCCACACCACGCAAGAGTGCCAACAGACTGTTATCATGCAGCTATTTCGTTTGTATGCGGGATTTTCCGCTTGAATTTTCGCGGCGATCCAACAAAATTATCAGAGCCTCGTGCTGCTCTGTGCAGCCGGAACCTGAACGCAATCGCGGAGTTTTTTACAGACGGAGGACATCGATGAACCGACAGAAGCTTTCGCCGATCATTCCCTCTCTTGCCCCCGAAATATCAGACCTTTCGCTTGAACGCCTGCTTGCGCCAGCGAGGCACTTCAAACATCCCCATGACGTACTGAGCGACGAAACGCTCGACCTTCAGGAAAAGCGCGCCATCCTCTCATCCTGGGCTTCGGACGCCTGCGCCGTGGAATCGATGCCGGCGTTGCGCCAGCCGCCGGGTGCCGAGCAGGCAATTTCCTTCGACCAGATCATGGATGCGTTGCGTCAGCTCGACAGCGATGCATCGACGTGCCCGTCGGCATCGGGAGATTTGCGCCACAGCTTCGGCAGGCTGGATGCCTGAAGATTCGCGAAAGGAGAAGGACATGGTGACGACGGTCAGCAGGGAGTTCCGCCTGCAGATGGATGGCTACGGTCTGACAACAGCGGAGATCCACTATCATCTTCCCGATCACCCGAGCTTATTGCAGCTCTATGTCTGGCAGAACTACGACCTTGCGCCAGAGTTTCCCGGGCTGAAGGATTTCCTCGGCTATTGGGAGCGTGAACTGGAGGGGGCGCTGCATTCGGTGCGCGTCGCGCACCATCGCCTGATCAAGCCTTCCGAGTGGAGCGCCATCGACGGCATTATGGCAATACACTGATAGCTTATTCCTCCTCATCCGGATTAGCAGGTCGATCAGGGCGGCAATCCGCGTCCCGAGTACCGGCCTTGACCTATCAACGCCTCGTCCTCGTTGAGCCAGGCCCAGGCCTCCCGCAGTTCCTCGGCGAATGCCCCGGTCGCAACGATCTCTGCAACCATGGCCTCGTCGACCGGACCATGCACCGAGTCACCTAGTCGCGCGACATCGTTATCACCTGCATCGATTCTGTCTGATGGTCCCTTGAACGTTGAACATGCCGTTCCACCATCAAACAGCTCTTGACGTGCTGGAAGACAATTCCCAGATCGATATGGCCGACGCCCGTTGGGGTCGGCAAAGTCAAGGAGCGCCGCGTCCTTGGCGCTCCTCGTATCTATGTTGCTCAATGAAGGATGTAGCTATGAGAACCGCATTTGACTTTTCTCCCCTCTACCGGTCGAGCATCGGCTTCGACCGCATCGTTGACCTGCTCGAAAATTCGAGCCGCGTGACCACCATCGACAACTGGCCGCCCTACGACATCGCCAGGACCGGCGAGGACGCCTATCGCATCACCATGGCGGTGGCCGGCTTTTCGCAGGACGAACTCTCGGTAACGCATGAGCCCAATATTCTCGTGGTCGCGGGCGAGAGGACCGGCGAGGACAACGTTGATTACCTGCATCGCGGCATCGCTGGCCGACCTTTCCAGCGCCGTTTCGAGCTGGCCGATCATGTGAAGGTCGTCGGAGCCAATCTCGCCAACGGCCTGCTGACCATCGACCTCAAGCGTGAGGTCCCCGAGGAGATGAAGCCGCGCCGGATCGAGATCGGCAATGCCACGCAGGCGCCGCGGATCGAGGCTGCGAAGACCAGGATCGCGCCGGAAAAGCAGGTCGCCTGATTGGAAATGTTCGAAGTTCCGGCGGCGCCGGCTTTCTGCCAGGCGCCGCTGGAAACTACTTTCAAGAGGAGTGAAGACTATGAGCGTACGTGATCTCATCCCTTGGGGCCGGGACCGCAGCCAGGTCCCGAGTCTCTTCCGCGAGGACGGCCGGGATCCATTCCTGTCCCTGCATCGTGAAGTGAACCGTCTCTTTGACGATGCCTTCCGTGGCTTCGGCGACGGGTTGCCCTCGTTTGGCCGGTTCTTGTCAAACGGGGCGCGCTGGCCGAACGTAGAAATCTCCGATGGCGAAACGGAGATTAGAGTGACCGCGGAGGTTCCCTGGCCTTGAGCCTTGAACCCGAAGGCGATCGCGGGTCTCACCAGCGATCAGATAGCTACCCTGAACCCCAGTCAGATCGATGTTTTCTCCACCGCCCAGATCAAGGCGCTGACTTCGACGCAGATAGCCACTCTCAGCACCGCGCAACTGACCTCCTTCTCGACCGACGGCATCGCAGCGATCAGCGCGGCCGCGATTTCTGGACTGACCAACGAGAACCTCGCAGCACTTCCCGTCGAGCAGTTTGTTGCCCTGACAGCCGGTCAGATTGCAGCGCTGAAGGCCAGCCAGATCGCCGCCCTGACGTCGTCGCAGACGGAAGCCTTGACCGCAACACAAGTCCGCGCCCTTAGCGGGGCGCAGGTTGCGGCATTGTCGGCCGACAAGATTACTGCCCTGTCCACCGACCAGATTGCCGCTCTCGACCCAAAGGCGATGCCGGGGATGACCGCGGAGCAAATCGCCGCCTTAAACCTCGACCAGATCGATGCCTTCTCCATAGCGCAGATCAAGGCTCTTACCGCAACCCAGCTAGCGGCTCTCGAAACCGAAGCGTTGTCGGCCTTCTCGACCGGCAAAATCGCTGCGATCAGCTCGAACGCCATTCCAGGTCTATCCATCGCCAGCATTGCCGGCCTTGAGCTGGAGCAGGTCGCCGCCCTGATCCCGGTCCAGATCGCGGCGCTCAAGGCTGACCAGATCGGGGCGTTGACGCCGGCACAGGTCAGCGTTCTGACAACAGCGCATATGCGCACGTTCAGCGCCGCCCAACTCGCTGGCCTGACGACCGACGGCATTGCAGCGCTGTCTACCAGCCAGATCGCCGCTCTCGACGCGCGGGCGATCCCCGGCCTGACAACAGAACAGATCGCGGCTCTGGCTCCCGCTCAGGTCGACGTCTTGTCCACGAGCCAGCTCGCGGCACTTACCTCGACGCAGGTTGCAGCATTCAGCGCAGACCAACTCGCGGCCTTTTCTGCCACCGATATCGCGGCCCTCAGCCCGGCGGCGATAGCAGGACTTCCGCCCGAAAAAATTTCTGCGCTCGACTATCAGCAGGTGGCAGCCCTGACGCCCGGCCATATCTCGAACTTTACCTATTACCAGATGCGCGCCCTGAGCGCCGACCAGATCGGTTCCTTGTCCACGGAACAGATAGGCGGCCTGAATGCATTGCAGGTTGCAGCCCTGGGTACCGAAAAGATTTCCGCACTCTCGACCCAACAGATTTCAGCGCTGAATCCCAACGCGGTCTCCGGCATCACAACCGCTCAAATCGCAGCCTTTACCACGGCCCAAGCCGAGGCTTTGACCCCCTCACTGGTTGCGGGCCTCACCTCGACGCAGATAGCAGCCTTCAGCGCCGCAAATCTGAGAACCTTCTCGACCGACGACATCACCGCGATCAGCACCAGCGCGATTTCCGGGTTATCGATTTCGGGTATCATGAGCCTGAGGCGCGAGCAGCTGCAGGCCATAACCACCCCACAAGTGGACGCTTTGAGTTCTCAACAAATCGAGGCGATCATCGCGGCTTATGAAGCGTTCTGAGGGAATTTGAATATGAACGATTGCGCGGCGAAAAATATCTGACGTAGCCGATTGGACAAATACTCGCAGCAGCCCCGCTCCTCGATAGATGTGCAACGCCGTAAAGGCCCACGACCTTCCGATCGTCACATGTGCCCTTGATATGCAGAAATTTGTGCATATATTGTGCGTTGTAGATACCGAGGTTCGTGATGATTCAAGCTCAGTTCGCACACAATGCAATGGTCTCCGGCTTCGTGGACAGCCTTCAGGAGCCGCGGACGCCGTACATCTCGCCGAAGCGCCTGTCAAAAGCGCTGGGAGTGAAGGTCGCCAATCTTGCGCAATTGACAGGCGTTCATCGCAACACATTGCGCAATCCCTCCTCGGAACGCCTGCAGGGCAGGATGCGCGAGATGGTAAAAGTCATCACCGCAGCCACAGAACTCACTGGCGATGTCGACAAAGCGATCTATTGGTACCGTAATGAGCCGATTGCAGACTACAGCCATCGGTCGGCAGCCGAGCTTGTTGCCGAGGGTCATGTCGAAGCGGTTCTTGCCTATATCCGTGATCTCGAAAATGGTGCCCGCGGGTGAAACTCATCCGTGTCGGACCTGACGAGATATTTCATCGCTATCTCACGCCCAAATGGGCGTTTTTGCCAACAAGCGGCGCAGGTGCGGCGAGCGATGGCGGTCGCTTCAATCGACCGGGCGTCGAAGCGCTATATCTGTCGCGCGCGACGCAGACAGCGCTTGAGGAATATCGGCAAGGCGCCAGCATTACGCCACCAGCGACGCTTGCTGCTTACAAAATCACGCTAGCTCAGGTCGCCGATCTTTCGCAGGGATTCGATCCGGATGGATGGGACGACGAATGGGCACAATGGAACTGCATTTGGCGTGAGATTGCTCGCATCGATAAAAAAGTGCCGCCTTCCTGGAAGCTTGCTGACCAGGTTATCACAGCCGGAGTACGGGGCATCCTGTTTCCGTCATTACGCCATGCGGGCGGAACCAACCTGGTGATCTTTCCGGCCAACTTGCTCGAAGGTGATAACGTCGAGGTTCACGATCCGGATCAGCGCCTTCCGCGCGATCAATCTTCGTGGCCATGACTTTGAGTATCGTGACGCCTAGCAGACACTAGGCTGCGCCAACAACGCCCACTGTGCTGATCAGGTCGCGTGAGATTTTCTTGTCGTAGATCGACTTCCGCACTGCATCTTATGCGACTTTTCGAGCACAAAAGACGAACAAAGACCGCGATGGGTCGGTTTCCAGCCCGCCATCTATGTCAGCTTCGGGGCCGTAAGGAGACTGCCGGCAATCAGGATAAATCCAG
>Ga0315336_1007351_pt1 | contig 10606 bp, 6 predicted proteins | sample ASW5metaG_FD_204512 | JGI IMG/M metagenome (GOLD analysis project Ga0315336, IMG submission 204512) | Ammonia-oxidizing marine archaeal communities from Monterey Bay, California, United States - ASW #5 | ecosystem: Environmental > Aquatic > Marine > Intertidal zone | place: USA: California... | reverse complement strand
CCACAGTTATCTGGGATGTTGTCGGACAAGAAGTAAACCGTGTTTGCCGAGGACACTTCGACGCGGTAGACGATGCCGCCTCCGCGCCAGACGGCGAACGGGTCATTTCCGCCAGTGAAGATAAATCGATCAAAATTTGGAGTGTCTCCAACGGCCAGGATGTCATGACCCTAACAGGCCACAACCATCGAATCCGCGACCTCGCCATCCATCCTGAGGACAAGTTTCTCATCACCGTCAGCAGGGATAAAACCGTTCGTCTCTGGAACGCGATCCGCTGGCGACCAGGGGATGGAAAACCTCTTGATTAGCTTCTTTAAACGGTTTATTCGAGTTCTCACCAAAGGGTGCTAGCAGCGCGTAAAACGGCCGTGTGGTCAATTTATTGAAACGACCACGAATCTAAAGCAGTCACTCAACTTGAGTGAACTGAAAGTATCACATCTCGGCCGACTCGTGGCGACGAATCGTCGGTTCCAATACCGATCGATCGTCAGTTTTACAGTTCGGCGCGCAAGGCGAACGTAATTCCTGCAAGGTGTCGTCGGCCCGTCCAATCACGCAGCGTCTCGATAGTTGTACTTCAGCGTCCCACCGAAACGCTCGCGACATTCGATCGCATTCAATTCGTAACCAGGCTCAATGATCATATTGTCGAGACCTTGGTGGCTTCGTTCTTGGTGATAGTGGATCAAATACCCGTCGGCCGCGCGTATCCCGATGCCGATTCCGTATTTACAGAACGTACCAAGTTATGCCATCATTCGCCTGTCCTGGGACTGACGGATGTGGTTGTCAGGCAGCAGCGATCCATACGATCTGGGTAGATTGATCGCAGCGTTTGTCGGGGCATATTCGACAAACTCGCTCATCGGCAACGTGCTTCGCAGGGCAACCCTCAGGACTGGTTCCGTGTGATGCGCGCTGGTTTGCATCTGCGAGGAACTGTTGTGTTTCTTTGGTTCGCCGGTGTGAGGGAGATCCATGTATGAGTCTGGTCAAGATTGAGACGCGTAAACAGTGGAACCAGACCCCTTGTGGAACCAGCGATTATCTGGATGGCATCCCCGTCGATTCTCTCGAGTATTTCGAAGAGATTCGCCGCAACCGTTACGAAGTGAGTGACCGCTGGATGAAGCGGGTGATTGACTTTTCGGTGGCTCGCAACAAGAGGCTGCTGGAAATTGGTCACGGGATTGGGACGGATTTGTTGACGTTTTGTGAAGCGGGTGCCGAGGTTTCCGGCATCGATATCACGGAAAAGCACCATGAATTGGCACGGAGGAATTTCGAGGTTCACGAACGTGACTGCACGCTCAAACTCTGTGACGCATCAGACATCGATTTTCCAAGTCAGTACTTTGATGTCGTTTATTCACATGGCGTCTTGCATCATACACCAGACACCGTGCGATGTGTCGCGGAGGCATCTCGCGTGCTGAAACCGGGAGGTTTGTTCATTCTGAGTATGTACCACACCTACAGCGCGTTTCATCTGTTTCAGAAGTTGGCGTTTGAAGGGATCTGGCAGGGGAAACTCAGAAATCTTGGCTACCGCGGTTTGATGGCGACACTCGAGCGCGGGGCGGATGGAATTCACATCAAACCCTTGGTCAAAACATATCGCAAGAGTGTCTTGCGGCATATTCTGGCTGATTTCAGTGATGTGACATTTCGAGTTGCTCACTTTCAGCGGAGCCAGATTCCTATTCTGGGCGAGTATCTGCCAAGAGTTAGCGAATCGCTCCTGGACGGTTGGTTGGGCTGGTACGTCATTGCCTTCGCGACCAAGTGATTTCCACCGCTGACTCCTGGAGCACAAAGGGGACACCACACGTCGGACGACAGGTTGGCTGTCGAGAGGTGTGTCGTGGGCGACCGCACCGGTCCGCACAGCGGACCGTATCAACAGTCCATCGGCGCTTGTATATAAGCATATGGAGGCCATCTCCGGCCATTCGGGTAACGCCTGGGTAACACTTGGCCAGAATGCCAACAGAATGCCGTGTGTGTGTTACCTCAATATCAATCTGTCACGCTGTCAGCGTTACATCCAGCCGGACGCCGGCCGAGTCGTCACCACATCCAGACGGCAGCCAGACTGACCCTACGGCATCCATACGATGTTGGACCGATGCCTCAGGTGGTGCGGCATGCTTATTGTTACAGCAGACACCGACTTGTCGACAGAAAGTGGGTGTCCCCTTTGTTGTTCCCCGGGGGGCCCCTTTGTTTGCTAATGTCCAGAATGCTGAGAGAAACAGCTGGGTGAAGACGCACGGTTTTTCGCAAGCTAATCTACGGTGACATTCCCGAACACATTGTCGTCGCTCGTCGTCGCTTTGTTCCGCACGATATTCCGGAGTGTTCGCTTGTCAGAAGTAGCGGTCCCCAGCGTGTAAAGACCGCCACCGACACCCGCTCCATTCTGGCTACCGAGAGCCCAATTCCCGGAGAGTTTTGACCGGCGCAGGTCCATCTGACAAGAAGCGGCATTGTGAACTCCACCGCCAAGAGCACTACCACCGATTGCACCCGCGCTACTTCCGCCTATGGCGATATTCCGGCGGAACCGACACCGCCGGATCTCTGCAACCTGTGGAAGGTTTTCTCCCGTTCCGGAGGCGTGGATTGCGCCGCCGTATGCTGTGCCACCGTCGAGATCACCATTGCCTCCCGCTGCTTTGTTATGACGCAAGATGCTCGATTCCATGTACAGCGTCGAATCGAAGTTGTAGATTGCTCCGCCCCCGGCATCCGCACCAGATTGACCGTCTTCGTCATCCGCACCAATGGCGATATTCGCGACGAACTGGCTGCACTCGATTGTCGTCAGGCTTCCTGATCCATCCACGGTTCCTGGTCGAGTGGCGATTGCGCCGCCGAATGCCGACTCGCCGGAGTCGGTCCCACTGGCCGCATTATCGAGGAACGTGCAGTCGATGACGGTCAACTCGCTGCCTCCGAGATTACCGATCGCGCCACCGTAACTCGCGCCGCCCGATGTTGCCTTGTTTCCAGTAAAGGAACAGTTTGTGACGATCGCCAGCGATTCGGTCACGCTGCCAATTGCGCCGCCGAAAGCGTATCTGGATCCGCCGCTGGCGATGTTGTCGATGAACTGGCAGTTGGTCGCGGCGAGAAAAGCGAAGCCGCTGTTAACGATTGCACCGCCACCCACTACGTCCGAGCTATCCTCGTTAATTGTTACGTTTTTGCACAGCGTTACTCGGAAGAGACTTAACAGTCCGCCATCATTCAGGATTCCACCGCCGCGAGTAACCAGAATGGGGACGTTCTCCTGACTGGTATTGCGTCCATCGGAAATGGTCAGGTCTTTGATGGACACCTTGACTGTTGGTCCAATCTGAAAGATGCGACTGGAGTTGTTGCCACTCACAGTCAATCGAGATGCACCGGGGCCGGCAATTCTCAGTTGGTCAGTAATTTCTATTTGCCCGCTGGTGAGCTTGATCGTACCCCTGAGACGCTTCTTGAAACGAATCACATCCGGTCCGGGTGTCTCATTGGCACTGGAAACTGCTGCTCGGAGAGAGCCTGGTGCGGCATCGGTGAGATTTCTCACCATGATGTTCTCTGCCCTCGCACCACTTGTAAGACAGGTTGTGCAGGCCAGAGCAGCGAGCAGGCAGGACGGAGTTCGTTGCATGGTGGTGTTCCAGGATTAGGGCTCTTACGAACAAGATCGATGAGCATAGCGGGCTTACAAAAGTCTTGGCGTGTTTGATCATGCGCATGTTGACATCGGAGTTTTACCCCAGTAAGTCTGTGACCGTCTGGGGGTTAACGTGTCAAACAAGGTTAATTCGCGCCCAAACCAAGTTCCACATTGTTTCTGACAAAACCACATTCTCGAGGCGAATCGACGTGGAGAGCAGGGAATGCGTCGCCTGTTGAATGTCACGATGCTCTGAATCAATCTGTCCGAGGACTCGGACACGGGTATGCTGTTCACTGATTTGTCCAGTGTTCGAGAAGGGGCCCTACGGATGGATGACCCCGATTGGGGTCTCGGAAAACGGGAACGCCCGCTCAATCAGCAGATTGCGTCGATCCGAACTCGCGAAAATCGCCGCGGATTGTTGCGACGAGGGTCTCTTCGAGGGAGCCATATATTCGGGAGCGAATTTTCGCTACCCACGGGTGAACAGAAAACGCCGATCGCGCGCGTGCCTGGCGTTTCTTCATGCGCGTCGCCAAGCCCGCGACACGTCAAACGGTTGACGACGATTCGTGGGTATCGCGATGGCCCCCGTTGGACTCTCGGGTTCGAAACGCGACCCGGGTCCCCGTGCCGAACGGACCAAAACTCTCTGACTCTCTGGTCGCCAACCTCGTGTGGTCAAATTATTGAAACGACCAGTTTCCGGCGCCGACTGATGAAATCAACCCGCGGAGATGGAAGAATCCGGCGCACCCTAAGTCGTGCAAAATCCTCTACATTGAGTCCGGCTGAGCTGTTTGACCCTACGGGAATCGGTGACGAAGCGGCCGACCGGCGAGAGAAGACGTGACAAGACGAGTGAGTCCGTGAGTCATCTCACAGCCTCCGCTAACTCATGATCGGTTTGACGATCTTGCCATGCACGTCGGTCAGTCGGAAGTCTCGACCCGCGTATCGATATGTCAGCCGCTCGTGATCGAGTCCCAGCAGGTGCAGCAACGTGGCGTGTAGGTCGTGCATGTGGACCTTGTTCTCGACCGCCTTATGACCGAACTCGTCCGTGGAACCGTAAGCGAGGCCGGACTTGAAGCAGTCGCCAGCCAGCCAGGTCGTAAAGCCGTCGGCATTGTGATCGCGACCGGTTCCGTTCTTTTCAGCATAGGGAGTGCGACCAAATTCACCGCTGAACCAGACGATGGTGTCTTTCAACAGCCCGCGCTGTCTCAGATCGTGCAGCAATCCAGCGATCGGTCTGTCGACTGCCTTTGCCTGAGGTGCGTGTTGGGGCAATTTGGAATGTTGATCCCAATTGGAAACCCCACCCGTAGCACCAGAGGTGACCTGAACAAAGCGAACTCCATTTTCGCATAGTCGGCGTGCCATCAGGCACTGACGACCAAAATTGTCAGTCTCCTTTTCACCGATACCATACAGCGCCAGCGTTGCCGGAGTCTCCTTGCTGAGGTCGAGCACGCCGGGAGCATTGTTTTGCATTCGCCATGCCAACTCGTAGGAAGCGATGAGAGCTTCCAATTCAGAATCTTGGTTTGCGCTCTTCAATTGCTCGGCGTTGAGACGTCGCAGGAACTGGAGTTGTCGCAGTTGCTCGGTTTTCGACAAGTCAGCGTTGCCCAGGTTCCGAATCGTCGCGTTGGCGTCAAACTTTCCAGCCTTACCAATGGCCGTGCCTTGATTTCGTGCGGGAAGAAAAGCGTTGCCATAATTGCGAGCACCACCAGACGATGTTAATGGGCACAGGGAAATGAATCCTGGCAGGTTCTCATTCTCAGTCCCCAGTCCATAGCTGACCCAGGACCCGAATGATGGTCGAATGAAACTGGTCGAACCACAATGCAGAAATAGCGTTGCCGGACCGTGTGCGACCCCTTCGGTATGCATCGAGTGAATGAAGGTGAGTTCGTCTGAATGCTCCGCTGTCTCACGAAACAAATCAGAAGTTTGGCGTCCCGATTCTCCATATTGCTTGTACTTCCACATGGGTTTCATAACCCGCTCGGAAGTGCCGCGTTTCCCTGTGTTCGCTATCGTGCGCGCGTCGTCGAACGGCATTTTTTTGCCGTCATTCTTGTACAACGCCGGTTTGTAGTCGTATGTGTCGACGTGACTTGGTCCGCCCTGCATAAACAGAAAAATGATCCGCTTCGCCCTTGGAGACAGATGTGGTGTTTGGGCGGCAAGCGGGTTCGCGGCTGGGGCCGATTGAGCACTCAAACCGGCCAACGCCAGGCTCCCGAAACCGCAAGCGGTCTGTTGAAGCGCTGCTCGTCGTGTCAGGCAATGATCTAATGGACTCAAACGATCGCACCTTGATTATCGGATGTAGCGAAATTCGATGGATAAAAACATTGATTGTACCATCTGTGTCCAGGCCTCGATCCGGCCCGGCTCACTCGTATCACTTACCGCCTTCAAAAAATCCTCAGCAAGCGATACCTCTGCCTGCGTCGCGTGACGTCCTAGAATCTGCAGGTAGGCGTGATCGATGCGATGCGAAGTATTTCGTTGCGAATCGCTCAGAAGTCGCTCCGCGGTCAGCCTGGCCTGGGTGCGGACAAAAGGATGATTCATCATGAACAGTGCTTGAGGAGCCACTGTGCTGACGTCGCGGCGACCGGTTACCAAACTCGGATTGGCAAAATCGAACACTTCAAACAGTTCAGGTAAACTACTTCGAAATACGGGTACGTAAACACTGCGTCGTGGTGCCTGAAACCGAAAACCGACGTCCGTCTTAAGACTCGCAGGGAAAGTGGGTCCTCCCATCTCGAATTTTAACGTGTCACCCACGTACAACATCGTGTCACGCAGCGCCTCAGCATCCAACCGCCGCCGATTCATGTGAGCCAATAGTCGATTCTCAGAGTCTTGTTGCTGCCCGCCTCGCGAGGATGAAAGCCGGTAAGTTCTGGAAAGCACAATCGTCCGGACCAGTTTCTTGACAGACCAACCTCGTTGGATGAACTGGACGGCTAGATGATCGAGCAGTTCGGGATGCGACGGCGATTCACCCATTGTGCCAAAGTTGTCAACTGTGCGGACCAGTCCTGCACCGAACAACCAGTGCCATACACGGTTCGCCATGACCCGCGATGTCAACGGATTGACTGGATCGACAATCCAACGGGCGAGTTCCAGTCGACCGCTACTGCTGGTGGGCATCTCAGGCGCTGATCCATAGTTGGCGACCTGGAGCACGCCGCGTGGAACGATGGCGCCCAGATTGCTGATGCTGCCACGAATATGAATCTTCAAATTCGTCGGCTTCTTTTTTTCGACCGCTGAATTGACCATGTCGCGGACGGGTTTCTTTTTCTGGAGTGCGGAAAGATCTGCCGTCAGTTTCGAAATTCGCGCCTTGAGGTTCTGTCGTTCAGCAGCCGAAAGTTTCTTGACGGGCTGAGATATCTGAGGGGTTGTTACTTTGGTGTCGTTCCCAACTGGCAGAAACTGGACCGCATCCGCGACCACGAAGCCACTGCCACCCTTCACAGAAATTTCCACCGCGTCCCATTGACCGGATGGAAATTCAAAAAGACCCAGGGATTGAAAATAGCCGTCCGATCTGTCCTTGTTAAAAGTACCCGGAGCCTTTCTCTGGTCGATGCGGAAGGATTGAGTTCCGTCATTATGGACTACGCTCACGAGAGCTTTGGGGGCCCGGTTTGCATGCTGAGCGACTGTGATACGCACCTCGTACCGACCCTCAGTGGGAAAAGTCACAGGATAAATGGCTTTGCTGCCTTGGGTGCTGGAGAAGAGGTATTCAGTTCCAACGTGGTTTGGAACGCCGCTGGACTTAGACCAACGCCCGGTGACCTTTGCATCTGGGTTGTCCACAACAATTCCCGGTAAGTCCTTCGCTTGGACAGGATGTAGGCCGCCTGCGGGGGCCTTTCGCTTCAGCGTCTTGATTTCGTTCTGAAGCTTGGCGACTGATGAATTGTGCAATTCCAAATCCCGCTTTGCCTCCGCCGTCATTGGCAAGGAGATTTCCATGGTCGTGGAAACATTGGCGTGCTTTAAGCCTTGGACATTCTTGAGAATCCCTGCCATCGCGTAGTAATCACTGGTGGGAATGGGGTCGAACTTGTGATCGTGGCAACGCGCGCAGGTGATGGTTTGTGCCAATAGGCCCTTTCCAATAACGTCGAGCTGTTCGTCGACAACATCCATGTCAAGCTGGCCCTTGTTTTGGTTCTCGAGGAGCGCGTCACCCATCACCAGGAACGTCGTGGCGATGAGATTCCGTCGTTGCTCGTCGACTGTCGATGCTTCTAGTAAGTCGCCTGCGAGTTGCTGTGTGAGAAACTGATCGTATGGCACATCGTCATTGAACGCATCAATCACGTAGTCGCGATAACGCCAGGCATGTTTGAGTAAGCGTCCGCGCAGCGACATCGATTCGGCGAAACGCGTAATATCAAGCCAGTGACGCCCCCAACGTTCGCCGAAGCGTGGTGATTCCAGCAACCGGTCAACGAGTTTCTCATATCCGTTAGGGGATTTGTCGTTGACGAATTGCGCGATCTGCTGCGGCGTCGGAGGCAGGCCAGTAAGGTCGAAGTACAGGCGTCGGACAAGAACATCTTTTCTGGCATCCGGACCAGGTTCCAGGCCGACTGCTTCCAGCCTGCCGAGAACAAAACGATCGATGACGCCGTGTGGCCAATGAGTTTTACTCACCTTCGGGATGGCTGGTGGTTTCACTCGATGGTAAGCCCAGTGTTTTCGACCGGCTTCGATATCGATTGACGTCGGCTTGGAAAGCCGTTCGGTCGTACGACGTGGATCGATCGCACCGTCTCGAATCCACTTCTCGAAATCCGCAATGATCGTTGCGGACAACTTTCCTGTGGGAGGCATCTCGAAGTCAATGTGCTTCAGAGCGGAGATCAACAGGCTTTTTTTCAAGTTGCCCGGCACGACAGCAGGCCCCGAGTTGCCACCCTTGAGCAATCCTTGCCGGGAGTCGACCAGCAAGCCTCCACGCAGCTTCTTGGAATCAGCAGCATGGCACTCATAGCAATGTGTGACGAGAACGGGACGAATTTTCGCCTCAAACAGTTCGAGTTTCTGACGATCAATAGCCGGGTCGGCAGCGCAAGCCGAGCCCGTGACCAGCACGATCGATAGGATGCGGTAACTCATTCAGCAACACCTCTTGACCTTGATCGTAACGCCGGACTCCTGATCTTACCATGCGGCAAGGACGATGCGAATTCCGAAAACGTTGGAACTCGACACACCAGAATGTGGCCGCTCTGGAGGAAGAATCGGGTGTTTTTTCCTGCGGATTGAGTTTCAGTCGGTCAATCTGACCACCATATCGAATCAGCCGACATGATCCGCTCTGCATGGTTCCAATCGCTGGTGAGGAAGGGGCGCCACGAAAACATAGCCAGATGTCAGGTCGTGCCCTGTTCGGAGCAACTGAGTGGTACAATCCGGTGTATGCCGCGCACCATATTGTGGATGACGAGCCGAGCCAGGACTTGCTAATCGAATGACTACGGTTGCTTCACAGTCTCGGTTGGGCGTAAATAGATCGTCATTATTATCAAGGTTGCTTCACTCTCACCCACACTGAAAACGACATGAAATCGCTGAAGATCAAGCAAGCATTCGTGATAGGCGTCGCGCTGTTTCTGGGCGTCGGTTTGACCACGCCGTTAAAGGCATCCGACGACGCGAAGCCCGGCAGTCAGCCCAAGGACAATGCTGACAAATCTGACGAGGATGCCGGCAAGCCGTGGGCCATCGAATCACCGCCTGGCCCGTCGTCCAGGCAATCGATCGATGTTACCGAGGGAACATGGATCACTGTCGATGTGAGTCCGAATGGTCAAGAGATCGTTTTCGACGTGTTGGGCGATTTGTATGTCATGCCCATCGCAGGTGCGGATGGGACGGATGACCGATTCCCAGAGAAGTTGACGTCGGGCATGGCGTGGGACATGCAACCTCGGTTTAGCCACGATGGAAAAACCATCGCGTTCACCAGCGACCGCAATGGCGAGGGCGGGAAAGCTGGCGACAACATCTGGATCATCGATCTCAAAACACGCGAACTGCAACAGGTCACCAACGAGTCCTATAGGCTGGTCAATGGCCCGGCTTGGTCGGCCGACGACAACTACATTGTGGCGCGCAAGCACTTCACCAGCCGGCGATCTCTGGGTGCGGGCGAGATGTGGATGTATCACCGAGACGCAGCCAAATTGAAAGCCATGTCGGGCGTTCAACTTACCGAGAAATCCAATGACCAAAAGGACGTCAACGAGCCCGTTTTCTCGCCTGACGGACGCTACCTCTATTACTCGGAAGATTCTTCACCGGGCAGTACGTTCGAATACGACAAAGACTCGAACGGCCAGATCTACACGATCAAACGTCTCAACTTGGATGACGGAGAAACGGAACCCTATATCACGGGACCCGGTGGAGCCTGTCGACCAACTCCGTCCCCGGACGGCAAGACAATCGCGTTCGTGCGACGCATCGGCCCGAAGACTGGACTGCATTTATTCGACACGACGTCAGGTTCCGTACGGCTGATTTACGATCGGCTTGAACGTGACATGCAAGAGACATGGGCCATTCACGGCGTTTATCCCGCGTTCGCCTGGATGCCCGATGGCAAGTCCATCGTGGCCTGGGCGAAGGGCAGGATTCGACGTATCAACGTGGCCGATGGGTCTGAGTCCGTCATTCCGTTTCGCATCAGGGACACGCGAAGAGTCACACAGGCGCTGAGATACCCGGTTGAAGTCGCACCCGAAGAGTTCGACGTCAAGATGCTGCGGTGGGTTCAAGTCTCGCCCAACGGCAAGCAGGTTGCATTTCAAGCACTCGGCCACATCTACGTTCGAAATTTACCCGACGGCCAATCAACACGTTTGA
>Ga0315336_1007350_pt1 | contig 10607 bp, 10 predicted proteins | sample ASW5metaG_FD_204512 | JGI IMG/M metagenome (GOLD analysis project Ga0315336, IMG submission 204512) | Ammonia-oxidizing marine archaeal communities from Monterey Bay, California, United States - ASW #5 | ecosystem: Environmental > Aquatic > Marine > Intertidal zone | place: USA: California... | reverse complement strand
CAACATCCTCAGACTCGACTGCGTGTATATACTCAATGGGACTTTTCACCATTTCGGCAGTCGTCGGTTCACCAAAGGTCACGTCGACCGTTGGGTCGGGATTGTTCGGATTCTCCGGAGAATTATCGAACACACTCGTCAAAAGAATTCGAGTGCCCTTGGGTACGAACTTAAACTCTTTGTATTGATAGGTTGTTTGCCAATTGAAATCGTAGTTGGGAACGTCGAGCAATACCTCACTGCGTCCGTCCGGATAGAAAGCCTCAAATTTTGCCGCCGCTCCGCGTAGATGCATGTGCGGCATATAATTGATGATGTTGGCATCTTCCTTGAACGTGAATTCCGCGAGTACTTCATAGGCCGGGTGGCCCGCTGGAATCTTGAAATCATAGTTGAAACATCCGCCCGTTCGAAGAATGTGCGTAACCTCTACATCCTCCGGATAAAATTGGACGGCGATTTCCGACTGATCCCAAACCGCCGTGCCTGCGCCAGCTTCTTTGTGGTAGTGGACACTCCAGTAGACGGTGGTATCGGGCATGAGTAAAACGCCGACGCCTTCTGGGTATGATTTTGGATCGCCTCCCGGAACCAAACCGCCAATGGGGAAGGCCACAATATGATGGACTGCTCCGCTGCCCGGACGTGTTTCGGAAGTCTTAATCCAACGGGGTTCCGGCAACATTTCCTTCGTGATGTGGGTATAAAATGTTTGATAGAGGTCTTCAACGTCGTCTTCTACCAGAAATGATTCAGGCATTTTGACGATGAGATCCGGCTCGCCCATCTGCCAACCGTCGACGGCAGGCCATTCCTTTTTGGGCGGTGCGTCGTTGGGGTTGCCCCGGGCCGCGCCCGACTCCACCCAATTGACCAACGTGTCGATTTCTTCTTGTTCAATGGTGCGTTCGTTTTCGAATTGACCGGCATGCTGTGGATCGGCATGCCACGGGGGCATTTCGCCTGACTGTACTTTCTTTGCGATGGCCTTTGCCCACGGCCGGACATTTTCGTATCTCGTAAATGCCATGGGCGCAATCATCCCGCCAAAATTGCCGCCGCCTTCACGGTGACATTGTTGACACTGTTCTTGCAGGATGGGTAACGCGTCTTTGTAGAAGGTTGGGCGGCTTTGGCCGTTCGCTGCATCTTGTGCAAGCGCTACTTCGCACATACAAAGGGCGAATACTCCGGTAAGAACTTTGGTGGCAGCAGAACTCGTCATTACGGCGTACTCCGATACACTCCCCAGTTTCAAACTCCGCAACAAGGCTACCAAATGTCCAAAAGTGGATGCCTACGACCGGCCGGGAGTGTCCCCATTTTAAACGTCTGATTACAAACACAGTCGCAAAACGTTGCCAAGCGATTCGACGGACGTGGCGCTGGCAAGGCTGATGCCGAACGATTCGTCGGCTGTGTTGCTGGGAATTGTGACGGTGCGCGAGGCCCTACCGGAACCGGGCACGCTTACCGTACCGGTGGCACCCGTCTCGTTCAGAGTCACGTCACCGGCTCCGCCAACTTGACCAAGCTGCACTGCAATGGCAAGATGTAAATCGCATCCTCGAAAATAATTCTCAAATCGCAGCAGCCATAATTCCGCACCCCTCACCGTATCAATGTCTCAGCCGAACTCCGAACGTCGCGTAGCGATTGTCACCGATGCCACAACACATTTGGGTCCCGACCTGGCGCGAGTGCTCGCCGAACGCGGCCACGATCTGGTCCTCGGCGAAGCGGCTGAAGGTCTCGCAGAGGAGGTCGCAAGGCCCGGCGTCGATGTAGTGACGATCGACGGAGTTGCCGACCTCACCAAGCCCGAGGCGGTCCAATCGCTGGTCGACTGTGCCCTCACTCGCTTCGGCCGACTCGATGCCGCATGCATTCGTACGGGAAAGATCATTGGAGGAGACTTCCTCGATGCCACGCTGGACGAACTCAGAGCGCTTTCGAGCGCCAACCTGGAGTCGGTATTCCACGCACTCAAGTGTCTACTGCCTCCGATGATCGAAGCAGGAGCCGGACAGATCGTGATCGTTACGAGCGCGTCTGGCCAGCGGCCCGTTCCCCAGGCGGCCTTGTACAGCGCGACGAGAGCAGGCGCAAACATGATGGTGCGTAACGCCGCTTTGTCGGTGGCAAAATACGGCGTCACGGTGAACGCACTTGGCACCAACTTTCTAGACTATCCGGGATTCGTTGACGCGTCTGGAGCGGCTGACCCCGGCGTGCGAAGCAAGATCGAGTCACGCGTTCCACTCCGCCGCCTCGGCGATCCGAGCGAGGTCGCCCACTTCTGCGCCAGTCTCCTCGATGGCACAAACCGCTTTCAGACCGGCCAGTTCTTTTCGATGAGCGGAGGATGGAGCGACTGAGGTCAAGGCCAATACGATTCCCCAGGCCTCGGGGCCCATTCTGGCGTGAATCGTACGGAAATCACTTATCTTCCAATGCAATGGCCCGAATCCAACACCCATCTAACCGTTCCACACTGAGCGGCATCCCGATATACATCACTCGTTCCTGTTTGAGTTTGGAAACGTTGACCAGCGGGTAGGTGATGGGAATGTTGTTGCACAGCATCGCACGGTGGGTAGGTGAATTGTTGGGTTCGGGGGCTTGGGGATTCGTTTCCCATGCGACGCCGGGCATCTGGATGGCGAGCATCTTAATCTTTTTCTGCGCCAACCACTGGGCGGTTTCTGCGGGCAACACGGGTTGCGCTTCATCCCGAAAGTCGTTGGCATCGGGTCCGTACATGAGGACAATATCGCCGCTCTTCACGTTATCCAAATGATCGGGCGTGATGGGCTGCCCAATCATCGCTTTCTCGCCTTTTTCGTTCTCGCCTTCCACGGGTGTCACGGAACTGACGTCACATACGACGGCTTCTCCGATAAACGTTTCGAGCGGATACTCCCATAGCCCAAGCATGTCATCCGGAATTCCGGACCAATGGTCTATGTGGCCTTTGCCGCCTTCCGTATGCGACCCGAAATGTCCGCTCATTCCCCACGGCCACACGTCATCGTCTTTCCAGCCGCCGACCAAGGTGTACTTGGTATTGTCGTAGTCGGTCCCGACGTTCCCTTCTACCAGCGACCAAGGCAGACCGAAGATGTCCGCGTTACCTTCTTCGATCGTGCCGTCAATTCGCTTGATTCGGGCCACCATCCGGGGACTTAGATCAACCATGTTGTAATTGCTTGGATCGAACATGCGTGGTACTCCTTTAGATGGTTTCTAGTTCTGATGACCATTGCCCTGTTGAGGCGAGGCTGTTCATTTTAGATCGGTGGAGGAGGGCGGCCTGGCCTGTTGAATCGTCCGTCTTTCCGTCCCACGCCTCCATCGCAGCACGACCGATGGCACGACCGTACGAAAAGCTCAGCGTCCATGGTTGCGGGCCGAGCGCGTTCATCGCATTGAGGTAAGCGGTTGAGTCTATGTCCGACAGTCCACCGGATAGAAACCCAACGCCGGGAACAGCGGGGGGGAGGGTACGCCGAAGACATTTTATTGTCTCGTGTGCCACGGTTTCTGCGTCTGCCTGATCGGTGCATTTGCTTCCCGATACGACCATATTGGTTTTAAGCACGATGCCTTCAAGGAGAACCCGATGCTCGTAGAGGGCGTCAAAGACGGCGTTCAGAAACCACTCGGTTACTTCGTACTGCCGGGCGATGTCATGATCGCCTTTCATCTCGACTTCGGGCTCGACGATGGGGACAAGGCCGGCCGCTTGCGCAAGTGCCGCACACTCGGCCACGCTTTGCGCGTTGGCCTCCATCGCCCGGCGCGTCGGCATGCCGGGTCCTATTATGGCCGGCACACGCCACTTCACAAAGTGAACGCCACGTTCTTTCCACTTTTTGAGCCGGGGAGGTAAGCCGTCAATACCTTTCGGAAAGTATTCTCTTTTTGACCCGCCGAACAGTTGCCATCCCGTAGTGGGTGTGATGCCGACCATCATGCCCTGCTCAGCGAGGAGGTCGGGAAAGGGTGTGCCGTCTACGGCTTTCTCGTCAAGGACGTCGTCGAACAAGATGATCCCGCTGACGTGATCGCCAAGGCCCGGCGTGCGAAACATCATTTCTTGAAATTTGCGTGCAGTCGCATCGTCGTTTGGCTCCGGCATGGATCCCCAAAACCCTTCAACGAAACCGTTGGCTGCGCCGGACGTGTAAATATCGGCGGCAAAAATTCCTTTGCCGGGCGCGACCATTGCGCGTGCTGTTTCTTCAAGTGTGGTGTTGCTCATTCAATCTGTTTCCTTTGCTGGAGCTGAATAGCTAATACTGAACTATATGTTGTTGTTTGCCCGTCAAACGGAGGTGAGTTTGCCTTTGTAGAATTCGAGACCTTTCTTTGCTGCTACATCGAGATCTTCGCCCTCGGTGAGGTCGCGCCAGATTGCGAGCACCTGGCCCGTTACGCCGCCATCCAATATGAACGGTTCCATGACCGTGTCGCCTTGATAGTCGATTTGTTTGAGGGCTTCCACAACTTCGTCCCAGGGGATGTGTCCATTCCCTGGTGGCCGACGATTGTTTTCGCCGATGTGGAATAGGCCGAGTTTGTCTCCCGCATGGATAATCGCTTCGCCCAAATGATCTTCCTCAATGTTCATATGATAAGTGTCGAGCAATATTTTTAGATTGGGGCTTCCGACATCTTCAACGAATTGGACCGCCTCTTTGCTGGTGTTGATGAGAAAGTGTTCGAATCGATTTAACACTTCGAGGCTGATGGTGACACCGTGATCTTCGGCCGCCTTAATGCCTTCCCTCATGCATTTCACGCAGTTTTCCCAACAACGCTTTTTATCTCGATCCTTGAGCGAGTCGCGGAATACACCGGTGATTGCACCGGCGAATTCCGGGTTCTCTTGAATCTCTGACAACTTAATTGCCAGATTCTTAATGTGCTTAATGCCGGCTTCCTGTTTTTCGGTGTCATCTGAACAGATGTCCTGCGTGGGCGCGAATCCACCGGAGAAGTTGAGTTTGACGTTTACTTCTTGGGCCGTATTCACCAACTTCTGCTGGTCTTCTTTCGAGAATAGAAATGGGACATCTTGTTGCACCGTGAATAAGTCGAAGCCTATGTTGGCGGCGCGCTTGATTAGTGCACAATATTCGTCGGGTGTCGCGGTGAAATCCGTGCCAAAGTAATTGTGAACGATGCCTATTCTGCCCATGTTCTTCTCCAAGGTCTTTCGGTTTATGAAGTGCGATCATGTAAGAACTGCTCAACTTCGTCAAAAGTGGGAATGCCTTTTCGGTTGCCCAGTACGGTGCAGTGTATGGCGGAAACGGCGGAGGCGAATGTCGCGATTCTTCTAATGTCCCAGCCCTTGACGAGGCCGGTTAAGTAGGCGCCATGGAATACGTCGCCTGCACCGCACGTGTCGACGACTTCGACTTCGAATGCCGGGGTGTGAAACTGTTCGTCGGCGGCGACGGTGTAGCTGCCCTGAACGCCCTCGGTTTGAACGACGACCCGTGGGCCGCGATCGAGGGTGGCTCGGCCGGCCTCGTATAGATCGTCTACGCCGGTCAACATGCGGCCAAAACCCGATCCGCAGATGAGGACATCCGTTTCCGTGATGATCGATTGGATCGAATCCGGAATCGGGTTGTTGGTCGCGGCGCAATCGAGAACGACGGTCTTGCCTGCCTCGTGCATCCACTTCGCCGCCTGGAGCGCTGCAGCGCCATGGCAGCAATCGAGGTGAAGATACGAAGCCGAAGTTAGGTAGTCCCGGTCCAATTCATCGGGTTGAATGGGTTGCGACAAAAAACTGTTAGGAAACGAGAAATGCCGGTCGCCGGTAGATTCTTTGACGTATACGATAGCGACGTGATCTTCTGGCGCGTCGCGTTGGACCAGTCGGCTCAAGTCGACACCGGTTTTTTCCAAGGATCGGCGTTTGATGTTGGCCATCTCGTCATTGCCGATGGTGTCAACAAAGCCTGTGCGAATGTCGTACAGGGATGAAACGGCGCACGCGGTGCCTGCCGGCCCGCCATCCGCGAGGGCAAATCCACTCAACGTGTTGGTCTTTTCCCACGTCGGCATATCTTCGAGCATGTGGACGACATCAATATTGGAAATGCCCAGTCCAACGACGTCTAGTGCACCTTCGCTCATTCCCAGAAACGATCCATCTTGAGCCATCTGCGAATCGGAATGGCTTCGCCGGTAATGCTGTCCGCCGCTTCCGACGCCAGGAAGAGCGCTAGATCGGCTACCTCTTCGGGCTCGGGCGGCAGGCTTAAACGTGGTACAGGATTGCCATCCTCATCGGTATCCGGGGGAATCACTTTCCACTTTCGCATTGCGGGTGTCGCGATCAGACCGGGGAGGATTGTGTTGACGTTAATATTATGTTCGATCCACATGAAGGAGAGGTTATTGCTCAAGCTGATTATCGCTGCCTTCGCTGCTGAATAGTGCAGCATGCCGGGATTGCCTTTCGTTCCGGCGGTGGAGGAAATGTTAATAATCTTCCCGCCCTTTTGTTCGATCATTTGCTTGCCTGCGGCGATGCAACAATTAAACGTGCCTGTGAGGTTGAAATCGACGATTTTTACCCATTCGTCGTAGGGCGTGTCTTCCGCCTTCTTCATGGTTGCGCCGGAGCCGGCATTGTTTACGATGATATCCACTCGGCCAAATTCGCTGACGGTTCGCTCGATCATCGTATCGACATCCGAAGGAACCGTAATGTCCGTAGCAACGGCGAGCGACTTTGCGCCCAACGCTTCTAGTTCCTTGGCGGCAGCATCGATATTTTCCTGGTTGCGGCTCGCGACGACTACGTTTGCGCCGGCTCGCGCATATTCACGGCATATACAGGATCCGATGCCACCGGCGCCGCCGGTGACGATTGCCGTTTTTCCCTCGAGTCCGAACTTAGACATAGCGTGATTCCTTCATGATAATCGGCTGCTTCCTTTTATTGCAGACGCTCATCGCTTACTTCTTACACGTCATTCCCGCGAAAGCGGGAATATAGGTTCTTCAAATTGCGCTCTGGATTCCCGCTTTCGCGGGAATGACGAGATGGGGTTCGCCGCTCTTGTTTCGTGCCTAGATGTAGCCCCTAATACGATGAGCTCACACCTAAGAAGATTAGAGTCTTTTCATCGTGTATTCAATCGAATTACGGCGAACTAGCCCCAATTCTCAGATATAACCGTCGCGCCCGAAGCCGGTCCAGGGCTCGTTTTCGCCAATGCCATAGCCCTTGAGGAACCCATCTTTGAGCCAGGATCGAAATTCGGGATACGCATCGAGTAGGCCAATCTGGCCCACCGCTGTGAGCCAAGGCGAGGGGTCGTATTCGGTGTGGCGAGGGTGATAGACGCCGTCCTCGAAGACGCCGTAACACGCGAGTCGCTGACCACATCGGCTTTGTCCGACGCTGCCTGGGTTGATGAATCGTTGGCCGCCGATGGTGCGTTCGAATTGCACGTGCGAGTGTCCGAACAGTACGAGGGGGCAATCGTTGCCTCCCGCGAGCGCTGCCAACCGTTCATCGGAGGTGTTGGGCATGCCCTGGTTGGGTTTGTCCGGGAGTACGCCGTGGTTTAGCAACATGCGAATACCGTCCACTTCGTATTCGCCCTCGGGACTTAATTCGCGCAGCAGTTCGTATCCGGAGGGAGACAACGTATCGATAACGAATTGGGTAAACGCCTTCCAGTCTTCTGGCCAATTCTCGAACCGTTCAGGTTCCAGCATTTCAACGTCGTGATTTCCCTCGATAAATGTCCCCTGCAATCCCTGCAAGAGTTCAACGGTCTCGTTCGGTTGAGGCCCGCCCAGCACGACGTCGCCCAGAAACACGGTGGTGTCTGCGTCGGATTCTTTCTCAAGTACAGCGGACAACGCTGTGGCGTTGCCGTGAATATCGGCAATGACAAGGATTTTCAATCGATTACTTTCCGACGCCGACCAGTTGAAGGAATTGGTCTTTCTGATCGTCCGTCATTCTTGCGAAGTCGGGTACGCCCATTTCCGTTTTGGGAAAATCGGCAAACTCGGGCGAGGGAGATTGCATATTGGCGGCAATATTGTGGAGTCCGCCACCCTCTTCCATGCCGACACTTAGCGCATCAATGATGGGCTGCGGCCAAACCGGTTTGCTCCCGAATTCGACCAGGCCAAGGTCTTCCTTACCGATGTGTTTGCCCATATCGGCAAAAACGATTTGCTCTTCTTTCGTCCGTTGTTGTTGCCCTTCGCGGCCGTAGTTTGTGGCGGACTGATGGCAAATCGCGGCCCATCGAGCCTTGACATGGAACCCCGGAAGGTCTAGGCATTCCGGCGGAATGCCGTCGCCGCCGGAGATTTCGCCGTTCTTTACAAAAAAGTGGTAACCAGACAACTCGCGGCCATCCGTCAACATGCGCGCGGGCGGTTGGGTATAGGTTTCGCTGAACCCCCATACTAAGTCCGGCGGCATTTCGCCATCTTGCAGCATTTGGGCACCCGCCTTTCCACAGGCCTCGCACCATTCTTTTGACCCGAACTCGCCGACTGGCGTTACGTCTGACATTGAAAGTACTCCTTGGCTTGGGCTCACCCTTAGAAAATGAGGCCCTTCTTCTTTGTTGATTGTGTCATTGATTCTTTGTGTTTGAGGAACGCAGCGTGAATCGCGTCACTTGGCTTTTGTTCTTCTTGCAATTCGCGATCATCAGCGACGCGGCACGTGGCATCGAGCACCATCGTGGGATGTGTCCTGTTGTTAAATCGGGGCCACTCCTGTAGATGCCCCGCACCGTTCGGATCGCCCGTTCGGGCGAATTGGATGCAGGTTGATGACCAGGCATTGGCCAGTCTCAATACGTCCGGGGTGGTTGGTACATAAAACATATGGGTCTTATGATTGATCGCGGGGAAATTGAATGTCAGTGGAATATCGGCAGCATGTGTAGCTCCAAGAACGCCGTCGCAACAGGTCGTCGGCAAATCCAAACGATATTTCCAGATCGGTCCGTCCCATGCCGCGATCGCTTCAACAGGATCCTTAACGACACGATGGAACGATTCGGTAATCGTGTACTCAAATCCCTTGCGATCGGCTTCGTCGACCCAGGGACCGGGGTCGCCTAAAGGATAGGATATCAATGTCCCTTCATCGCGATTGGTGCCGACGATGATGGGGACGGCTTCAGGGGAATCTTTCGCGTAAACGTCCGCCATGGATCGGGTCACGACATGACCGTCGATGCCGGGGCCTGTTCTCGCAATCCCGAGCAGGTCGTTAGCGTCCATGTCCAATACATGATCGCGCAGATCGTCCGGCGTCGTGTCTTCCTGTAGCTCAAGATGTTTGCACAATTCAGCGTAGCTTGATTTCGATCCATCGGCAGGGCCGCCGTTGGGGGAATGGAGAATGACCCGGTGAAACTTGCCCTGTGCCTCAGGCGCACCTAAGAGCAACATGATGGCTTCGGCACCGGATGATTCGCCGAATACGGTTACGCAGTCGGGATCGCCGCCGTAGTCTGCGATGTTGTCGCGGACCCAGTCGAGCGCCAAAATCATGTCGCGGATGCCGTTGTTGGCGGAACCTTCGTAGTCGGCGCCAAGCGAGCTTAAATCGAGAAAGCCGAATGCGCCCACGCGAAAATTGATGGCGACGACCACGACATCGCCTTGCCGCACGAGTTGAATGCCGTTGTAATCATTTGCAGACCCGCCTGTATAACCACCCCCATGAACCCACACCATGACTGGACGGCGTTGTTTGTCTGCCCCCGGTGTAAAGACGTTTAGGAACAAGCAATCTTCGTCTATGGGGCCGAGTTCATCGCGTTGCGTCTCGCAATAGAAGGTGGCATGACCATCTTGCATGGCTTGGTTGTGAAAGAACGTGGCGTCATACGTGCCTGTCCACGGGCCGCTTGGTTCCGGTGGCAAGAATCGCTTCTTGCCTGTTGCCGGTTCGCCGTAACGCACGCCGAGAAACGTGAGCGTGTCCCCGCAGTCTACGCCCCGGATCGATCCGAGCCGCGTTTCAATGTTCTTCATTGCCGTAGGCGGTGTGTCCATCTGAGTCATGGAATGTTACTCGGCTGGAAATTGCCGGTTGAGAAACGCTTTCGCCCGGGAAAAGCCGATGCCGCTACGGCCACCCGTTACAGAAGCTGTCTTGCCTTTAGGATTTTTCATATGTTGGACGGTGCTCCGCATCAACTAAATTCGGCGACTTTGTTTCGTTCAATCATATCGAAATCGATTTCCGCGCCCAGACCTGGCCCATTGAATGCATGGACCATTCCGTTCTTATCAACTGTAATGTCGTTGACGAGTCCGTGTTTTTGAACTTCGTCCGGCAGTAAGACTTCAAAGTATTCGCAATTCGGAATCGCCATAATTAGGTGCAGGTTTGCGACGTTGTTGAGACTGTTGCTGCCGTGGTGGACTTCGTAGGTCATGTGAAATGCTTCGGCCAAGTGCGCGGTTTTCAGGCATGACGTCAGCCCCGCCTTCAGGTAGACATCGCCGCGTAGATAATCCGTGGCCTGTTCCATAATCCACGGCGCGTAAGACGTGGGGCCCGCAAGCGGCAGTTCCGTTGCCATGAT
>Ga0315336_1007349_pt1 | contig 10610 bp, 4 predicted proteins | sample ASW5metaG_FD_204512 | JGI IMG/M metagenome (GOLD analysis project Ga0315336, IMG submission 204512) | Ammonia-oxidizing marine archaeal communities from Monterey Bay, California, United States - ASW #5 | ecosystem: Environmental > Aquatic > Marine > Intertidal zone | place: USA: California... | reverse complement strand
AAGACTAATCTAAACGTACGCTGGATCCTCCGTTTACAGGAATCAGAAATTTAGACTACGCCGGAAACTTTTAAGACTTCTTGTCTGAGGTTTCAGACGATGAATCCTTTTGTTTCTGTATGGGTATGCATGAGCATCATCGTGCCTTAGATAAAGTTCAGAGCTGAAAACCGGAAAAGATTCTTCGCAATAAATGAAAGTAGATTAGGCTATGTTGGAATACAGTTCTCAAGTAACCTCACGGGTCGATAGTTTTCGACTTTGCCACAGTATTCTCTGACCTATGCATGTTTTGCGTTCAATGTTTATTGATAGAAGATGTTCATAAAAGCCTTGAAGCGATTGCCCTGAGTATATTCAATCTCCATAGAGTCATTCGCTATAATTCGAATGAACTAAAAGCGCCGTTGGCCAAGATCTCATAAAAATTGTCTATGATTTACTAGACCGGATGCTTCAGTTTTGCTAAAATCACATCATGCTACCCCGTTTATTCTTTCTATTTATTCTTCTCATTTCTGCCCATTCCTTTGCCGCTACACTTAGGCTAGAGGAAAGCGAAGGTAAGATTTCCGTTTTCCGTGAGAATGGAACGGAGCCAATTCTGGTGGAGAACGTCCGTGCGGACCACCGGCCCTATCTCCATCCTATAGTAGCACCGGACGGGAATGGTGTCTTAACCGAATACAGTCCGGGTCACCACCCGCACCAGACGGGACTTTACTGGGGGTTCACTCGCGTGAATGGCCGCGACTTTTTTCACAATCCCTCCAATGGATATTGGGAGCTTCAAGAGGCCAATGTGGTTTCTGCTGAAGGTGAAGTGGTTCAGTGGGAGACTATTTACCATCTCATAGGTGAAGATGGCGAAGCCCTCATGGAGGAGACTCAGGAATGGTCGATGCGGGATGCGGGAGACGAATATTTCATAGACTTGGTGTGGTCTGGCCAAGCGCATACCGATATCACCATTTCCGAATACGATTACGGAGGACTATTTCTGCGGATGCCATTCGAGAGAGGTGTTACTCAGGGTGAGGTGACTAATAGCGCACGTTCCAAGAATCAACGAGCAGAAGGGCAACGAGCTTCCTGGGTCAATGTGGGGATGCAGATTGAAGGGCGCGATTCGGATGACTGGGGGCACATTGCCATTTTTGATCATCCGGAAAATGATGCCTATCCGATGCCTTGGCGGGTGGATCGGCAAATGGGTATTGGGCCTGCTCGCTCCATTTTGGGAGATTGGGAAATACCTGCGGGCACGACCCATACCTACCGCCACCAGCTCAAAGTCTATACCGGCCGCTTGAATGACCTCCACATGCACGAGGACTGGAAAGCCTATTCCGGCGAGAGAAACAATTTTGCTGAATGGGTCGCAGCCAGGAATGAAGCCAAAGAGGCGGAATTTTTAACGGGCGAAGAAGCCATTGCGAAAATGACAGTGCCGGACGGGCTCGAAGTCACCCTCGTAACTTCGGAGCCACAAATCACCCAGCCTATGGCATTTTGCTGGGATGACCGTGGACGGCTATGGATTGCCGAGAACCGAGACTATGAAACACGCCGGAGTGGATTTTCTAATGACGGAAATAGCCGGATTCTGATCCTTGAAGACGAAGACGGGGATGGAAAGATGGATACCAAAAAAGTGTTTATGGAAGGCATTCCTTTCCCAGCAGCTATCGCAGTCGGTTTTGATGGTCTGTGGCTTGGTGCTCCACCAAATCTCATGTTTGTGCCTGACCGGGACGGCGACGACAAAGCTGACGAGGAGATTGAAGTCCGGCTCACCGGATGGGGGATTCGCGACCGGCATGAGGTCCTGAACAGTTTTATTTGGGGGCCCGATGGTTGGCTTTATGGTTGTCAGGGATTCGCAACCCCGTCCATGGTGGGCAAACCGGTTGATGGCGGACGTGTCTTTAAGAAAGGTGATCCCTTTCCAACCAGCATGGAGGTGGTCGATGGGCAGTTTATCGACGGTGGTGTTTTTCGCTATCACCCGATCAAGGATCGTTTCGAGGTGGTTTCTCACGGATTCAGTAATCCCTGGGGATTGGATTTCGATGATAACGGTCAGGCATTTATTTCTGCCTGTGTGATACCTCACGCCTTCCATATTATTCAGGGCGGGATTTTTCATCGGCAGGGCGGAAAGCACATTAATCCCTATGTCTACTCCGATATTCAAACGATTGTTGATCACCGTCACCGTTCAGCGCATGGAGGTGCCCGAGTATACTTGGCAGATTTGTTACCTGAGAAATATCACAATAAATTGTTTATGGCCAATATCCATGAGCATGCCTTATTGAACGACGAGCTCGTTCCCAATGGTTCTGGCTTCATTGCCAAGCACGGTGAAGATACCGTTTTGGCGAACGATCCACAGTGGGTTGGCTTCAGTTTGGAAATTGGGCCTGAAGGTGCGATCTACATGCTTGATTGGCACGATGGAGATATCTGTGGAAACGATGTGCACGATAAGGATACCGGACGGGTTTATCGACTGGCTCCGGAAGGCACTCCATTTCCCACTGATTTTAACCTGAAGGATTCAAGCAATGAGGAATTGATTGGTATGCAACTTCATGCCAATGACTGGTATGTCCGCCATGCTCGTGTCATTCTTCATGAAAGGGCCGTAGAAGGATCCATCACTCAAAACGATCACAAGCAACTGTGGACGATGTTCGAGGAGCAATCGGATCCGGGGCGAAAGCTACGTGCCTTATGGGCATTGCACGTGACCGGTGGTGTTTCTCAAAAACAACTCACAGGTGTTCTTAATAACGAGCATGAGTATGTGCGTGCTTGGGCGATTCAGTTACTTTGTGAGGATATGGATCCAGGCAATGCAGCGCTTGCTAAGTTTGCCAAGATGTCCAAGTCGGATCCTTCACCCGTCGTCCGCATGTATCTGGCGTCGGCCCTGCAGCGCATACCCAATGAAAATACCTGGGATATCGCGAGTGGCCTGTTGAGTCACTCCGAAGACAAGGATGACCACAATATTCCGAAGATGATCTGGTTCGGTATGGAGCCGCATGTTCCGGAAAATCCTGTCAAAGCATTGCAACTCGCTGCTTCAAGTAAGATCCCCATGGTCGCTCAGTTTATTGCACGCAGGGCAACCTCAGGACAGCTACTGGATGTAGTAGTTGGGGAAATTGCCAAAGCCAAATCTACTTCCACTAAACAAGTGCTGTTGGAAGGAATGCGTGACGGATTACTGGGTCAACGCGATCTTAATGCTCCTGCAAAATGGTCCACAATCGGGTCCAGTTTGAAGGGAGTAAGTAGTCTGAGGAATCTGCTATTAGAAATCGGTCAATTGTTTGGCAGTGCTGAAGCAGGGAATGCTCAGTTGGCTGAGCTCAATGATGACTCTACGGACCTGGCACGTCGTAAGGAAATTCTGCAGAACTTTGGACTCAATGTATTTCCTCCGGCCTTCGATTCCATTCTCAGTTATGTAGAAAATGCCGAGTTGAGGCTTTATGCGCTTCGGGCGCTTACGTCCTACGACGATGATGCTGTCGGGACCAAGATTTTCGAACACTACTCAGAATTTACGCAGGCAGAAAGAGCAGTGGCTATTCAAACACTTGCAACCCGACGTGGTAGTGCGAGAGCTTTGGCCGCGGCATTGATGCGCAATAGAATACCCCGGAGCGATATCTCTGCAGTAAATGCTCGTCAACTCAGGCGAGTGGTGGGCCCAAGTTTTGTCGACTGGTGGGGACCGATAGAGTCGATGGCTAAGGATAAGGAACAAGAGATTAATCGCTATAAATTCCTGCTGACCGATGAGTATGTCGCTCATGCCGATGTGGTGAATGGTAAAGCCATTTATGGCCAGACCTGCGCCGCTTGTCATAAGATGTATGGCGAGGGCGGTATCATCGGACCCGACATTACCGGATCCAATCGTGCAAACCTGGATTATATTTTGACCAACGTTATCGACCCGAACGGAGAAATTGGAGAAGGCTACCAGCTGGTTACTATCTCTACGCAGGATGGGAGGACGTATGCCGGCAACGTGGTCAATGAGGATGATCAGCGTTTGACCTTAGCTATGATTGGTCAGGAAATCATCATTCCGAAATCGGATATTCTGTCTCGGCAAAAATCTCCGGTTTCGATGATGCCGGAAGGTCAGCTCAAGACCATGACCGATAGTCAAGTGAGAGACTTGATCGGGTATTTAAGAACTACTCACCCAATCGAATAGTGATGAAACGATTATTTTCGACGCTTGTCCTATTACTGTGGCTCGGTGGCTTGGCTTTCGCTGAACGTCCGAACATTCTCTTCTGTATTTCTGATGATCAGTCCTGGGCGCACACCGGCGCCAATGGAGATCCGGTAATCAAAACGCCCGCCTTTGATCGGGTGGCGAATGAGGGCCTTAGGTTTATTAATTCATTTTGTGATGCTCCTACCTGTGGTCCTTCGCGCAGTGCGATCCTGACCGGTCAACCGATCTGGCGTCTGGAGGAAGCGGGGAATATTCATAGCACGCTTCCTGCGAAGTTTGCTACCTACACAGAGGAGCTACAAAAGGTGGGTTATAAAATCGGGTTTACCGGAAAAGGCTGGGCTCCCGGTCGGTTGGAGGCAGGTGGTCGCACGGAGAATCCGGCCGGGAAGGAGTATGCCGAGCGTACACTGGATCCTCCATTTCAAGGGATACGGAACAATGATTATGCGGGAAATTTTGAAGGCTTTTTAGAGGAGGTTTCAGACGGCGAATCGTTTTGTTTCTGGTTGGGTACGAGTGAACCGCATCGTTTCTATGAGGATGGTGCCGGGATACAAACCGGTAAGGATCCATCGAAGGTGAGAGTGCCTGCCATTTTTCCGGACAACGACATCGTCCGCAGCGATATCTTGGATTACCTGGTGGAGGTTGAGCATTTCGATTCAATGGTGGAGCGAGCGATTGCTTCTCTGGAAAAACGAGGACTTCTGGATAATACCATTGTGGTGGTAACCAGCGATCACGGCATGCCATTTCCGCGTGCGAAAGCCAGTCTCTATGATTGGGGTTCGAGGGTACCACTTGCTATTCGCTGGCCTGAAGGAATCAAGGAATCGGGTAGGGTGGTTGAGTCTTTTGTGAACTTGAGTGATCTGGCACCCACCTTCCTTCGGGCAACCGGCGTAGCAACACCAGGTATGATGACTGGGCGTAATCTGCTGGATGTATTCGCGAATAAAGAAGTCACCAACCGCGACGCGGCTTATGTTGCCATGGAACGTCACGATGGTTGTCGGGCAGGCGGAAAGGGTTATCCCTGTCGTGCTATCCGAACCGCCGACTATATGTATATCCATAATTTCGAGCCAACGCGGTGGCCTTCGGGTTCACCGGATGCATCGGTCTGTGCCCGGGCTATTCCGTACGGTGAAATCGATACGTCACCGACCAAGACTTACATGATGGAACATCGGAGCACACATGGTGTGGCTCACCTGGCTGAACTGAGTTTCGGAATGCGTCCCGCGGAGGAGCTTTACGATTTGAAAAAGGATCCAGAGCAATTGGTAAACCTGGCTGGAAATCAAGAATACAACGCGGTTCAGAATGCGCTCCGCAAGAAGTTGTTCAATCACCTTTCAATTACCCAGGATCCTCGTGTGGTAGGAGGTGTAGTGGATTGGGACTATTATCCCTATTATGGACGTATTAATAACCAGGGCTGGAAGGTAGATAAAAAGCCGGAATCATGAATTTACTGAATAGTCCTGAGACTCGTGGCGGCATTGCGAGGACGCAATTGCCCTACCATCATTGTCGCGTCAAGGTAGGCCTATTGCGTCCCCGCGGTGCCGTGGTAGGTGTTCTTCTTTTTCTGGGACTTAGCGTTTTTGCGCAATCCCGCCCGAACATCCTCTTCATTTTCTCAGACGATCATACTTGGCAGACGATCTCCGCTTACGGTCACCCATTGTCCAAAGTGGTGCCGACGCCAAACATCGATCGGATCTCAGATGAAGGCATTCGCTTTGATCGATGTCTGGTGACGAATTCGATTTGCGCGCCTTCCCGAGCAGTAGTGCTCACCGGTAAATATTCGCACCTGAATGGGCAAATAAACAATTACAATCGATTTGACGGTGGACAGGTGACCTTTCCTAAATTGTTGCAGAAATCCGGTTATCAGACTGCTATCGTGGGCAAATGGCATTTGAAAACGCTACCCACGGGATTCGATTACCATGAGGTGATGAGTGGGCAAGGTCGTTACTATAATCCAATCCTCTACACGGATGGGGAACCCACTGAGTATGAAGGCTACAATACGGATGTGGTTGTGGACCGATCACTGAAGTGGCTAAAGAATCGGGACTCGGACCAGCCCTTTATGCTGATGTGTCAATTCAAGGCGACTCACGGCCCGTTTCAACCGGCCTTGCGGCATCTCGGCGAATTGGACGACGTCACCGTCCCGGTACCGGATAACTTTTTTGATGACTACAGTGGTCGTAGCCGCGCTCCTGGGAACCACAATACTAGTATCGCAAATGTGATGCCGCTTAGTAATCTCGGTATAGAGTACCGAGGCATCGAGGCGGATCAGCTTGCTGAATACCGTAGCCATTTTGATGAAGCGAATGAGGCCTATGAAAAGGCCAATCTTCAAGACGACGAACGGGCGCTTTGGCGTTACCAACGCTTTATCAAGAATTTCCTTCTGACGAGTAAAGGCATCGATGAAAATGTGGGCCGCGTGCTAGACTATCTTGACGAGAGTGGATTGGCGGAAAACACGATCGTGATCTATGCGGCGGACCAGGGCTTTTTTCTTGGGGAGCATGGTTGGTATGACAAACGATGGATGTATGAGGAGAGCTTGAAAACGCCGTTCTTGGTTCGTTGGCCGGGTGTTACTCAAGCAGGGCAGGTTAGCCGTGATATTGTTTCGAACCTGGATTTGCTCCCATGTTTCTCGAAATGGCGGGAGCGTCGATCCCTAGCGAAATCCAAGGTCGCAGCCTGGTCCCCATACTCAAGGGTGCCGCTCCTCGAAACTGGCGAAAGAGCTTCTATTACAAATACTACGGCGAGAGACGTGGGGGAAGTGTGAGTGAAGGGTACTACAATCATGGCGTCCCACCGCATGAAGGTGTGACCGACAAACGGTATAAGTTGATTCACTACAAGCACGACGATGTAGATGAATGGGAATTTTACGATCTCGAGCGTGATCCAAGTGAAATGAAAAGCGAATACGATAATCCGGAGTATGTTCAGGTCGTCGCCCGTCTTAAAGAAGAGCTTAACCAACTCCGTCAAAGGTTTCAGGTGCAATGAGAAAACTGTCTATATCGAATTTTAATATTTTTGGGGTTGTAGCGACTTTGTATCGGAATCGTTCTTTGAAGGTGAAATCGCGGCGTAAAGCCGCTCCTACAGTTTTTCTCGTCCTCTCTGCTCTAGCCTCTTGCCTCTTGGCTGTGGAGGCTGAGCCACCCAACATCCTCTTCTGTATCTCTGACGATCAGTCCTGGGCGCATATGGGGGCCAATGGAGATCCCGTCGTTAAAACCCCGGCTTTTGATCGGGTAGCGAATGAAGGACTTCGTTTTATAAACTCTTTTTGCGATGCGCCCACCTGTGGTCCATCGCGTAGTGCCATACTGACCGGTCAGCACATTTGGCGTCTCGAGGAGGCGGCCAATATCTGGAGCACACTGCCGGCCAAGTTTGCGACTTATACCGAGGAACTTCAAAAGGCCGGCTACAAAATTGGGTCTACAGGTAAAGCTTGGGGACCCGGACGATTGGAGCCGGGCGGACGCACCGAAAATCCTGCAGGTAAACCCTACAACGCTAGAACCCTCGAGCCACCCTATGGGGCTATGAGGAATACAGACTATGCAGGGAATTTCAAAGATTTCATGTCCGAAGTAGGTGAGGGAGATTCCTTTTGCTTTTGGTTAGGGACCAGCGAGCCTCACCGTGCGTACGAAGATGGTGCCGGTATCAAGTCCGGCAAAGATCCGTCCAAAGTCATCGTGCCACCGATCTTCCCAGACAATGACATCGTTCGCAGCGATATTCTGGATTACTATGTAGAAATTGAGCACTTTGATTCCATGGTTGCACGGGCCATCGCCATTCTGGAAGAGCGGGGCATGTTGGACAATACCATCGTGGTTGTGACTAGTGATCACGGCATGCCTTTCCCACGTGGCAAGGCAACGCTTTACGACGATGGCTCGCGAGTGCCTTTGGCTATTCGTTGGGCAAAAGGAATTAAGAACGCTGGTCGGGTGATCAATGCTCCGGTTAATCTTAGCGACCTGGCACCCACCTTTCTGGAGGCTGCGGGATTGGTGCCTCCAAGTATGATGTCCGGGCGAAGTATGCTGGATTTATTTGCGGACAAAGCTACTTTAGAGCGCAACGCAGCATTCATCGGATTCGAACGACACAGTGGGGCCAGGGCTGGTGGCAAAGGATATCCCAGTCGCGCTATTCGTACCGAGGACTATATGTATATTTACAATTTCGAACCTGATCGTTGGCCGGCCGGCTCTCCGGATCCAGCTGTATGTAATCGGCTGATACCGTTCGGTGAGTATGATTCTTCGCCCACGAAAACCTACATGATCGAGCATCGCTACGAACATGACGTTGCTCATTTAGCTGAATTAGCATTCGGAAAGCATCCGGCTGAAGAATTTTATGTTTTAAAGGATGACCCACATCAGATGAAGAACCTGGCTGGTAATCTTAAACACTTGGGCCTTCAAAATATTCTACGTCGACAGCTTTTTGATCATCTGATCAAAACTAAAGACCCGCGTGTGGTCGGCGGCACCGTCAACTGGGATTATTACCCGCACTACGGACGTCACGCGAACAAAACCTGGAAAGTAGACGAAAAGCCGAACTAATTTAAATCACATACTCCACTATGAAGATAATAATATCAGTAATCTCCTTATTCATCCTATCGGTCTCCCTTTCGGCAAAGCCGAATATAATCATCGTCATGACCGACGACCAGGGTTATCCGGAACTGTCTGTGAACGGAAATCCCATCCTTCAAACGCCTCACCTCGATCGCCTTCACGGTGAGAGTCTGCGCCTGGAAGATTACCATGTATCTCCCATGTGTGCACCCACCCGCGGACAGTTGTTGACGGGTTTGGATGCGGCTCGTAATGGATGTATCAATGTGAGTAGTGGACGAGGATTATTGCGTCCTGAAGTGCCGATTATGGCTAATTTCTTTGGGGATGAGGGATATGAGACCGGCCTATTCGGCAAATGGCATTTGGGTTCCAACTATCCGTTTCGTCCAGAGGATCGAGGGTTTGATGAGACGGTTTGGTTTCCTTCCTCGCATATCGGTTCTGTGCCGGATTACTGGGGTAATGATTACTTTGATGACACCTATGTAAACAATGGGAAGTGGAAGCAGTATAAAGGTTACTGCACGGATATTTTCTTCGAAGAAAGCATGTCATTTATGAAGCAGGCTGCCCGGGACGGAAAACCTTTCCTCTCTATCATCATGCCTAATACCCCTCATGGCCCCTTGGTCGCAAAGGACAAAGATGAAGCGGCGATCAAGAAGATCCTGGCTCAACCCGAATACGATGACATGGATCCCTCGCTCAAGGCCCGCCTAGCCGATTACCTGGGCATGATCTTGAACATTGATGAAAACATGGGCGCGATGATGAAGTTTCTTGACGATGAAGGTCTGAAGGATGACACCATCGTAATTTTCCAGACAGACAATGGCAGTACTCACGGACCACGGTATTACAATGCAGGGATGCGCGGTGGGAAAACTGAATTGTGGGAAGGTGGACACCGTGTTCCTTGTCTCATAAGTTGGCCGAACGGTGGTTTATTGGAGCCGCAGGATATCCATGGGCTTACTCAGGTTCAGGACATGCTGCCGACATTGCTGGATCTCTGTGATATACCCAATGACGCCAAATTTGACGGTATGAGTCTGGCTTCTATTTTGCAAGGTAGGGCGGTCATTCCCGAAGATCGGATGCTGGTGATTAATTATAGTCGCATGCCCAATTTTGTGAACTATCCCACCCCGTTCGCGCAGACGCTCATGCAGAGGAATCTGGGTGAAGTGCTTTGGCAAGGCTGGCGGCTTCTGGAAGATCGTGAGCTTTATAATCTAGAGACCGATCCTTTGCAGACGACCAATGTAATCGATAAACATCCAAAGGTTCTAGCGAAGATGCGTAACAAATTGGACGCGTGGTGGGCTGACGTCGGGCCGAATGCCAATGATATTCAACGGGTGATTATCGGCAGCGAGCACGAAAATCCATCGCGTTTGACCGGCTGCGAGTGGCTGGATGTCTTTATCGATCAACAAAGACAGATAAAAGCAGGGCAGCACAAGAGTGGCTATTGGATGTTGGAGGTCGCTGAGGCTGGGGAGTACGAATTCGAGTATCGTCGGTGGCCAAAAGAAATCGACCGGCCCATCACTGCTCCATCGGAGGACGGTCAAGGTGCCTTGCCGATTACTCAAGCGAGTTTCTATTTGAGCAACTACCATCACTTGAGCATTAGTGAAAAAAGCGCTTATGGGTTCGAGGGAGAA
>Ga0315336_1007348_pt1 | contig 10610 bp, 7 predicted proteins | sample ASW5metaG_FD_204512 | JGI IMG/M metagenome (GOLD analysis project Ga0315336, IMG submission 204512) | Ammonia-oxidizing marine archaeal communities from Monterey Bay, California, United States - ASW #5 | ecosystem: Environmental > Aquatic > Marine > Intertidal zone | place: USA: California... | reverse complement strand
GATCGGCGCGCCGATCCAGCGCAGGACGCCGTCGGAGCCGAGCGCCAGGTCGCCATTGGCGCAGGCGGCAAAGCGTTCGGCGCGGGCTTCGAACTCGGCCGCGAGCGCCTTCTGGGCGGCGGTTCGCACCGCCTTGGCGTCCTCGCCGCCGGCGCTTTGGTCGGCGGTGAAGCGGAACCCCTGCAACTCGCCGACATGATGGCCTTCGACGAGGACGGTTCCGGTGGGGCTGATTTCGGCTTCAGGCATGGTATTTTCTCTAAGGCGCCGCATGAGGACGGAAGTCCTGCGGTCTACGAAGCGTTTCGTCAACCGCTCATGCAGCGCATCCGACAATCTGTCTTCGATTTCGCGCGTCTTTTCCTGCCAGTGTAGCTGATCGGCCAGCCAGCCGGGGCGGTTGGAGACGAAAGTCCATGTGCGGATCTGCGCGATCCGGTGCGAGAGCGTATCGATATCGCCTTCCGTCGTGTCGGCGCGCCGCACCTGCTCGGCCATGTAGTTCTCATCGACATGGCCATGCCGCGCAAGGTCCATATAGATAGAGGCGATAAGGTCAGCGTGCTGCGCCGGCGCGATCTTGCGGTAGTCCGGCAGAGCGCAGGCTTCCCAAAGCAGCGCGACGCGCTCCCTGTCGGAAGCTAAAGCGCGGATGTCGCCGTCCTTCGACAGGTGCTCCAGCGCCTGCGCGTCCACGGCCGGCAGCGCGCGGGTCAGCCCTTCGACCGGCGCATTGGTCTCGATCGAGCGCCTCAGCGCATCGAGGCTGGAAAAATCGAAATCGGCGGTGCGCCATTGCAGCACTTTCACCGGGTCGAAGTCATGCGACTCGATCTTGGCGACCAGATCCTCGTCGAACGGATCGACCTGGCCGGTGACGCCGAATGTGCCGTCGCGCAGATGCCGGCCGGCGCGGCCGGCGATCTGGCCGAGCTCGGCTGCAGCCAGGTTGCGGTACTGATAGCCGTCGAATTTGCGGTTCTGGGCGAAGGCGACATGGTCGACGTCGAGGTTCAACCCCATGCCGATGGCGTCTGTGGCGACGAGATAGTCGACGTCGCCTGACTGGAATATCTCGACCTGGGCGTTGCGAGTGCGAGGGCTGAGCGCGCCGAGCACGACGGCGGCGCCACCCTGCTGGCGGCGGATCAGTTCGGCGATGGCATAGACCTCGTCGGCCGAGAAAGCGACGATCGCCGTACGCCGCGGCAGCCGGGTCAGCTTCTTCGAGCCGGCATAGGCAAGGTGCGAGAGCCTTGGCCGGGTCACCACCGACACGCCCTTCAACAGGCGCTGCAAGATGCCATGCATGGTGGCCGCGCCCAGAAGCAGCGTTTCCTGGCGGCCGCGCAGATGCAGGATGCGGTCGGTGAAAATGTGGCCGCGTTCGAGATCGCCGGCGAGCTGCACTTCGTCGATGGCGACGAAGGCGGCGTCGGTTTCGCGCGGCATCGCCTCGACGGTGCAAACCGAGTATCTCGCGCCGGCCGGAACGATCTTCTCCTCGCCGGTGATCAGCGCCACCTTGTGGGCGCCTACTTTCTCGCAGACCCGAGCATATACTTCGCGGGCGAGCAGCCGTAGCGGCAGGCCGATCACGCCGCTCTCATGCGCGACCATGCGTTCGATGGCGAGATGGGTCTTGCCGGTGTTTGTGGGTCCCAGCACGGCCGTCACGTCGCGGCCCGAAAGGATCAAAGGCTGGGAATGTTTCGGCTGGATGTTCATCGGCTCGGAAATGAGGTTTCTGCCGCTTGTAGTCTGAACCACGGCGGCGCCGTCGCGTATGACAGGCGACACATAGGGATTTAAGACGCCAAGCGAAAGCGGAATGTTCCTCTGCTGGGTAGGCGGGGCCGGCTGCGGCATCCAAAATCGGCTCCTGTTAACGGCTGGAACGAGTCTGGAACGAATCAGCGACGAATCGCTGACTCGTCCTGATTCAGGGTTTGTTCACTGCTACATGTGGATTTTTTGACGATGAGTCTCACCACATGCTGAATCGAGAAATTGGCCCGATTTATGCCTAGCCCCATAGAGCTGGGCATGACCGTTAACCTTGCCGGCGGACCTGTCGCGGTCGACCTCAGGGCCATCGTCAAGATTATGAAATTATTGACTTTTCTTAATCGCTTTTAGCGAATTCGGTGACGTTTGCCCCGCCCGCCGTTAACTTTCCGGTCAAAGCCGGAACGAATCGGCGACGAATCAGCGATCTGTCGGTTTTCCCGGTTTGTTCACCCCTAGATATGGTGTTATCCACAGCTTGCCCACCGAGAACTCACAGCTTGTTAAAAGAGTTGCGCACAGGGAGTGCCCCGGCCGTTAACCTTTGCGTGCCGAATTGAGGCAAGGTGTCGCGCCGACCTTGCCGGCGGGGCAAAAGACGGCCCCAACATTGGGGCCGCCTTAGCGATAACGGGTGTCAGGCGAAGTACTGGCCGCCATTGGCGGTGATGGTGGAGCCGGTGATGAAGCCGGCTTCGTCCGAAGCGAGGAAGACCACGCAGCGCGCGATCTCTTCCGGTTCGCCGAGGCGGCCTACAGGGATCTGCGGGATGATACGTTCGTTGAGCACTTTCTCGTCGATCGCCTTGACCATCTCGGTGGCGATGTAGCCCGGACAAATGACGTTGACGGTTATGCCGGCTCGGGCCCCTTCCTGGGCAAGGGCCTTGGAGAAGCCGATGTCGCCAGCTTTCGAAGCCGAATAGTTTGCCTGGCCGGCCTGGCCCTTCTGGCCATTGATCGAGGAAATGGTGATGACGCGGCCGAACTTGCGGTCGCGCATGCCGCTCCACAGCGGGTGCGTCATGTTGAAGACGCCGGAAAGGTTGGTGTCGATCACCTCTTTCCACTGCTCGCGCGTCATCTTGTGGAACATGGCGTCGCGGGTGATGCCGGCATTGTTGACCAGCACCGCGACCGGACCGAGATCGGCCTCGACCTGCTTGATGCCGGCGGCGCAGGCGTCATAGTCGGCCACCGACCATTTATAGACCGGGATGCCCGTCTCGGCCTTGAACTTCGCGGCCGCCTCGTCATTGCCGGCATAGTTCGCCGCGACCGAATAGCCGGCGTTCTTCAACGCAACCGATATCGCCGCGCCTATGCCGCGCGACCCGCCCGTGACGATTGCTACCTTGCTCATGCGTTTCCCCTTCTTGAAGCGACCCTGTGTCCGGGCCTGGCAGATAAGGAACGGGCGGCTTTACGCCGCCGTCAAATCGAGTCCGTCAAAGCGCTTCCACGCACATCGCGACGCCCATGCCGCCGCCGATGCACAGCGTGGCAAGGCCCTTCTTCGCCCCGCGACGACGCATCTCGTGGATCAGCGTGTTGAAGATGCGGGCGCCGGAGGCGCCGATGGGATGGCCGATGGCGATGGCGCCGCCATTGACATTGACGATGGAGGGATCCCAGCCCATGCCTTTGTTGACGGCGCAGGCCTGCGCCGCGAAGGCCTCGTTGGCTTCGACGAGGTCGAGATCCTTGACCGACCAGCCGGCCTTCTCCAACGCCCGCTTCGAGGCCGGGATAGGTCCGGTGCCCATGATCGCCGGATCGACGCCGGCGGTCGCCCATGAGGCGATGCGGACCAGGGGCGTGACGCCGCGCCGGGCAGCCTCGGCTTCGCTCATAAGCAATGCGCCGGCGGCGCCGTCATTGATACCCGACGCATTGGCGGCAGTGACGGTGCCGTCCTTGTCGAAAGCGGGCTTCAGCTTGGTCATGGCGTCGAGCGTCGCGCCGTGGCGGATATATTCGTCCTGATCGACGACGGTGTCGCCCTTCTTGCCCTTGATGGTGAAGGCGACGATCTCGTCCTTGAACCTGCCGGCCTTCTGCGCGGCTTCCGCCTTGTTCTGCGAGGCCAAAGCGAACTCGTCCTGGTCGTCGCGGGTGATCTGGAACTGGCGGGCGACGTTCTCGGCGGTGTTGCCCATGTGGTAGCCGTTGAAGGCATCCCACAGGCCGTCCTTGATCATGGTGTCGATCATCTTGTAGTCGCCCATCTTGACGCCGGCCCGCAGATGCTCGGCATGCGGGGACAGTGACATCGATTCCTGGCCGCCGGCGATGATCACCCTGGCGTCCCCGGTGGCGATCTGCTGCATGCCGAGCGCGATGGCGCGCAGCCCCGAGCCGCAAACCTGATTGAGGCCCCAGGCGGTGGTCTCCTTCGGCAGGCCGGCATTGATCGAGGCCTGGCGGGCCGGGTTCTGCCCTTGAGCGGCGGTCAACACCTGGCCGAGGATGACCTCGTCGACTTCCGCCGCCTCGACGCTCGCACGCGCGAGCAATTCCTTGATGACCGCGGCGCCGAGCTCATGCGCCGGCGTGGCGGCGAAACTGCCGTTGAAGGAGCCGACCGCGGTACGGGCGGCGCTGGCAACGACGATTGAATTGGAAGCGGCCATTTTCTTCTCCAGACTTCGAGTTGTCGTATTTTAGGCTATCGTTGAGGACTTTTCTTGCCCGTTAAATGACCTGAGTCAAACCGGAAATGGGCATGACCGCCATGCGCGGCAAGCAGGGCGCGTGCCGGTTGCGGTAACATGACGTCGACGGCGCGGCGGATTTTGCAATGGCTATGCAGCATTAATTGATGCCGCAGTGCACAAACCACTTGGAATTGTGACGCTTTTGCGCGTATCCTCGATAAAGGGCGCAATCGTTACCGGCCGCTTACTCCTTGAGGTGCCGGTGTCCTGGGGAGGATACGGATGGCCGTGAAAGACGACCCGATCGTCATCAAGAAGTATGCCAATCGCCGGCTCTACAATACCGGCACAAGTACCTATGTGACACTCGAGGACTTGGCCGAGATGGTCAAGAAAGGCGAGGAGTTCACGGTCCAGGACGCAAAGACCGGCGACGACATCACTCATCCGGTGCTGACGCAGATCATCTTCGAGTTGGAGAACAAGGAAGGGCAGAACATGCTGCCGATCCCGTTCTTGCGCCAGCTCATCTCCTTCTACGGCGATCAGATGCAGATGATCGTGCCGAGCTTCCTCGAACAATCGATGATCGCCTTCTCCAAGGAGCAGGAGCGGTTTCGCGAGCAGATGAAGGGCGCCTTCGGCAAGACGCCGATCGACATGATGAAGACGCCGATGAAGGCGCTCGAGGAACAGACTCGCCGCAATGTCGAGATGTTCCAGAACGCCATGCGCATGTTCACGCCATTCCCGTCCGGCGGCGGCACCGCCGCCGCCCCGTCCGAACCGCCGAAGAGGGAAGAGAAGTCCGACGATCTGCAGGAATTGAAGGCACAGATCGCAGCTATGCAGCGCAAGCTCGATACGATGTCGTAAGGTGTGCCGATATTCAGGTGAGGCCGGCCTGCGAACGACGACGGTCTGCGCTTCCGGTGCTCACGTACTTTGAGTACGCTCCATTCCGGTTCTCGGCAGCCATCATTCTCGACGCGGCCTGACCTGACTTTCGACACACCTGGCGCGCTTTACCCGTCGCTCACCGTTCTCTCGGCCGGCCCGTCATAGCGGGCGCGGGGCCTGATCAGCCTGTTGCTTGTGACCTGCTCGATGGCATGCGCCGTCCATCCGATGCTGCGGCCGAGGGCGAACAGGCGGAACGGCGCGTCGGCCGGCAGGCGCAGGCCGCGCGTCATCGCCGCAAGGGCGAAATCGATGTTCGGATGCAGGCCGGTCGCGGCAAGGACCGCGTCGCGCAGGCGCGATAGCGCGTCATCGATCCGGAAACCGGACAAGAGGCCCTCCGCGCGCGGGTCTCCTTCCGGGTAGAGTGGGTGGCCGAAGCCCGGCAGCGGCCGGTCATGCGCCAGCCAGCGGGCAATCGCCTCGTCGGGACCCAGCCGCTCCGCATCCTCGGCCAATGCGATCGCCGCAGCACCCGCACCGCCATGGCGTGGGCCGCTCAGCGTCGCAAGGCCGGCGAGCAGGCAGGCGGCGACCGGGGCGCCGGTGGAGGCCGCGACGCGGGCGGCGAAGGTCGAGGCGTTGAGCTCGTGATCGGCCAGCAGCACCAGCGCCTTGCGGATGAGATCGGCGCCTTCGTCCTCGACCGACCAACCACGCGCCAGCCTTGCATGCACGGGTTCGGATCCGGGCGTCGCGCCGAGCGCGGTGGCCAGCGCGCTGGTTGCGGCGGCGCCGTCCTGCTGCAGCATGGCCGGCCTGCGGCCGAGCGAGGGCCAGCCTTCGGCAGCGAGCGCCGAGAGCCTGGCAAAGGCCGTCGCGGCTCCGCTCTGCCGGGCGGCCGAAGGCGTCAACGAAGCGAATGACACCGGGCAATCCGATGCCCACAACAGGGCGGCCGTTTCCTCGAGCGTAGCGGCGAATGAAAACGCCACCGCATCCTTGCCGCGATAGACCAGGCGGCCATGCAGCACCGTCGAGATGGAGGTGGCGATCGCCGGCTCGCCCCAGGCGATGGCGCTTTCGGCGATCGCCCGCGGGCTCCGCCCGCGAGCGCGTCGGGTGGCAAGCGCTGCGATGTCGTCGGCGCGGTACTGGCTGCGTCGCGGGTCGGTATCGTCCGGCTTCATGCCGACGCGGCCGCGACTGACATAGGCATAGAGTGTCTGAGGCCTGACGTTCAGCCGCTCCAGCGCTTGCTCCCGCGTCAGCCATTCCGTCATTTGCCGCCTTACATTGATTATCTTGATCAAGATTGATGTATTGATTGCACAGTATTAATTGCAATGCACAAAAGGTCAAGGAGACGATCATGACGAATGGGCTCGATGATGTTGTGGCGGCCGATACGGTGCTTTCCGATGTCGATGGCGCGGGCGGGCATCTCACCATCCGAGGCCATTCGCTGATCGAGCTTGCCGGCCGCTGGCGCTATGCGCAGGTGGTCCGGCTGCTGTTCGACGGCTTCTTCGACGATCTCCCAGGCGATGCCGGGCTGGAGAAGGCGGTCGGCAAGGCGCGCGTCGAGGTGTTCGATCGCCTGCAACCGGCGCTTCCGCAGCTTGCCCCGCTCGACATCTACAGTGGCATGCGGGCCGGCATGGCCATGCTTCCGGACGGTGACGGGCTTGCCGACGCGCTGCGGCTGCTCGCAGCGCCAGCGGTGCTGACGCCTGCGCTGCTGCGCCTTGGCCGAGGCGAGACGCCGGTCGCTCCCGACGAAAACGCCGATCATGCCGGCGATATGGTGCGGATGCTGGCCGGCGCCGCCACGCCGGCGCTTGCCAGGGCACTGGACAGCTATCTGGTGACGGTTTGCGACCATGGGCTCAATGCCTCGACCTTCGCGACCCGCGTGGTGGCCTCGACACAGGCCGGGCTGACCTCCGCGATCCTGGCGGGGCTCGGAGCGCTGAGGGGCCCGCTGCATGGCGGCGCGCCGGGGCCGGTGATCGAGATGCTGGACGCCATCGAATCCAGCGGCGACGCCACCGCCTGGCTCAAAGAAGCGATCGCGCACGGCGATCGCATCATGGGTTTCGGCCACCGCATCTATCGGGTGCGCGATCCGCGCGCCGACGCACTGAAGGCGGTCGTGCGGCAGCTCGGTTCGCGCAAGGAGGCGAGTGGGAAGGAAATGGGCAGCAGGCTGGCCTTCGCCGAGACGGTGGAGCAGGCAGCGCTCGACGTGCTTAGGATCGCAAAGCCGCAACGCTCGATCCAGACCAATGTCGAGTTCTATACCGCGCTTCTCCTGGAAGCGGTCGGCTTCCCGAGAGAGGCATTCTCCAACGTCTTTGCCGCGGGCCGCGTCGCCGGCTGGATAGCGCATGCGCGCGAGCAGCAGGCGACCGGACGGCTGATCAGGCCGCAATCGCGGTATGTCGGACCTGTGCCCGATCTCGTTGCTTGAGAAGCTCGGTTCCTCTCACCACTTCGTGGGCCGAGGAAGGAACCCCTAATGACCGAAATTTCATGCAATCACGCTTGTGTGTTCGTGTTCTTGCCTAGGTCCGCCCTTATATGTTGCGCTGCAACATAGGCTGACTGTTCCGACTCCGTCCAAATGACGCTGCGGCAGGCCGGCGCATCAGACAAGGAACGCCATGGTGAAGAACGGCAAGGCGGAGGAAAAGAAGAAGATCAATATTGCGCTTCAGGGCGGCGGCTCGCACGGTGCCTTTTCCTGGGGCGTGCTCGACCGGTTGCTGGAAGACGGACGGCTGGAGATCGCGGCGGTGTCCGGCACCAGCGCCGGCGCCATGAACGCGGTGGCACTGGCCGACGGCCTTGTGCGCGGCGGCGTCGAGGGCGCGCGCCGAAAGCTCGACGATTTCTGGCGGGCCGTGGCCTCGAAGGGCCGCTTCAGCCCGGTGCAGCGCATGCCCTGGGATGTCGCGTGGGGCAACTGGTCGATAGAGAACACGCCCGGATACGTCTTCTTCGATACGATGTCGCGGGTGTTCTCACCCTATGTGGCCAATCCGCTCGGCCTCAATCCGCTGCGCGATGTGGTGGAGAAGGAGATCGACTTCGACAGTGTGCGGGCCTGCAGGTCGATGGAGCTGTTCATCTCGGCGACCAATGTCGAGACCGGGCAGTTGCGCGTCTTCTCCGACGGCGAGATCGACGTCGATACGGTGATGGCCTCGGCCTGCCTGCCGCAATTGTTCCGCGCCGTCGAGATCAAGGGCGTGCCCTATTGGGACGGCGGGTATGGCGGCAATCCGGCGCTTTTCCCGTTCTTCAAGACGACGGCGACCGGGGACGTGCTCCTTGTGCAGATCAATCCGGTGGTGCGCGAGGGCACGCCGAAGAGCGCCAACGAGATCCAGAACCGCATCGACGAGATCACCTTCAACGCGGGGCTCCTGCGCGAATTCCGCTCGATCGCCTTCGTCAAGGAACTGATCGCGGCCGGACGCCTGCCACATGGCGAATACCGCGACATCCGCATGCACCGCATCGATGCAGACGAGGCCTTCAAGGATCTATCGGCCTCATCCAAGGTCAATGCCGAATGGGCGTTCATCGCCTATCTGCGCGACCTCGGCCGAAGTGCTGCAAGCGACTGGCTGGAAGCGAATTACGACGCCGTCGGCGAGCGGGCCACACTCGATCTTTCGGGCGAGCTCGCCGACGGCTTCAAGCCGTTGCACGGTCCGGCGCCGGGGCGCCGCGTCAAGGAATTCCTTGCCGCGCGGATGAAGCCGGAGGCGGCGCGGCGCCAGGCCTGATTGCAAGGACCTGAGCTTGCAGGACCGAGCCCGCGTGGACAGCGGCCAGTCCGGTTTTGCGACCGGAGCGGACAGGCCGCCGTCACAGGGCGGCGCTATTTCAGCGGCAGAAACAGCTCGACGATGATTTCAGGCACCGGCGCGGCCGGGGAAAAGGACAGCCGCCGCTGGCAATAGATCGGGAAGTCGCGCGTTTCCTCGCCGCTGGCCGGAAGCCAGTCGCGATAAAGGTAGAGCGCAGCCGGCTCAAGATTGTTGGTATTGCCGGGATAGCGCAGCACGGCGCAGCGCCCGCCGGGGATCTCGCCGGCCTTTACCTCTACGTCGCCCGCGTCGATCGGCCGGTCGGTGCCGACGCAAATGTCCATGCTGTAGTCGGCCGCGACAGCGGGACATCTTTCGGAGCGGAAGACGTTGAAGGTCGGGCTCGTTTCGGGCGACAGTCCGGCCGCCTTGCGCCAGGCGATGAACCGCTGGATGGTGTCGCCGAGCATCGCCCGATCTCCGCGATGTTCCATAACCGCCACCGGGGTGGGCGGCACTTCGCGGATCATCACGTCATCTGGTGTAAAGATTATCTGCATGAGCTTTGTCCTCGCGTTGTCGAGAGGCCCGAAGGCCATCAGCCACGATCCCCAGTCGGGAGATCTCCGGAATGACGAGGGCGATTGCCCGCACCGTTGCCGAAAGGCGCGGGCGAAGGCATCCGGTGCATCGTAACCAGCATCCATCGCTATATCGGTGACGCTTTCGGCGTCCGCGTGGCCCAACCGAAATGAAGCGCGCTTCATGCGGGCGAGCTGGACATATCGGTGCACGGACAGCCCGAAGGTCGCCGTGAACTGCCGGTGGAAATGATATTTCGAATAGGCTGCGACGCCGCTCAGCGCCTCCAGGTCCAGATCGTCGTCGAGATGCCGATCTATGTGATCCAGCACCCTTTGCATCCGGGCATGGTGGTCATGAACCGCTGCCTTCATCGCTCCGTTCTCCGTGGCAGCACCAGCTAAGCCGCGTGGACATGAGGCGCTCGGCCGATCTTGCGGATTCTTTCGCCGCGAGCCGCCCACCGCCGCCAAGCACCGTTTGCACGCCAGTTCATACATGGACGGCGAAAAGGGTCGTTTGCGGACCGGTGGGCTTTCCTATGTCGACGACGGGTGCCAACCGGATATCCGGATCGCTTGAATCGGGGCATTCCGCAACGGAACCCGGGCAACGCTGGATTCGGTTGCATGGCCGATGTAACTTACCTGAACGTAAACGGGAGGTTGCGATGCTGCAGACAAGACAGAACGCGCTCGGCGCCCGTTTCGAGCTGCAGTGCCGGGCCTTCGAGAAGGAGCCCTTCCCAAGCCTAGCGGTCCGCAAAGATCGCCTCAAGCGCCTTCTCGCGCTCACCGAAGAGCATGAGGCCGAGATCTGCGCCGCGATCGACAGCGACTTTTCCGCCCGCTCGGCCCAGGAA
>Ga0315336_1007347_pt1 | contig 10613 bp, 7 predicted proteins | sample ASW5metaG_FD_204512 | JGI IMG/M metagenome (GOLD analysis project Ga0315336, IMG submission 204512) | Ammonia-oxidizing marine archaeal communities from Monterey Bay, California, United States - ASW #5 | ecosystem: Environmental > Aquatic > Marine > Intertidal zone | place: USA: California... | reverse complement strand
GGCCGCGTCCAGCCCAAGATCCACGAGGCGCGCCGACACCTGATCAAAAGGCGTTTCGTGAAGCAGTTTGCCATTTAATCGTCTCAGTTCGCGGGGGTCGAATTTGGCAGTTCCCCGGCCAAAATGACTGATATCGAAGGCGTCGACTAACTCCTGTAGTTCAGCAACCGGCTCGATGTTATCCGACGTGCCAAGGCGCGCGACTAAACTCAAGAGCGCCATAGGCTCGAACCCCTCATCGCGGAGCTCTTTTAAGCCCAATGTCCCGAGACGTTTGGACAGTCCTTCGCCTTCCGAACCCGCAAGCAGGGGAAAATGACCAAACACCGGAACATCGCCGCCCAGGGCCTTGAATATTTGGACCTGCTCGGCCGTATTTGACACGTGGTCCTCACCGCGGATGACGTGGGTGACCCCAAGCTCCATGTCATCCACCACCGACGGCAGCATATACAGTGGTGTGCCGTCGCTTCGGATTACAACGGGGTCACTGAGGCTGCCGGCGTCGTAATGCACGGGTCCGCGGACCAGATCGTCCCAGCGCACTTCTTCCTGATCGAGTAAAAATCGCCAATGGGGTGTGCGGCCTTCGGCTTCCAGCTTGGCACGCTGTTCATCACTGAGGTTGAGACCCGTGCGGTCATAGATGGGCGGCTTGCCCCGCGCCAATTGAAGTCCGCGCTTGGTGTTCAATTCTTCAGGAGTTTCATAGCACGCATACAGACGACCCATATCGCGCAGGCGTTCAATGGCTGTGTTGTGATTGTCCGCACGCTCAGACTGCCGGGCTAAAACGTCCCAATTAAGGCCGAGCCAACTCAGATCTTCCTCAATCGCATCCGCATAGGCACGGGACGAGCGCTCGGGGTCCGTGTCGTCCATGCGCAGGATGAACGAACCGCCTTCCGATTTGGCAAACAGCCAATTAATCAGCGCGCCGCGCAAATTGCCCACATGCAGCAAACCGGTGGGACTGGGTGCAAAGCGTACAACAGGTGAGTTAAGCGAGGCGGTCATCGCGCATCCCTATAGCCTTTAGTAATCAGATAGCGCCGGTCCTTACTGCGGCCTTTACGGATAGCTTACATCCCGGACAGCGGCTGGCGGCGCTTAGTTTCGGCAACCTACAACATGTTCTCGATATTCGCGACCACTTGGCGGTCATGGCCGATGTTTAGGGTGAGGCCCTTGCCCTTGTCAATCCAGGCCGTTACTTTCCCGGCTCCTTTCGATTCCTTTGGAGATGTTCCCAATGACCGAGACCAACCACCAGGTTCTTCTGGCCGCGCGCCCCAACGGCTTTCCGAAAGACAGCGACTTCGAAATAGCCGAAACACCGGTACCCCAACCCGGCGACGGCGAAGTGCTGGTGCGCAACATCTATATGTCGGTGGATCCCTACATGCGCGGGCGCATGAACGAGTTCAAAGGCTCATACATTGCGGCGTTCCAGATCGGCAAGCCCATGATGGGTGGTGCCGTCGGCCAAGTGATCAGCTCCAATCACGCGGGTTTTGCCGAGGGCGACTTCGTGCTTAATAACAACGGCTGGCAGGAGTATTTTGTCCGCACCGGCGACAAGCTGAACGATGGTATGGACCTGAACAAGGTCGATCCCAGCATCGCCCCTTTGTCAGCGTATCTGGGCGTTATTGGGATGCCTGGCATGACCGCTTATGTGGGCTTTGAAGAAATTGGTGTGCCCAAGCCGGGAGAGACCGTCTATATCTCGGCTGCCTCGGGTGCCGTTGGCGCCATAGCCGGGCAGATAGCCAAGATCAAAGGCTGCCGGGTTGTCGGTAGCGCAGGCTCGGACGAAAAAGTCGCGTATTTGCTCGATGAAGCAGGCTTCGACGCAGCCTTTAATTACAAAACCCAGGACCTCAATCAAGCGTTGGCCGAAACCTGCCCGGATGGCATCGATGTTAACTTTGAGAATGTCGGCGGCGATATGCTGGAGGCGGTTTTAAACCGCATGAACCAACACGGGCGGATCATCTATTGCGGCTCTATCTCAGGCTACAACGACACCAAACCCCGGCCTGGCCCCACGAACCTTACAATGATGATCCTGCGTGAAGTGACCCTGCGCGGCTATATCGTCACCTCGTTTATGCATATGACGGGCGCCTTCCGGCGGGACATGGGCGGATGGTTGAAAAGTGGCCAGATGACTTACCGCGAGACCGTTGTGGATGGCATCGAGAACGCACCCGCAGCCTTCATGGGTATGTTGAAGGGCGAGAACCTTGGCAAAATGGTGGTCAAGATCGGACCCGACCCGACCCAGTAATCGAGGCTACTTACCGCCGTTTTCGCGCCTTTTTTTGAGCAGGAACTCGCGGCCGACTTTGACGCTCGCGCGGCCACCGTATTCAACAATATCGGCGGTGGCGAAAGTTTCGTGCCAATTTTCCGGCAAAAACGAACCCGTACCGACAACGTCTATGGGCGCGTTTACGCTTGCCATAACCTTGCACTTGGCGGGCCCAAACCCTGAACTGACAACGATCCCCGCTTCATTGAAGCCAGCGTTATCCAAACTCTCCCGCAGCAGAAATATGGCTGCGGCCGACACGCCGGTGCCGACCAGCCACCGCAGTTCGATTTCCGAGCGGTAGCGGCGCACGCCCTCGGGCACATGGCGCTCCATCACCGCATAAGACGTGGCAGGGTCGAGCCCTTCCACAAACCGCCCACCGTGAGTATCCAGGCGGAACGATAACTTTCCTTCCTGGGCTAACTCTGGAAAACGGCGGCATACAGCCAAAGCATCGGTAATCTCGTGTCCATAATAGTCGACCAGCACCGTAATCGGCTCACCGGGGAAGGTTTCCTCAAGCATCTCGGCCGCCCGAAGGGTCGATCCAGCGTAGCCGGCCAGGGCATGGGGCATGGTGCCCATGCCGCCGGTGTTGCCGAAATAATGTGCCGTCGCGTCAGTCGCGTTGCCAATAAAACCGACGGCGTCCACTTCCTTGCGTGCGGCTTCCGAGCCGACGCTGGCCGCGTAGGCCATCAGGTCCATCATTTCAGGGCCCGTGCAATGACGGGCATCCATGGCGAGAAACTTGGCCTTCGGCAAATCGCAGCACATGCCAAAAGCATTGTAAGCTGCGACGCACGCCGCACCCAATTTTTGAAGGTACAAAGTCTCAAGATCCACCAGGTGATAAAACGGCCCGGTCAGATACACCAGCGGCTCGCCCGCGCCGACCCAATCCCCTTCCTTGAAACACAAATCGATTTTGAGCTCGAACTCTCGTTCTTTGGCAACGCTCTCGAGGAAATCGATCATCAGGCGTGGAGTGAAAATTACCGGACGGCGCATAAACAGAGCGTAAGTGACGGTCATGTCACCAAAACGGCCGACTACATCTTTTGTACGACGGAAGTAATGATCTGTCAGCCCGGCGATGCCCGCGTCATCCGTGAATTTTGCCATGGTATTCCCCGGCCAACTTCAACTGGAAGCTTGATTAAGACGCGGCGACCGCCCGCCAATCCGCGTCCGCCCCACGTTCTGACCGCAGCCCGTCGGCTATCAAAAATGCCATTTCGAGGGCTTGACTGCCATTCAAGCGCGGATCGCAGTGGGTGTGATACCGATCTCCCAGGGCCTGATCGCCAATTTCCTGGGCACCACCTGTGCATTCCGTCACTTCCTGGCCGGTCATTTCGAAATGAACGCCGCCCGCGTAAGTGCCTTCTGCCTGATGAATGCGGAAAAAGCGGCGGACCTCGGCCAAGATCGAGTCGAACGGCCGGGTTTTGTATCCGCTCGACGACTTTATGGTGTTGCCGTGCATTGGATCGCACGACCACACGACGGAGCGACCTTCCTGCGTCACCTTGCGCACCAGAGGCGGCAATAACTCTTCGACTTTATCCGCGCCCATACGGCAAATCAGCGTCAATTTCCCCGGATCGTTCTCGGGGTTCAACGCATCAATCAGACGAATGAGGTCATCGGGATCGGTGCTAGGTCCCACTTTGGTCGCCACCGGGTTGCCGATACCGCGCAAAAATTCCACGTGTGCATGATCAAGTTGGCGGGTGCGGTCGCCCACCCACAGCATGTGCGCGGACGTGTCGTACCAATCGCCCGTGGTGCTGTCGATGCGCGACATGGCTTCCTCGTAGCCTAGCAACAAAGCTTCGTGGGAGGTGTAAAACTCAGTATAGCGTAGCTCAGGTGTATTTTCCGGTGTCACCCCACAGGCCGCCATAAACTGAATGGCTTCCTCGACCCGCTCGGTTATATGCCGGAAGCGTTCTCCTTGGGGACTGCTTGCGACAAAGCCACGAGTCCAACTGCTGACCCGTTCCAAATTGGCGTAACCACCCTGGGCAAACGCGCGCAGTAGATTGAGCGTCGCAGCCGACTGGCTGTAGGCTCGCAACAGGCGCTGGGGGTCGGGATCGCGTGAGGATTGACTGAATTCCATACCATTGATGCAGTCGCCCAGATAGCTGGTGAGCGAAACACCATCCTGCTCTTCAGTGGCCGACGAGCGCGGCTTGGCAAACTGGCCTGCCATGCGGCCAACTTTAACCACCGGACAGGAGGCGGCAAAGGTTAGCAATATGGCCATTTGCAGCAGTACGCGGAAAGTGTCGCGAATGTTGTCGGGATGGAACTCGGCAAAACTTTCGGCGCAGTCGCCGCCTTGCAGCAGGAAGGCTTTGCCCTCGGCAACGTCGGCCAAGCGCGCGCGCAGATTACGGGCCTCGCCCGCAAAAATTAGCGGCGGATATTCGCTCAAAGACTTCTCAACCGCCTTCAGGGCGTCCGGGTCAGGATAATCCGGAATGTGGAGCGCGGGTTTTTGCCGCCACCCGTCCGGGGTCCAATTTTGCTTAGACATTGCGCGTTCCCAAAATCAACATTAAGGGAGATATATGCGGGTTTGACCCAGTGTGCCAACCAAATCGTTCGAACAACCACTGACCGGCCAGGGATTATATTCTTAGGTCGTTGATTATGCTACTTTTTCCCGCATGGTGACAAACTCTTCGCCGGCCGTCGGATGGACCGCCATGGTGGCATCGAAGTCGGCTTTGGTTGCCCCCATCTTGATCGCCACCCCCATGGCCTGGGCGATCTCTCCGCCATCGGGACCGATCATATGAAGGCCGAGGACCCGATCGCTTTTGGGGTCGACGATCAACTTCATCATGGTTTTTTCCTCGCTCCCCGACAGAGTGTGTTTCAAGGGCCGGAAGGAGGAACGGTATATATCCACCTCACCATATTGCGCGCGGGCCTGATCTTCCCTTAAACCCACCGTACCTATCTCGGGCTGACTGAACACCGCTGTCGCAACAGTATCGTGATCGGGCTTGGTGGGATTGTCGCAATAAACCGTATTGTAGAATGCCATCGCTTCAACGATTGCAACCGGTGTTAGTTGCATCCGATTGGTGACGTCGCCAACCGCATAAATATTAGGTGCGGTCGTACGCGAATATTCATCGACAATCACCGAGCCATCGGCAGCCAATTCGACGCCCGCCCTCTCAAGGCCCATATTTTTCGTGTGCGGATGGCGACCGGTCGCATACATGACCACATCGACGACCAAAGTCTCGCCGGTGGTTAGCGTCAACTCGACCCCGCCACGGACTTTCTTCAATGCGGTCACGTCGGTTTCGACCCGCACGTCGACACCTTTTTTAAGCATCTCTTGACGAAGCGTTGTGCGCAGATCCATATCAAAACCGCGCAGAATTTCTTCACGCCGATAGAGCACCGTCGTGTCCACGCCGAGACCGTTAAAGATGCCGGCGAACTCGACCGCAATATAACCGGCCCCGACAATCGCGACACGTTCAGGTAAATTCTCCAGATGAAAGGCTTCATTGGAGGTGATCGCGTTTTGAATGCCGGGAATGTCCGGTGTGGTCGGGCTGCAACCCGTAGATACAAGGATTGTTTCGGCAGTTACTGTACGTCCTAGATTGATCAGCTCAATCGTATGAGCGTCACGCAGTTCTCCGCGGGACTTAATAATTTCGGCACCTGATCTTTCCAAATTGACTGTATAGACGCCGGTTAGACGATTAATTTCTTTGTCCTTAGCTCGGACAAGATCGGGCCAGGAAAATTCACTCTTCGGCACAGTCCAGCCGAACCCGCCGGCGTTCTCGAACTCTTCCGAAAAATGGGACGCGTAAACAAATAACTTTTTAGGAATGCAGCCGCGAACAACACAAGTGCCGCCCACCAGGTATTCCTCACATATGCCGACTTTGGCGCCCTTCGATGCCGCCATGCGACCTGCGCGCACGCCGCCTGAGCCCGCTCCAATCACAAACAAGTCATAGTCATAGTCTGCCATGGGGCGTCCCTCTAATTTCTAAGTAACTGAAAATACAAATGTTTTATTCAACTGTAACTGATTTAGCCAGATTACGTGGCTGGTCCACATCGGTGCCTTTGACCACTGCCGTATGATAGGCAAGCAATTGAACCGGGATTGCATAAAGTATGGGCGTAACAAAAGCATCAACCGTTGGTAAAGCAACTGTTGCCAAGGCGTCTCCGCCTTCAGTTTGAATGCCGGGCCCGTCCGACAGTAGAATGACACGGCCACCGCGGGCGATCACTTCCTGCATATTGGATTTGGTTTTCTCGAACAGTTCGTCCGAAGGGGCGATCACGATAACTGGCACACCATCATCAATCAATGCGATTGGCCCGTGTTTCATTTCCCCAGCGGCATAGCCTTCTGCGTGAATGTACGTGATTTCCTTGAGCTTTAATGCACCTTCAAGAGCGATCGGATAGCTGGCTCCGCGCCCCAAATAAATCACGTCGCGGGCCCGCGCGACTTCTTTGGCCAGCTCACGCAAAAGCTCGTCATGCAATAATACTTCGGCTGCGCGCGCGGGCACCTCGGAGATCGCATGGGTAAGAACCGCCTCCTGTCCGCGATCAATACTGCCGCGGGCGACCGCGGTTCCAATTGCCAGGCAAGCCAGGACTGTAAGTTGGCAGGTGAATGCCTTGGTCGAAGCAACCCCGATCTCGGGTCCCGCGTGAGTTGGTAATACGACATCTGATTCCCGCGACATGGAGCTTTCGGCCACATTTACAATCGACACAATGTGCTGGTCCTGTTCGCGTGCGTACCGAAGCGCCGCCAGAGTATCGGCGGTTTCGCCCGATTGCGAAATAAACAAGGCCATCCCGCCTGCTGACATGGCTGCCTCCCGGTAGCGGAATTCGGAGGCGATATCGACCTCGACCGGCAGCTTGGCGATTTGTTCGAACCAGTACTTGGCCACCATGGCGGCATAGTAGGAAGTGCCGCAGGCGATGATGGTCACTTTGCTGACATTCGCCAGTTCAAACGGCATCGGCGGGAGAGCAACCGCCCCTTTCAAAGGATTAAAATAGGCCCCCAAAGTGTCGCCGATCACGGCTGGCTGCTCGAATATTTCCTTGGCCATGTAGTGATCGTGGTTGCCTTTGCTCATATCGGCAGAGTTGATCGAGGTGTACTTAACCTCGCGCTCGACAACAGCGTCGTTTTCGTCGCGAATGACGGCGCCGTCGTGGGTCAATTCGACCCGATCCCCTTCCTCGAGGTAAGTCACTTGCCTGGTCACCGGACCGAGTGCGAGCGCATCGGAGCCAAGATACATTTCGCCGTCCCCATGCCCCACGGCCAGCGGTGCGCCGCGGCGCGCCCCGATCAACAGATCATTTTCGTCGGCGAAAATAATCGCCAACGCAAACGCCCCTTCGAGCCGCTTCAGCGCTGCGGCCGCAGCATTGGAAGGCGACATTCCGGCGTCTAAGCTGTCGGTCACCAAATGAGCAACGACCTCGGAATCCGTCTCGCTTTCAAATGTATGACCGGCGGCCTGCAATTCTTCCCGCAATTCACGAAAATTTTCGATAATGCCATTGTGAACGACGGCTACTTGAGCCGACACATGAGGGTGGGCATTGATCTCGGTCGGTGCACCATGGGTTGCCCAACGGATATGCCCGATGCCAATACTGCCGGTCAGCGGGTCGGATTTAATCACTTTCTCTAGATTTCCGAGTTTGCCTTCGGCCCGCCGGCGGTCAACATTGCCGTCAACGAGGGTGGCGATCCCGGACGAGTCATAACCCCGGTATTCGAGACGGCGAAGCCCGTCGAGAATGAGGCGGGATGCATCGCCCGTGCCGACAACTCCAAAAATTCCGCACATGCCTAAATCAGCTCCGCTTTTCTGACTTTTCTCGCGATTTACGTTCGCGGAACCGAGCGGCCCAGCCTTTGAGGCCCTTTTGCGGCGCCCGGGTTACCCCCAACGCGTCTGCTTCCACGTCGCCCGTAATGACACTGCCCGCACCCACGATTGCACCATCGCCTACTTTGACCGGTGCGACCAGTGCTGAGTTCGAGCCGATAAATGCGCCCGCGCCAATATCGGTTTGGTACTTAAAGTAGCCATCGTAATTGCAGGTTATGGTCCCAGCGCCCACATTCGCGCCCGCGCCTATGCGCGCATCGCCAATATAAGTCAGATGATTGACCTTGGCGCCCGGCTCGATAGTCGATTTTTTGATTTCGACAAAATTGCCGATGCGCGCGTCAGCGCCGATATCCGCTTCGGGCCGAAGGCGCGCGAACGGCCCCACTGTTGCGCCGTTACCCACGCTAGCCCCTTCCAAGTGGCTGTAAGCCCGAATGGTAACGTTATCGCCGACCGTAACACCGGGCCCAATGAACACACCGGGTTCAATGGTCACATCTTGGCCTAATTTTGTATCTGCACTCAGATACACTGTCGCCGGGTCGATCATGGTGACCCCCCCGTCCAACGCTGCCTGGCGCAAACGGTCTCGAATAACAGTTTCGGCATCGGCCAGCTGGGCGCGGGAATTGATACCAAGCATCTCGTCTGCGTCGCCCTCGACCACTTCGCAGCGTAGCCCTTGACTGCGGGCAACTTCAACGATGTCGGTCAGGTAAAACTCACCATTCAAATTGTCGTTGCCAATCCGATCCAGTAGCGGGATCAGATGTGCACCATCGACCGCGACGACGCCGGAATTGCACAGATTGATTTGAAGGTCGTGCGGCAACGCGTCTTTGTGCTCGCGGATAGCTAAAAGCGCACCATCATCGTCAACAATGAGACGGCCATATTCAGCGGTATCTTCGGGCCGAAATCCAAGAACGACAACCGATGGCGCAGAGGCCTGTTTGCGCGCCGCCAAAAGAGACTGAAGCGTGTCTTTGCGCACCAGCGGGGCATCGCCATACAGAACCAGAACGTCGCCCTCGAAGCCCGTCAGCGCCTGGCGCGCCGCAAGAACCGCATGCGCTGTTCCTAATTGAGGCCCTTGGACCACGCACTCGACCGGCAGGGTGGTCATTTCTTGGACAGCTGCTGATACTTGATCGGCCCCCGCGCCGACCACCACGACCGCACGAGACGCCCCAAGGCCGGACAGGGTATCCAACAAGTGACCGATCATGGGTTGCCCGGCGAGCGGGTGTAGGACTTTGGGCAACCCCGACTTCATGCGGGTCCCCTTGCCGGCGGCCAGTACGACTGCTGCGATTTCTAATTTCGCCATAACTTCCGTTTCACAAAACGATTTTTCGTCTAGGCAAAGTGCCACAAAGGCGGGGCAACCGCAAAGTCACGATATTTGACGCCCGCCCGACCGGGTTTGACTTTTGTTTAACCGTCAACGCCCCTATGGTCGAGGTATGACCCTTTTGCGGCGCACGATTGTCTTTGATTTGGATGGAACCCTTGTTGATACCGCCCCTGATTTGTGTGGCGCGTTAAACTGGGTATTGGAGCGAGAAGGCCGCCCCCTAGTGCCGGTGGAAGACGTTCGCCACATGGTTGGCGAGGGCGCCCGCAAGTTGATTGAACGCGGACTGGCGGCCAGCGGGCCCACACCCGACGCCGCTGAAATCGAAGATCACGTAGTTCATTTTCTGGATCACTACCGGCGCAACTTATCAGCTCAAAGCGCGCCCTTCCCTGGGGTCGAGGAGACCCTGGACGCACTGACCGGTGAGGGCGCCCAGATCGCCATTTGTACAAACAAGCCGGAAGGCTTGGCTGTTCAGCTGATGGATGAATTAGGTCTTGGCCATCGCTTCCCTGTAATTTTGGGCGGCGACAGTCTGCCGGTGCGCAAACCCGACCCCGGCCACTTACTCGGCACAATCGAACGCATGGGCGCGGCATTGGACGATACTGTGTTTGTCGGCGACAGCCACGTGGATGTAGCAACTGCCCGGGCGGCCAGTGTGCCCGTGATCGCGGTATCGTTTGGCTACAGTCTGGTGGATGCCTCTCAGTTGGGTGCCGACACGGTAATTGACAGATTTCCGGATTTGATCCCCGCCCTCGACCGGCTTTCTTGACAGCCGCCCCTGATCCCGGTACCAGACGTGCACGTCAGACATTTACGTTAAGGACTGACGGGCGGGCGATTAGCTCAGTTGGTAGAGCACAGTGTTCACATCGCTGGGGTCACTGGTTCGAATCCAGTATCGCCCACCATTAATTTCAAAGACTTAGATGCAGTTTAGGCGGGCCCTTGTGGTCCGCCTTTTCTCTGAGGTAACAACCACGGTAACAAT
>Ga0315336_1007346_pt1 | contig 10614 bp, 6 predicted proteins | sample ASW5metaG_FD_204512 | JGI IMG/M metagenome (GOLD analysis project Ga0315336, IMG submission 204512) | Ammonia-oxidizing marine archaeal communities from Monterey Bay, California, United States - ASW #5 | ecosystem: Environmental > Aquatic > Marine > Intertidal zone | place: USA: California... | reverse complement strand
TTTGATCGCAACGAAATGCGTATTCAGGAATTGTGCGATCTCCGGATCTTCGAAGCTTTCCCGTTCCATGACGTGGCACCAGTGACAGGTGGAGTAGCCAATTGAAAGAAAGACCGGCTTGTTCTCCTTGCGTGCCTTTGCGAAGGCATCTTCGCCCCACGCATACCAGTCCACCGGGTTGTGGGCGTGCTGCAACAGGTAAGGCGAGTCTTCGAGGATCAGACGATTGGTATAAAGCGGCGAACCATCGGAATGAAGGTGTTCGGTACGCGGCCGGTAGTCAGGGCCTTTGTCCGCGACAGCCGCCTGCAGGCGCTGCTTGAGCGCAACACTTTGCGTTGCGCCGGGCAGTTCTTCACTGAGAGACATCGTAGACGCGGCCAGAAAGAAAGCAAAAAAAAAGCCGCGCATGGTTGATGTGCCAGTCCCGCCATGTGTCGTAGTAACACCATTTGCATTGCGATGCCGCCACAAATCAGCAAACCTGACGAAATCGTGCATTCGGTGTCTCCGGGCTGATAGTGCGCCGTAACCTATCTTATCGGGTCATGTTCTGTCCATCGGAGTTCCATTGCTTTTGCCTGTTCTTTGTCAGGCGAAAGTTGTCAGAGTCAGGCAATGTAGTCCCTCTGGGGATGGAATCGGTTTCGAAGTCACAGACAGTGTAATCCGGGAAGACAAGTCAGCGCGGAACTCGCCTGGAATCGGGTGGATCCATTTTTCGGTCGGTCGCAAGATGGACAGAATCAGCATCGTTTTGCATGATGTGTGAGCCAACTGAATGCGCGAGAGAATCAAGGCGTTCAGAAAAAAGTTCGCATCGGAGGAATGCTACTCTCCCTGATTGCGTGCTTGACAATCATTTTGTACGAGCCTTTCCCGTGCGCCGATGGCAGCAAGGAATAGGGGAGCAGGAGACGACATGATCGCGGTAATTTTCGAAGTAACACCGGCGCAAGGCCGGCGAGACGAATATCTGGAACTGGCGGCAGGCCTTCGCTCCTTGCTGGAGCAGATTGACGGCTTTATTTCTATTGAGCGATTCGAAAGCCTGGTGCAACCCGGTAAAGTTTTGTCATTGTCATTTTTCAGGGATGAGCAGGCGGTCGCCGAGTGGCGCGCGCTCGAGTCCCATCGTGCTGCGCAAGCAAAAGGACGATCAGGTGTGTTTGCCGACTATCGGTTGAGGGTCGCTACGGTAATCCGCGACTACGGTATGAATGACAGGACACAAGCGCCGCACGACAGTGCGGAGTTTCACGGCGACCGTGATGATGCCTGACAAGGCGTATGCTTGCCTGCAACCACACAAATATAGAGTGACGCCAGTGCCGCAAAAAGTGTGCGGCCGCGAAGTCAGTTGTGGCGTTGGTAACTACCAATGAAAAAAGCAGAGCTTGAACGCATCAAACGCACACTGGTTCTGCGTGAGTCGGAGCTTCGTAACCTGGAGGATTCATCGAAAGACGCTACACTGCCTGTAGAGCTCGATCAGGCCAGTGTCGGCAGGTTGTCTCGAATGGATGCGATGCAAGGACAGCAAATGGCCATCGAATCCGCTCGGCGACGTCAACACGAACTCGCAGCGGTCGAAAGCGCGTTGCGTCGAATTGAATTGGGCGAGTACGGTAGTTGTGTTGGTTGCGGCGAAGAAATCGATGTTCGTCGACTGCTCGTGGCACCGACCAGTACACGCTGTGTCGCGTGCGCTGAGATGAAATGACTCAGATTTGATCTGACTGATAGTGTCAGAGGCAATCGAGCTCGACTAGCTTGTGATAGCTCAGACCCGACCTGACAGGCAGTGTAAGAGGAGGTCGAATCCTAGACGCTCCTGTTAGCCGACGTTCGACGATTCGTCGCTGAATGCGTGCTATGTGCCCTAAGCGGACATCTAGCGCCCTGACTGAACACCTTGCTATCCAGGTGAATTGTACGAACACAGACGGAGGGCGTATCTTCTAGCCCGTGTACCGTAGCTGGATCTCTCGGAAGGAGCATGGCCGTGACGGAGCCGGGTCAAAGACGTAAACTTTCAGCAATTCTGAGCGCAGATGTTGTTGGCTATAGCAAGCTCATGGCTGACGATGAAGCTGCAACCGTCGATACGATCAAGCAATACCGCGTGGCAGTGGGTCACGTTATCGAGCGCCGCAAGGGACGCATCGTCAATGCGCCAGGCGACAACATCCTCGCTGAGTTCGCCAGTGCGGTAGAAGCGGTTCAAGCTGCTGTTGAGATCCAGAGATCGATTGAGGGCAGGAACGTCGAGTTACCCGAAGAGCGGCGGATGCACTTCCGTATCGGCCTCAATCTAGGTGACGTAATCGAAGAAGACGACGGTACCATCTACGGCGACGGCGTGAACATCGCAGCACGCATGGAGACGCTTGCTGACGAAGGTGGCATCTGCATCTCCAGCACGATTCATGATGCGGTTGACGGCAAGCTCGACTTCGGTTTCGACTTCCTGGGTGAACGCCCGGTCAAGAACATTGAGAAACCGGTGAGGGTGTATCGCGTGCGCGGTGAGCCACGCGAGAAACCGAAAAAACCAAGGGCTAGCAAGAACAGCAAACTCTCTTTGATCGTGACCTCCGGCGTATTTGTGGTGGCGATTGCCAGCATCATCATTTGGCAGATTGGGCACGGCCCCACGACAGAGCAAACTGAGACGGCCGATCCCGTACTCGCACTGCCCACCGGGCCTTCGATCGCGGTCTTGCCGTTCAAAAATATGAGCGGCGAAGTGGAAGAAGAATATTTCGCTGACGGGCTCACCGGTGATCTCATTACTGAGCTGGCCCGCTTCCGCGAACTTCAAGTCCGCGCCCGCAACACCACAGCGCAGTACAAGGGACAGGCAGTGGATGTGAGCCAGGTCGGTCGCGACCTAGGCGTCCGCTATGTCCTGGAGGGGAGCGTCAGGCGTATCGATGACCGAATCCGAATCAACGTCAATCTGGTCGAGACCGCGACTGACAACTCTTTGTGGGTGGACCGCTACGACCGCGAGCTAACCGATATCTTTGCAGTTCAGGACGAGATCACTTCGAAGGTGATCGGTGTCATCGCCAGCGGTGCTGGCAGCGTCTTGCGCATAGCCGAGGCGGAGAAAAGCAAAAGAAAACCACCGGAAGATCTTGAAGCCTACGACCTGGTGTTGCGTGCCCGAGCCAAACCGTCGTGGATGGCGGAGGATTATCTCGTCGTCAAGGCGCTGTTGGAAAGAGCATTGGCGCTCCAGCCCGACTACGCGCAGGCACGCGAGGCATATGCTTGGACGCTCCTGATGGGGTGGATTTTCCGTTTCGAAACGAGTCAAGTACCGCCTGCGGAAATCAAAGAGAACGCGCTTCGCGCGCTTGAGCTGTACCCCGGCGATGCACTGACCCGGCGCACTGCTGCCTATGGATATCTTTTTGACAGACAGCTCGACCTGTTCCGCCGGCATGCTGACCGCGCCTTGGAGATGGCGCCGAACAACGCTGAAATCCTGGCTCCTCTCGGGATGGCCTACAGCTTCATCGGCGAATGGGACAAAGGCTTGGCGGTGGTCGACAAAGCACGCGTCCTTAACGCAGTGTCGGCGGCGGGTTGGTACAACTCGGCCTGGTTCTATCCGCTCTATTTGCAGGGCCGGTACAAGGAGGCGATCGACATGATTCGCGACCACCCTCTACAGGGGCAGACTGAAACGCTCATGAAATACACCATGGTCTACGGTCAACTCGGCGACCAGGCGCAAGCCATGGAATATTGGCGGCGCTGCCAAGAGGTTGAGCCGGACTGGTCGGCGCAACGCATGATCGACATCTTCGCCCTATGGAACTTCCCCGAGGACCACACGGCGCAGTTCATGGAAGGTGTTTGGAAAGCCGGAATTCCAAAGCCGGCCAGCTGATGTCGAGACTGCCAAGCCCACTTGATCTTGCGACTACGCTTCGGCATGGGCATGGGCGGATGAGATATGATCGCAACCTTCCACAGTGGCGCAGATCCGACCAGCCACCCATACATATCGAGTGGGCGCTTAGAGTAGCTACGCAAGGTGCTTCGCTGGCTGCGCTAACGTGTGATAGCTCAGACCCGACCTGACAGGCAGTGTAAGAGGAGGTCGAATCCTAGACGCTCCTGTTAGCCGACGTTCGACGATTCGTCGCTGAATGCGTGCTATGTGCCCAAAGCGGTCTATCAGATGGCGCTCGGTCGCGTTAGGCTGAGGCTACAACAATCAAAAATAAACAGAAGAAAAATTCTACTGTTCTACTCTGAGGGAAAGCTATGCATTTACGAGTTTCGATAGTAACCACCTTATTCCTGGCGTACCTGTTTTCGGCGCAGACCTTTGCGCAGGATAGCCCACGCCCTCAGACGCTGTTTACTAACGTCCACGTTTGGGACGGAACAAGTGATGGAATCACTCGACGCACGAACGTTCTCGTTGAAGGCAACATGATCAAGAAAATTCGGGCCAGCGCCGCAGACGCGCATGCCGAAGCCACCGTCATCAACGCACCGGGCAAGATCTTGATGCCGGGACTGATTGACAGTCACTCCCACCTAAATATGAATGGCGACGGGGGTCTGGTTGCGATGGCCGGCATGCGTTGGGACGAGATCGCAGCCCGCTCGGTGGCGCAGGCACAGGACTGGTTGGCCGATGGGTTTACCACCGTGCGCGACGCGGGCGGAATGGCAAGTGGGCTCAAACGCACCATCGATGCGGGAATGCTTGATGGCCCTCGCATTTATCCATCGGCCTCGTACGTCTCTCAAACTGCCGGTCACGGCGACATGGTTCTCGGCTCTGAAAACCAGACACCGGACAGCAGTAACTACGTGCGTCTTGGAATAACACAAATTGTTGATGGTCCCGATGCTGTACGTCGTGCGGTCCGGAGAAATTTTGCCGAGGGTGCCAGTCAAATCAAAATAATGATTGGTGGCGGCATTTCGTCTGAAAAAGGCCCGTTATTCGCGTCGCAATTCACTGATGCAGAAATTAGTGCTGCGGTGGAAGAAGCGGCGGCCCGCGACACGTATGTCCTGGCCCATGTATATCAGGATGCACATATTCGTCGTGCGCTTGAACTGGGTGTCATGAGTATTGATCACGGTCAGTTCATTTCCGAAGAGACCGCGCGATTTCTGAAAGAAAAAGGGGCTTTCATTGCGCCTTTTACTGCCGGAATAACGGCCGAGGCGTTTCAGCATCCAGCATACAGTGTTCCTGGTACGCCACAGTTCATCAAGGGGCAGGAGTTCCAGAGAGATTCGCAGAACTTCGTTGAAATCATAAATAGAGTGCAACCCAAGATCGTGATGGCGGTGGACATTGTTTTTCTCACAGGCACACAGGCACGCAGTGCTCGGGACTTCGAAAAATTCGCCTTTGCGCGCTTCTTTGGCAACCTGCAGACACTACGCTCGATGACATCAGTTCCGGGTGAGCTTGCCGCCTTGACCGGACGTAACAACCCCTACCCGGGCAAATTGGGCGTGATAGAGGAAGGCGCATTGGCCGATATCTTGATCGTTGACGGCAACCCGCTCGAAGACATGACCGTGCTTGGTGCCAACTCGAAATATCTCGATGCTGAGCCTCGCGAGCGCGGTATCGACACAATTCAGCTCATTATGAAAGACGGCAAAATTTACAAGAACACACTTAACCGGAGATGATCGTGATGAAGTCAATCCTAACCGTCGTTCTCGCCGCCTTTCTCGCCGCCTGTTCAGCCAATGGCCAGGACAGCTACGACCTCGTCATCCTCAACGGCCGGGTCATGGACCCGGAGACCGAGCTCGATGCGGTGCGCAATGTCGGCATCAAGGACGGTCGAATTGCCACGATCACCGAGGAAGCCATCTCGGGCGCTGATTCGATCGACGCATCGGGTCACGTCGTCACGGCCGGCTTCATCGACACGCACACACACTCAAGCGACAAGTTCAGCGTCAAAATGAGCATGATGGACGGCGTCACGTCGGCCATGGATCTCGAACTCGGCGCACTGAATGTCGGTGCCTGGTACGGACGGGAATCTGGTCAATGGTCGATGAACTACGGCACGGCGGTATCGCACGAAATGGCGCGCATGGTCGTGCATGACGGTCTCGGTCTAAACGATCCGATTGATGCGGTCAACGCCTTCGAATTGCGCGCTGAGTCGGCTGCCGAGGATGGTGTGCCGAACTGGTCCGTCACGGTCAGCGATCTCGAGCAGATCAACGCGATTACGAAGATCCTCGATGAGAACCTGCGTGAAGGCGCGATCGGTGTTGGCAGTACACCGGGCTATGCGAGCGAAGGCATCAGCACCTACGAACAATTCGAAGTGCAGCGCGCCGCGGCGCGATACAACCGGCCGACGGGATTCCACACTCGTTTTCACATCTCGAACCGCACGCCGACCGAGGCGCAGATGGGCTTCGCGGAAGTATTTACCAACGCCAGCCTGCTGGGAGCACCACTCCTGATCTGCCACAACAATGACTACGGCTGGTGGGAAATCGAGGAAAAACTTGCGATGGCGCGCGAGAAAGGTATGAACATGTGGTCCGAGTACTACCCGTGGGCAGGCGGGTCCTCATCGATCGGTTCCGACTTCTACAAACCCGAAACTCTCGAAGGTATGTTCGGTCTGAAATACGAAGACGTGTTGTACGACCCGAGCCAGGACAAGTACCTGACGAAAGACGAGTACCTCGAAATCGTTACCGTCGATCCGGGCCGCACTGTAATAGGCTTCAATGTGAAGCGAAACGAATGGATGCCTTACTGGCTCAAGATGCCGCACATGACCGTCGGCTCGGACTCGATGTGGACGACGGTGCCGCTGGAGCGCGATGCCGATCCGGCGCAGTTCGCGGGCCACCCGAGGACGGCAGGAACCCACACGAAGGTCTTGCGCATGGCACGCGAGGAAGGCGTCCCACTTAGCTTCACGCTGGCGCAGCTCAGTTACTGGTCGGCTGTGCATCTTGGAGACGCAGGCCTCGACTTCATGAAGGAACGCGGTCGCATGCAAGAAGGCATGATCGCCGATATTGTCATTTTCGATCCCGAAACGGTGGCGGAAAGGTCAACCTATAAGGCAGGCGAAAACGGCTTGCCACCACTTGGACTCCCACACGTCATCGTCAATGGTCAGCCTGTGAAGCGTAACGGCAAAGCCACCGACGTTATGGCGGGTCAGCCCATTCGGTATCCAGTCGAAGACAAGGGACGTCATGTACCGGCGACAACGGAACAATGGCTCGAGGATTTCAGCATCGACGACAGCCCAATTAGACCGTGAGGAATCTACGTGTACGACTGACGAAAAATGATTTTTTCCGTCAATTCGGCATTTTGCTAGCGGCGGTCTGTAATTTACTGGTAGTTATACCTGCTTTCTCACAAGAAACTGATACCGCTCGTAGTACGGAATCAGATGAAATCGAAACGGCCTAGAATCCTTAAGGCAATATTGAGCACTCGCGACGTCCGCTTCTGGCCGATTGCTGACGAAAGCAGCCCCTTTATGAGTGACCGCTTTCGATTTCTTCGATCAGATCTGGCACTGTCTGTTAGGTTTCGTCTTGACTATGACATCTGAGACCTGGTCTTCAAAAGCGGAACCGGTACATAACTACGGGTGAAAATGATGGCGCGCCTTAGGTCAGTATTAAATTCCGAAAAAAGTAACGGACTGCAGGGAGAGCACAAATGATTCGAGGAGGTTGCCTTTGCGGCAGTATTCGCTACGAGGTACGCGGTCCCGTGGGCCGGGTGAACAACTGCCACTGCATCATGTGCCGAAAAGCGCACGGAGCGGCATTCGTTACATACGGCCGCGTCAAAGCTGAAGACTTTGTGCTGTTGTCCGGCGCGGACGACCTTGGGTCGTATCAGTCATCTGAGCCGGTGACACGCACGTTCTGCAAAAAATGCGGGTCGTCGCTTCAGTTCATCGTTGCTGAATGGCTGGAGATTTTCGGCCTGGCACTTGGTACGCTTGATGACGATCCCTGCGTACGACCTTCCAAGCACATTTTCGTCGATTTTAAAGCGCCCTGGTTCGATATCATCTATGACTTGCCGAACGCCCGAAGTCGCAGTCTGCCAAACCCGATGGCTGACGACTTTTGCGGAGCCCGTTCGGTTTTTGCCTCACCGTGCTGCAACGCGAGCGGTGCAAATTTGAACAATGCGACAGCACAGACCAGCCCAATCGGTTCGGGCTACGCGACCGCCTGGTTCCAGTAGTGTTCAGGTTCTTGCAAAGAGTCCCGTAGCTGCAGACACGTTCACAGTGTCGACGGCGGTGAACGGAACCGGTTTGGCAATTCCGAACCCCTGACCGTAGTCAACGCCGATCGACCGCAGGGCTTCCAGCGTTTGTGTATTCTCGACGAACTCGGCAATCGTTTTTTTTCCCATCACGTGGCCGATGTGGTTAATTGATTCCACCATCGCCCGATCGATTGGATCGTCGAGCATGTCTTTGACAAAACTACCGTCGATTTTCAGGTAATCAACGGGAAGGTGTTTCAGGTAGCCAAAAGAAGACATGCCTGAACCGAAATCGTCTAGTGAGAACTTGAACCCGAGTGTTCTGAGCCGCCGAATGAAATCAGCCGCTTTTGCCACATCCTCAACTGCGACTGTCTCCGTTACCTCGAAGCAGAATGCAGTGTAGGGAACGCTTGAGATCGCCGCTTGAGTCTGCACGAATTCGAGGAAGTCTTCATCGCCAATCGATGCGCCAGACAAGTTGATGCTGCAAGTTTCGATCGCGCGCCCACGATCGTTGCCGGCGAGTTGCGCGTAGGTCTCGAAAGTCGTGGTTACCACCCACCGATCCACCGCTTGCATGAGCCCGTACCGCTCCGCGGCCGGAATGAACGAGCCCGGCAGAACCAGATTCCCTTGTTCGTCGATCATTCGAATCAGAATCTCCAGGTGCGTACCCGCGCCTGTTGCGGGATGCAAACTCACGATATCCTGCGCGTAAAGTCTGAATCGGTCTTCATCCAGCGCATGCTGAATTCGCGCCACCCACTCCATCTCGCTTTGCTTGAACGATACTTCGGCGTCATCCGGGCTGTACAAATGAACCCGATTGCGCCCTTTCTCCTTTGCCACGTAGCAAGCGGTATCTGCGGCGCGCAGCACCTCCGCAAGCGTAAGGTCATCGTCGGCAATCGTCACCAGGCCGATACTGCCGCCCACGTTGAAAGGCAGTCCGGACCATGAGAAACGGAAATCCCGGATAGCCTGTCGCATGTCGTCGGCTATGCGCTCTCCCTGTTCAGGCAGGCAGTTCTCGAGCAAGATACCGAATTCGTCGCCACCTAGCCTCGCAAGCGTGTCGCCTTCGCGCAGCCGCACTTGCAGGAGTGCACTTATCTGGCGCATCAGTTCGTCTCCTGCAGTGTGTCCGCCGGTATCGTTCACGATCTTGAACTGATCGAGGTCGAGATACAGCAAGGAATGATTGCGTTTTTGGTCTTTTGTGCTTTTCAGCGCGAGGCTCAACCGGCGCTCAAACTCGTTGCGGTTGAAAAGCCCGGTGAGTGCATCATGGCAGGCTTGGTACGAAAGTCTCGCAGCATAGTGCCGCTCATGACTAATGTCGTAAAACACTACGACGATACCTACGATCTCTCCTGCGCGGTTCCGGATTGGCGCGGCAGACTCGTTTATCGAGATTTCCGTACCGTCGCGCCGGACAAGTGAAAGGTTGGTCGACATCGTGACCGTACGACCGCTGCGGAGCACCATTTCAACCAGATCAGGCGTCTCCCGATGATCGCTTTCGCCCTTGACCTTCAAAAGATCCCCGAGATGCATACCCTCGGCATCGGCGTTCTGCCAGCCGGTGAGCGCCTCCGCAATGGGGTTCAGGAACTCCACTTTTCCGGAGCTATCGGTCGTTATTACAGCATCCCCGATGGATGCAAGTGTAACGACGGCCCGTTCTTTTTCCGCAAACAGTTGCGCGTCCGCAAGCTTCTTCTCGTTGATGTCGGAGATTGAGCCCGCCATCCTGACAGCCACACCACTCGCATCACGAACCGATTGCCCGCGCACACGGAACCACTTCCTTTCATCTGATCTGCAAATCATTCTGAGTTCGACGTCGAACGTTTTGCCATCCTTGAAATGCGCTTGCAAGGCGGCCTGTAGCTTCGGCTGATCTTCATGGTGCATGCGGGAAACGAGTTCGAATCCGCCCAGCGAATTCTTGTCCGCGAAACCCAGAAGTTCCCTGAAACGTGGCGAGTAGTAGACGTCACCGCTAACAATATTCCAGTCCCACACGCCATCATTGGTTCCGCTGACCGCGAGCTTGTAGCGTTCCTCGCTGACCCGTAGCGCGAGTTCGAACGCCTCGCTACGCCTCAGCATCCTGCGAGACAATCCAATGCCGGCAGGAATCAGGATGATCGTCGCCATCACGATTACAGTTATGAGGTAGCGACGTAACGCCCGGTTAGCCTCGCCCAGCGTGAAGGAAAACTGATCAGATAGCGGCGTTATGCTCGCATTGAACTGATGCATGCGCGCCACAAGCGGCTCCAGGCTCTGCGCCGATGCTCTTCCCGAAACGATTTGCTCATGCA
>Ga0315336_1007345_pt1 | contig 10616 bp, 13 predicted proteins | sample ASW5metaG_FD_204512 | JGI IMG/M metagenome (GOLD analysis project Ga0315336, IMG submission 204512) | Ammonia-oxidizing marine archaeal communities from Monterey Bay, California, United States - ASW #5 | ecosystem: Environmental > Aquatic > Marine > Intertidal zone | place: USA: California... | reverse complement strand
TCATCGCCGCCCTTTTTCATACCTGTTAGAATTGCTAGGAAATTTGGTGCGGAAGGGGGGATTTGAACCCCCACGCCCTTGCGAGCACAAGCTTCTGAGACTTGTGCAAACATTGGTCACAGCTTGTCATAGCCTGTCTTTACTGACAAAAACTTTCACAGATAGTCACAGGTACGCGCAAGTAACGGAAAAAAGGACACAAAAGGACACACGCCTCAATCGCGTTGAACCCGATGGTTTGGAGTGTGGCTATCGACAGGTCGTTATCATTCGGAAGGAGGTGTCAGTGCCCGAATGATGAGTAGGTCGCGTAGGATTTCGGTGGCACTGCGGCCGCTTTCTTGCCCTTGCAAGGCTCTGAGTCTTCGTACTTCTACTTCGTAGAGTAAGTCGGTTGATAAATCCGGTGCGTCAGACGGACGCGTCCAGACAAACGCCCTGCCCTTACCGTCTCGCCGACATATTTCAAGTTCCGACACTGGTATCGCTCTTTCTGCGCCAGAAGGCCAACGTGCAACTATTTGGGTTTCAGTAATATTGAAAACATCAAAATAGTTTACGCACTCATTTCTTTTCCACCGCGCCAAATCTTCCCCGTGCAACGTCCATTTGCCGACCCAAGGTAAACGCATACCCATATCATAATCTGCCTCACTCCCCACTAGGGGGCGGTGAGCCACCAGCGCGGCGCCTTCAGGTCGGGAGATCAAAGCCATGTCCAGCTTTGTCGCGCATCCAGCGGATACCAGATACGTGCAGAGTAGTAATGCCAATATGCCGAAACGCGCCATGGTTCACCTCTTCGCGAACGCGCTAACGAAACGGTAACAGCACCCTCAATGTTGGTGTCTCAGTAGTGTAGCATCACCAACCTTCAGCGTTGAACCCGCCACCCACCAGCGGTAGAATCGAGTCCTCCAGTAACATCGTCGGCGTTAGAGGACTGCTATGGCTGATACGCACTGCGATAATTGTGGTGAGCGCCGAATTGATCCGCTATATGGCAGATGCAGGAATTGCGGCTATACGCCGTCAAAAACGTTTTGTGAGTGTGGGGCGCGCCAATTTGATGAGATGAGAGCGTGTCCAAAGTGCGGCGAGCCATACGGGGGAAAACTTCTTGCTCTCCTAACACCCCTCTTGCTGCTTGGCGTATTTGTGGCGCTAGCGGTGACTGACGAAAATTATTCTGTGAGCGATTTAGCTAGCCCACCGATTTTTGTGTTATTTGTCATTATGTTTACAGTTGGCGCTTTTCTTTATGACAGCGATCCTCGGCGAAAAAGGCTGTGGTTTTACCTAGGAGCAATCATGGTTTGGTTAGGTTTTTTTAGCTGGGTTGCTTAACGCTTACGCCGACCTAGCTTGCGCGTTCGTTTACGATCTTGAAAATCCTTCTGGCGCTTTCGGTTTGAGCAGTCTGGTGAGCAGTACGCTTGGCGACCAGTCTTGAGATAGACCGCCGTACAAACTGGGCATCGACGCAGCTTGTCGCCAAACTCTTCTAGCAGCACCGACACACTGAGCCAGAACGCATCGCGCCAACCGTGGGTGATAAACAACATTTCCACTGGAGCGCCTTCACCGGCGTTCTGACGCTGGAGGTGTAGCCGCCGCACACGCACCGGCAGGGTAGTAGTCCCACCGGGGAGGTTACCAAACCCTTTAATCGGATAGAGCGCAGCTAAGCGCTCGTTCAACGTGGTTTGAAGCCGACCTAATTGCTTGCAGGTACGGCTTCGGTCGGCATTCCTTTTGCTCCACGGCAGGTCTTTATCAATCTTAGCAACCCATTCCTCCCGTGTTCCGCGACTCAGTCTAGCGGCGACTACAGGCTTACGCTGAGTGAAGTGACCGACTTGCGCTGCAACAGCCTTAATGGTCTTGCGGTAGTCATTAACACGGCCTGAGTCATCGGCTTCCAAGTCTTCCAAATTTTCACAACGGGCAAAGTCGAGCAACTCCCGTACGACCTTAATTAGTCTCTCAGACATATGAATCTAACGGATGCAAACCAACAACGGTTCCTCCAACCGTTATAACGGTTACTTACACCGCATCGGTTATTGACAGATTATACAGAAACCATCATCTTCCATCTATGGAAGAAATCATGACTGTCAGCGCTGTTGCAAGGGCGCTCTGCCGATCACAAGAAGGCATTCGCTTATTAGCCGACAACGGAAAGTTGCAGTGTCAGCGAACCAGCACCGGTCAGCGACTTTTCAAGGCAAGTGATGTTCAAAAGTTTATCGCTGACGGTCGGAACGGTAATCGCCCAAACCAATATGAGGCAACCGATGACAGCGACCGCCACAGCGCTTGATTCGCAGTCACCGTGGCTGACGCTGAAACAAGCTGCCAGCTACGGCAAATGCAGCGACAGCACCATTCGACGAGCAGTCAAACGCGGTCGCCTAACCGCGTATCGCATCGGCGGCGGTAGTGCGATCCGCATTCACCTAAACGATTTTGATTCATGGCTGCGCCAAAGCCCAACCAGAGCCGATGGCTAATGAACTCCTTTCACTGGCGCTTACCCAAATGCACGAACAGCAATTGATTAATGGGCGCGACCGAGAGGCGTTGATTCGGCTCCGCGAAGAACAACGGCGTAGTCAAGAACCGTCGAGTATCGAGAGCGACCAGCCCACGCCGAATCTTTTTCAGACAGCTCAAGAAATTGCCGAGATGACACCGGAAAACACGGCTTGGGTCGTGAAGGGGTTTGCGGCTGAACACTCAATCACTGAACTGACGGGTCATGCGAAGGAAGCTGGAAAGACCAGTTTCTTGATGGGCATGGTGCATAGCGTTCTCACGGGCGGCAGCTTTCTTGATCAACCGACCAGTCAAGGCACCGTCGTGTATCTGACCGAAGAAAAAAAGCCGACGTTTATAGCTGCGCTCCAACGCGCCGATCTCATGACCCCAGATATCGCTGCTGACCTTCACGTGATGACTTATTGGAACGCGGCGCAGCTAGGTTGGGAAGAGATTTGTAATCAAGCGGAGCGCCAATGCGATGTGACAAGCGCCAAGTTGTTAATTGTTGACACGCTTTCGCAGTTTGCTGGATTCAGCGGCGAACAGGAAAACAACTCAGGCGATGCCAATGCAAGTTTGTTGCGGCTTCAGCAGATTGCCCATAACCATCCGCTTGCGGTGATCGTCGTTCGTCATGACCGGAAATCTGGCGGCAGGGTTGGCCTAGCTGGTCGGGGTTCTGGGGCGTTTACCGCTGGCGTTGATGTGGTGTTGCAACTGAGCCGACTCGACAAGGGGAATTGGCCTACGCACCGAAAGCTAACGGCAATCGGACGGTATGAGGAAACGCCCAAGACTGGTTTGGTAATAAACCGAATTGCTTCTTTTACCTCTAGGGAAGGTGAGAAAAAAGAAAGCTTCCGTTGGGAGGTCGTTGGTGACTCAAGCGCCATTACTCGCCAACACGCCAGCGCAGAGTTCTTGGAACTGCTGCCGACCGGCGAAGCTGAGGCGCTAAGTATTGAGCAGATTGTAGAACGCTCTGGGCAGAAAAGCGGCACAGCTAATAACGCACTAAAGCAATTAGAAAGTCAGGGGTCAGTAGCCAAAGTTGGTAAGGGCAAAAGAAATGATCCTTACCGCTACTTTCAAAGCGGTACTGAGTGAATGAAATGCTTTCTTTTATCTCAACCCTCTATAGGTGAAAGAAAGAAAAGTATGCCGAAAGCCAAAAGTCGTAGCAGCAATTCAATTCGCTGCAAACGGTCGAGAAAAAGCAGCACAAGCACAAGACTGACTGTCTTGCGCTTTAGGTGGACGCAATGAGCGCTAAACGTAGTAACGACAGTGGTTTTTCTAATGGCAATAACGATGTGCAAAGGACACAAACAGCAGAAGTGTGTCCTTCTCGTGCGCCGTTTGACGAGTCTCAGCGCTCTGGAACGGGCGACCGTGACGAGCTTGGACGCTTCCAGAAGGGCAATGCAGCGGCGTTCGTGCATGGAGCGCGGTCAAAGGAAGTGCTGCGGAACCTGACGCAGACCGATGATGCAGTTGAACGGCTGGCTGAACATCGGCGCGAGATCGTGCAGGACGTTGGTGCAAATGTTGGGCGCATCAAAGCCGATCTGATCGGCCGCTATTGCGAACTCGACGCGCTGGCAAATTTTATGGCGCACGATCTTTCGAGTCGCGGCGCTCTCACCAGTCGCGGTAGGTCGAGAGCCGTTCTGAATGCGTATGTCGCCATCGTTGATCGTCAGGTGCGGATTGCTCTGGCGCTTGGCTTAGAACGCCGTACACAGCCCGTGTCGTTGTCTCAGGCGCTAACGGGTGATGTGCAGTGAAGCAGCCGACAATCCTTGACCTCATGGATCGCGTTCTGGGTGACCAGTTCAGCGGTGAGAGTTGGTCGGCATGGCGCACCGTGCTAAGCGCCGCGTTTGGTCTGCCGCTGACTGATGACCAGCTTGCGCTGTTTAAGGAAGTATCTTGGCGAGAGACTGCACCGACTGAGCAAGCCAGCGAGTTGTGGCTGTTGCTTGGGCGACGGTCGGGCAAGTCGATTATCGCCGCGCTCATCGCGCTCTACTTCTGTTGCGTTCGGCAATACCCCAACAAGGCTGCTGGAGAGCAGTTGACGGTCGCGGTGATCGCTGCTGACCGCAAGCAAGGCCGAATTATTAAAGGCTTCCTTGCAGGGCTGGCGAAGTCAGCACCAGCACTCGCTGAGTTAGTGGCGAATGAGACTGCGGATTCTGTGACGTTCAAGAGCGGTGTGCGCGTTGAGATTGTGACCGCTTCTCATCGTGTCAGCCGTGGCTATTCCTACGCCTGTGTTATCTGCGATGAACTCGCGTTCTGGCGCAGCGAAGATAGCGCCGATCCTGATCGGGAAATTCTGACCGCAGTGCGTCCGAGCATGGCGACGGTTGATGGCAGCATGCTGATTGTCCTGAGTTCGGTGTATTCCAGACGGGGTGAAACGTGGCGTGCGTTCCGCGATTCCTTCGGGAAACCATCTGACCCATGCTTGGTCGTTAAAGCCCCAACGCAAACCTTCAACCCCACGATTTCAGAGGAGGTCATTGCTCAGGCATACAAGGCCGATCCGGTTGCGGCGGCGGCTGAGTTTGGTGCGGAGTTTCGCGCCGATCTGGAGAGCTTTATTGATCTGGAAACCGTTGACAGTGCGACGGTCAGTGATCGGGTTGAACTGCTGCCGGTTGAGGGCGTGGTCTATCACGGGTTCTTGGATGCAGCTGGCGGCTCAGGCCGCGACAGCATGACGCTTGCCGTGGCGCACGTGAACGCTGACGGCCTTGCCGTTCTCGATCTCGTCCACGAATGGCGACCGCCGTTTAGTCCAGAGCAAGTGACCGCTGAGAGCGCATCGCTCATCACACCGTTTACGACTGTGGCGTACGCCGACCGTTGGGGCGGCGATTGGGTCAGCCAAGCGTTCGGTAAAGTCGGCCTCAGCGTAGCGCCTTGCGCGTTTACGAAAAGCGAACTCTATCTGTCGCTCCTGCCGCTTCTGAACAGTCACAAAGTTGAACTGCTCGACAACGACCGGCTTCGACAGCAACTCGGTGGACTGGAACGACGCACAGGGCGCAACAGTCGAGACTCTGTTGATCACGCGGTTGGCGCTCACGATGACGTGGCGAATGCGGCGGCTGGCGCACTGGTTCTGGCAGCGCGTTCTGTGGAGTCAACCATTGAAACGTGGGGCGGCGATCTCGGCTACACGCCTGAAGCGGAAGGGGAGATGCGCGAACGCAAAGCGGCTGAGCTACGCGACTCGGTGCTGACGGGTGCTGGTTGGTTTCCCGGTGACGAAGGCGCAGCCATCGGCCTTCGCGCAAAGTATTGGAAACGGTTTTGAAACGACGAGACAAAAAGAAACGGCGGCGACTGGCGCGACAGCGCCAGGTCGATGCGTTGCTGAAAGCACGCCGCCGACATGATTGGTTACAACGAACGGCGATAACGAAAAAGGATGGTATCGATGCAGACATTGACGTATCCGGTGAAAGCCACGGGCGATGAGAATCAAGCTCAGGCTGTGATCACCACGCGAGAGCAAGACCGCGAAGGTGACGTGATTGAGGCTGGAGGAATCGACCTTGCGGCGTTCAAGCAAAATCCAGTTGTCCTCTGGGCGCACGATTATTCGCAGTTGCCCGTAGGGAAATGCACCGCAATCAACCAGACGAAAAACGAAATTTCCGCAGTATGGAAATGGTTACAGGGCGATCCGTTTGCTGACCGCGTGAAGGCCGCTTGGAATCAGGGAATTCTGAACGCGGTGTCTGTTGGCTTCAAACCAAAAGAAAGTTCAGCGCTACCGGATGGTAAAGGCGTGCGCTTTACCTCCTGTGAACTGCTGGAATTTTCGGTCGTTCCGGTGCCTGCGAACGCCCATGCGTTGCGCCGCACGTTCGGCTCTTTGGCGAAAGCCGCCGGGTTGTTTAAGCCATTCCCCATAGCCAGCGATCCGACGCGACACTTCGCACCGGCTGAAACGGTCTTAGAGGTGGACGATTCGCCTGTGGCACTGGAACTCGCTGACGAGCCGCAGCACTTCTCGCTGCACGATCCAGCAGTTCGGAACGCGGTTGTCGGTGGGATCGCTGCTGGTTTTACGGAAGTCATTAGCGACGAAGTGAATCGGTCAATCAGTTACTTGCGCGGTCGGGTTGATTACCCCACGCGATAGGGAAGGGCAGTCATGGCAACACCGAAAACCACGGTCGATTCGACCCTAGCGGCGATGCAGAAGATCAACAAGGAAGTCACCGCGATTACGGCTGCGATCAGTAAAGCAGATGCACTCGTACGCGACCCCAACAGCGACACGATTAAAAAGTATGAGAACCGAAAAGAAATGGAAGAACTGCTGTACCAAAAAGCCAAGCTAGAGATTCCTCAGCTTAAGGCGCGGAGGGCGTACGACCGCGCCAAAGCCGAGTACAAGTTTCACAGATGGCGCACTCACCACAGGCCGCGCATCACGGAAGCAGTCAAAGCGTTTGACGTTGAGCTACAGGCTGCGGTGGACGCGAATACCAAACTCTCGTATGCGCTCGTTGAAGCGTCGAACGAAGGGTGCAGCATTCCAATTGGCGCACAGTGGCCTGAACTATTTCGCCAGAAAGATTTACGGAACCGGGACAGCAAGCTTGAAATTTGGCAGCGTGAGATGAAGACGTTGGGCTATCTGTGATGGGCGACCGCGTGCTTCCACCAGAGGACGGGAGTCGCCTCTGTGACCCACAGTCGTTCGCGGTACGCCAGTAATCATCTGACGGCTATGGGAACGACTCCACCTTTTCACATTCGATGGCGATGACAACGCACCCAAGCACGGCGCTCAGCACCACGGTTCTCAAGGATCGCGTGGTCAAAGCCCTCAACGACTCCAGCCAACGCTTGGCGGTTGCCGTGACCATCCCACAGTACAAGTTCGTCGCTGACTTGGCTTCCGCTCAGCAAGTGTTGGCTGCACGCCAGCAACTCGGTGAAGACGTGATCGGTTATGCCCACGAGATCAAGATCGACGCGCTGGCTGGACTTGGCGAGTTGCTCAAGCAGACACCGAAGGCGAAGGGCGGTCAACCATACCAACAAGGACAGAAGTCTACCGGTGCCGTCTTGGTACCAGTAGAAACGCTTGCTGAGATGGGTATCGACAAGAAAACGTCATCGTTCGCGCAGCGGTTGGCCTCGTTGCCTGAGGTTGACCGCAAGGCCATCGCAGCCAGAGACAAGACGTTTGCTGAAGTCTCGCGCACGAAAACAGCCGAAGCCAGATCGGTGCGCCTGTCGTTGCCTGATGCGAAGTATCGCATCGTCTACGCCGATCCCCCGTGGCAGTATCGAGACAAACGTGATCCGTGGGGTGGTGGTGCTGCGAATCACTACCCAACGATGTCGATTGCGGAGTTGTGTGATTTGAACGTCAAGGCCATCTGTGATGATGATGCGGTCTTGTTTTTGTGGGTTACGGTTCCGCTGCTCTTTGAGTGCCAGCCGGTCATCAAGGCGTGGGGGTTTTCCTATCGCACGCATTTCGTGTGGGACAAGGTGAAACACAACCACGGTCACTACAGCAGCGTGCGCCATGAGTGCTTACTGGTCTGCGTGCGTGGCTCAGGCGTGCCAGATGTTTCGACGCAGCACGATTCGGTGCAGGTCATCGAGCGCACCGGACACAGTGAGAAGCCTGAACGCTTCCGCGAATTGATTGACGAGATGTATCCAACCGGGAAACGGATCGAGCTATTTGCGCGAACGTCGCCCCCATCGCCATGGGAAGGCTGGGGGAATGAACTCTTACCTGTAGCCTCCGGTTATGGTTCTCTTTCTCCACCACAAGAAGTCGTTCTGTGTAACCACGCTCCAGTCACGGTCACCGCGCAAAAGGACTTGACGGATGGTACTAAGAACGCACCAGAAGAACATAATAAATATGGCAACAGTAAGGAAGAAACTGAGCGGTACAAATATAAGGTTCAAACGGTTATTTAAGAAGAAATGGAAAACGTTCCAGCAAACGAAAATGATGACAGACCAAGAGATTGTGAAAGACCAAGCGCACACCACTTCCCCCAAGTCTTCACAATCAAACGGATCGGAAAAAGGGTCGCTGCTCATGGGTTGTTGTACCTCCAGACTAGCGTTGCGTGGTCAGCATTCTACCGGTTTGCTCCCTGCCTCTGGAGCCTAATGTGAATTGGGGAGGCACCCACCCCTTCAGTTCGCCCAATGGTTGCAGGGGTCGGGGAGCGCTTTACAGGAGCTTCTAAGCTTAGGTAAACTTATGATTCATGCGGCGGCCAATTTACAACTTCGCTTGCGACCAAGAGTTGATCGATGCACTTCGGAAACTGAAGGAACGCGATGGCGTTCCCGAATCGGAACAAATCCGACGTGGGATCAAACTCTGGTTGAAGTCGAAGGGTGTGAAGGTTCCGCAGACTACAGAAGCAGAACGCCGACGTGGAATCAAGCCACGCCGACGTTCCTAAACCGTCAACCGTCTAAGCGGCGAACGGTCTGCCTGAACTTTACCTCAAGCCGACCGTCGCCCTCCAGTCTGGAGGTCGATAATGCGTAGTCAGCGTCATTACGATGGTTTGAGGAAGCGTTGTAGTTGTCCTCTCCGACAATGGACGAAGTGTGTCCATCCGTGGCATTTGCATTTCAAACATCAACTAAAGACCTATCGGTTCTCGCTAGATGTGGTTGCGTCCACACTTGGAGAACCGAAGCCTCAATCAAAAGCTGAAGCGAAGAAGTTAGCGGATTGTTTACGGGCTGAGATTCGCGCCGGTAGAAACCCTCTCGCGCAACCGGCAGCCACGCCGGTTGTTACCGGCCTGACCTTTGGTGATGTAGTTGATCGCTACATCACGGAGTACTTGGGGCGGCGTGAGACTTCCCACGGTGTTGAGTGGGGCAGTCAGCACGTTAGGCGAACCACTGCCAAGAACGCTTCGTATCATTTGGCGGTCATTCGTCAGATCGCTGTCCCTGCTGCCCACGGCAAAACCGTTCGGCTGGAGTCAAAGCCGTTCACCGCCGTGACCACGACCGATGTGAAGGCCGTACAAGCGGCGCGTCGTTCGCATGGAGCAGTTGGCTGCAACCGCGTGTTGACACGGTTACGACATCTGTTCAATTGGGCAGTCGGTGAGGGCATGATCGACAACAACCCGTTCAAGCGTGGGGAAGTCACGCTGGTCAAGCTGGACGCTCGTGCTGAAACGGAACGCACCCGACGCTTGGAGAATGACGAAGAAGGTCGGTTGCTTCAACACGCGAGTCCTCATCTACGGGCGCTCATCGTGGCTGCACTCTCCACAGGCTGTCGCTTAGGTGAGTTGCTGTCGTTGCAGTGGAAGCAGATACGAACCAACGCCAACGGTGAGGCTCAGTTGATTGAGCTACCTGCCAGCAAGACCAAGACTCACGAAAATCGTCCGATCCCCGTGTCATCCGATCTTCGGGCGGTGCTGGAAATGCGGCGCACCGATCCAAAAGGTGTCGCACTTCCTCCAGAGGCGTTTGTCTTTGGTAGTCCAGTTGGCGAACAGCGTGTGAGCATTAAAACGGCATGGGGTAATGCTTGTCGGAGAGCAGGGATTAGCAATTTGCATTTCCATGATCTGCGTCGGGAGTTCGCGTGTCGGTTGCTGGAGTCGAAAGCTGACCTCAGTGTGGTGCGTGAGTTTCTTGGTCATGCGAACGTCACCACAACGTCACGCTATCTGAAGACTTCGGCTGTGCGACTGGTCGAAGCGTTGGAACGTATGGAAGCGTCAGCCGAACCATCTGATGACGTAGCTGAGTCACCACTTACGGCTGCTGTGCGCTGAGTAGTTTGGAAAAAAGGACACATTGGGGACACACGGAGGTCTGAGAGGGCGGCGGTCATCGCCGCCCTTTTTCATTACTGCTAGAATTGCTAGGAAAATGTGGTGCGGAAGGGGGGATTTGAACCCCCACGCTCTTGCGAGCACAAGCTTCTGAGGCTTGCGCGTCTGCCAGTTCCGCCACTTCCGCGATGTGACAGGTTCCCAGGTCATACCCGGATTGGCGATTATAGCTGGAAGGTTGAATGG
>Ga0315336_1007344_pt1 | contig 10618 bp, 12 predicted proteins | sample ASW5metaG_FD_204512 | JGI IMG/M metagenome (GOLD analysis project Ga0315336, IMG submission 204512) | Ammonia-oxidizing marine archaeal communities from Monterey Bay, California, United States - ASW #5 | ecosystem: Environmental > Aquatic > Marine > Intertidal zone | place: USA: California... | reverse complement strand
GCATCCATTTATATTATATCCAATATTTTATTTTCAGATATACAATAAAAAGACTGCTCCCAGTCCTTCATCTTTCACAAAAAATAATTTTTTGCCTTCGGGGATACTTAACTTTAAATTTTCCCAACTATCCGCTGTTAGCATTGATGTAATAGTTTCTACATTCATGAACATAACATCCATTTTGTTATCTTCTTGATTACACATGAAACCTAAGCAACCTTCTTTATCATTAGCAGAAAAACCTGCTTCATATATTTCCATTAATTTGGATAAATTATGTTGAATAAACGTATTGATGTATTCGGGACATGATCCTACTTGTTGAATGGTTGATGATTTTTCAACTATTTCATCTGATACCTTTTCATCAGACATATTTGTAAAGATAAGGTAAAAAAAAGATGTCTTTTAAACGTTTTATCTATGGCGATCCATTAAATTATAGAGTAAATTTTTATGCATAAATTTATAATCACTTGTTATTATACCATATATCATAACTAAACCTAGGAAACCCATCAATACTTGATATGAATTATTTATAATGTATAAATAATATTCTTTAGTATCTACATTAAAATCTTCCGGATGATTCTCTATATACAATTTTATATCATTTATGAAAAATATACAAAATAATAAAACTATACATATAGAGACAATTTCAATTCTACATTTAATAACTATTAAATAAGAAACCCATAGAACTAATGATAACCTTAGTTTTTCAGGTAAATTATGATTTATTTCTTGTCCCCATTGTTTAATTGAGTAGTAAATTAATGTCAAGACTATAAATTGTTTAATAACTATATCATTAATAATAGATTTATTTAATTTAACAGGGATAGTTTTATCTGTAAAATTACTCAATATTAATAGAGCAATGATAAATATACTTTCAATCATATATATATATATACATATTATTATTCTTGTTCTTGTTCTGACGTTTGTATAGGTTCTGACGTTTGTACAGGTTCTGTCGTTTGTACAGGTTCTGTCGTTTGTACAGGTTCTGACGTTTGTATAGGTTCTGACGTTTGTATAGGTTCAGACGTTTGTACGGGTTCTGACGTTTGTACGGGTTCTGACGTTTGTAAAGATTCATACAATATTTCTTGAAGCATACGTTCTTCTTCATCTTCCATAACTTGATTCATCATATTAAAAATTCTATCCCTAGTTAGTATAATAGGTCTTATAGGTCTTATAGGTTCCCTTTCAGATTCAGATTCTTCTTCTATCTTCTTTTCTTCTGATGGAAATTCATGTCTACACATAGGACATGTAGCATTTTCTTTTAACCATGGATAAATACCTTCACACATAAGTCCTTCTTTATTTCCTTTTTTTATATGAAAATAATGTTTATCTAGGCAAGGTAATTCAATAACACCTTCTCCTAATTCTAATTCCTCTAAACATAAAGAACAAGTTGTCTTTTTTTCAACTAATCCTTGTCTAACTTTTTGAACGGATAAACTATTGATAAAATCTTTAGAACAAACCTGTTTGAATGTAGGTTGTTCATGAAAGGATTGATGGGTCACTTGTTCTTCTAATGATGAAGGCATGGGCATAGGCATAGGCATAGGCATAGTTTGTGTATTTATAGGCATAGTTTGTGTATTCATAGGTATATTCATAGGTATATTCATAGGCATAGTTTGTGTATTCATAGGTATATTCATTATACCTTGTAAAAAGTTTAGAGGAATAGTGAATGATTGTAACGGTGGTCTAGGTGGGGGTCCTTCTGGAGTTGCGGATCCTTCCGGTTCTAAGGATCCTTCTGGTTCTAAGGATAATTCGGGTTCTAAGGATAATTCTGGTTCTGTTATAGGCAATTCGGGTTCTAAGGATAATTCTGGTTCTGTTATAGGCAATTCGGGTTCATCATTAGATCCTTCCATATTATATAGTAAGCATTTTAATTCTATAAATGATTATTTTGATCCTTTTTTCTTATGTCTAGATTTATGTTTCTTCTTTTTCTTTTTACGTTCAGTTTTCTTAGGTTTTCTCTTTTTTTGTAATAGACCAAGTTCCCTTATAGTGTATAAATTAGTTCTATCGGTTAATACACCTACTTTATTAGACCGTTTTGATTTAATACTAGATTTATAAAGTTTATAATCATATAATCCAAAATATTTTTCAATAACTTTTTTTTCTTTAAGAAAATAAGGATTCATAAAATATGCATCTACTGCACCAGGTTCATCTAAATTCATAGAAGCATAAATATAATTCTCTAATGTTTCATCTGAAAACGGTTTTAGACTTTCGGTGTTTGGAACTTCTAATTCATACATATCTTTCATAAATAACGCGATAGTATTTTCTTTTGTTATATATTGAATTAATTCACTTTCATGATATATTTCATCTGGATCATCATCCGGTTTTGATTTATTTCTAGTTGTTCTGGATGTTCTAGATGTTCTAGATTTTTTAGATATTCCGAGTGTAGATATTGCTCTAGATTTCTTGGGTGTAATAGGTGTTCCGGATGTTCCCTTTACCTTTCCCTTACCCTTTCCCTTCTCCTTACCCTTTCCCATACCTTTCCCGCCACCTCTCCTTATAACTCTAGTTACATTCCCTGCGACAAATCGAAACACTTTTGCAAATTTTGTTTCAGGTATTTTATCGGATTTATTGGGATGTAATAAATTACATACTTTTTTAACTATGGAAGATAATTTAGTATTTTGTATTGTAAGTTTAAATTTTTTTGTATTAAATTTACATCGAGGATGACTTAATTTAAACATAATTACTTTTTTCATAACTTCAAAACTAACCGCATTACATATTTTTAACTCATTATTAGGTTTACTTCTTAATAAACTTTGTATAGGTTCCATTATATTTTCCACGATATATTTAGTCCTTTCTTCAATCCAAGCAGTTTTTAGTGCATCTGGTCCATGTAAAGCAATATAAGCAGGGCGACCTGCAGGTAAAGCGTCACGCCATGCTGTAGCTTTAGACCCTTCATCATTAAGTAATACCTCTAATGTTTTACGGATATTATTATCATTAATATCATCTATCACGGGTCCGTCCCCTGTGAATTTTATATTTAAATATGAATTAGCATTTTTAATTTCATTACAAGAAGGGTGTGCCCATTTATAAACTATTCCAGGAGGTCCCCCGCCTTCAGTAACAGGTCCTCCATTGCCGAATTGGAATAATATATCTCTAAGTCCTTCTATAATAACCTTTAATCCCGTATTATGAGTTTCATTAAAAAAATCAGTTATCATTGATATATAAGGTTCATTTGATAAACCGCATAACATACATATCACAGTTACAACTAATACGTGTTCACATTGAGACCCCATAGGATATCCCCGCCATTTATTACCCGGTTGTGTGATAAGTTCACCACAAATATAACAGGATCCTACAGGATTTCCATCAGCACTGGGTTTACCACCGCATGATGTAACCTGACACTGTGGATCAGCATTATCACCACTTTCAATTAATTGAGATCTTTTACTATATTTTTCACCATCTTTATCTATTTGGGATAAATCAACAGCAGAAAATTGACCTGGTGGATTTATGAATTTAAGAGGCATATATATATAACATTTATTTTAATCCACTGAATAAAAGTAGATTATTAATCAACCTCATCAATGGTTGGTCCTGGTCCCATAGAGTCTTCGCCTTGAGGAGGAACGGATTCATTTGCTGAAAATCCTTCTGTTCCTTGTCCCATTGCTTTCATCATAATCGGTTGTAAGACACCATTTAATTCATTCATCTTGTTTTCATATTCTGATTTAGAACGGTCTTCATCGAGTAACCATGTTTCTACATCAGTAAGTAGAGTTTGAACCGTTTCTATATCAGTTGATTCTAATTTAGATTTCATTTCTTCTTTATTCATACTTGATTTTGTTTGATACACTAATGCTTCTAGATTATTTTTTGCTTCAATCTTTTCTTTCAATTCTAGATCTTCTTTCGCAAACTCCTCTGCTTCTTGAACCATTTTTTCAATATCTTCTTGAGATAAACGTCCTTTATCATTAGTAATTGTGATAGACTCTTTCTTACCTGTGCTCTTCTCATTTGCCTCAATGTTCAAGATACCATTCGCATCTAAATCAAAGGAAACCTCAATTTGAGGAACGCCTCTGACAGCTGGTGTAATCCCCTCAAGCATAAAATTTCCCAATGAATTACAATCTTTTGTCATCGTCCTTTCCCCTTCAAATACTTGGATTTGAACCCCAGGTTGATTGTCTTCATAAGTTGAAAAAGTTTGTGATTTTTTAGTTGGAATCGTTGTATTTCTCTCGATAATCTTAGTCATAACACCCCCGGCAGTCTCTAGACCCAAAGATAAAGGAGCAACATCTAATAGTAGTATATCATTTGTTACATCATCATCATCTACATTACCTGAACCCTTACATAAGATATGCGCCTGAACTGAAGCACCGTAAGCAACTGCTTCATCTGGATTAATTTTTTTAGATAGTTCTTTTCCACTAAAAAACGAGGATAACATTTCCTGAATTTTAGGAATACGCGTAGATCCACCTACAAGGACAATATCATCTACTTCTGCTTTTGAACATCCGGAATCTTGAAGAACTTTTGAAACCGGTTCTAATGATTGTTGAAATAAGGTCATACAAAGAGATTCAAATTTTGCCCGTGTAATACTTGTAAAAAAATCCATCCCTTCATACAAAGAATCAATTTCAAGATTTGCAGTAGCAGAACTAGATAAGGTTCTCTTTGCTTTTTCACAAGCAGTTTTAAGACGTCGCATAGATCTCTTATTATCAGAAATATCTGATTTATGTTTTCTCTTAAATTCAGTCATAAAATGTTTCATTAAAAGATTATCAAAATCTTCTCCTCCTAGATGACCATTTCCAGCAGTAGCACGAACTTCAAAAATACCATCATCAATATTCAATAGAGATACATCAAATGTCCCACCTCCCATATCAAAAATTAATACATTCTGTTCCTTTTTTTGATTATCTAGACCGTATGCAATCGCAGCAGCCGTAGGTTCATTGATGATACGTAAAACATTGAGACCCGCAATCTGTCCTGCGTCCTTAGTTGCTTGCCGTTGACCATCATTGAAATATGCCGGAACAGTCACAACCGCATCTTTTACTTCTTCACCTAAAAATGCTTCAGCAGTTTCTTTCATTTTAGTTAAAATCATTGCTGAAATTTCTTCTGGATGAAATGTCTTCGCCTCATCTTTGTATTCAACTTCGATAATAGGTTTACCCGAACCATCTTCTTTCACTAGGAATGGAAATCCTCTCATTTCTTGTTGAACAATTGGATCTGTAAATTCACGACCAATAAGTCTTTTCGCATCATAGACTGTATTTGTAGGATTCATCGCACACTGATTCTTAGCACCATCACCAATGATACGTTCATCATTAGAAAAAGCAACGTAACTAGGAGTAGTCCTGTTACCTTGATCATTCGCGATAATTTCGCAACGGTTATCTCGCCACACACCTACACATGAATAAGTTGTTCCTAAATCAATTCCTATTGCTACCATTTTATATATTTATGTAGTATCTTTTTTAAGTAATTTATTATCATTTTGTTTATCAATATCTTCTTTCAATTGTTCCCATATTTCCAGTAATACTTTTTTATATTCGGGTTCTATAACTTCTTCAATCATTTTCATAAACTTCCGATTCACTTCTAAAGGTTCACACAATTGATCCATTGTATAGTATAAAAAAAGACAACTTAAAAATCAAATTTTTATATATATATATATATATATATATGGATGCTGATGATGATGATTTCAAGGATGTTCAAGGTTGTATCGTAAAAGGGAGTGAAAAATGCACGCCACCATATGATATAGAGGTCCATAATGCTAAGCGGCATCCTCTATGTTGTGATACAGTTGGCGAAGGATATTTACTGGAGCTGATCGAAGAGGCTAGACAAAATTCCAATGTAAATCTATCTGTAAATATTATTCCTGAAACTGGAATCCCAAAAAATGTCCTAGAAAGATTGGTTGGTGCTGGTTTAACAATATTAAATCGTTTGACTGAGAAATTTCAACCAATCTTTGGTGGAGGGGAATATGATGATTTAACACGAGAAGAATTTTTTTTAATAGCATTGTTAACAAGTATTCTAGTTATTGGAATAACATCTTATAAGAGTTATTATGGAGCATCATCAATTTGCGGTGGAAAAGATATAGGAAAAGGTAAAACTTTCTTTGCTAGATTTTTAAAAGGAATCCCAGGTATAAAAATTATACTAGGTATAGGTAATCAATTGATTAGTAAAGGGATTCTGACGGCTGGTAGCATGGCTATTTTAAATGTATTTACGGAACATTTAGGTGATATATTGGAAAATATGCGTAATTCTAATATTACTACTACCTTTAACGATACATTTAGAACATTAGTTGAAGGAAGGTATGGACGTTGTGTGCTAATAGCATTAGCTTCAGCATTTTATTCATATAATTATGGGAAAGGATCTCCTCAAGGAATATTAAGTAACATTACCGAAGGTTTTGGGATGGAAGATCCATCAGGTCATGCCTTTTTGGCTGTAATATTGATTCTAGACCCAAATATACATGAAATAACAAGTGATAATAGAATTATGAATATAATTAGAATTGGTACACTTTTAAGTATAATATTAGCATTTATAATGACTCTATTGGGGGGATTCCATACATGTGCGGAAACTGCCCTAGGTGCTTTCGCAGGTTTAATAGCAGTTGAAATTTGGAAAAACATAAGTTTCAATGGCGCACGTGGTATATGGGAAAAATGGTGGGACCCGAGTGGGAAGAAAAGTGGTGGTGCTAATAAACTTAAAAGGAGGTCAACTAAAAGAAGAAAAAAATATCATAAAAAAACTACCCGTAAGAAAAAAACTAAACGTAAGAAAAAAACTAAACGTAATAAAAAAATTAAACGTAGGAAAAATACTAAACATAGGAAAAGAAGAAAATAAATTACAACGTAATATCTCTAAAAAATCCATCTGGACCCCTAAATAATTTATTAACAAACGTATCTTTTGTGATCACTTGTTTAGATCCTATCTTTGTGAACCATATTGCTTTAAAAGAATTCATTATGTGTGCATTATAAGTTAATTTAAATTCAATTTTCATTAACTTTTTGATTTGTGTTCCTGTTAAGTTGTCTTTTTTTGTGTTGGTTTTGCTGGTTTTGCTGTATTTATTGAATAAACGTAAATGTTTATTTGATTTTTGTTTAGTTTTCTTTTGTTTCATAGATATCTTATTATAATATTTATTTTATTTTGTAATAATATATGACAACAGATTTTAATCAATGTTTATATTTGAATGCGGAAAAAGATAATGCTGGATCAATGTTAAAGAAATGTATTAATGGGTCTGATGAATTAGCGTGGCCATGCACCAGTCAGAAACATATAGATAATTCTATTTTATCAAGAGTCACAGAAAGACCAAATGCCGATAATATTCAAGGTGATTTACACCATTCACTAAATCCTCAACCTACACCAGTTGCGAAAGGTGTTGGATCAAAAGCAGATGTTCCTTCTATAGAAGGATTCACAAATATGGGGGAACATTATGTGAGACCTGGTGATTGTCCTGATGGATACTATTGGTGTACAAAATCCAATCAATGTAAACAAGTTTGCATGAATTGCAAATTCAATGAAAGAACCTATGGTAAAAGTAAAGAATTTAATGAAGCAGATCCTTGCTTTCCGGATCAAGGTGTGTATGCTGGATTAGATAATCAAGGAAATACTCTATGCTCTTGTGGAAAAAATAATCAATATTGTAATGAAATATTTGATGCTCAAGGAGGAATGTTCTATGATGATGTTTATATCATGAATGTGGGAGATTTTGGATTCTTAGGGGATCTAGCAGCATACTAAAAAAAAATCTAATCTAATCTAATCTAATCTAATCTACCTAATCTAATCTACCTAATCTATTCCCTTACCAACCGTTACCATCTTCTAGTGCTTCTTCAAGTGATTCTTCATACATCTTCTTTTCTAGGTCATCTGCCATCTTTACAGCAGATTGGTTTGTAACATTATTATTGTGCCTTTGACTAGGACCTTGAAATAGACGACTAAGCGATGATTCAATTACATCCTCAGTATTCCGCATTGTATGATAATGATTATCAGTGTAAACGGTTACAAAGTAATAGATGAATTGACTTGCTTCAGGATCCGTCCTATGAATATCACGGAACTTTACACGTCCCTTAACCTCTTCACCAGACTTCACAGAGATACGTGTCTTTGATGCCTGAACCTTTTCACCGTCCATATTTGTGATATCTTCAATGAGACGTTGAAGATTAGATCCTCCCTTTCCAATAATCTTTCCTAGAAGATGTGAGTCAACCGATGCCCTGAAGCATTGAGTAAACTTCTTTTCTTGAGAAAGACTCTTCTTTTTATCATCCTTGGGAGTCTTCTTAGGAGTCTTCTTCATATCCTTTTCTTCCTTAGGAGTCGTAAAGATTGTCTGCCATTCAAGGACAGAAGAAGAGACTTCATCGAACATGGACTCTTCCTCGGTGTCAATGACTGCGACAACTGATTCATCATCATTCACCTTGATATGAAGTTTTGCCTTGGGAGGATTTTGCTTTGATTCTTCATCATTTTCATCCATATTCTTCTTACACCAATTCTTGATGGCGAAGGAAGTAACCCGCTTCACATTGGATCCTCCACGTCCAACGAAAGCAGATACCTGATCCTTTGTGATTGTTAGAGATACGTAATTGGAAACCTCTTCTTCCTCCTCTTCTTCTTCCTCCACAACTTCTTCTTCCTCCACAACCTCTTCTTCCTCTGATCCACCTCGTAGGCGAAGAACAAGGTGAAGAGTTGATTCCTTCTGGATATTGTAATCAGCAAGAGTCCGTCCATCTTCCAGTTGCTTTCCCGCAAAGATAAGACGTTGCTGATCAGGAGGAATCCCCTCCTTGTCCTGAATCTTGGTCTTGACGTTCTCGATCGTATCGGAACCCTCCACTTCAAGAGTGATCGTCTTCCCCGTAAGAGTCTTGACGAAAATCTGCATTATTTTTGAGAGTTAAAGTTTAGTTTGTTTTGTTTGTTTGTTGTATGAGTTGATTTGCTGGTCTAATAATATATTATCTAAATCAAATTTTTAAGTAATTATGTTAAAAGATTTATGTTTAAATATTCATTAAAATATATTTGTGACTATAAATATATTCATATAATGATAAGGAACATGTATAAATGATAATTAATACACTATAATGTAACGATTCATAATAAGATGAGAGACCTGTAAAATATATACTCATTGTAAAATATATACTCATTGTAAAATATATACTCATTGTAAAATAGGGATAACTGGATATATATATATATATATATATATATCATGACTAAAATGAATAATCGAACTTCCTAAGATACCAATCTATATAAAGGTTTGTCTATATGTATATATGTGAGGGGATATGTGAGGGGATATGTGAGGGGATATGTGAGGGGATATGTGAGGGGTATAATAGAATAAATAAAACATAGTATACAATGTATTTGTTTCATAAGATAATATCTGTAATCACATGAGGAATCACCCATAATGATAATAATTGAGAAATCATAGTAAGATTTTACAATAAATGTTTAAATAGAATTGTTTTCAAAACTATATAATTTGCCTCTATAGCACAGTGGTTAATGCGTCGCCTTTGTAAGGCAAAGGTCCGGAGTTCAATCCTTCGTGGAGACTTTTCATAATTTAAATAAAAAGTAAAGTAAAATGGACGGTCATATAAAGAAGAATATAGAAGTTCCTAAAAAAGTAATTCGTGATTTAGTAGATATGCCAAAGATAAGACATTATTTAATTCGTTATCCAAATTTATTAGTAATGTTTGAAATATTAATTAATCATATAGAAGATTATATTCAACTCAAGGAATTATCAACGAATGATACTATTAGATCACCTCACTTGTAAACAAAACTGTCCTTAATAAAAATTTGATTCCACTATTTTGGTAGTTGTATCAGTTATTAAAATGTAGGTAAGTAGTTCTGCCCGTATGGCGCAATTGGATAGCGCATCAGACTTCTAATCTGGGGGTTCTGGGTTCGAGTCCCAGTACGGGTAAGTCGGCGTAGCTCAGTTGGTTAGAGCGCGGGTCTTATGAGCCCGAGGTCGTGAGTTCGAGACTCACCGTCGATATACAGGTCCATTTAGCTCAGTTGGTAGAGCGCAAGACTTTTAATCTTGTGGTCGTGGGTTCAAGTCCCACAGTGGACAAGGGTTGTTGACTTAATCAACACAATCTTCCTTAGCTCAGTTGGCAGAGCGCTCGGCTGTTAACCGATAGGTCGCTGGTTCGAACCCAGCAGGAAGAGGGATTAGTTGCCGTAAGTAACTCGGTAGGGAAAAGTATCCTGTCGTTATAGTCGTTGACTTCAAGCATGGATTCCCGAGTTTGGTCAAAGGGGTTAGACTTAAGATCTAATGCGTAACGCTTCGGGGGATCGAAGCCCCCTCCATGCATTTAAG
>Ga0315336_1007343_pt1 | contig 10621 bp, 9 predicted proteins | sample ASW5metaG_FD_204512 | JGI IMG/M metagenome (GOLD analysis project Ga0315336, IMG submission 204512) | Ammonia-oxidizing marine archaeal communities from Monterey Bay, California, United States - ASW #5 | ecosystem: Environmental > Aquatic > Marine > Intertidal zone | place: USA: California... | reverse complement strand
AGGGAGGCGGCCAGAACACCCCCTTACCGGCCCTCATCGTGCCGCACATCCAGACGAACTCGCTCATTATCCAGGCGGAACCGGAGGACTACGCCGAGATTCTGCACATCCTCAGTGAGATCGACACGAAGCGCCGGCAGGTCTTCCTCGAAGCGGCTCTGGTCCAGGTCCAGGCGACGAGCAATCTCACCTACACGATCGAGCTCCTGGCGGGAGAACCCAGCGATACGAGTACTCGCCTGCTCTTCGAGAGCTCCTTCGGACTCACGGGCCTCGACTTCGAGAACTTCAACCGAATCATCAATCCTGAAACGCCCATACCCCCGGGTGCCCTGTTCGCGATCATGAACCGCGGAAAGTTTCCGGCGATCGTACACTTCTTCAAGACCAATACCGACTCCCAGGTCCTCGCCACCCCGTTCATCCTCGCCGACGACAACGAACTGAACGTCATCAACATCCTCGAAACGCTCTTCGTGATCAATACCGCCTCTACGGCCGCCGGGCAGACTTCCTCCCAGGAGGGAGAAGAGGCGGGTATCATTCTCGAGATCACCCCGACCATCAGCTCCGAGGACGCGGTTTTCCTCGAGATGGCGTTCGAGGTCTCCGCCTTCTCCGACACGGCGGCGGTTGGCGACAGCAACGTCCTGCCGCCTAAGACGACGAATACGATCACCTCGGCGGTGACCATCCCCGACGGCGAAATCTTTGTCATCGGCGGCCTGACGCGTGAAAGCCGCGCCAAGTCAGTTTCCAAGGTCCCGATCCTCGGGGACATACCCATCCTCGGCAAGCTCTTCCGTTCGGAGGCGTCGGGGAAATCGGCGAACAACCTCTATATCTTCTTGCGAGCGCACGTGCTCACCCATGAAGAGTTTGCTGACGGGATCGACCTTACCCAGCAGGCCCAAAGATTCGTGGAGGAGTTCGCTCCCGGGCTCGATGCGGTACGCTTCGACCGGCCCGACGTGGATACGGTACCCACCAAGCCTCGCAACCCTGATGATCAGCTACGGTTCTACAGGCGGCGAAAACGGTCGGCGCACGACGAAGGATACGAGGCTCCGCGGGGACCGTTTAATCCCACCACCGGGCCGCGACCCGGCCGTCGCAGTTATGAAGGAGATCCCGGAGGTCCGGGCGGGCCCGACGAGTCGCGAGCCCAAGGTTCGCGTCCGATACCACGGTCGTTCATCAAGAACGAATCTTCCGGAGGCCTTGACAAGCCCCCGTCCGTCACGACGGCACCGCCCGAGGGAGACGATCGTGCTTTGCCGCCGAAACCCTCACCCGACACCAGCGCCGCACTCGAAGGCACCGGCATGGAGGTGGATCCCGACGGGGAGAGCTGGTTGGTCCCGCTGCGTCCGAAGAGGTAAAATAACGGTCTGAAATCGTCTTCCACGGGCAGCCACAGAGAAAAGCCATGAAACTCAGTCTGGTTGAAAACCTCATCGGTGAAGGAGTCATCGACGAGGGGCAGCTCGCGGAGTGCCAGGACATCGAAAGGGACACCGGGCAGCCACTCGACCGCATACTGCAACAGCGGGGCTATGTCGGGGAATCGGCGCTTCTCGATTTGCTGAGCCGGTACCTGAGAATCCCCATCCGGGAAGATCTCGAGGCCATCGAGGTTCCGCGGGAGTTTACCCAGCGCGTGCCGGCCCAGTTCGCCCGCAACTACAACCTCATCAGCCTCTCCAAGGACAACGGTTCGTTCGAGGTAGCGACCTGCAACCCCCTCGACATCCATCCCATGGATGAGCTCGCGGCAATGCTTTCGGCCAATGTCGTTCCGGTCCTCGCGACGCGAGCAAAAATCACCTCGCTGATCAACAAAGCCTACCAGCGATCGTCGACTGACGTCGAGGAGCTTCTCGATGGCATCGAAGAAGATGACATGATCAGTTTGACCAAGATCCTCGACGAGTCGGAGGACGTTCTCGACATCGCCAACAAGCCGCCGATCATCAAACTGATGAATACCATCCTTTTCGAGGCGCTGAAAATCCGTGCAAGCGATATCCACCTGCAGCCGTATCACGACCGTATGCAGGTGCGGTACCGCATCGACGGTATCCTCTATGACTCGAAGCTCATCCCGAAAAAATTTCAGGACGCGATCATCAGCCGCGTGAAGGTCATGGGCAAGATGGACATCGCTGAGCGGCGGCTGCCGCAGGATGGCCGCACCACGATCAAGGTCGGCGACGGGGAAGTCGATGTCCGTGTCTCATCGGTTCCCACCTCGCAGGGTGAACGGATCGTCTTCCGTCTGCTCGACAAGAGCGCCCGGCTCTACACACTGGACGAGATCGGTTTGACCGATGACAACCTCTCAACGATCCGCAGGCTTATCAGCTACTCTCACGGGATCATCCTGATCACCGGCCCGACCGGAAGCGGCAAGACCACCACGCTTTACTCGGGGCTTGCAGAGATCAACTCTGACGAGAAGAACGTCATCACGATCGAGGATCCCATAGAGTACAACATCGATGGGATCAGCCAGATCCAGGTCTCGAACAAAAAAGGCCTCACCTTCGCGTCCGGGCTCCGGTCCCTCATGCGGCAGGATCCCGATGTCATGATGGTGGGCGAAATACGTGACGGTGAAACCGCCGGCATCGCGGTGCAGTCCGCCAACACGGGACACCTGGTGTTCTCGACACTGCACACCAACGATTCGGCCGGAGCCATCACCCGTTTGGTCAACCTCGGCGTCGAGCCGTACCTGGTTGCCTCCGCCGTCATCGCCGTGATCGCCCAGAGGTTGGTGCGCCTCATCTGCCCCTACTGCAAGGAGTCCTTCGAGCCCACCGACGCTCAGCTCGGCGAGCTGGGGGTAACACGCGACAGCCTCACCGACAACCAGCTCTGGCGCGGTAGAGGCTGCGAAAACTGTTTGGGACGTGGGCTTTTCGACCGCACCGCCATCTACGAGATTTTCGCCATCGACGAGACGTCGCGAGACCAGATCATCGAGCGCACGAGCGCGTCGCTCATCAAACAATCGGCCGTCCAGCGGGGGCTCCAAACCCTCAGAATGGACGGAGCCAAGAAGGTCGTTCAAGGGGAGACCACCATCGAGGAAGTCTTCCGTGTGACACAGCTGGACGTTTTCTAAGGATCCAGCTCGTAGCATCCAGTCTTGAGAAGCCAGGGCGTTACCCGCCTGGGCCCACCATGCCTATCTTCGAATACAAAGCGCTGACTCCCGCCGGCACCGCCAAGAAGGGGATCATCGACGCGGACACGGCTCGCGGCGCCAGGGAGAAGCTGCGCGGCGACAGGGTCCATGTCACCGACATGTGGGAGGTGAACGACAAACGCCGAAAAAAGACCGGCCCCGGCAAGGGGCAAGGCCCGAGGCAGTTCAAGCTGCCGCAACTCCAGCGCAGGATCAACGTCCGTGACCTTGCCACCTTTACGCGGCAGTTCTCCACCCTCCTGAAGAGTGGAATTCAGCTCACCGACGCGCTCAGGGCTCTCGTGGAGCAATGCTCTGATCGCAATCTCGAGCAGGTCCTCCGTGTCGTCAAGGAAGAAATCACCTCCGGAAACAACCTCGCAGAAGCCCTTGCCAAGCACCCTCTGTTCTTCAGCGACCTCTACGTCAACATGGTGCGGGCCGGCGAGGCGAGCGGAAACCTCGATGTTGTGCTCACGCGAGTCGCGGACTATTTGCAGAAGCAGGCGAGCGTGAAGGGTAAGGTCATCTCGGCGATTACGTACCCCTGCATCATGGTAACCGTCGGAACGGCGGTGGTCATATTTCTCATGTCCTACGTGGTTCCGCAGATCACGCAGGTCTTGAGGGACCGGGGTCGCCCCCTGCCGTTCGTAACGGAGGTCCTGGTGGAGTTCTCCCTCTTCATGCAGACCTTCTGGTGGGTCCTTCTGATCGTCATCGCAGCCCTCTTTTTTTTCCTCAGGGCGATGATGGCCACGGAGGCGGGGCGCTTGCGCTTCGACACGGTTCTCCTGAAAATGCCGCTCTTCGGCCCGCTGTTCGCTAAACAGGCCATCTCGCGGTTCGCCATGACCTTTGCAACGCTTCTGAAGAGCGGCCTGCCGGCCCTCGATGCTCTGAAAATCGTCGCGCTCGTCGTGAACAACGCGCGGCTCACGCTGGTGATCAACGACATTCACACGCGGATTATTGAAGGTGCCGACATCGCGACTCCTATCAAGCGCTCCAAAGTTTTCCCGCCGATGATCGGTTACATGGTGTCGGTCGGTGAGCAGAGCGGCCAGCTGGAAGAAGTGCTGGACCGGATCGCCGAGAGCTACGAGGAGGAGCTAGACCATACGATCCAGCGCCTGACAGCAATGATCGAGCCAATTATCATCATCGTGCTCGCGGGGGTGGTCGGCTTCATCATCGCAGCCGTGCTCCTCCCGCTGCTGGATTTCCAGGGAGTATAGAGTCCGAGTTGAGAAGGCAGCTTCAATGGCATAACATCAATATGAGGCATTTTCGATACTCCGTCACTAACTCAGAGAGGGCTTCCTAAAAATGAATGCGTCCATATTGCCACTACCGCGGAGACGAGGCTTCACACTGCTTGAGCTCATCGTCGTCATCACCATCATCGGCCTCCTGGGCACGATCGTTGTCGTCAACGTGCGCGGCCTGGGACCCACGGCTCGCAGGACCAAAATCGACGCCGACCTCAAGAACATCCTGCGAGTTTCGGAGATGCTCTACCATGCGGAAGGGCGCTATCCCGAGACGATCGAGGAGATGGTGAACGCCACCGACGAGAATGGCAACCCGAAGATCGCGAGGCTCGAGGAATTCCCCAAGGACCCCTGGGGCGGCGAGTACATCTACGAAGTCATTGAAGGACAACCTCAGGTGAAGTGCCTCGGGGCCGACGAGCAAGAGGGTGACGGAGACGGAGGAGAAGACGTCGACGTCGTCTTTCCAACGCCGAGCGAGACTTACTAGGATGCAAAAATGACGGGCTGGAGAACAGCGCCATTTTGTTCCGCGCGCCCGCTGTGGCGAGGAGATTGCGCCAGGAACCGTCTTGCCGGCTTCACGTTTCTCGAGCTGGTGGTCGTCGTTGGGATCCTTGCCCTTCTCTTCTCGATTAGCGTGCCCTCCTTGAAAGGTTTGACGCCGAAGTACCGGCTCAGGACTGCGGCTCGCGAGCTCGGCTCTACGCTAGAGGGAGCACGACTGTCAGCCATCAGTCGTGGGCTCTGGATGGGAGTCGACTACGTGATCAGCCCGACGGCTGCAGACGACACGGATCAATCCTATTACCAGATCATCCCCCCCGCCCCGGAAGATTTCCCCGACCAGCCGCTCCGTGACAGGGAACGGCTCTCGAAACAGCTGTTTCCTCAGGGCGTACGCATTATCAGGGTCATTCTTTCAGGGAACCAGACCATCGAGGGCGGTGCGATCAGCGTCCTCTTCTCCCCCATGGGCAACGCGGGAAGCCACATCGTCGTCCTCGAGGGGCTCGAAGAACGGTATATGTCGGTGAAGATGAACTGTATTACCGGGGCGATTGATTTCATCGAGAGAGCCGATGTGGCCTTCCAGCATTTTGAGGAATGAGCCGGTGCAAATTCGATGGTCCAGGACATCTCGGGCGTTCACGCTACTGGAGCTCGTGATCGCTATAACCCTGCTCGCCGTGTTCCTGCTTCCCATGATGTTGATCATCTCCAAGGCGAAGATTCGTGCCATAAAATACACTCAGCAGAGGCAGGTACGAGACCTCGCACAGCGCAAGCTCTTTGACGTGATTCATTTCCGCGAGCTCAAACTCAGCGGCGATTTCAGCGATGAGGGCCACCCGGAGTGGACCTGGCTTGTGGATCCGCCGCAGCCGATTGGACACAACGAGCCCTTCCTTCTCGAGCACACGATCCACGTCCTACTGCCCCAGAAACTCGAGCAAGGCGGGGGCAGCGCGGACCATCGTCTACAATACGGCGGTGAGGGATACGGCGGTGAGGGATACGGCGATATCGGATACGAGGGTACCGGATCTCATATCCAGATAACGGTGTGGGCTTTCCCGGACGCGCAGTGGTACGAGGAGCAGGAGCTTCTTTACGAGCAAGGGCAGCCCTCCATTCTGTACGGTGATCCCACATTCGCCGGGGAGATGCTGCGCTATTGATGAACTGTCCCGCCAACGAATATTCCTTCGGTGAGGACCGCAACCGCGGCCGCGGTTTCACCCTCATCGAGCTCGTCCTGGTCATGACCCTTCTCATCATGGTGCTCTCCGTCAGTTACGGGCTGATCATCGATTGCCTCGAAGCGGACCGAACGATCGAGACGCTCACGACCCCCGAAAAGGTCGGCGAAGGCATTCTCGCCCTCATGCGAGAAGACCTCTCCGGGACGATCTGGAGACACCTCGGGACCCGGGTATTCTTCGTCCATGACAACGGCAGGGAGGAGGAGGCGCGCGATGAGATTCGCTTCCTGAGTACCGTGGAGCCGACGCCTACGGTTGATGTCGAGCAGCTGAGGACCCTTACCGGCGTGAACTACTTCCTCCGTCAGAATGACAACAACCACGAGATGGTAACGTATACCCTCTTCCGCAAGGAAATCATCGATTTCGACGAGGACAGTCCCCTTGACTCACGCGGGATGAACTACGAGATCTACAACAAGATGGCCTATCTCAGCGTGGAATGCTACGACGGTTGGAGCCCGGATCCGATGTTTGAATGGGACTCCGAGAGACAAATCGAGTGGGAAGAAACCGAGCTGGAGGCCATGAAGGACAATGAGGGAATTGGCAGGGTTTCTTCCGGTAGCCGTAGCACGCGCGAGGCCGCGCCGACGGCACCTGGATTCACTCCGCAGGATTCCGCGATGCGCGACGCTCCTCCGCCCGCCGCGATACCGCGCGCTGTCCACCTCGCTATCGGCTTCTACACCGGAAGCGGCGACCGTATAGAGCGCGACATTCACGGGAACCCCATCCTCAGGACCTTCTCTACCATCGTCCCGATCTTGACCTCCCAGCGGGTCCCCATTGATATGGACGATGACTTCGGTACCGACTTCGACGGCCGCGCTTCGGACCAGGAGGAGGGCGAAAACGGGGGAAGCAGCAAGAGCTCGACGGCGGGAGCGGCCGGCTCCGACCCGAAACGTCCGGGGCGCCGATCGAGGTCGCCGGGGGCCGGAGGGGGCATGTAGACGGGCTCGATTCGGTGCAGGACATTTTTTCCTGACATCCGGGGCCACCCTGCCTGTAAAATACGTTTTAGTATGTGTCCCTGGCGCCCAGCTTGGCTGTAGGGGCTGCCTGCAGGACGGTCGGCGGCCTCCAGCGGTCCCGGCTGGGGACCCGGCACACGATGCCCGCCAAACCGGTAAGCCCACACGCTTTATAGATGAGGAACTCGAGGGACTCACGCTCTTCTGCCGTAAAATTGCGTGACGGCATGTGCGTTGCTAAAATGAAGGATTCCTGAAATTGGGGAGTACGTGCGTATCCTTCTAATTGTGAAGGAAGAAGTATGAAGCAAGTTCTGTGTTTGAAGCGTAAGCCCCGAACCGTAAGTCGCGGGCTTCTCCGGGCAGGGGCTGTTTTCTTGAGCGGGACCCTGTTCCTTCTCGCCGGATGTTCCGGTGGAAGAAAAGGTAGCCCTGGAATCCAGGGCGTCAGCGACGAGGCCCCCGAACTCCCTGAATACAATGAACGGGGAGAATACACGCCTTACTATGCGACGGCCAAGCTGTCGCGACCTCGGTATATGTTCGCGTCCCTCGCCACCAACCTGGGGTTGACCATCGTCGCGGGCGGCACAGACGAGAGGGGCTTCTCCGGGCTCGAAACGCTGGAGATTTACGATCAGTCCGAGAACGAGAAGGACGTACCCCTACCGGACAGCCTCAGCGGCGTGTGGATCGATACGAACTTCGAGGGCGATCCAATGATCTTTGCGAACGGTCCTCTCATGCTTTTCACCTTCAGCCGGCTTGCCGATGGGCGCATTCTGATCGTCGGCGGGACCGAGAACCTCACCGCCATCGGAATCAACCAGTCGGCGGAGGTCTTTGACCCTGAGCTACGTATCTTCGAGGACCTGGAGGATAACCCCGAGGTTGTATCTCCGACGGTCCGCCACCAAACGACTCTGCTCACCGACGGGCGCCTCATGTTTATCGGCGGTCAGGGCGAGCAAACCGTGACGGTCATCGATCCCACAATACCGGAGGGATTTCCCGGCAGGCAGAGGCAGCAAAAAGTATTTCTTTCAACCACCTCCTCCATGGTTTATTCGCCCAAGGACAACGAGTTCTCGCTGCTCAACATGCGCGATTCGGAGACGACTTCAGAGCTCCGGACCCCCCGCGGTCGAGCCGGTTTCGCAATAGCCGCCATAGCGGGCCCGGACCTCAGGTTGCGAAGCTCGGATGACATCACTGTCCTGGCCGGCGGCTTCCAGACGCTGAGCGGAGCCCTCGCACCCCGGGAGAAGTTTCCGGGTGCCGTGGGACGCGATCAAGCGGACCCGCAAGCAACGATCGAGATCTTCGACCTGCAGACCAACCTCTGGGCTCAGGTGAGCAACCTCGGGCTGGATAACTCCCGGATCAACGATCCCTACATCATGAATCTGGGAAAATTCAACGATTTCACCCTCGACGGCGTCCAGGGCATGGGAAACCTCATCCTGATTACGCATGGGGGCACCGACGAGTTCTGCCCCGAGACGCGTTTTGATGGAGATGGAGAAGACCTGCTGACCGTGACGTTTACGGGATTTGGGCCGGCTTCGGGGGCTCGCTTCTTTCGCATCGAGGACTCAATAGACTTCAGCCACATCCAGGGCACGGAGTACCCGTCTGAAAGGGTAGGGCGCAGCGGCACGAATCCCGTCGCGCTACCTCGCGCGATCGCCACTGCTCCCAATATCAACAACCTGGGGACCTGGGTGATTACCGCGGCGGGCGTGGACATCCATGGAGGCGCACTCTGCGGCTACTTTTACGGGTCTACCATACGTTCCGGGGCCGTTTTTGATCCCTACTACAGCTTGCCCGCGCTAGGAGCGGGCGCCTCGACGCGCAATCTGTCGAGTCAGCGCTCGAGGGAGAACCCGCTCGGAACGATCGGCTGCTGGCTGACGCTGGACGGCGTGATACCGACGGTAAATCGGATGGGGTTCGGCGACACCTTGGAACAGAATCGCTGGGGCCAGATGAACGCTGCCCAGCGCGTTTGGAGCTCGAACACCCCGCTGCCCGGTGAGGATGGGATCATCAACACCCCCGATGACAGAATCCTCCTCGCCGGGGGCGGCGTAGAATATACCGTCGGGCTGGGCATAGGCGGAGAGCCTGTCTCACCTTCCGCCGAGGTCCTGGTCCCACCCGGTGCGGTCAACCCTACACCCAGCCCTTAACAGTCCAGTGAAGAAGTCAAATTCTACGCGGCACTTCTTCAACGGACTGCTAAAACATCGAGGCGGCACGAATTTATGAAACAGCCCCTAAAAGTCGCTCTTCCCCTCGCGTGTGCGCTCATCCTGCTGGCCGTGTTCGTTTGTTCTCTGGTGACCCTTTCGCGCGAGGCCCCACAGCCGCTGGTTGAGCGGAAGGCGCCGCCTCAGGCCCCACCCTTGACGGGCTTACCGCCCGACTCCCTTGCAGCACCTTACCCGCCCAAGGAGCCAGAAACTCGGCCACGGTACGACGGCGACTTTCCACGCTGGAACTTGAAAGAGTTTCCAGAGGGTTGGGACGCCGACATCGCGAGGGACATCCACGCTTTATTCGAAGGCATGGAAATCGGCATGGACGAAGCGGACCGACTGCCGGAAGTGATGCGACTGCGCGAGGAGTTGAAAGAGTACCTCATGCAGCTTGGCCCCGACGCGATACCGACACTGACGGCGATCTTGAATGCCGAGGGAGACTTTGTCGACCGTCGCTTCATTCTTTACGGGCTCGGGAACCTCGGCCCCGAGAGCGAGGACGCCACCTTCGCGTTGCACGACTTCTTCATGGCTCGCTACGAGGACCCAGGCAACCGTTCGGAGATGGGGCACGTCATCATGGCCATGGAGGAGCTCAAGAACGACACTTCCTTCGACGTTCTCAACAACTGGGCCGAGCGGGGTGACAGCTTGGCTATCGAAAGTTATCGCCACAAATTCATCGAGGCGATAGGAGAGCATCCGCGACGCCAGGAGGCGGTCGGGCTATTCGTCGACACCATGGCGACCGACGCGCTGCTGCACGCCAGAAACAAGTCGGCGCAGGCGCTGGGAAAGATCAGGGACCCGAACACGCTGCCCTACCTCTATGGTGCCACGACAGAGGAGAACTCGCTGTACGTCAGGCAGACCATGCTCGGCTCGATAGGCAAGGTCGGAAACCCGGACTCGATACCGTTTCTCGAGGAGCAAGCTCGCGCCGAAGAGAAGGGCGTCCGGCTGAGCGCCGCGAGCGCCATCCGTCGTATTGGCGGGCCCCGGGCCGTCGATGCGCTGCAGCGGCTGACGCGTACGGAGCCGGAGGAGAAAGTTCGCGCATACTTCGAGAAGTGGTTGAAGGAAACACAATAGGCGCCGGCAAAACTATAGGCGTGCTGTGGGGCGGTCTCCCGACCGCCCCACC
>Ga0315336_1007342_pt1 | contig 10626 bp, 11 predicted proteins | sample ASW5metaG_FD_204512 | JGI IMG/M metagenome (GOLD analysis project Ga0315336, IMG submission 204512) | Ammonia-oxidizing marine archaeal communities from Monterey Bay, California, United States - ASW #5 | ecosystem: Environmental > Aquatic > Marine > Intertidal zone | place: USA: California... | reverse complement strand
CGCGCCTGAAATAAACGAGCCAGTCTTCCACGAGGAATGGGAGCGACGCATCTTTGCGTTGATGATGGCAACGCTTGCTGGCGGCGAATACAATTTGGATGAATTTCGCTACGCAATCGAACGGATGACGCCAAAGGAGTACCTCGAGTTGAGTTACTATGAACACTGGCTCTTCGCCGTTGAACGCCTGCTTGTTGAAACGGACCTTATCTCGGAAGAGGAGCTTCAGGGCCACGTATGCAAAAATCAAAAAGAGAAAAGACAAAAGCTGATCTTGCAAGCTGAGGATGTTGATAGGGTTGTAAAACTGAGTGGTTCTGGCCGGGTCAAAAAAGATGTTCCCCCTAAGTTTAAACCTGGCGATCGGATCGTTACCCGCAAATTTATATCGAAGGGACATACACGCCTTCCCAATTACGTGAAGGGCAAGCAGGGCGTGGTGGAGCGAGATCATGGGGTTTATATTTTTCCGGACACAAACGCGGTAGGTGGGCCGGAAAACCCACAACACGTCTATAACGTATGCTTCGACTTTAAGGAGATTTGGGGGGACGATGCGCAAACGAATGTGCAACTCCACATCGATCTTTGGGACGACTATATGGATCTTATTGAATGAGCAGAATCGAAGAACTTGCCCATTTGTCGAAAGACAAAGCTGGCCCAGTCTTTAAGGAACCCTGGGAGGCGCAGGCCTTTGCGATCGTCGTCAAGCTTTCTGAGAAAGGTCATTTTACCTGGAAGGAATGGGCGGACACGCTAGCGAAAGAGATTAAGACAGCCCAAGAAGAGGGCGATCCCGATCTCGGTGATACCTACTATCGCCACTGGCTGGCAGCATTAGAACAGATTGTGGCCGATAAGGGGCTTGCTACGGCGACCGAACTTGCGTCGCGAAAGGAAGCTTGGACCAAAGCCGTCAGTCAAACGCCTTTTGGCGAGCCGATTGCTTTGAAGGATGAAAAAGAGCGTTTATGAGCCAGCCTCTTTCCGCGCTAGGGAAACGGCTGCCGGTGGCCATTCGGGCTTCCGAGACGGAAGCTCTTCAGGCAGCGGTAATCGCCACCCTTTTTGGCATTTTTCTCCTGTTCGGGGTGGGGTTTGCTCATTCGGATCGTTTGCACACTGCCACTCACGACACGCGTCATACCTTCACTTTCCCCTGTCACTAGGTCGAAAGTCATGCTTGTCCGCGTGATTATGGCCGCTATATTCGCCGGCCTTATCGCAGGCACGCTTGTCTCTGTGTTGCAGTTTCAATTCGTCATGCCGATCATACTCGAAGCCGAGCTCCATGAGTATGTCGCTCACGATCATAACGGTGAAGTCGAAGCAAACGCCTTGCAACGAACAATACTCACCATTATCGCTAATCTTCTTGCAGGCGTTGCATTTGCCCTTCTTTTGAATACTGCATTGGTGCTAGCGAGGGACGAGGGGTGGCGAGCGGGCGCCCTATGGGGCTTAGGAGGATACTTGGCGTTTTTGCTTGCACCATCGATCGGGCTGCCGCCTGAATTTCCGGGTGTGGTCGTTGAGAATATTTTTACTCGTCAGCTTTGGTGGATTGGTACGGCGATAGCAACGGCGGCCGGCCTCATTCTTATCTTACGGATTCGAAAATTACCTTTCGTCTTCACCGGAATTATTCTTCTTGGACTTCCCCATCTTATAGGTGTGCCGGGTTCACATGCGCCAGTGATTACGCCGAACTTGCTGCTGAGTGCGTTTACGCATGCCATCCTACTCACGAATCTTGCATTCTGGATAGTCCTCGGCGTAGTAAGCGGACTCCTTCAGGAGCGGCTTTTGCGGAAGTAGGACGTGCGCCTTAAGGGTTAATGTGTCACCTTTTCCGTTTATTAGATGCAAACATGATTTTTTAATGCACGTTATTAATTGCTTCTAGTGACTTACGTCAGACTAGTTCCACGATGAGCACTCAGCTAGCACTCGACAAACCAGGGACGCTCCTCAGGCCAGGCATTATTGGTCGTACGACTCGATTTTTGTTTGCAGTGGCATGTTTCTACGCGTTTTGGTCTGTCCTCGATCATGGTAGTGCATTCCTTGTTTCGACCCCAACCGCCCTTACGAAGGCTGTAGCGGCTATGGCAGTAGCCTTTTGGTTATTTCCCTATGTTGTAAATATAGGCTTCTCGAAGGGTTGGGGACGAAGGCCCCAGGTAGCGATCATCCTGCTCTTACTTGCCGCCGCTGCTGGCAGTTGGGTCTCATATGGCGGTATCTTTGGCCCGCCCGTGGGCCTAGTCATGTTTGTCTGGCTAGTCTACGTCTTTGGTCATCTCGGCGTGTCATTCGCTCTCTCATCCGTGCTTGCGACTCCGGGTTGTGAAATGAGAGCAATTCCCCACCTATTGTCATTGGTCACTGGTCGGGAAGCCAAGGAGCACTATTGCCCCGTGGGGCCGTTGCACCGAATAGACAAATGGGAAGCCAGCCTGAAGTGACATTGGTTACCCTTCGAATCTGCGTCTGGCATCCACACACTGTTGAATGACCCCCTACCCCTTGAATTGGTTCCGGCCGTGGGGCCAGTATTGGCTAAGACGAGTGAAACACGTATAGGCTGATCCATGTCAGCAAATGGTAGTTAGGTTATCGGTTGACCGAGACCTGTCTTTCTCTTTGGCGGAGGGGGTGGGATTCGAACCCACGGTACCCGCAAAGGCACAACGGTTTTCGAGACCGCCCCGTTCGACCACTCCGGCACCCCTCCGGGGCCAGAGCCTAGCCATGCATGGGCAGCCCTGCAAGCCAGCCGAAACCCTCCCAAACGATTGACAATTCGCAGCTTAGCGTTATATTCCCGCGGCTTCCGGCCATTCCCTATTAAGGCATAAGTTCAATCAGAGAGCGGATTTCCTATGTACGCGGTCATGCGATCCGGCGGAAAGCAGTATCGGGTTTCGAGAGATGATGTGATCACCGTCGAGCGTCTGCCCGGGAATCCGGGATCCCTGGTTGAATTTGAGGAAATCCTTATGATTGGGGATGGTAAAGCCACGACGCTAGGGGCCCCGCTTCTCGAAGGTGCAGTGGTGACAGCAACAATCCTCGAGCAGGCGCGTGCTGACAAGGTCCTCGTCTTTAAGAAAAAGCGTCGCCAGGGCTATCGCCGGTTGTATGGGCATCGTCAGGCAGAGACGGTGCTTCGAATTGATGAGGTGCTGTTGCCAGGCGCCGCGCGAACACCTAGAAGTAAAAAGGCAGCCTCAGAGCCGGTCGTGGTTCTAGAGAAGAAAAAGATAAAAGTGGAGCCACCGAAGGTTATTCTGCAACCGACGGCGAAGAAAACGACACCGAAAAAGAAGAAAACGACACCGAAGAAAACGACACCGAAGAAAACGACACCGAAGAAAACGACACCGAAGAAAACGACACCGAAGAAAACGACACCGAAGAAAACGACACCGAAAAAGAAGAAAACGACACCGAAGAAAACGACACCTAAAAAGAAGACGTAGAGAAGCACGACATGGCGCATAAGAAAGCAGGTGGTAGCTCACGAAACGGCCGCGATTCGGCAGGACGACGTCTTGGCCTAAAGAAGTCCGGTGGCCAGATCGTTGTGTCCGGGAACATTTTAGTTCGCCAGCGGGGGACGAAGTTTCATCCTGGCGAGAATGTTGGCATGGGTAAGGACCACACGATCTTTGCCACCTGCGAGGGTCGCGTGCGCTTTCGCGGCAACTGCGGTCGTACCTATATTTCCGTGGAGCCGGTTGGCTAACACCCCGCGTGGTGCGTACGATCGGGGGGATGGGTTGCCATTCCCCTTTTTTAATGTCGGCATCGCAACTTGAAGTCAAGGAATGGCAATGCGATTTCTAGATCAGGCGAAAATCTATATTCAAAGTGGCAAGGGCGGTGATGGCTGCATCAGTTTTCGTCGTGAGAAGAATGTCGAGTTTGGTGGACCGGATGGAGGCGATGGTGGGCGTGGTGGTAGCGTTTTTGGGGAAGTTGTGGCGGGCCTGAACACGCTTATCGACTATCGCTATCAACAGCATTTCAAGGCAGAGAGTGGCAAAAATGGGGCGGGACGTGAACGTTCGGGCCGTGCAGGAAAAGATATTGTACTGAAACTACCATTGGGTACACAGGTCTTTGAGGAAGATAATAAAACGCTGATTATCGATTTTGCGGAGTTGGGAACGCGAGCGCTCTTGTTACCAGGGGGCGAAGGCGGGCGCGGCAATATTCATTTCAAATCCTCGACGAACCAAGCACCCTACCGATCAGATCCTGGAAAGGAGGGCCAGGGGCAGTGGCTCTGGATCCGCCTAAAATTGCTTGCCGACGCGGGTCTCATCGGGCTTCCAAACGCTGGTAAATCGAGTCTTTTGGCAGCTGTCACAGGAGCGCGCCCAAAGGTTGCAAACTATCCCTTCACAACGCTGAAGCCCATGTTAGGCGTCGTTTATGCTGGGACGGAGGAATTCGTGCTGGCCGACATACCGGGATTGATTGAGGGTGCTCACGAAGGGGTTGGGCTTGGCGATCGCTTCTTAGGACACATTGAGCGTTGTGAGGTTTTGCTTCATCTAGTCGACGGTACACGCGAGGATGTGGCTACCTCCTACGGGGCGATTCGTGAAGAACTCGTGCGCTACGGCCAGGGCTTGTCCGACAAGAAGGAGATCGTTGTCTTGAACAAATGCGATGTACTGACACCGGATGAGGTCGCTGTGCGCCTTAATACGCTTAGTCATGCATCGGGCAAGGAGGCATATGCTATCTCAGCTATTACGAAGGTAGGCTTAGATGGGGTGATGACGAAACTTCTTTTTGAAATTCGAAGTGGGACAACAGAAGCTATCACGTCCAAGCAAAAAGTATGGTCGCCATGACTAAGGAAACTCACAATCATCGTCTCATCAAAGGGATCGAGAAGGGAAGGCGGATCGTCGTGAAGATCGGCTCCGCTCTACTCGCGTCAGGAGACGAGGAGACCCTTCGCCGAGACTGGCTTGATGCAATTGCCGACGATCTTGCAGCGTGGCGTAAGCATGGCCGGGAAGTTTTGGTCGTTTCTTCTGGTGCGATCGCCATCGGTAAATCCCCATTAGGTCTCAATACCGATTCATTACGATTAGAAGAATGCCAGGCTGCCGCGGCGGCGGGACAGATTCGTCTTGCGCATGCCTGGCAGGAGGCGTTGGACAAGCATAAAATTGCTGTCGCCCAAGTGTTATTAACGCTGGAAGACACAGAGTCGAGGCGACGTTATCTAAATGCACGCACAACGCTGAACACACTTCTTTCGCTTAGCGCAATTCCGGTGATAAATGAAAACGACACGGTTGCGACGGAGGAGATTCGTTTTGGTGACAACGATCGCCTTGCTGCGCGGGTAGCCCAGATGGTGAGCGCGGATACGCTAGTTCTGCTTTCCGATATCGACGGTTTGTACACCGCTGATCCTAATAGGGACTCACAAGCTGAACATATCGAGGAAGTACATGAGATCACAGATGCGATCGAGGCGATGGCTGGCGCGCCTTCACTCGAGCACGGCACCGGCGGCATGGTGACGAAATTAGAAGCCGCTCGCATTGCCATGTCAGCGGGATGCCGGATGGTAATCACGGATGGCCGCGCCTTTCATCCTTTGCAGGCGTTGGAAGAAGGTGGGCGATGCACGTGGTTTCTACCTTTTTCAGGCCCAAAGCAGGCACGCAAGCAATGGATCGAAGGGGGTTTGCGCCCTTCGGGCAGCGTGATAGTTGATGAAGGTGCCGTAAGAGCGTTGAAGGATGGCAAGTCGCTTTTACCAGCCGGCGTCGTCCGGGTGGAAGGCAGCTTTGCACGCGGTGATGCCGTGATCGTACAGGATCCCGATGGCAACGAAGTAGGACGTGGGCTTTCCGCTTATTCTTCTACAGATGCGGCCCGCATCGTTGGCCATAAAAGCAGTGATATAAGGGCGATTCTCGGCTACCGTGGACGCGACGAAATGATCCATCGTGACGATTTGGTGTTACGCTAAAGCGATAGGGAGAAGCGCTTGAGCGTGGCAAAATCCAAGATGAATGATGAAATTCGGCTTCAGATGCAGAAGCTAGGAGCAGCCGCACGAGCAGCCACTGAAGTGCTTGCGCAAGCTTCGACGAAGGCGAAAAACACGGCTCTTCTTGCAGCCGCGGCTGCTCTTCGCGCGGACAAGGCAGCGATACTAGACGCAAATTCAAAAGATGTTGCCGAGACAAAAAATACAGGTAGTGCAACCCCTGCTTTTTTTGATCGGCTACAGCTCGACGAGGCGCGCATAGAGGCGATGGCGAATGGCCTCGAGACAGTGGCTGGTTTGCCAGACCCGGTAGGAAAAGTTTTGGCTAAATGGGAGTGCCCGAACGGACTTCATATTTGCCGCGTACGGGTTCCACTTGGCGTTATAGGTGTGATTTTCGAAGCACGCCCAAACGTAACGGCAGATGCTGCTGGGCTTTGTCTAAAGGCGGGAAATCCGATCATCCTTCGCCCTGGGTCTGAATCTTTTCACTCAGCCCTCGCTGTGCTTGAACGACTGCGGCACGGATTAAAGCTTGCAGATCTTCCGGAGATGGCCGTACAGATTGTCCCAACCCGTGATCGTGCCGCTGTCGGAGAGATGCTTCGGATGACGGAGAGCATAGACGTCATAGTGCCACGCGGTGGAAAATCACTGATTGAACGCGTTATTCTAGAAAGCCAGATCCCCGTCCTGCGTCATCTCGAGGGCGTTTGCCATGTCTATGTCGACGGGGCTGCCGATTTAAAGATGGCACAAAAAATTACCGTAAATGCGAAGATGCGCCGCCCTGGTATCTGCGGCGCCATGGAAACGTTGCTAGTTGATGCAGCGATTGCTGAAAGTTTTCTTCCAGCCGCACTTCTGGAATTAGCGAATACAGGTTGCGAGATTCGCGGTGACGAAAAAACGTGTGTGATTCAGCCGGATGTGAAGGCTGCGACAGAAGAGGACTGGGCGAAAGAATATCTGGACGCGATTCTTGCAGTGCGTGTCGTCGACGGCATAGATTCTGCTATCGCGCACATCAAACGTTATGGATCTCAACATACAGATTCAATCGTGACGGAAGATAGGGCGGCAGCAAAGAAATTTCTGGACAGAGTAGATAGTGCCATCGTTATGCATAACACTTCGACCCAATTTGCAGATGGCGGTGAATTTGGCATGGGGGCGGAGATCGGAATTTCGACAGGCCGGTTACACGCGCGCGGCCCGGTCGGTGTCGAGCAATTGACCACTTACAAATACCAAGTCGTAGGCGACGGGCAGGTGCGCCCCTGAAGACGCGAAATGGAAATGCCGCTCTTCTGCCGACTGCGTGCCGACCAAACCTGCGCATTGGGCTTCTTGGCGGCTCTTTTAATCCAGCACATGATGGCCATCGCCATGTGAGTCTGCTGGCGCTTCGAAACTTAGGCCTAGATGAAATCTGGTGGCTTGTTTCTCCACAGAATCCACTGAAATCTGAGAAAGACATGGCGCCGTTAAACAAGCGATTACGTCAAGCGGAAGAAACTGCACGTCATCCGCGGATTCGCGTGACCGATCTAGAGTCAAGATTTAAGACCCGTTATACGGTCGACACGCTACGTACCACCCTTCGTACCTTTCCGAGATGTCACTTCGTCTGGCTAATGGGGGCAGATAATCTTGCACAGATTTCAAGGTGGAGGGACTGGACAGCTATCTTCATGACGGTGCCTATTGCGGTTTTTGACCGGCCTTCCTACGCTTTTTCGGCCTCAACTGGGCTTGCATCGCAACGCTATGGACGTTCATGTATTCCGGAACGTTCTGCGAAAAAATTAGTAGACATGCAACCACCGGCGTGGGTGTTTCTAAGAACGTCACTCAATCCAGTTTCGGCTACGCGCATTCGTCAGCAAGGAGTGAGCCGGGGGATGCGTAGTCTTACCCGCCGGCACGCCGTTGGGTCTTTTTGGCGACCGGTGGGGACAACACGCTGAGTAAAAAAAAACAACCCACTTCGAAACGGCTTGGAGAGCTGATTCGAGCTTCTTTAGAGGATGATAAGGCAGAAGATGTCGTCATCATCGATCTCAAGAGAAAATCTGATATTGCAGACCGCATGCTGATTGCAAGCGGGCGGTCTTCACGCCAGGTCGTAGCCATGGCCCAACATGTTATTGAGAAATTGAAGGCGCATGGCTTCACGAGTGTAACGGTCGAGGGAATCCAACAAGGAGATTGGGTTCTGATCGATGCTGGAGATGCAATCATTCACCTTTTCCGACCGGAAGTGCGCACATTTTATAATCTAGAAAAAATGTGGGGCATGTCACTGCCGGACTCAAATCCTTCCGCTGACGCGGCTGGACCCAGGTACTGATAGGCTAGTGACGGCCTTCGCTATTTAGATCAATGCGGTTGGACGTCTTAGAGAAGGGCAGGAACATGCACTCTGCAGGCTACCGTCGGTCAAAAATTTCCCCTATATAAGATCTCATGACTGCAGCGAAGGAATGGCGCCCAGTTGTACTCTGCATCCTAGACGGATGGGGGTACAGAGAGGCCCGTGATATGAATGCAATTGCGGAAGCCGTCACGCCGAACTGGGACCGGTTTATGGCGGAATGCCCGCACGCGCTTTTAGCAGCATCTGAAGAGCAGGTAGGGCTCCCCATCGGGCAGATGGGAAATTCCGAGGTTGGCCACATGAATCTAGGGGCTGGCCGTGTCGTGCTTCAGGACTTGCCTCGGATCGATTCGGCAATTGCCAATGGCACCCTTGCCAAAAACACGGCTCTTAAGGATTTCATGACCAGACTTAAGGAGAGTGGTGGTACCTGCCATCTAATGGGCCTCGTTTCACCAGGAGGTGTGCATTCCCACCAAGATCATTTAATAGCCTTAATCCACCTGCTTGCGACCGCAGATATCCCGATCGCACTTCATGCTTTTCTCGATGGCCGCGATACGCCACCGCGAAGTGCAAAAAAGTACATTCAAGCCTTCCTAGCCGAGACGGATGGGACCCCTGACTTTCGCATTGCATCGATTACAGGACGTTACTACAGCATGGATCGTGACAACCGCTGGGAGCGGACAGAAAAGGCATTCCGAGCTATTGCCGAAGGTGAGGGAAAAAACGCGGAGAGCCCAATTGCGGCTATCGACGCGAGCTACAGGAACGGTGTAACGGACGAGTTCGTGGTGCCGGCTGTGCTCGAGGGCTATGCCGGGATGAGGAATGGCGATGGTATTTTTATGGCAAACTTTCGCTCCGATCGGGTTCGTCAGCTTCTTTCAGCGCTTCTCGATATGGATTTTAAGGAATTCAAGCGCAACAAGAAGACTTGCTTAGCAGGCGCTACCGGCATGACAGAATATTCGAAGGATCTTACGCCCTTTCATACTTCCCTTTTCTCCAATATCGAACTTAAGGGAATTCTGGGTGAGATCGTTGCAAAGGCCAACAAGACCCAGCTTCGAATTGCTGAGACAGAAAAGTATGCGCATGTCACCTTTTTCTTGAATGGAGGCCGGGAATCCAAGTTCCCAGGCGAGGAGCGGATCCTCGTGCCGTCACCAAAGGTTGCGACCTATGACCTGAAACCGGAAATGTCCGCCTTTGAGGTCACAGATCGATTGGTAGATGCGATTTCAAGTGACAACTTCGATCTGATCGTTGTGAATTATGCGAATAGCGATATGGTTGGCCATACAGGTAATCTTGGGGCGGCGATAAAAGCGGTCGAAGCGATCGATACGTGCCTTGGCCATCTTGCTTCTGCTGTGCAGCGCTCCGGGGGGGCGTTGTTGATCACTGCTGATCACGGAAATGCTGAGCAGATGAAGGACAGTCGCACTGGCGAGCCACATACGGCGCATACTCTAGACCTTGTTCCGGTTGTGCTCATAAATGGACCCAATGCCCGCCTCTCAGATGGTGTTCTTGCGGACGTGGCTCCGACCATGCTTGAACTTCTCGATCTCCAACAACCAACTGAGATGACTGGACATTCTCTCCTTGACCCCGGCCCAATCCCCTAACGAGTGAAACTTCGTAAACATGCAACGTCTCAGTGCAAGGTACGTTTTTGCTGCTCTAATTTTCTTGACCGGCGTTATCACTTTCCCATCGCATGGTGCAGATCCGGATCGGGAACTTCGCAATGTCGAGCGGGCAATCGATGAGGGAAAAGACCGGAAGGTCACGCTTGAAAAAAAAGCAGCCGCCATTGCAAAAAATATTCGCAATATACGCAAAGAGCTGGTGAAGGTCGCACACAATACTCAAGAGCGGGAGGAAGTGGTTTCTTCACTTGAAAGAAGACTAAATAGGCTTGAAAAAAGACTTGATCAAAAAAGACAAGCGCTTGAAAAAAGACACTATCAATTTGGAAACGTTCTTGCTGCTCTTGAACGACTTGCTGTGACCCCTGAGGAAACACTTCTCGTGTTACCTGCGCGACCCATTGATACCATTCGCAGCATCAACCTACTTCGTATAGCTGTCCCAATAATTGAATCGAAGGCCTATGAACTTCGCCGTGAGCTTACAATATTTTCGAGTTTAAGAGCGGAAATCACCCGCCGTCAGGAAGATTATGCGCAGGAGAAAAAGG
>Ga0315336_1007341_pt1 | contig 10627 bp, 9 predicted proteins | sample ASW5metaG_FD_204512 | JGI IMG/M metagenome (GOLD analysis project Ga0315336, IMG submission 204512) | Ammonia-oxidizing marine archaeal communities from Monterey Bay, California, United States - ASW #5 | ecosystem: Environmental > Aquatic > Marine > Intertidal zone | place: USA: California... | reverse complement strand
CGCGAATACGATATTCGCGGCATTGTCGGCGACACCTTGCACACCGACGATCTCCGCATGGTCGGCCGCGCCTTTGGCTCGCAATTGGTCGAGAAAGGCGGCACCAGCGTCGCCGTCGGCTACGACGGTCGCCTCAGTTCGCCCGAACTGGAAGCAGCCATGGTCGAAGGATTGATGGCGTGCGGCTTAACGGTTCACCGTGTCGGCCGCGGGCCCAGCCCAATGCTGTATTTCGCCACCTATCATTTGGGCACGGACGCCGGGGTGATGATTACCGGTTCGCACAACCCGCCCGAATACAACGGTATCAAGATGACCATGATGGGCGCGGCATTTTTCGGTGACGACATCCTAGAACTCGGCCGCTGTGCCGCCGCCGGTGAATTCGTCTCTGCCGAGGGAAAAGCAGTTGAGTCGCCGGTGTTTGACGCCTATGTGGCGCGAATTGTCGAGGACTTCAACGGAGGCCGGTCGCTCAAGGTCGCCTGGGATCCGGCCAACGGCGCCGCCGGTGAGGCCGTCGAGGCCGCCGTTGCCAAACTGCCCGGCGAACACATTGTCATCAACGGCGACATCGACGGCACCTTTCCCAGCCATCACCCGGACCCGACGGTCGAGAAAAACCTCGCGCAATTGAAGGCCGTGGTCGCCGCCGAGGGCTGTGACCTGGGGCTAGGTTTCGATGGTGACGGCGACAGGATCGGCGTGATCGATGGGCAAGGCCGAGTGCTCTGGGGCGATCAAATTCTCGTCGTGCTGGCCCGCGAAGTGCTCGCCGAAGAGCCCGGCGCGACGGTGATCGCCGACGTCAAGGCCAGCCAATTGTTCCAAGATGAGATCACACGGCTCGGCGGCAAGCCGCTGTTGTGGAAAACCGGGCATTCGCATTTGAAGTCGAAGTTGGCGGAGACCGGCTCGCCCCTGGCCGGTGAGATGAGCGCGCACATATTCATCAAGCACCGTTATTACGGTTATGATGACGCGCTCTATGCCGGTATCCGGCTTTTGTCGATCATCGCCGGCGGCGCTGAGAGTTTGGCTGAAATCCGCGACTCGCTGCCGGCCTATGTGAACACGCCGGAGATTCGCTTCGATTGCGCCGAGGAACGGAAGTTTGACGTCATCGAGGAGGTCCGTGACCGCTTAGCCGATGGAGAGGGTTATGAGGTTAACGGCATCGACGGCGTCAGGGTTGAGAATGCCGATGGCTGGTGGTTGCTCCGAGCATCCAATACGCAGGCTGTATTGGTGGCGCGCTGCGAGTCGGGCGACGAAGACGGCCTGGCGCGGCTCAAAGCGACCTTGGCAGGGCAATTGCGGCTAAGTGATATCGAGCCGCCTGATTTTTAGGGGGTAACGCCCTAGCGGACGTTGGTGGCCAACTGGACCTTGTCTTTAATGCGCAATTCCATGCAATCGCGCGAGCGCCGCTCAAGCGCCCGGCAGGCGGCGTAAGCAGTGCGCTTTTCCAGGCCTTGGATGCGTGAGCGGTAAAGCGTTTTGCCGCGCCGGGTGCGCAAGGGAACGATCTTGATGGCGCCATGGCTGAGATGACGCGGCGCCAGATCGACGGCGGTCCTGGCCGACTCATAGGCTTGCCCATAGCGGGCGTAGGCGCCGACCTGAACGCCCCAGGTATCCTTGGCCTTCGATTGTTTGCGCCGTTGTCGCTTTGGCGGCGCCTTGCGGGGCTCTGGTTTTGCTGCGGCAATCTGACGGGTCGGGCGTTGCTTGCCGTCAATGATCCCGAATCCCTTGTTCAAAAGTCGCGTCATCAATTTGTTGCGGTGGCGGGAACTGTTGCCACCGAAGACGATGCCGATAAGCCGCGCGTTACCGCGGATGGCTGATGCCATGAGGTTGAAGCCGGAAGCCCGGATGTAACCGGTCTTGATGCCGTCGGCGCCTTTATAGGTGGCCAGCAGTTTGTTGTGATTTTTATGCCGGCGGCCATCATAGCTGAATGATTTGGTCGAGAAATAATGATAATGCCTAGCGTGACGATGCAGGAGCGCCCGGGCCATGATGGCCATATCGCGCGCCGTGCTCATCTGGCCGCGATGCGGCAGGCCGGAGGCGTTGCGGAAGGTCGTCCGGGTCATGCCGATGCGCCGCGCCATGGCGGTCATGCGCAGCGCGAAATTGCGCTCTGATCCGGCCAGGTTTTCGGCGATGACAGTGGCCACGTCATTGGCAGATTTCGTTACCAGGGCAAGGATCGCGTCCTCGACGGAAATGGTCTGCCCCCGCTTCAGGCCCAACCGCGATGCCGGTTGGCGCGCGGCGCGGGCGGTTACGCGCAACTGAGTGTTCAGCGATATGGTGCGGGTGTTCAAAGCCTCGAAAACCATGAACAGGGTCATGGTTTTGGTCAATGATGCCGGATAGTTCCGGGTGTCGGCATTGGTTGCATGCAGGATACGCCCGGTTTTCGCATCAACGATGATTGATGCGTATTTCGCCCATGCGGTAGGGCTTGCCAAGAACAGCATGGGCGAGATTGCCAGCAACACGGCAAAGGTGCGGAAAAGCCGGCGAAGCGCCGAATACCTTGTTGAAATTGGGTCTGTGCCTCGAATCTTCGCCATTCCCCTCATTTTCGCGCCCCTGTCGGTTTGACGCCGCGATTCCCAGAAACGCCGCGATTAGAACATGAAACGAGTCGCGCGTCTTCAACAATTTCGCAACCGAATCAATGTCTTCTTAGCCCGGACGCCATGAAAAAAGGGTTAATGGGAGGCTTTGTTTGGGTTTCGTGAAGTAAGGATGGGGCGACAATATTATTTTGCGGCGCAATAAATAACTCACAATTCGCCTATCTCATGTATTTAATTTATTGATAAATAAGTATTATTTTAATTTCAAGTTATGCGGCAGCGCACAAATCACGCTTGACATCGAAACATCGGAAACTATATTCGAAACATGATATTGCAGTGCAGCATTCAATCGCTGAAATGGATCGGTGATTTGACCTGTTGAATTCCCACCTGCGTTTCAAACCCATGGAGAGAACGATGACCGCCACAAATAAACCCACCCCGAAGGTCGCCGAAAAGAAAGCCGAACCCGTTGCCGCCAAGCCGGCCGCGAAACCGGCTGTCAAACCGGCTCCGAAAGCCGTTGAGAAAGCCGCGCCCGTTGCCGCCAAGCCGGCCGCGAAACCGGCTGTCAAACCGGCCCCGAAAGCCGTTGAGAAAGCCGCGCCCGTTGCCGCCAAGCCGGCCGTGAAACCGGCTGTCAAACCGGCTCCGAAAGCCGTTGAGAAAGCCGAGCCCGTGAAGACGGTCGAAACCGTTGCCGCTGGCCCCGAACAAGTTGCCGAAGTCTTGAAATCCTATGAAGACGCCGTTGTGTTCGGCAAGGACGGCCTCGATGCCGTCGTCAAAGCCAACGCCGTCTTCGTCAAGGGTGTGCAAGACATCAATGCGGCGTTGTTCAATTTGGCGCAGACATCGCTTGAGGAAAACGCCGCCAATGCGAAGAAAATTTTCGCCTGTAAGACCGTCGAAGACGTCATCGCCGTGCAAAGTGATCTGGTGAAGACCGGCTTTGAGAAGACCGTTAGCGAAAGCCGCAAGATCACTGAGATGTCGGTAAAAGTAACGGAAGAAGCGGCCCTGCCGATCACCGAACAGGTGAACGCGGCCGTTGAAAAATTGACTAAACTCGCTGCCTGATTCTATCTCCTCCCGATAAGTATCAGACAGTCGATTGAAGCGCCCGGCGGGATCCTCCCCCCGCCGGGCGCTTTCTTATTTCGGGCTTGCCAAGAGCCCTGATGCGGGCTCCCATGAAGTCGGGAAAGGGAGGTTAAGGCTTATGACAATGTCCAAGACTCTTTCGGGTATCAATCATTTGGCCTTCATCACCGCCGATATCACCGGCACGATCCGTTTCTACCGTGACCTGTTGGGTATGGAATTGGTCGCCGGGATCGGCCACGACGGCTACCGGCATTACTTTTTTCGGCTCGGCGATGGAACGACGCAGGTGGCGTTTTTCGAATACGATGGCGCCCGGCCCATGGCGGAAAAATTCCCTGGTGATCGCACCGACCAACCCCTTGGCTTCGACCATGTCTCGTTTACGCTTGAGAGCCGGGCAGAATTGTTCAGCCTCAAGGACCGCCTGGAAGCGGCGGGTTTCCCTGTGCATGGCGCCGTCGATCACGGCCTGTTCTGGTCAATCTATTTCTACGATCCCAATAACATCCCCCTGGAAGCGGCCTGGGATTTCATGGAGATCACCGAGGCGCCGGCGGTGGTCGATGACCAGCCGTTGGACATCGTCGCCGAAGGGGCGCGCCCGCAACCCGGTCACTGGCCGGAAGTGACGGCGCCGACACCGATTGAGGCGATGACTGCGCATGGCGGCAATGCATTGCCGCTGCGTAAGGAATTGCTGGCGCAAGGCCGGGTCCGGTTGAAGGACGGCCTGGAAGCCGACTTTGTCGAGATGATCTCGGCCGGGTCGTGAAAACCATTGCTCACGGAAGCGGGAGGTTGCCTCGCCAAAATTGAAACTTTCGCTGGGATGTTGGGATTACGACCGCTGCCGGCCATTGCTAGACGGGCGCGTCGAGATTGACGGCGTCGAACTCGAACCCAACATTCTCTATCCGACGGATATTTTCGCCCGCGCCTTCACCGAGGCGCCCTTCGATATCTCCGAGTTGTCAGCGTCCAGTTATATTCTTCAGGTTTCGCGCGGTGAGTGCGCCTACGCGGCGATCCCGGTTTTTGTCTCCCGGGCATTTCGTCACGGCGGCTACTATGTCCGTGATGACAGCGGTATCGAGACGCCGAAGGACCTCGAGGGCAAACGGGTCGGCGTACCGGAATACCAGATGACCATGGCGCTCTGGGCCCGGGGCATCCTGCAGGACGACCACGGCGTCGATTTCCGCAAACTCAAGTACCGCACAGGCGGCACCAACAAACCCGGCCGCAAGGAACGCTTGGCGCTCGATCTCCCCGATAGCATGGATGTTCAGCCGATCGCCGAGGACGCCTGCCTCAACGACCTGATCTTGTCCGGTGACATTGATGCCATGATCTCACCGATGACGCCGGACGCCTTTACCCAGGGTGATCCGCGCGTACGCCGTCTGTTTTCCGACCCGACGACGGCGGAGCGCCAGTATTTCGCGCGCACCGGCATCTTTCCGATCATGCATGTGATCGGCATTCGCAAGACGCTCTTGGCTGCCCATCCGGGGCTGGCTAGCCGTGTTTATGAGGCATTCGTCGAGGCTCGCCGGCTGGCCATGGATGAGTTGGAAGTCACGGCGACGGCCTCGGCAAACCGTTTGCACCTTCCTTGGTTGGCTGCCGAATGGGAGGCGACGCGTGCCCTCATGGGCAATGATTACTGGCCTTACGGCGTAACTCAAAACGAGGCCGACTTGGAGGCTATGTGCCGCTATTCCTTCGAACAGTATTTGTCGCCCAGGAAGATTGGCGTCGAGGATTTATTCGTCCCGGAAACCTGCCGGTAGCCACCGGTTCAGCGTTCCAGCACCGTGCCCATACCCAACTCCCGGGCACGTTCATAGGCCAACGAAGCCAGGGCCAGATCAGCGAGGGCGAGGGCGCGGAAGACGAAGGCGATGCGCTCTTGGTCATTTAATCGCCCCGGCATACGGTCGCAGACGATGTCCCGAATATCGCCATCGGCCATGCCTGACGGCAACATGGGATATTCCATGTCGGCTTCCTGTTCGACATCATCAATGACGATGCGGTCGAACCGGTTGAGGCTCTCGGCAAACCAGATATGGCCTTGATCGACGAAACTGGCGAAGACGCCGGGCTTCAGCCAGCCGGCGTCGAGGAAGGGCTTGAGCGCCGCTGACTTGGGCACCGAGGAAACGACAATATCGGCTGCTTCAACGGCTTCTCTCGGCAAGTCACAAGGAACGGCCGTCAGCCCCAGGCCAACCGCCATGTCGCACAAGGCGTCTCGGTTGCTTTGGCCCCGCCCCAACGCCCGGACCTCGCGCAAGGGATACAGTGCGGCGAGGATCTCCAAATGCGCTCGCGCCTGAGTGCCGCAACCGACGAAGGCAATCACGGCCGAGTCCGCTCTGGCGAAGCGTTTCGCCGCGAGGGCGCTGAGGCCGGCGGTACGGATACCGGTGATCCAATCGCCATCCATGATTGCCAGTGGCTGTGCCGTGCGATGATCGAACAAGGTAATCAGCGAGCCAATGATATCCAGGCCCTCGGCGGCGTTGGCGGCGTTCAACCCGAGCGACTTGACGGCCATGTAGGGCGGGTCTTCGGCGGTGGCCAGGGTTGACATGAACAACCGTTCATCGTCGAGTTTGACGAAGGTCTTCGGCGCATTTCGAACTTCTGAACGTTCGCGGGCCTGGCACAGGTGTTCGATCTGTGCCACCACCTCGTTCGGGCCGAGTCCCAAATCGGCGATGTTGTCGCGCGAGAGATATAAAAGATTGACGTTGGTATTCATGGTCGCGGCTGTTCTCGGTTTATTGAACAGCGATCATCACCCGGATGGCATTTAAACGAAAGTCCGTTTCCCCTCGGCTGGTGTTCGCGATACTATGGCACTTAGGCAGGTTGATCGAACAAGGGGCAGGTGGACATGAGCGGAAAAATCAGCGCCATCGTGATTGACGACGATAGTCTAATGCGGGAGTTGGTGACCCGCGTCCTTGAGGAACTGGGGTGTCTGATCGTCGGGATCGGTAAGAACGGTCAGGCGGCGGCCGAGCTTTACCGGGAAAACAAACCGGACTTGGTTTTTCTCGATATCAACATGCCCGACGTCAACGGCCTCGACGCGCTCAGGCGTATTTTCAGGATCGACCGGAACGCCCGGGTGGTCATGCTCACCGGCGTCTCCGACTCGACCGTTGCCGAGACCTGTATTCAGTCCGGCGCCATAGACTATCTACAAAAGGACGCGGGCCCGGCGGCGCTCCGCGACGGCTTGGTCCGCGCCGTCAATTCAGTTGGCGGATAATCGCCAATTGTGATCTTTGGTTCGTGACGGCACTATGGGCGTCCGCAACAGAGGAAGCCCGTAATGCCCATCAAGGAAGAAATCGCCGCCTACGCCGATGAAATCGGGGAGATCAGGCGCGACATCCATGCCCATCCGGAAACCGCCTTCGAGGAGTTCCGCACCGCTGATATCGTTGCCAACAAGCTGACCGCCTACGGTATCCCGATCCACCGCGGTCTAGCCAAGACCGGTGTCGTCGGCACGCTCTCGGTCGGTAATTCAAACCGCGCCATAGGGCTCCGTGCCGATATGGACGCGCTCGATATCCATGAGGAAAATACCTTCGATCATGCCTCGACCCATGACGGCAAGATGCACGCCTGCGGTCATGATGGCCATACGGCAATGCTGCTCGGCGCGGCCAAATATCTTTCCGAAACCCGGCACTTCAACGGCATTGTCCATTTCATCTTCCAGCCGGCCGAGGAGAATGTCGCCGGCGGACGGGTCATGGTCGAGGACGGCCTGTTCGAAAAATTCCCTGTCGAGGCCGTCTACGGCATGCACAATTCACCGGGTATGCCGCTCGGACATTTTGGCGTCCAGGTTGGACCGGCGATGGCGTCGGCGGATATGTTCTTCATCGAGATCACTGGCAAAGGCTCGCACGGCGCCCATCCGCACCAGGGTATCGACCCCATCGTCACCGGCGCGGAGATCGTCATGGCATTGCAACGTATCGTCGGCCGGACGCTCAACCCCATCGATACGGGCGTCGTCAGCGTCACCCAATTCCATGCCGGCCGGGCCATGAACGTGATCCCCGAAACGGCCGAGATCAAGGGCACCTGCCGGGCGCTTCGCCGTGAGGTTCAGGACCGGATCGAGGCCCGCATGGAGGAGATCGTTGCCGGCATCTGCGCCGCGCACGGGCTAACCCATAAGATTACTTATGACCGCCGTTACCCGGTTCTCGTCAACACCGAGGAAGAAACATCGAAAGCGGCGCAAGCCGCCATCGCCGTAGTCGGGGAGGGGAACGTCAATACCCAGTTGCCGCCGACCATGGGGTCGGAGGATTTCGCTTGGATGCTGCAGGATAATCCCGGTTGTTACATCCGCGTCGGTAACGGCGAGGGCGAGGACGGCGGTTGCGTCGTCCACAACCCCAATTATGATTTCAACGACCAGGCGATCATTTACGGCGCCAGTTATTGGGCCACACTGGTCGAACAGGAATTCGGCGCCGAAAACTAAGAGGAAACATCATGACGGATACGAAAGTGGCACTGGTTATCGGTGGCGGCAGCGGCATGGGCGCCGACGCGGCCCGTAAGCTGGCGGAAGATGGTTTTCAGGTATCGATCTTGTCGTCATCGGGGAAGGGCGAAGCCCTGGCGAATGAATTGGGCGGTCTTGGCATGACCGGATCCAACCAGTCGAACGAAGACTTGGCTGCCGTTGTCGATGCCTGTGTCGAAAAATGGGGCCGCATCGATGCCGTCATATCCAGCGCCGGCCATGGTCCCAAGGGGCCGGTGCTGGAATTGACCGATGAGGACTGGCACGCGGGAATGGAGTTCTATCTGCTGAACGTAGTCAGGATCGCCCGATTGGTGACACCGATCATGTTGAGCCAAGATGGCGGTGCCTTCGTCAACATCTCCACCTACGCCGCCTTCGAGCCGGAAGAATTGTTCCCCACGTCGGGTGTCTTCCGCTCCGGCCTGGCGGCGTTTACCAAGCTGTTCACGGACAAATACGGCGCCGACAACATCCGCATGAACAATGTCCTGCCCGGCTTCATCGACAGCCTGCCGGAGAAAGAAGACCGGCGCGCGCGAATTCCGGCCGGCCGCTATGGGCGTGTCGATGAGGTTTCCGGATTGATCGCCTACTTGGCATCGGACGCGGCGGCTTATATCACCGGCCAGAACATTCGTATTGACGGCGGCATCACGCGCTCGGTCTAATGGCGATCGGGAGTGGGGGTGAGTTTTTCCAGCGGAGGACTGCATGCATAGAGGCGCCACAATCCTATCGATCCTTACTATGTTTTTGATTGCCGCGCCGCTGGCCGCGGCCCAGCAACATCTGGTCCTGGTGACGCCGCCGAATACCGTGGATACGGTGATCAGCGAGGTCATTACCCGCCAAGCCTACAAGCGCATCGGTATCGTCGTCAATATCCGCAAGTATCCCGGCGAGCGGGCCCTCAGGCTCGCCAACAGTGGCAAGGTCGACGGCGAGGTGCAGCGGATTAACGGTATTTCGGCGAACTACCACAATTTGATCCAGGTGCATCCGGCGATCAATTACATCGAAGGTGCGGCCTTCACCCAGACGGTCAAGTTCAAGGTCAAAGGATGGGACAGCTTGAAGCCTTACAAAGTCGGGTACATCCGGGGCATCAAGTTCGCCGAGCGCAATACCAAAAACATGGATTCTCTTGCCGTCGGTGATTACCGGGGCCTGTTTCAGATGCTCGGCGACAACCGTTTCGAGGTCGCCGTTTCACCGCGCCTGAACGGGCTCTATCAGATGAAACAACTGGGCGTTAAAAACGTCGAGGCGTTGAGCCCGGCGATCATGCGGTTCGAACTGTTTCATTATCTGCACAACAAGCACGCCAAGTTGGCACCGAAAATATCCGCCGTGTTCACGGAAATGGAAAAATCCGGCGAGTTGGTGGCCATCCGCAAGCACGTCATTTCTGTTTTAATGGCGCGCGCCCAGCACAAATTGAAGGTCTGCGATCAGGATTACGCCTGTTTCGCGCGTTGAGACCTTGACCCGGAACGCCAATGGTATCGTCGGACGTTGACCGTCGGTCTTTCTTAGATTATTTCCAGAGCCGCAGTCGCCTAGTATAGTCGAAGGCGTGGCGTAAGTTTGAATAACCCTGGGACTTCCATGCATGAGCGTTAAGGAACTGGTCAACCGGGTGGCGGAGCTGGAAGGTCAACTGGGCCTGAACAGTGAAGGCTTGCCGTCATCGAAGCGGCTTCTGGCTTTGCTCGATGCCCTCGCCGGTACGGCGCCCGTGGAAAAGGTGCCGGAAGCCGCCGATCTCGCCTCGGGTCCGATTGAAGCACGGCTGGCGAAACTACAGCAGATGGCCGAGGGCAGCAGTGTTTCCTTGAACGGTCAGGAAGCCGCGTCGGACACGGTCGAGGGCAAACTCGCGGCGATCCTCGGCGCGCTGGATGGCCGCGGCGAAGACCAAGCCGGCTACGACTCCTGCGTCGAAAAGGTGCAAGGCACGAACATCAATGACCTGACGTTGCTGGCGACGGACTATCTCAATCACTTCAACGAAGTGGTGATGACTATCGACATGGTTCCTGACATGCCGGAGCTTCTGGAGGATGCCCACGCTTGGAAGCCGAAAACCTATCAAGATCATTTCCGCGACAGTTCCGTCGCCGACAAGGACCTGGCGGTCGAGGTCTACGCCCACGTGCCGCCGCGTTTCAAGGAGCCCTTTGAGACAACCGTCGCCCAGGTCAACGATCTGATCCTGTCGACGGTGGATATTCTGGTTGCCGATAGCGTCGCCGGCAACGCCGACATGCTGCGCGAAAATGCCTCGCTTCGATCAAGGATGATCCAAAAGCTGCTCGATACCGCCGGCGCTATCATTCATGGGTCC
>Ga0315336_1007340_pt1 | contig 10627 bp, 9 predicted proteins | sample ASW5metaG_FD_204512 | JGI IMG/M metagenome (GOLD analysis project Ga0315336, IMG submission 204512) | Ammonia-oxidizing marine archaeal communities from Monterey Bay, California, United States - ASW #5 | ecosystem: Environmental > Aquatic > Marine > Intertidal zone | place: USA: California... | reverse complement strand
GACCGAGGAAGGATCGAAATTCCGGGAAACCGTTCACCAGGTCCGGTTGCGACAAGTGATGCAGTCCAAAAGTTTGCATTCCGGGCGAATCAATAATGCTGGTGTCGGGATCGAGATGGTATAGCCGGGCGCCCGTGGTCGTGTGCTTGCCCGCATCCAGTTTTGTCGAGAACTCCGCCGTACGCGCTTTCGCGTCCGGTACCAGTGCGTTGACGATGGTCGACTTACCCATACCGGACTGACCCACCACCACACTCCTCTGGCCATGCAACGGCGGCAGAATTGGCGTGACGTCCTGTTTGGCCGACAGGGGCACCACCGTGTAACCGAGTGATTCGTACAGCGCCAGTTGCACTGCGGTCGGCGCCGTTTCGTCAATCAGGTCGGTTTTGTTCAGAACGATCAGTCCCTTGATGTCTTGCTGTTCGCAGGCGACCAGGCATCGCAGCAAAAGGTCTTCATGGAAAGCCGGCATTGCAGCAACGACGACGACCACCTGTGTGACGTTCGCCGCGATAATTTTCTGCCGATGGCGATCAGATCGATACAACAGCGACGTGCGCGGCTGAACCTTGATGATCGCGCCCTGCTGATCACCGCTGCGCTCGATCATGACCTGGTCGCCGCAGGCGAGTTTGCCTCTCTTGCCGCGCGGATAGCAGTGAAGCAACTCGCCGCTGGCAATTTCTACGACGTAATGGCGACCGTGTGCCGAGACAATGAGGCCGCTACACGATTCTCCCCCGCTTTTGTGTTTTGTCACCCGGACAGCTTGCCTGACAGAAGGACACCGTAACCGGAACCGCCATATTTGCAAGCCCGGCAGTCAGAGACCCGGTAGTCGGGACTGTAATTGAAATATGTTTGGTGCATGCAAGACGCATGGTAATGCATGCAGAGTGTGTCGGCGCAATGCCGATGGCGCGGGTAAATCAACTGTTTCATTTGTGTCGCCACTTCGCCTGCGCGATGAAGCCTGTTTTCCGTTCACGTAGAATGGGCTGCGCTTCGCACGGAAACAGCCTCCGAACAACAGGATGAAGTTGACCACGGAAATACTTGATGCGCTACTTCCTGAAACCCTTCGATGAATCGGTGCGTGTCTATGTCCATCACGAGGGGAACTGCTGACGTTATGCAATGTACGCGCACGGTCGGGCGAATTTCGGCGCACCTTGTGGCAGCCATTATGTTCTGGTCTTGCGTCGAGGCCGCCTTATTGTTGTCTTCTGTCGCGACAGCTGCGGCAGACGATTCGGCGGCGACGAAAGCATCGGCCGAATCTCCCGGACAAGGCGAAGCTACGGACAAGGTCAGCGTTTTCTATCTGACGAACCGGCAACGCCAGGAAGGCAAGCCGGTGGACGACACCTATAGCGGTGACCGTGGAGCACCCCATTTCGGTCGCTGCGAAGTCGAGTTCACGCCGATCCCGATTGTTAACGAACTTGCACCAATAATGTCCTTCTACGTAAAGAGCGAGACCAAAGTCGTTTCGCTTGCGGAGCGGGCCGAGCCATCGGTGTTCTGGAAAGAACTGGGTGAAGCCGCGGGGCGCACATCATCGGGTTACGTGGTCGTGTTCGTGCACGGCTACAACTACGCGTTCGAGCGTACATGTCGCATGGCGGCGCAAATGCAGCGCTATCTTCAGGGCAAGGCTACAGTCGTTGCATTCAGTTGGCCGTCGAACGGTTTGCCTTCCGATTATGTGCGCGACCAGGCGGATGTCGAGTGGAGCGTTCCGTTGCTGGCAAGCTTCATTGAGCGGCTTGGCGAATTTATCGGCAACGACAATGTGCAGGTTGTAGCGCACAGCCTGGGGTCGCGTGGCGTCATCTTTGCCCTGCAGCGACTGGCTGCCCTGCAGGTTGAGCGACCGGCGATCGGTAATCTGGTGCTGCTTGCGCCGGATTTTGATTCCTGGACATTCGTCGACCTGCTCCCTGGATTTTTACCCCTGTTGGGCCATGTCAGCCTGTATGCCTCCGCGAATGACACACCACTGAAGTTTTCCCGTCAGCTCAGCGGTTATCCGCGACTGGGTGAAGCAGGAGAGTATCTGACCGTCTTCAAAGGCATTGATACCATTGATGTTTCTTCGGCCGGCCGCTACCAGTTCACCGGCCACGAATACTTCTATTTTCATCCGCGGGTGACGGCAGACTTGTCGACACTGCTAAGCACTGGTGCGCGTGCAGCCGAGCGATCCGGGTTAAAACCGAAAATGCGCAATGGTGTCCGCTACTGGGAGTTCAGGGCAAACGCACGTTCGGACGGTGGCGCAGTGACTGTTGACGACTGACGCCACCTGGTAGATTTTTCGATGGGGACGGCGCACACTTTGGTTGCCCCTCAGTATGAGCGGTCGACGCTGGGCTCCGATTGACTCGCAAAGCACCGGTTGCTTCGCGCCTGTTGTTTGAACGCAATGGCGATCATTGCGGGACTGATCCCGATGCAGCTGACTTATTGAATCTGCAGAGTTTGGAGAACGCAATGGCATTCATAAAATCCATACCAGAAGCAGAGGAAAGCGTTGTTGCGGTCATGCGGCGTTACCCGACGCAGTCAATTCCGTTGACCCAGTTGACGAACATCATCATGCGCAGTGGCGATTGTGCATTTACCAGCGAGCAGCGAGAATTGATTGCAGCCTACGTGTCTGCCCTGAACGACTGTACGTATTGTTACAACACGCACAAAGCAACGGCGGAGGCATTCGGTCTCGATGAAAACCTGTTGGAGTCGATGGTAGGCGATCTCGACGCCAGCGCAGTCGATGAAAAGTTGAAGCCAGCGTTGCGGTTCGTCAAGAAGCTCACACAGACACCGTCACGGATGGTACAGGCTGATGCGGATGCGATCTTCGATGCCGGCTGGGACGAAGACTGTTTTCACTATACGGTGATGATCTGCGGTTTGTTCAACCTTATGAATCGTATGATGGATGGTTACGGCATCACGAATACCGCCGAATTTCGAAAGTCACGCGGCAAGTTTCTCGCTGAGAAAGGCTATGGGCTTGTCACGGACGCGCTGAAAACGGTAGCGTCGACGAACACTAACTAGAGTGCTACTTCATGTCTGTGAGCCCTAACGCAAACCCCGAATCCGGGGCTCGTGTTCGCTAAAGTGGAAGTTTATTCCACCGTCAAGCGGACAATAATAGGCTGGGCTCGGCCTTCACATTGGAAGTGATGCCATTAACGCCATAGTGAGTCAATCAAATTGAGCAAAAAACACAAATCTATCTCCCGCATATTCTTCAGGCTTGCCCTGGCAGTCGCAATAGGAGTCGTGCTCGTGTACATACTTAACAAACTGGCCGGATTGCCTGACAACAGTGGACGCGAATCTTCTCAGGTCATAAGCAACGGAGCTGATTCATCGCTCGGCAAGATGTTCGCACCAGAACTGGCAGAAAATTCTGGCAAGAACGGAGTTGCTGAACTTGCCCATGGTCGCGATGCTTTTGCCGCACGTATCGTACTGGCACGAAAAGCCGAACGCAGCATCGATACGCAATATTACATGTGGCATCAGGACACGGTAGGACGGTCACTCGTGTATGCGCTCATCGCTGCGGCGGACCGGGGTGTGCGCGTGCGACTGCTGGTCGACGACATGTATGGCAGCGATGGTCAGGACACCTGGCTTGCCATGAGTGTTCACCCGAATATCGAGGTTCGGCTGTTTGCGCCCTATTCGCGCCGTCAGCCGAAGTATTTGCAGTTCGTAACCCGTTTTCACGACGTCAACGCCCGCATGCACACCAAGACCTTCACTGTGGACAACCAGGCCACCATTGTCGGGGGGCGCAATATTGGCGATGAATATTTCGACGCCGATCCGGCTCTGGCGTTTGCGGACAACGACGTGCTCGCAATCGGGCCCGCGGTAGAGCAGGTCTCGTCGAATTTCGACGACTACTGGAATAGCGACTATGCGTTCCCGGTGGCGACGCTGTTGTCAGCCGCGACCGACGCAGATTTGCAGAAACTCAAAGATGCAACACCGGCGTTCATGGACAAGCCCGAAACAAAATCCTACTTTGAAGCTGTCAAGCAGGGCGGATTGGCTAACGCGCTGCGTGACGGGAGCGCCGAATTCCGGTGGGGATCAGGAAAAATTGTTCACGACGCCTGGTGGAAAAGAGAGCAGAAGAATGCAGGTTGGCACGACAGCCTGTTAATTGCCCAATTGAAACCGGACTTGCTTGCGGCGACCGAAGAACTGATCATGATCTCGCCCTATTTTGTGCCCGGCGATGAAACCGTGAAGGCGCTTTGTAGTCTCGCCCAGAAAGGCGTGAGCGTAAAGATTCTGACGAATTCTCTTGCATCGAACGACGTTGCCGCCGTGCACGCAGGCTATACGAAATTTCGTATCCCGTTGCTGCGTTGCGGAGTAGAGCTTTACGAACTGGACGAACATTTACGGGCCGTGGAAAGGAGAACCTTCACCTGGCTTCCCGGTTTAAGCAAGTCCAGCTTGCATGCGAAAACCATGGTGATGGACAAAAAGCGGATGTTTGTTGGGTCGTTCAACTACGACCAGCGCTCGCTGTATCTCAATACAGAAATTGGACTGGTGTTTGACCAAGCAGACATTGCCAGTTCTGCGGCTGAGAAATTTGACAAGAACATCAACAAAGCTGCATTCAAAGTCGAACTGGTGACCAGTGAAAGTGGCAAGGAGTCTCTGCTATGGCACGGCATCGAAGATGGCAAACCAGTGACCTTCGATTCCGAACCGTACGTCGGGCGCGGTACCAAAGCGGCGGCATGGCTTATTCGATGGCTGCCAGTGGACTGGCTTCTTTGACGTCGGAATGCTTTTGGAGAAAGTGGTTCAGGCTCGACCTGCGGGGTTGCGGACGCCACTTCGTTGGCCAGCCAACAAAGTAAAGAACAAATCCAGGAGTCGCACTCGTCTGGCTGTAGGCTGAATCCACCGTGAAGCAGGCAAAAGGCGACGATTGACCTCCACGTTGTGTGTTGCGGGGACACATTGACCTATTGAAAATCGGCGTCTGTCAAGACAGCGATGAAGGTCACGCAAAAAGCTCTTCGCCCTTTTTCCCCTTGCGCCCTGTGCGGTGCAACAGGCTTTTTGAAGCATCTGATATTGGAGAAAGCTATGGCATTCTTAGAATCCATACCCGAAGCAGAGGAAAGCGTTGCTACTGTAATGCGGCGTTACCCGGCGCAGGCAGTTGCGTTGACCGAGTTGACGAACGTCATCATGCGCAGCGGCGACTGCGCGTTTACCAGTGAACAGCGGGAATTGATTGCAGCCTACTCATCCGGCCTGAATGACTGCACGTATTGTTACAACACCCACAAAGCAACCGCAGAGGCATTCGGCGTCGACGAAAACCTGTTGGAGTCGATGCTGGGTGGTCTCGACGCCAGCGCAGTCGAAAACAAACTGAAGCCGGTTTTGCGGTTCGTCAAGAAACTCACACAATCACCGTCGCGGATGGTGCAGGCTGATGCGGATGCGATCTTCGATGCCGGCTGGGATGAAGAATGTTTTCACTATACCGTGATGATCTGCCGCCTGTTCAATCTTATGAATCGTATGATGGATGGTTACGGCGTCAAGAATACCGCCGAATTTCGAAAGTCGCGCGGCAAGGTCCTCGCTGAAACTGGCTATCGGGTTGTCACGGACGCGCTGAAAACCGGCAGAGTCGAAAAGCGGTAGCTAAGGCAGCACTTGATTTCTGAGGGCCATCAAGTAAAGAACAAATTTCGGGGTCGTGCTCGTTGGACTGGAGATTGACTAGACCGTGAAACAGGCAAGAGGCAAGGCTTAACGCCACGTTGCTCAGAAATCGGGCGCTGTGGACCGCGTAGGCGCTCTACGTTCTCAGAGAAACCACAGAGACTGGTTGAGTTTGTGTTCGGTTGACCGTGCGGCGGTCGGGGGATAGATTGCCGGCTCGCAATCTGAAGGATATGCTGGGCGAGGATGGCGATGAGCGGCGAGCGAATTGCGCGCCCTGTTGTAACGACCCACGGATAGGGAGGTTGGAGGTCATGACTGCTTCGGGCTCTTCCAGTGAACCGGGTAGCCGCAAGGCACCCACCAGGTCGACGCTGGTCGCGATGACCGGAATCATTGCTTTCGTCGTGATCGCGTACTTTGGCTGGGACCTGCTCAGGCCAGCGGTCGCACCCTGCGACTCGATTCTTGAGCAAACCTCGGTACAGATTCAGACCAAGCTCGAGTTGCTCGGCGCGGGCACGGAACTGAAGCTGGGGCGCAGCCAGGTGCAGACGCTCACTGAGAAAGCGCAAGTAGCCGCGGTCAATCTCAAGGGTTGCTGCATCGTGATGGGCATGAGTAAGCTCGATTCGAAAGAGTTTCTGCAGTGCAAGAGTGCGATCAACGATTATGAGGATCGTGCGCGCGACCTCGAAGACCAGGTGGATGCAGCGGCGGCTGCAAAAAAAGCGGGCAAGAAGGAGGCGTTCGAAAAGGCTGTCGAAAAGATCGACGACGCCTTGTCGAAAGAGTCAGTTGAATCCAGGCGTGTGAGTGCCGGCGTGCCGGCTGGCCAGTTGCGCCTACAGGCCAGTCTCTCGGAAAATACCGAAACGCTCAAGGCGTGCTTCGGCGTCTACCACGCGGTGCAGGATATCGACGGCAAGCGGGTCAAGATTGACCGGAAATGTGCAACCACCGCGAGATTCACGCTGAAACCCGGACGCTACTACGTTCACTCCTCGTATGGAAATGCAACTGCCAGCGAGGAATTGGACGTTATTTCCGACGAAACCACCAACGCTATTCTCGACATGAACGCCGGCACGCTGCGCATGCAAACCGTGCTCGCACCGGGTGCCGATGCCCTGAAAGCGTGTTTCGATGTCTATCATGCTGCACAGGACATCGACGGCAAGCGGGTCAAGGTAGACCGGCAATGCGATTCAACGGCACGCTTCTATTTGCAAGCGGGCCAGTACTTCGTTAAGACCTGGTACGGCAACGCTTCGACCAGTCAGGAGTTCGAGGTAAGGGCCGGTGAGCTGACCAACCCGGTGCTGGATCTCAATGCGGGCACGCTGCGCATGCAAACCGTGCTCGCACCGGGTGCCGATGCCCTGAAAGCGTGTTTCGATGTCTATCATGCTGCACAGGACATCGACGGCAAGCGGGTCAAGGTAGACCGGCAATGCGATTCAATGGCACGCTTCTATTTGCAAGCGGGCCAGTACTTCGTTAAGACCTGGTACGGCAACGCTTCGACCAGTCAGGAGTTCGAGGTAAAGGCCGGTGAGCTGACCAACCCGGTGCTGGATCTCAATGCCGGTACGCTGCGAATGCAGAGTGCACTCGACGCAAATGCAGACCCTGTGAAAGCCTGCTTCGACGTTTATCACGCAGCACGGGACATCGATGGCAATCGAGTGAAAGTCGACCGCCAGTGCGCCGACACAGCGCGCTTCTATGTTCACGCAGGAAGCTATTTCGTTACCACGTGGGCCGGTGACGCGCGCGCTAGCGGTGAGGTTAAGGTCGCTTCTGGCGCAATGACAAACCGACGTTTCTTGCTAGCGAGCCAGTGAATACAGCGTCGGTAACATTCGATGAGTGATACGAAATCTTGGGGAAGATTGTTGATTTCCTCTTCTTGGGATGGATCAACTTTCGAGGCAGGCATACAGCAAAACTTGACCCTCGTAGCGTGAGCGTGATCCTGGAATTCGTGCCCGGTGCACCTGATCTCAAATGGCCGCAGAACAGATATTCCTGAGCTACAGCCACTCCGGTGCCGAGGCGTGCAGCGCACTACGCCTTGCGTTGGAGAAAGCGGGTATTCCGGTGTTTCGCGATTTTGCGCCCAATGCCTGGAAGTTGTACGACATGCACGGCAACGTCTGGGAGTGGGTAGCGGATTGCTACCAAGGTAACGAGAAGGATTGCCAGGCCCGGGTGTTGCGCGGCGGTTCCTGGTGCAGCGATGCCGTCAACGCGCGCTCGGCCGGCCGCAACCACGACTTTGCCGTCGGCGGTTACGGCCATGTCGGTTTTCGGGTGTTGTGTTCGTCCCACATCGTGATCTTCTCCGTTGGGTATCCGCCAGGATGCGGCCGGAAATGCTGGCCGACCACGGTTTGCCAGCCGAGGCCGGAGATTGATTGATGGCGCAGGTGAGTCCCGTCTGCACAAGAACCTAAAGGGAACGTTACCCTTTAAGGCGAAAGAAATAAGGGTTATTGACCTATTCAATATCGGCGTCGATCAACACGGCGATTAAAAGTGCTGGCTCCTTGCCTTTGTTGATCCACGCGTGATTGGTGCCACGCTGTACTACCACGTCGAATGGTTTTAAGTCGCGTTCATCGTCGTCCAACAGCAGTGTCACTTCTCCTGACAGCAGAATGATGTAGTCAACCGTTTTCGTCTTATGCATGGCCGCATGGCGGCTGGTATCAACGCGCTCATGAGTCGCCCCCATGGCTGCAAAACGCTCGGCAACTCTCGCCTCACGTTCTTCGTCAGATAGGGACGGGTCTTCCGGTGCGATAGCAAAGTAGCGGAATTTGGAGCCATTGGCGATGGGGGATAGCACGACGTTGATATCCGCCCTGTCGTTTACATCCTGGGTATTTACCGGTGCGTTATCGGTATTCCATATTTCGGCCAGACCTCTTGTATCCGACCCTGAGATCCGTGCGGGCGGACCGTCAATGATGACTATGGATTTTCCTGATGCATTGTGGCCTGTGATGACTCTGCGGCGATCTTCCAGCATTGGATACCTCGTTCAATTGTTTGTGTTGACGCGTGTTCTAATTCATCAGGATTGAGTAAGTTCGTATTTCCCCTGCCTGTCGCAATGGCAAGGATGTCGAACAAGCCTCGGCCGGACATCTCTGCGCGTATTGGTGGCAGATGTTCCGGGGGTGATTTGATTCCCTATTCAGGTATTGGAATAACGTGGGGGAGCGAAGGTGCGGTGTTGTTGGTTGGCTTGAGCGCGCCGATGCGTTCCTGCACCAAACGGGCTGCATTTTCGGCGGCCGTCAGGTATTCGTTGTACTCGGTTGTCGCGGTTGCGATTGCCTTGTCCATTTTTTTGTCTTCGGTGTCGACCTCTTCTGCCCTGGGAGGTACGGCCTCCCATTTGTCGGAGACTGCCTTGATAAATTCGACTTCCAGGCGGCGAACGTTATTAAGGGCGGTGTTGAGATCTTCGTTTGTCGGAGGGCTTATCGCCTTGCCGCCAAGGTAGACCACCTGGCTGAGACCAAGAACGCCGAGCATCGATGCCGAGAGCGTAAATTTTTCAAGGGTAAGTCCGTCCTTGAAGGCCGCCCCGATGAGCGCGACACCTACGATAAGGCTGAACGCCAGCATCTGGAATTTGTAAATATCGAACTGATCGTCCGCGGTGACGAGATCGCGCGTACTCACGGGTTTCGATTTGCGCTCGATGGATTCGTTGATCCATTTCTTTTGCATCAGCCAGGCCCAGTTCTGCGACGAAAGACGCTTGCGCGTAGTCGCAACGACTTGCCCGCCGGCGGCCCCGACGGCGCTGATCCCGAGCAGCATCAGAACGTCTGCTGACAGTCCGTCCAGCTTGCCTGCGGCGACGAGAATGTAGGTGAGCAACCCTATTACGATCATGGTGAAGTAAAACACTTGCAGCCGTGACAGGCTGCCGCGGCCGAATCGGCCTGCTGTGATAACCAGCGGGTTCCAGCCGCTCTGACCGTGGCTGTTCCTCTTCGTCGCGAGGGCCGCCGCACCATAGAGAACGAATACGATCGCCATTGCAATCAGGAACGAGGTCCAGTCGAGCGCGAATTTTGCGGCGTCCGCACTCTCCGCGGATTGTGCGTACGCCGGAACGGCCGAAAGGGCAATGCACAATGCGGTCGTGACCGATGCCATGCGTTCTTCAGATTTTGTTGTCATTTCCGATTCCCCCAAGTTCGCAGGCTTTACAACGAGGGAATAATATCCTTTTCCTCATTTCAGTGCCGGATCAGTGATTGTGGCGCGTCGGGATCACACACTGTAAGCATTTGCCCGGTCAGTGTTCAAAACCACGCCACCGGATGTAGACTGAGCCGATAGGCGATTAAAGGAGGCAAGCGGATGTTAAAAGGGAGTTGTCTTTGTGGCGAAGTCACATACGAATGCGGCGATCTCGTTGCTCCAATCTTGAATTGCCACTGCCAGACCTGCCGCAAAGCGCACGGCGCCGCGTTTGCGTCAGTAGGACGGGTAAACCGCAATGAGTTCCGCTGGGTCTCCGGCGAAGAGAAACTCAGGCACTTCGAATCATCACCGGGCAAGCTACGCCACTTCTGTTCCGAATGCGGATCGCATTTGATGGCTGAACGGGTCGATCAACCGGTGGTTCTGTTGCGACTGGGTTGCCTGGATTCCAATCCGCACGCACATCCGGCCTTACATATCTGGACCTCGGACGCATCCGCATGGCATGAGATTCATGATGACCTGCCGCAGTTCGAACAGGGGCACACGGCTTAACAATTTGAGTCCCCGCTCCGGGAAGCGTACTCCTCGAATGTTAAGGATGAATGGAACGGTTGGCGCGATTGCATCGGATTACGCTGCGCTTAATGTGCCCAACGGC
>Ga0315336_1007339_pt1 | contig 10628 bp, 9 predicted proteins | sample ASW5metaG_FD_204512 | JGI IMG/M metagenome (GOLD analysis project Ga0315336, IMG submission 204512) | Ammonia-oxidizing marine archaeal communities from Monterey Bay, California, United States - ASW #5 | ecosystem: Environmental > Aquatic > Marine > Intertidal zone | place: USA: California... | reverse complement strand
TGTCGATGGCGCCCGACACGGTGAAGTGGCACTTGAAGAACATCTTCGGTAAACTCGGCGTCTCAAGCCGGACGGAAGCAGTCCTCAAGCTGAAGGAAATCGGGCTCGACGCCGCCACGGAGCGCCAGTTGGCAGGATGACCACCCGAACGGGTGGGTTCAAAAAAACCACCCGTTACCCGAAGGTGTCGGGACAGCGCTAATGTAGCGGGCCATCATCCGGCCGAAATATGCTGGGTGGGAGCCGCATGGCGACGGGTTTCGTTTTCCACGAACTTTATCTTTGGCACAACACCTGGAACTGGAACCAGGTCTTCCCACCGAGCCTGACGGTTCAGCCCGGCACCCATGCCGAGAATCCCGAGACCAAGCGCCGCCTGCGCAACCTCCTGGAAGTGAGCGGCATCCTCGACCATCTGGTCACCATCAAGCCGCGACGCGCCAGCGTCGAGGAACTGTCCAGGGTTCACACACCGGCACATATCGCCAGGATCAGGGAGATCAGCGACCGCGGCTATGGCGACGCCAGCACGCTGACGCCGCTCGGCGCCGGCAGCTACGAGATCGCCCTCCTGGCGGCGGGCGGCGCCATCAAGGCAATGGAAGCCGTCATCACGGGCCAGGTGGACAACGCCTACGCGCTGATCCGCCCGCCAGGCCATCACGCTACCGCCGATATCGGCATGGGCTTCTGCCTGTTCTCGAACGCCGCGATCGCCATCCGGCATGCGCAGAAATTGCATGGCCTCACCCGCATCGCCACCGTCGACTGGGACGTGCATCACGGCAACGGCACGCAGTCGATCTTCTACGACGATCCGAGCGTGCTTTCGATCTCGCTGCACCAGGACAACCTGTTCCCCGCCAATTCCGGCGCGATCGCCGAGAATGGCGAGGGCAAGGGCAAGGGCTTCAACATCAACGTCCCGTTGCCGCCGGGATCAGGCCCTGGCGCCTATGCCGCGGCGTTCGAGCGCGTGGTGATCCCGGCGCTGATGCGTTTCAAGCCGGAGCTGATCGTCGTGCCCTCGGGCTTCGACGCTTCCGGCGTCGATCCGATGGGACGCATGCTGATGAATTCCAGCGGCTACCGCAGGCTGGCGCGCATGCTGCTCGACGCGGCGCGCGAGCTTTGCGGCGGCCGCCTGGTGATGACGCATGAGGGCGGCTACTCCGAAATGTACGTGCCCTATTGCGGCCTTGCCGTGATCGAGGAGCTTTGCGGACACCGTACGGGCGTCGAGGACCCGTGGGACCAGTTGATGGGACAATGGGGTGGAATGTCGGCGCAGCCGCATCAGACGGCGATCATCGACCAGGCGGCCGAACTGGTCAAAAACATAAACTGACAAAAAACTTAAAAGGGGAATCGAGATGAAGCGCAGTTCGAAACTCACCACGCCGAACGTCATTGCCGGCTCGCGCCGCAACTTCCTGATCAAGGGCGGCCTCGCCACCGCGGCGACGCTGACCGGCATGCCGGCCATGCTGCTTTCGATGAACAACGAGGCTCGCGCCGAAGGCGATCCGATCCCGGTCGGCCAGTGCGGCCCTACCACCGACTTCGCCGCGCCCGATGGCATCGAATTCAAGAACGGCCTGACGCTTGCCTGCGAGGAGATCAACGCGCTGGGCGGCATCCTCGGCCGGCCGGTTGAGCCATATTTCGAAGACACCGCCCAGATGGGCGACGCCACCAACGTGCAGGCGGCGCAGCGCCTGGTCGACCGGCACGCCGTTCACTCGATCCTCAACGGCTACAACATCGGCTCAGGCGCCGCGATCCAGGAGGTCGCCGCGGACAACGGCATCATCTACGTCCACTACGACACCACGATCGGCCACAACAATCTGGTGAAATCCAACCCGGACCGCTACTGGGGCTCCTTCCAGGGTGACCCCGCAGAGTACTGGTACGGCCCCGGCTTCCTGAAATTCCTGCAGGGACTGGAGGAGAACGGCGAGTGGAAGCGCAAGAACAACAAGATGGCGGTCATTCTGTCGGCCGGCGTCTATGCCTCCAACATCGCCAACGCCGTCAAGGAGCAGGCCAAGAGCTACGGCTGGGACATCAGCCTGTTCGAGACCGTCAGCGTGCCGGCCTCCGAATGGGGTCCGACGCTGGCCAAGATTCGCCAGGATCCGCCGGCGGTGATCTGCATCACCCACTTCCTGCCCGCCGATCTCGGCCAGTTCGCATTGCAGTTCGCGTCGAACCCGACGCCGAGCCTGGTCTATATGCAATACGGCCCGTCGATCCCGGCCTTCCGCGACATCGCCAAGCAGGCGGCCAACGGCATCATCTACGCGACCGTCGTCGGCGCGCTGCAGGACGAGATCGGCACCGCCTTCGAGAAGCGCTACAAGGAAAAGTTCGGCCCGAACGCCGGCCACAATTCCGGCGCCCAGCCCTATGACGGCGCCTATGTGTGGGCGACCGCGGCCGCACTTGCCGGCGGCACGGGCGAACCCGGCAACAACGAGCAGAACCGCAAGGTTGCAGCCCGCATGAGCGCGATGATATGGCGCGGCGTCACCGGCACGACCCGTTTCATGCCGCTCGAGAACGCGGCCTACACTTATCCGACCCAGGTCAACGATTCATCGCTCGGCATGCCGCATCAGTTCCTGCAGATCCAGGACTATACAAAGGGACCGGGCCTGATCGCGCCGGCGCCGTACGGCACGACCAAGTTCATGATGCCGCCGTGGATCAAGGCTTAGCCGGATGACGCAAGACGCCGCCACGACGCCGTTGCTGTCGTGCAGGCATGTCGGCAAGTCCTTCGGGGCGCTCGCGGCGGTGCGCGACCTGTCCTTCGATGTCGGGGCCGGAGAAATCCTCGGCATCGGCGGACCGAACGGCGCCGGCAAGACGACGCTGTTCGAGGTAATCTCGGGGCTGAACCCGGCCACCAAAGGCGCAATCGTGCTCGACGGGCAGGACATAACCGGGCATGCACCCGAGCAGATCTGCCATGCCGGCGTTGCCCGCACCTTCCAGCTCAACGCCGGTTTCGACAGCATGACCGCGCGCGAGAACGTACTGGTGGGCGCTTATTTCGGCCGCAGCAACCGGGTCGTGCCGACGATTCGCGCCGGCCGGGCAGCGCATGAGGCCGCCGATGCCGCGCTCGAGATGCTGGGCATAGCCGACCGCGCCGAGAAGGTCACCGGCAAGCTGCCGGTGCTCGACCGCAAGCTATTGATGATGGCGAGCGCCATGGCGACGAAGCCGAAACTGCTTTTGATGGACGAGCCCGTCGGCGGCCTCACCGCGCGCGAGGTCGACCGCGTGATGGACGCCGTGCGCGCCATCAAGGCGGCGGGCGTCACCATCATCCTCATCGAGCATGTGATGCGCTTCCTGGTGCGCCTGTCCGATCGCATCATGATCATGCATCACGGCGAAAAGATCTTCGAAGGCCTGCCGACAAAGCTGCTCGACGACCGCACCGTCGTCGATGTCTATCTCGGCCAGGGCGCCTCCGAGCGGCTGCGCTCCTTCATGGAAAACTCCCATGACTGAGGCGGCGCTCGAGATTGTCGACGCCAGCGCCGGCTATGCCGGCCGCATCGTGCTCGACGCCATCCGATTGTCTGCAAGGAAGGGCGAACTCACCGCCATTGTCGGCCCCAACGGCCATGGCAAGAGCACCCTGCTCAAGGCGATTTCCGGACTTGTCCCGGTGACGTCCGGCGAGATCCGCCTCGACGGCTCGCGCATCGACCGCCTGCGCCCCGACCAGATCGTCGAACGCGGCGTCATCCAGGTTCCGCAGGGCGACCTGCTCTTTCCGGCGATGACCGTGCACGAGAACCTTTTGATGGGCGCCTATGCCAACAGCGGCGGCGCCGCCGAACGGCTCGACTTCGTCTTCACGCTGCTGCCCAAGCTGAAGGAGCGCCGCAACCAGACCGCCGGCACGCTTTCGGGCGGCGAGCGGCGCATGTGCGGCATCGGGCGCGGCCTGATGGCGGGCGGCGAGGTGCTGATGCTGGACGAGCCTTCGCTGGGCCTTGCCCCGATCGTCATCGAGCAGATCTACGAGGTCATCTTCAACCTCAGACGCGAGGGCCGCACCATCCTTCTCGTTGAGGAGAATGCCGAGCGGATCGCCGAGCATGCCGACATGATCCACCTGCTCGACAATGGCCGCATCGCCTGGTCGGGCCTGGGCGCTGAACTTATGGCGCGCCCGGAAATCGTCGAAACCTATCTCGGAGTGTGAGCGATGGACGTCCTGATCCAGATCGTCGCTTCCGGCCTGACGCTCGGCGCCATGTACGCGGTCGCCACCATCGGCCTCTCGCTGGTCTACGGCTCGCTCAACATGCTCAACATGGCGCATGGCGCCATCCTGACGCTCGGCGGTTATATCTGCTACGCGGCCATCGTCCATGCCGGCCTCAATCCGGCGCTGGCGCTTCTCGCCGCAGCCTTCGTCTGCGCGCTGGTCGGGCTGCTGATCTATTTCAGCGCGGCGCTGCCGCTGCTCAGGGCCGAAAATTTCGAGACCAACATCTTCATCGCCACGATCGGCATCGGCAGCGTCATCGAGAACCTGATGCTGAAGGGTTTTGGACCCTATCCGATCCCGCAGCCGCTCGCGGTGGACGGCCAGGTCGTCATCGGCAACGTGCACATACCGCTGCAGAACGTCTTCATCCTCGGCGTCGCCATCGTGCTGATGGCGGCGGTCGCCATACTCCTGCAGCGCACCAGCACGGGGCGCGCCATCCGCGCCACCTCGATGAACCGCGAGGCGGCGCAGCTCATGGGCGTCAGGGTGGGTCGGGTCTATGCGCAGGTGCTGGCGCTCTCCGGCGCGCTCGCCGCGGTTTCCGGCATCATGATCAGCTCGATCGCAACGCTGACGCCGGTGATGGGCGCCGACCCGATGCTTAAGGCCTTCATCGTCTGCGTGGTCGCGGGGCTAGGCAATGTCTACGGCGCCGTGATCGCGGCGATCGCGCTCGGCCTGCTCGAGGCTGCCACCCAATATGTGCTGGGCGTGCGCTGGAGCTTCGCCACCTTGCTGCTTCTCGTCATCCTCGTGCTCATCTGGCGGCCCTACGGCCTGTTCGGCAAACAGCAGGTGGTACGCCTATGACATCGATCCGCCGCGACATCCTGATCGGCATTGTCTGCCTGGCTCTCGCCGCGGCGCTGCCGCTCGCCATGCCCGGGCGCTACGTCATCACCCAGTCGACGCTGTTCTTCATCTGGGCGATCGTGGTGGTGCAGTGGAACCTCGTGCTCGGCATAGGCGGCATCTTCTCGCTGGCGCAGATGGCGCTGTTCGCGACCGGCGCCTACGCCACTGCGATGCTGGGCTTCTACTGGAAGGTGCCCATGCTCGCCGCCATCCCGATGGCCGGCGTCGTCACGGTCGCCATGGGCATCCTGATCGGCCTCGCCTGCCTGCGCCTGCGCGGCCCCTACGTGGCACTGCTGACGCTGGCGATCGCGCAGGTCATGTATGTGCTCATCGTCAACGACACGGACTGCTTCACCACCACCGGCGGCTGCATGCCGCTGTTCGGCGGCGTGCGCGGCATCGGCCAGTTTGGCGACATCGGGTTGCGCGCGCTGTTCCCGTCGAAATGGTATATCGCCCACTACTACGTCGGACTTGCCCTGCTGGCTGTCGCGGTGACGATCTCGATCGTGGTGATCCGGGGACCGCTCGGACTTGCCTTCCGGGCGTTGCGCGACAATCCCGGCTACGCCATGTCGCGCGGCATCAGCCGTTTCAAATACCAGCTCTGGATCTTCGCGGTCTCAGCCTTCTTCACCGGCATCGCCGGCGGCTTCTACGCCGTCCACTTCCGTGTCGTCGGCCCGACGGTGTTTTCCTTCTCGACGCTGCTCTTCCTGATCGCGATGATCGTCATCGGCGGCCTCGGCTCGATATGGGGCCCCCTGCTCGGCGCCGCCGTGCTGATGCTGGCCGACGAGGGCATGCGGGAATTGTCCGACTATCGCAACATCGGCCTCGGGCTGCTGCTCGCGGTCTTCGTCATCGCATGGCCGAACGGACTGAATGGCTGGCTGCAGCGAAGCCGAACAAGCCGCGGCTGAGCAGCCGTTTCAACCCGTGGCGCTTTCTGCTTAAATACGGCCACACCCATGCTGGAGCGCCCCATCGTAAACGATCCCTTCGCCCCGTTGCGGCAACGCTTCCTGATCCGATGTGCCGGTCAGCTGGATGAATTGATAACCATCGCTTCTCAAGGCGGCCCGTTTCCCGACAGCGATTCCCTGATCAAGATCGCGCATTCGCTCGCTGGAGCGGCGGGGACGTTCGGCTTTGCGGAGATCAGCGCGCGGGCGTCGGCGCTGGAGACGCTGTTCGTCGAGCAGGCGGATGGCGGAGCCGTCCGCGCAGCGCTCGACGCCTTGATCGAGGAGATCGAGCGCACGCTGGCGTGACGACGCCAGTCGGGCTCACTTCTTACCCGCGCCGCCAAGGCCTGTCCTGGTCATCTCGCCCCAGCCCTGGTTGCCGCGCAAGAATTGCCACCAGCCCTTGACGCGCCAGAAATTGTTCAGCTGGCGGTAGCCGAAATTCTCGATCACCGCGGCCGCCGTCAGCACGGCAAGGTCCCTGGCGCGAGGGAAGCGCTGCAGCTCGGCCTCCTCGAGGATCAGCGAGCAGACGCTGACGCAGACGCCGTAGGTGAAGATGAGCGCGGTGAAGGCCAAAAGATATTCGGCAGAAAGGATGCCGAGCAGCCAGAAGGCCGGGATCAGGATATAGCCCAGCACCTCCGTTACCGGCCCCAGCACATCGACGACCAGGATGTGGCCGAAGCCGAGGAAGCCGACGCGGCCGTAGCGCGGGTTGAACAGCATCGAGCGGTATCGGAAGAAGCATTCGAGCGTGCCGCGCTGCCAGCGCGAGCGCTGGCGAGCGAGCACGCTCAGCGTTTCCGGCGCCTCGGTCCAGCACACCGGCTCGGGGATGAACTGGATGCGGTATTTGCGCTTCTTGTCTCGCATATAGCGGTGCAGCTTGATGACGATGTCGAGGTCCTCTCCCATCGAGCCCTTGGTGAAGCCGCCCACGGCAACCGCTTCGGCGCGGCGGAACATGCCGAAGGCGCCGGACACGAGCATCAGCGTGTTGATGCTGCTCCAGGCGAGCCGCGCCATCAGGAAAGCCCGGAGATATTCCACCACCTGGAACAAGGGCAGCAGGCGGCGTGGCAAATGGATCTCGCGTACCCTGCCCGCCTCGATCCGCGAGCCGTTGGCGATGCGGATCGTGCCGCCCACGGCGATGGTGCGCTCGGGGTCGTCGATAAAGGGCTGCGCGGCGCGCATCAGCGCGTCCGGCTCCAGGATGGAGTCTCCGTCGATGACGCAGAAGAGCGGCGCGCGGCAGACATTGATGCCGGCGTTCTGGGCGTCGGCCTTGCCGCCATTTTCCTTGTCGACCACGAACAGCCGTTCGGTCATCGGTGAGGAATAGAGGCCGCGGATCGGCTGGTGCGCCAGCGCCTCCTCATAGGGGCGGTGGAACTTCACCAGCTTGAAGGCGTCGATCAGCCGCTGCAGCGTGTCGTCCTTCGAGCCGTCATTGACGACGACCACCTCGAAATTCGGATATTCGAGCGCCAGCATCGAGTGCACGCTCTCGACGACGTTCAACGCCTCGTTATAGGCGGGCACCAGCAAAGCGATCGGCGGCGCAACGTCGCCATAGCGCTGCCACAGCAGCGCCGAGCGCGCCACCGGCGGGCGCTTGGACAGCGCGTAGCCGGCAAAGACGAGCTGCAGGAGGTAGATCGTCGTCTGCGCCAGCCCCGCCCCGATGATGAACCAGGACAGGATGGTGGCGGCAAGAACGACCTCGTGGCTCCAGTCGGCGATCATGCGGCCGGCCCCTCGGCGAGGATCAGCGAGGCGGTGCGCTGGCGGCGCGAAACCTCCGCGGAGGCGATCTGGCGCAGCAGCCGCTCTCCCGGCTGGCCGAAGGAGCGCAGTGCGTTGGCTGCGGCGTAACGCACGATCCAGACGTCGTCGTCCATCAGCGCGGACAGTGGTGCCGCGAGCTCTGGCAGGCCGAGACGGCCCGCGGACTCGGCGGAGGCGGCGCGCACGTCCCAGTCGTCATTCTCCATTGCGCGGGTCAGGATGGCCGGCGCCTGGGCGTGCCCCGTGAGGCCGAGCGCCCGCAACGCGGCGGCGGCAACCTCCGGCGAGGCATCGCCGGCGAGACCGGCGAAGAAATCGGCAAAGCCGAAGCCACCAGCGTGGGCAAGCGCGTCGATCGCGGCCGCCCTGATGAAGGGCGGGGCGTCCGCTCGCGATGCATGGACAGCAAGCTCGTTGAAGCGCGAGCGTGGAAAGCGTCTGAACAGCTCGATCAGGCGCCGCGAGCGCTGCCCCGCCACGCCGATAAAGTCCAGCGCGGTGCCGAGCAGGGGAAGGCTGCCCAGATCGCACAGCGCGATCGCCGCCGCGATCCTGACTTCGCGCGAACGGTCCTGGGCAAGCGCCAAAAGCAGGCTTGCCGACGCATCGTCCGAACCCAGCGCCGCCAGCATCTCGGCCGCGTGGATGCGTGCGGCGACGTTACCTTTCTGCAACTGCCTGGCAACACGGGCCGGTAGGCCGCATTCGTTGAAGGCGACGAGCACGTCGTCCCTTTCCTCGCCCCGCAGCAACGCGATGAACTCGAAGCCGGCGTCGATCGCCACGCCGGCCGGCACGGCGAGCACCACCGCCTTCAGGGCCTCGCGATCGCGGTTCTCGGTGAAAGCGATCAGCGCGGTCAGAACCTGGCGCCGTTGCTCGGCCGTCGCCCTATCCCGGCGCTCCTGCAGCAAGCGTCGCGCGGTCAGCAATAGCATGATCACCAGGGAAAGGGCGCTGAGCAGTATCGAGAGGTCCCAGATATACCACATAGTCAGAACCGCGCCGTCAGGCCGAGGCCGAATATGTTGCGGTCGAAGGTCGGGCGTTGTTCGTGCGCGGCACTGGCATGCAGCGTCAGCGTATCGCTGACGTCGAAGGAAATGCCGCCGAACACGCTGCGCGTCGGGATCAATGCGCCGTCATCGATCTCGGGGGCGTCGGCATAGCCGGCGAAGACGTTGAGGCGAGGCGTCACCGCAAGGTCGGCGCGAAGCACATAGCCGTCGGCGCGGGTGCCGATATCGTCCTGCGCATGCACCCAGCGAGCCGAGAGCCCCAGCCGGCCGTCGAGGATATAACCCTGCACCCAGGGTTGGATACTGGTGACGCTGGTGTCGGCGAAATCGTCGTATCGGGCATCGATGTTGAACGAGAGCGGGCCGAACGCCTTTGCCGGCGCTACGACCTGCCAGGACGCGCCGGCGCCAATCGAATAGCGCGCCAGGAAGTCGGCATCCGGCGTCGCCGCGGCGAGCGCATAGGCGGAGAAGGCCGGCGTGAAGGCCTGGTCGATGCGGCCCTCGATCTGGACATCTGTGTAGCCGAAACGGGTCGCCAGCCGAGCGTGGCCGGAAATGGTCGTGCGCGGCGACAGCCGATAGGCAAGACCGGCCGAACTGTCGGTCCAGTCGCCGAGCCCATTGGTGAGATCGCTCACCTCGCTGCCGATATCGAGCCGCCATTTGCGCGGCGGCGGCACCGCCAGCCTCTGCTCGATGTCGGCGGAGCCCGGCTCGAGGGCGAGCGCCTGGCTGTAGGCCTGCCGTGCGGCCTCGTCGTCGCCCTCGGCGCGGCGCGCATCGCCGATACCCACCAGCGCCTCGGCATTCTTCGGCTCAAGCGCCAACGCGCGCTGGAACGACTGCCCCGCCCGCGCATGGTCGCCCTCGAGCAGGGCGATCCTGCCATCGAGGTCGAGCACCTCGACATTGTCCGGCGCGCTGGCCAGCACCTCGTCGATCAGCGCACGGGCACGCGGTGTGTCGCCCTGCCAGATCGCCAGGCGCACCTTGCCCAGCCTGGCATCGATAAGGCCGGGCTTGATGGCCAGTGCCCGATCGAAGAGATGCCCGGCTTCGTCGAAGCGCTGGCTGGAGCCGACGACGAGGCCAAGCGCGACCAGGATGTCGGTGTTTCCCGGCGACAGCTTCAGGGCTTGGCGATAGACCGCCTCCGCCTCGGGCAGCTTGCCCGCCTGGCGCATACGCCTGCCCTCTTCCATCAGGCCGGGGACAGGATCGGGCCGGCGATGCGGTTTCTTCACCGCCGCCGGAGCCGCGCCAGCCGGCTTGGGCTTGCTGGCGGCAGCCTGCTGCGCCTTGCGGATGTTCTCGATCAGCGCCGCGGCGTCGGCATTGCCGGGATCGGCCTTGGCGACTGTTTCGGCAAGCGGTAGTGCTGCGTCAAGATTGCCGGAGCGGAACTCGACTTCGGCCATGCCGAAAGAGGCATCCCGGTAGGTCGGGGCAACGGAAAGCGCCTTGGAAAAGGCATCGCGCGCCGCCGCCAGATCATTGCGGCCAAGCTCAGCGAAGCCGAGCTGCACAAGAGCGTCGGCATTGTCGGGCTTGAGCGCCAGCGCGCGCTTGAGCAGGTCGGCAGCCTCGTCGAAATGTCGGGCCTGCCTCGCCTTCACGGCCGAGGCGTAGAGCTCGTCGGCCGTCTGCGCCAGCGCCGCGTGCGGCGCGGCGGCGACAGCCAGG